>Ga0256831_1000076_pt1 | contig 47421 bp, 48 predicted proteins | sample 132544metaG_FD_189087 | JGI IMG/M metagenome (GOLD analysis project Ga0256831, IMG submission 189087) | Hydrothermal vent microbial communities from Lau Basin, Pacific Ocean - 132-544 | ecosystem: Environmental > Aquatic > Marine > Hydrothermal vents | place: Pacific Ocean: Lau Basin | collected...
TCCTGCCAGATCTGAAACATAAAGACGTCATTGCCTTTAATTTCCGGATGTTTGGCCTGCATTAAATTAATCACTCTGGATTCAGATAAAGGCTTATAACCATTCTCATTAAACAGTGAAAAGACAATGGATAACAGGTAGGCCTTATCAACCAGCGCCATATCAAACAACTGTTCAGCTTTATGCATACTGTCTTTGTAACCGTTCAGGGCTGACAGAAAAACCACCAGGGTGATCGTGGATAAAATAACCGTGATCAGGAAAGTACGAATGGACTTCATGTCTTATTAACCGTATACCCGACACCTCTTACGGTTTTAATAAAATCAGCAGCAATTTTTTTTCTCAGATGGTGAATGTGTACTTCCAGGGTGTTACTGCTGACTTCTTCTCCCCAGCTATAAAGCTGGGATTCAAGATTATCACGGGTCAGGATCCGCCCGGCATTCTGCATCAGAGCCTTAAGCAGCATATATTCAGATTTTGAGAGCACGATATCCTTACCGTCAACCTTAACCTGCATGGCCTTAGGGTCCAGCAAAACATTGCCTACCACAATATCATTGGATGCAGTAGTAGTACTGATACGACGCTCGAGTACCCGGATTCGGGCCAGAAGTTCCTGCATTTCAAAGGGCTTGGCCAGATAATCATCGGCACCGACATCCAGGCCGGAAACCTTGTCTTCAACCGAACCCCGGGCAGTCAGAATCAAAATAGGTAGAGTGATATGTTCTTTGCGTAACCTGGATACCACCTCAAGTCCATCTATATCCGGCAGCCCCAGATCCAGGATCATAATATCCGGTGGGAAGCTTTGGACCACATGCAGGGCTTCCTGCCCTCTGGAAACATGATTTACGGTAATACCTTCCTGTTTTAAGGCCTGTTGCAGACCATCGGCAAGAGAGAGATCATCTTCAACCAGTAGTATTTGCATGAGTGTTATCCCGAATATGTGCCTGCTTTATATATTAGCTTATTTAAGCTGTTTTGTTCCAATACTAACCAGGGTTCAGGACAGGTATTTTTTGGCAGCCTTATTCTGACCCCGGGTTGCCTTGTCCACCAGGCCCGGCAGAATAGCATTAATACGGACAAACAAAGATTCAGGGAAGCCCAGATAACGTTCTTTATCCTGTTTAATGACAGAACGCACAATCTGCCTGGCCACATCTTTCGGTGCATCCATATTCATTTTTACTTCTTCGGCCATTTTATAGACCGCTCCTGAATTGAGAGCCGTTTTAACTGCTCTGGGAGCCACATAAGTTACTTTAATCGCCGTATCGGCCAGTTCACGCCTCAGTGCCTGGGAAAAACCACGCATGGCGAACTTACTGGTAGAATAAGTAGTAAACCAGGCAAATCCAATAGAACCGAAGGTGGAACCGACATTAACAATATGACCTTTTTTCTGCTCCAGCATATAGGGCAGGACTTTTTTGGTTAACTGCATAGGTGCAATCACATTGGTCTGAAAGACCGCCTCAATTCGCTCATCGCTTTGATCCACAAAGGCGGTAAAATCCATAATGCCTGCTGTATTAATCAGGATATCATAACCACCAAAGGCTTCACGCATCTGATCCACAATTTTCTGACGTCCATCAGCATCAGTAATATCTGCAGCAACAGCTCTTATATCACTACCTCCAAGCTTCTTCTGTAACTGTTCCAGCTTCTCCTTTGAACGTCCTACCAGACCCAGTTGCGCACCTTCAGCCTGTAATAGTTTGGCAATTTCACCACCTATGCCGCCGGTCGCTCCAGTCAGAATAATACGTTGTTGTTTTAACTTGCTCATTTTTTACTTCCATAAAACAGTAGAGGCAGAGCCATAGCACATGACTCCGCCCCATAATATACTAATTTAATAAATAAACTTCTCTATAAAAAAATGTTCAACAAGAAGTTACGACTTGTCTTTGATTTTTTCCAGTTTCGCTTTAATTTCAGCACGACGGCCTTTATCTGCAATCGGGCGGGCTGAACGATCCGGCGCATTTAAGGCCTTGTTTAGATATTTTCTGGCTTCATCATACTTACCTTCTTCAATCAGAAAATCCCCATAAAAATAATTAGGATCAATACCATCAGGGTTCATCTCCAGGGCTTTTTTCAGATATTTTTCTGCCTGATCATCATCACCGAAACCCAGAGGCCAGCCGGGCACCTGATAATATAAACTGCCTAAAGAAGTGTAGATAGAACCGTGCAGAGCATCTGGATTAATTTTCTCTGCCTGCAGTAATAATTCACGGGCTTTTTTAACTTTACCCAGTGCACTCAGTCCACCGTTTTTACCCGCATCAGAACTGACAATAATGGCATTCCAGATCAGGGGCTCGGCTTTATCAGGAAAGGATTTTACCGCTTCTTCCGCCTTGATAGTGAGATCTTCAAAAGCTTTTTCAGTTTTAGAATCATCAGTTTCATAATTGGCGATGGCCCACTCTTTCTGTAATTCTTGAATGGTATCATCCAGGCTGGCGGCATACGCCACAGCAGTGAATATTAGGGCAAAAAATGCCAGTGCAGTAATTTTAACCGTAAGTGTAAGTAATGGTTTTATCATGATTATTCCTTATATTAGTCCTTTAGTTTGTTCTGGTTTTTTATTAGAAATTAATCTAATGGTAATGCTCTGAAAATGTCACCATATAGTCTGTAAAACATTTTAGCTGCATGGATAATAACATTCTGGTCATCTGTATCCGTGACCTGATTCATGAGTTTTTCATAAAACCCCATGTGTTCAATATCCAGAGAACCGTGCGAGCTTAAGTAGCTGAAAGCTTTATCCGATAAATTGAGGTTCTTTTTAATCTGCTCTGCCGCATTAGTAGCCAGCGCAATACTTGTCCCCTCAAGAACCAGTACCATACCAAAAAAGCTGACTGGGTTAATACGGTTAATACTGTCATAGGCATAAGCTACCATCAGTTCGGTAGTATAATGGGGCTGGCCGTTACGGACGGCTTCTGCATCCCCGCCAGTCTCAGCAATATCATTTAAAATCCATTCCTGGTGTCCCAGTTCTTCTTCAATGTATTCGGCAATGGCATTACGCAGCCATTCTTTTGAATGAGGGATCCGTCCGCCGCAGGTCATTAACAGGGGCGTGGTATGTTTAACATGATGATAGGCCTGAGTCAGAAAGGCCTGGTAAGTCGGCAGGGAGATATCCCCTTTACTGCCTCGCTGCAGGGCTTCAATTTGCTGTAACTGCTGCCGTTCCTGATCAGTTTCTGCCATTAAGCGGTCAAAAAAATTGCTCACTTTTTACTCCATAATTTTATCAGGCGCTTTTATCAAGCACTTGCTGTTTATCATAACAGCGTTCAAGCTGTTTATTATAAGTCTGATATATCTGCTGCCTTCTGGGCCGACCGGTACCGGTTAATAATTCATTGTTAACCGTAAACGGTTCCTGTGCCACAATAAAGTCTTTAATCCTGGCATAGTCCGGTAACTGGCTGTTTAATAGCTCCAGAGCCTGACGCAGGTTACTAATACCCTGTTCAGAGCTATCCCTTAATACCACTATCGCCACTAAAAAAGGCCGGCCATGTCCATATACCACGCATTGTGCTATAGACGGTATGGTTTCCAGTTCTTTCTCCAGCCACTCGGGAGAAATATTACGGCCAAAGGAAGTATTGATCACATTCTTTTTTCGACCGGTAACATAAAGATAACCGTCTTCATCCAGTCTGCCGATATCACCGGTTGCATAAAAAACATCACTATTGACGGCCGGCTGTCCCAGGTAACCGGAAAACAGTTGATTTTTAACCAGTATTTCACCGTCCTCACTAATTTTTACGGTATGGGTATCCAGTATTTTACCGACCGAACCCAGCCTGTGATATGTCGGGTTATTAACCGCGACCACCGATGCCGCCTCAGATAAGCCGTAGCCTTCAAAAACAGGGATCTTCAGCTGTTCAGCCAGATCCAGTAATTGCCGGGAGACTGGGGCACCACCCATGGCAATAAAACGCAGTGAATCCGGCAGTTGAATGCCCGACTGTAGCAATTTAATTAATAATAATAATAACTGAGGAATAATAATAAAGGCTGTGGGCCGGTATTTTAAAATAACGTTGATCAGTTTTTCATGATCGATCTGACTCGAACCGGACAACCCGGTACTCTGTGGCGACAGTAATATAATACTGGCTCCACAATATAAAGGCACGTACAGCCCGCCGATATTTTCCAGCAGTGTTGATAAGGGCAATATACACATAGAACGGTCGCCAGCATTGGCCTCACTGGACCAGCTCAGTGCCACCACCTTGGTCATTATGGTATCTTCCGATAACATAACACCTTTGGGATGATCGGTCGTACCGGAGGTATAGGTAATTTTTACTATTTGTTGCTGCCCATCCTGGAGCTGATTATTATTACTGACCACTGAATTAGTCGGTACATTTAAACGGTAAAAATCCAGTGACTTACCGGCAATCTCAATATTTTCATGGCTCTGAATAATATTCTTCAAAGAATGAATAAGTTCCCTGGTCATTTCAGATTGATCGAGGATCATATATTTAACGCCAGAATCGGTAATGGCGTGTTTAAGTTGTTCAAGGGAAAAGAATTTGGGCAGCGGAATTGAACACTGGTGATTAAATAACAGGCATAAATCCAGTACAGCCCAGGCTGGATGGTTGTCCATAATAACAGCAAAAGTATGGCTATTCTGGTGGACGTCAGATGAGCCTGGAAACCCCAGGGTAGAACAGGTTGTTTCTATTTCAGCAAGCAGGCTCTGATAATCCAGCTGGCTGTCATCACCTTCTATGGCCAGCTTGTGCGGCTGCTGGATTGCATATTTGCGGATTTTCTGTTCCAGTAGATTCAAGCAACCTTTCCCTGTTGTGTGCGTTTTGCCAGATCATCCCGCCCCAGTTGACAGGCTTTTTCAAATAAGGGGATAAGCTTTTTATTGGCGGTATAAATATTCTGCTTCATAATTTCAAAGCCTTCTGCAATATCACCGGCCAGAACCATGGGTTTAAGATCATAATATTCTGGCCCCCACTTGTCCTTCAGCTCTTCCGGCAGACAATCGCGACAGGCTTCAGTAATTTGTTTTAAGGGAACATCCATACGTTTAAAAGCATTATATACACCGGGAACGGCCGTAAAAACAATATATTTAAAGCCTGCTGAATATAAAAAAGCAGTAATGGAAGCAATTAACCAGCGCATCTGACCGACATTGGCCGGAGCCAGATTACCCACTTCAACCACGGAATCACGGGAAATAGTTTCACCGTACAGATTTTCCAGTTCGCTTTCCAGAGCATGCCTGAGATAATACTCGGAGAACAGCGCCTCATCTGCGGCACAACGGACGCCAGCAACGGCCTTGATAATGGTGTCATCACCTGGCTGCTGCGCATCGGCTTCAATGGTCAGCAGGTTCGGATAAAAATGATCCAGTTCGGCATTATAGTATTTTTTAAATACCTCACTGATAAAACTTTCCAGACGAGCCCGCTCTGGCCGGCCTTCTTCAAAATAATGTATTTCAGACGCCTGAGTCTGCTTATTATTTCTGTGATTGGCCAGTAAGGTAACGGTTTTATCTTTTAAGGCTTCGCTCATAGCCTGAACTCCAGTGTATTTTTTCATTGTGTTCAGTGTAACCAACGAACCTTAAAGAAATCTTAAGTTTCAAAAATTTATGTGATTTTGTTAAACAGTTCTCATAAAATGAGCTATTTCAGCTGATTAAAAGCTAACTGTTTCACACATTGGCCAGATCGCCATTGGATTCCAGCCAGGCTTTTCGGTCTGCAGCCCGTTTTTTGGCCAGCAGCATGTCCATCATATGGTAGGTTTCATCATCCTGTTCCACGGTCAGGCGCACCAGACGACGGGTGTCCGGTGCAATGGTAGTTTCTCTGAGCTGCATGGGATTCATTTCCCCCAGGCCCTTAAAGCGCTGTACATTGACCTTGCCGCGGATTTTTTCCGCTTCAATCCTGTCCAGCACACCTTTTTTCTCCGATTCGTCCAGGGCGTAGAACACCTGTTTACCGACATCTATACGAAACAGCGGGGGCATGGCGACATAAACATGACCGGCATCCACCAGGGCCTTAAAATGACGTACAAACAGGGCGCATAATAAAGTGGCAATATGAGCACCATCGGAATCCGCATCCGCCAGAATACAGACTTTACCGTAGCGCAGGCCTTTTAAGTCAGAAGAACCGGGTTCAACACCAATGGCCACAGAAATATCATGCACTTCATTAGACGCCAGTACCTGGGATGAATCCACCTCCCAGGTATTAAGAATCTTGCCGCGCAGAGGCATAATGGCCTGAAAATTCCGATCCCGGGCCTGTTTGGCAGAACCTCCGGCAGAATCCCCTTCCACCAGGAACAGTTCTGTTTCATTAAAATCCGAAGAGGTACAGTCTGCCAGCTTGCCGGGCAGTGCCGGCCCCTGGGTAATTTTTTTACGCACCACCTTTTTACCGGCGCGGATCCGCTGGCTGGCACGGCTGATCACCTGTTCTGCCAGGCGCTCACCGTCCTCGGTATGCTGGTTCAGCCACAGACCAAAGGCATCTTTAACCACCCCCATAACAAAGGCGGCACATTCCCTGGACGACAGGCGCTCCTTGGTCTGTCCGGAAAATAACGGGTCCTGCAGCTTTACGGATAAAATATAGCAACAGCTGTCCCAGACATCATCAGGGGTAATTTTTACTCCCCTGGGCAAGAGATTTCGGAATTCGCAGAACTCACGAATGGCTTCCGTCAGACCGGTTCGCAGACCGTTTACATGCGTTCCGCCCTGTGTAGTGGGGATTAGGTTAGCATAACTTTCAGTAATCGGTGTGCCATCTTCAGCCAGCCACAATAAGGCCCATTCAGCCTGTTCATTATTACCCTCCATTTTTCCGGTAAAGGGAATGGCGGGAATCGTTTCTTTTTCTTCTATGGCATCAAGCAGGTAATCAGACAAACCGTTTTCATAATACCAGCGTTCTGTTGCTCCGCTGTTTTCATCCTTAAAATTAATTTCCAGTCCAGGGCAGAGCACGGCTTTGGCGCGCAGGGCATGTTTTAATCGGGGCACAGAAAATTTTATGGAATCAAAATACTTTTTGTCCGGCCAGAAACGCACAGTGGTGCCGGTATTACGCTTACCCACATCACCGATAACGTCCAGTTCATGGGTTTTATCACCATGGGCAAAGGCCATATAGTATTCTTTGCCATTACGCCTTACCCAGATTTCCAGTTTGTCCGACAGGGCATTGACCACCGACACCCCTACTCCGTGCAGACCGCCGGAAAACTGGTAATTATCATTGGAGAATTTACCCCCGGCATGCAGGCGGGTCAGGATCAGTTCTATACCGGGGATTTTTTCTTCCGGGTGTATATCCACCGGCATACCACGACCGTCATCTTTTACGGATAATGAACCGTCTTTATGCAGGATAACATCAATCCGACGGGCAAAGCCGGCCATGGCTTCATCCACACTATTGTCAATTACCTCCTGAGCCAGATGGTTGGGACGCTCTGTCTGAGTGTACATGCCGGGACGGCGTTGTACCGGTTCCAGGCCGTTTAGAACTTCAATATCCTGAGCATCATAGGAACTTGCTGCCATATAGAGTATTACCTTATCATCGTATGATTTTTAAAAGAAAAATGTGACTGTAATTATAATGATTCAGCATTCATTCAAGTACCTCAGAGCGCCTGCTTACAGACTCTCTGGATACTCTAAATAAATATCTTTGTTTTCAGTACAATTACCAGAATAGTGAAGTTTAGCAAAATCGGGGAATAATGTAAGCTATTAACTGATGGCTTTGGTAATTAGAGGAACCAGTGGCTCGGGCAGTTTTATGGCTCCGGAAAGTGCAAATTTCTGACCTTCTTCGGACATTTTTTTCCAGGTGCGTAAAATAATGTCAATCCATTTCTGTTCATCGTATTCGGGATGTTTATTTACAAAATCCGTCATATAATGCTCAATAAATACCAGTGCGGCAATATCCTCAACCAGTTGAGTATCCTTATTGGTTTTCAGGGCTTTTTTTCCTATGGCCTGTTTAGCCCGTTCAACTTCTTCCTCGGAATAACCTGCTTCTAACAATAACTCTCCCGCCGTTTGCGCATGAAATTCGTATAAACTGGTACGCCATTGATGATAGCCTTTTCTGTCCATGGGGTAGGCATCCCGGGGTGATTTCCAGCGCTGAATATGCTGGGCCCGTATGGCCAGTTTCATAATATCATCGGTTTCAGGTGCAAAGCGCTCCAGCATATCCGACATGCGCCGCCCATAAAGAAATTCTTTTGGCTGGCTTTTATCACCATCCATTTCCTGGTTCGGATCTTCTTTATTTGCTGCATCAATAAGTTCAACCGCTTTTTCATATTTTGTTTGTGTCATAAGTGTCTCTAATCCCTTTTTATTTCGGTTAACATTCACTTATCTGCAATATCTTCTACCAGGCGAAATCCCACCTTATTGCTGGTATAGGTAGGAAAGTTATTGAGCCTAACATAGGCACGCAGTATTTGTTTAGCTGTATCCCAACTGCCGCCGCGAACCACAACGGTTTCACCTTCCAGTTCATCGTCATCGGCACAATACTGTTCCTTGCCATCATAACGCCGGGTATATAAGGAACAGGTCCATTCCCAGACATTACCGAAAATATCATAGATACCGTATTTATTGGGATCATAGGAGCCAACTTCAACCGTCTGGGCACTTTCCCAGAAATAACGACAGCCGTCACAGTTAGCATCTGCCAGTCCGACAATATCATTAAAACCCAGCTGGCCTTTAATACCGGTACGGGCAACATATTCCCACTCGGCTTCAGTGGGTAAACGGAATTTGCGGCCGGTATTTTTACTCAACCATTGGGCATAGGCTTTAGCATCATACATGGAGACATTAATAACCGGACGGTTACCTCGGCCCCAGCCATTGTCATCCGGTAAGTCCTGTCCTGTAGCTCGGGCATAGGCATCGTATTGGGCAAAAGTCACTTCATATTTGCCAATGGCAAAATCCTGGTTGATGGTTATTTTATGAGGCGGTTTCTGATCCTCTGAGCCATGGTTGCTGCCCATAATAAAAGAATCTGCCGGTATTTTAACCATTTCCGGAATAAAGCCTGTCTTAAGCTGTTTTTCAGAAACATCCGGGATGTCTTTTCTGGATATCTGGTGTTGCTTGTTTTTTCTGGATTTAGACAATAAATAACGGGCATCAGAATAATACCTGTTGTTACTGTCTACTGTTTTAAGGAACTTGCCCAGGTATTGTTCTGCCTGAGAATAATGGCCATTGTTATACAGAGTTTTACCATAAAAATAATAAAAATCATTATGCAGTTTTACCTGCATCAGGATTAGCTGGGCAAAAGCCTGCTCCGCCTGTTTATAGTCACCCTCATTATAAAATTGAGAAGCCTGGTTCAGATAAAAGCGGGCATCTTTAGCAGCCCATAAAAAATTACTGAAAATCAATAAAAAAATGGCGAGAAAAACAGTGATGAATCGATTGCTGTTTTTTTTCATGCTATGAGCTGACATATTAACAAACCGGGCAATGGGTAAAATGGATACAGGCTTACAGGGATTTATCAAAGGCGGCTTCAATGGAATTGCTGTATTTCTTTTCGGTACTGGATCGGGCTTTAATAGAGTCAACAAATGAACCATAGGACTTAATAGACTTAACCAGGTAGGCCTGCACTGGTTCTTTAATACCTTTGAGTTTCAGAGGAGGTGTAGGGATGACGGTTATTTTATCCTTAATCATTTTATAAGTCGCATGACTGATTAATATTGCATCATGTTTGGCCAGATGCTCAAGCCGATTGGCAATATTGACATTATCACCAATCAGGGTAAAGTCCCGGCGCGAATGCTGACTGCCGATATCGCCCAGAATAACATGTCCTGAATGTATACCTATACGTATATGAAATTCCAGACCGGTGGCCGCTCTGACTGCAGGCAGTGCCTTGAGCATAGCCGCTGCTGCACAGACAGCCCTGAAAGCACCCTCTTCCTGAAGACCAAAAGATGAAAAAATACCGTCACCCAGAAACTTGTCTATGGTGGCATCAAAAAACATCAGTTCCTTAACCATACGGTCAAAATACAGGTTCAGAAAATCCACAACCTTTCTTGAGCTTAACTGTTCAGACAAACGGGTAAACTGAACGATGTCAGAAAACAGCAGTGTTCGGAACTTGTCTTCAGCAATGGCTTTATTACGGTTCTGATGGCCCATGGCAATATGTGATACCGCCGGATCAGACAGGTAATGACTCATGGCATTCTGATGCTGTTTCAGGCGGGTTTCTGCCAGTACCCGTTCTACTTCAGCAATCATACGATCCGGTGAAAACGGCTTGGTAATAAAGGCCTGAATCCCCATGGAGCGGATTTTAACCTGATCAGCTCTGGAGTCCTTGCTGGTCTCAATAATAATGGGCAGCTGACTGAACTCACTGGACTGACGTATGCGAGTACACAGTTCCAGCCCATCAACATAAGGCATATCGTAATCGGTTATGACCAGGTCATAATTCTGGTTATTAAGTTTTTCCCAGCCGGACAGGCCATCAGTCGCAACATCAACCTGAAAGCCCTGGATCTGCAGTGAGGTTTTCATCTGGTGCAGCATAGTAGCTGAATCTTCCACCACCAGAATTCGTTCAGGACGCCCCAGTGATGTACTGGCATGCATCAGGCGTTCGACACGTGATAATAGTTCCGGCAGTACAACATTACGGGTAGTCGAGTGATCAGACTTAATAATATAGTCATCGGCACCGGCATTAAAACCACTGATAATAGCCTGATCCGTTTGCTGTGAAGACAGCAGCAGAACCGGAATGGTCAGTTTTTCCTGCTGACGGATAATGCGGCATAAGGTAATACCGTCAATGACCGGCATTTCCACATCACTGATGATTAGATCAATTTTCTGCTGACGAATAATTTTTAGGGCAACTTCACCATTTTCAGCTTCAAATACCGTATAACCTTCCTGTTCCAGGGCAGGCCTGACCAATTTACGGGAGGTCTTACTGTCATCGACCAGCAATAAGCGCGGATTTTCTTCAAACAGGGGACTTAACACCTGTTCCAGTTCCTGTTTGGTAAAGGGTACCTCAAGAAATTTATTGGCCCGGTGATCAATAGCCTGTTCACGGTTCATGGTATTAGATGAAATAAACACCAGGCGGGTTTTTTTTAGTTGAGGATGAGAACGAATTTTATCGCAGACTGATAAGCCATCTATTTTAGAGAGCATGGCTCGAATAAAAATAAGATCCGGTTGAAATTGCAGGATCTGCTGAAAAAAACCGGCTTCATCCGAATGGATAACCTTAAGCCGATAGTGCTGGGGATCCAGTAATGAACGGATCAATCCGTCAACCGTGGACGAATCTGTCAACAATATGGCATTGATTCTTTTATTATCCATGAAAGCTCATGTGTTTACTTAGCCGGTTTATTGCCATCCATGTGCATAAGTTGCCTGATACAGTATTGAATTCAATAAAAATTATTCTGTAAAAGACTATTTTTTATAGTATTCCCTACTACCCCCCTCGTCATACATTACCACCGACCAGATCAGAGACCTATACATAAAAATATATACAATTAATCCTTTTTATTCAAATAATTTCCCAAAATGAGAACCAATACCCTAAAATACTCTAACATTTCAGTTTTTTATCTGTTAAAAAGAACAATTACCATTACTGTCCTAGAATAAACCTGCAACAATAAAGAATATTCCCGTCATTTACTTTACAATACCGGGTTCCGGATAAGGATTATCTGTTTTTCTGTATTTTTTAACTGAAACCAAATAAATGGCTGTCAAAAGTAAAAAGGTAAAAATAACTGCTCTGATAAAAGGCATGTATGTTTCCGGACTGGATCGCCCCTGGATAGAAACGTCCTATCCTATTGAAGGCTTTTATATTCAGAATGACGAAGACATCCGCAAACTCAGCTCCTTATGCAAATATGTCTATATTGATGTTGATTTAACCCGTTTACGACTGGATCCTTCGCATCTGGCTATAGACGCTGAACACAGCCCCAAATTTACCATTGAGGATATCAGGGAAAAAATATCCAAACCGCCCACAACATCAGACGGACCAACCAGATCAACCATACGGCGTCCCTTAAAACCGCTTTATATCGAGCGGGTACCTTTTGAAAAAGAATTTAAAACAGCCAATAAACTGTACGAAACATTATCCCATACAGCAGAAGAAGTCCTGCAGGAAGTCAGCTCAGGAAAATCCGTTAATGTTGAAAAAGTCAACCAGACTGCCAGCAGCATGGTTGACAGCATTATTCGTAACCCCGATGCCTTTTTATGGCTGTCCCGTTTAAAAGCCAAGGATACTCATACACATAACCGTGCCATTCGAGCCACTATCTGGGGGATTGCCTTTGGACGCTACATGTCCTTATCAAAACAGGCTCTCAATGATTTATCCATTGCTCTGCTAATGTCCGGTATCGGTAAAGCAAAACTGCCCAGAGAACTGCTGGAAAAATCCGATGAACTGACCGGGGCAGAACGCTCCATATACCAGAAGCACATTAACTATTCCGTTAAGTTGCTCAGACAAATGGGGGCTTTTTCATCCACGGTGATTAAGATTGTCGCTGCTCATTGTGAGCGTTTTGACGGCAGCGGCTACCCAAAGAAATTACAGGGCAGCCAGATATTTTTTTCTGCCCAGATTGCCGGTATCGTAAGCTATTATGAAAAGATAACCAACCATAGAGATCCTGAAAAATCACTGGATGCTACCCGGGCCATGGAACACCTGTATAAATTAAGAGACAGCAAGTTTCAGGGCGAACTGATCGAAGAGTTTATTCAATCCATTGGTATTTATCCAGCAGGTTCCCTGATTGAACTCAACTCCAGGGAAGTCGCTGTTATAGTTGAACAGAATGAACAGTACCGGCTGTTACCAAAAGTTATTATTTTAAGAGATCAGGATAAAAAGCCGGTTTCTAAATTTAAAATTCTGGATCTTTCTATATTTGATCAAACCGATAAATATCGTCCAAAAATTATTAACAGTATTCCGCTGGGCAGTTATGATATTGATGCTCAGGAAATTCTGGACTGTATTTTAAAGACGGATAAGGGGTGGCTGGTTAGGCAGTTGTTTTCGTGAAAAGAAGCGTTCAGTGTTCAGCGTTCAGAAAGAGCATAAAGATTTAAGTGTTAAGAAAGAGCATAGAGCATTTTGAAGTATTGAGTTTAGGGCATAAAAAAAGCCTGCTCCGGGTTTACCGGGGCAGGCTTTTTGCTTTACTGTGCCTGGTATTACTTGGCAGCAGGTTTAGCAGCAGGTGCGGCTGGAGCAGCAGGTGCCTGAGCAGCCCATTGCTTCATTCTTTCTTCGTATGCTTTACGAGCAGCTTCCATTTTGGCTTGCTGTTGCTTTTGCATTTCCTGCATACGCTTTTTGTGAGCTTCCATCTGAGCTTTCTGCTGAGGAGTAGGACCGGCAGGTGCTACAGCTTGAGGAGCTGGAGCTACAGGAGCAGCCACTGGCGCTGGACGACCATAAGCATATGGGCCATAGCCATAAGGAGTATTGGCATAAGTGTTACGACCGTCAAAACGGCTGTTCATGTTGTTGTAACCGTTGTAGTTGCTGTAGCCATTACCATAAGCTGAACCACGAGTGTTACCTTTGCCACGACCACGACCACGACCTTTAATAGTGATTTCGATATCACCGTCCATGTCGGCATCACCAGAACCGTCGCCCCAACCATTACCATAACCATTGCCGTAGGCATTGTTATTCCAGTTGTTAGCACCATAACCATTCCAGTTAGTATTGCTGTCGCCGTCGCCCCATGGGCCCCAGGAATCAGCAGAAACAGACATAGATACAGTTGTAGCAGCAATTGCTGCAGCAATTAATAATTTTTTCATTTTATACTCTCCAAAGTTTAAATGATGAATGTGTTAAATTTGTCATAAAAATTACAACAATTTTTAGCCCCAAAAAAAGGACTACCCAATACAGGGCTGAAAATGGATTGATAAAAACATCTTCCTTACTGCACTGCTATTTATATTAACGATTCTAATATTACGAACTGCTATATAATTATTAATAATGTTTTTTCAATCTTTTTATAAAGTGAGGTCAGTATAGATCGAACCAGAAAGATTAGCAACCCCTTATATTAGATTTTATTAATATTACTTATATAGATAAGGGTTTATACTTACCTCAATGGCAATACAGGTATTAAGAAGCTGTTTCAACAACTATACTAAGATCAATTTCATCATACCATTGCAGATACAATGACTTACACTATATCAACCTCGGTACTAAAGATACTTTACAAGCTTCTGGAATACTATCAGCAGGATGCTGACACTATTTTTGCTTCCGCAGGCCTGTCCAGAGCTGACCTTGGCAATGACCGCAAACGGGTTAACTATCAAAAAGCCTGGGAGCTGTGGTCAGAAGCATCTCATATAATAGAGGATCCCTGCTTCGGCCTTAAAACAGCAATAATATTTCATCCTTCCGACTTAAATCTGCTCGGCTATACCTGGCTGAGCAGCCCGACCCTACGGACTGCCTTTGAACGCCTGCTGCGTTACCAGAAAATGGTCAGTGAGTTTATTAAACTGACCATTGAGGAAACAGATGGTCAGTTTAATGTGATCCTTGATGTACAGGACTGGTCCCAGGTTACAATGGAGCAAATGGACAGCGGTATAACCATACTGTTTCATATGTGCCGGAGCAATTTTGGTCAGGACCTCAGACCCTCAGCGGTTTTCCTGGCACACCCGAAACCACCCTGTCAGCAGGCCTATAGTGACTTTTTTCAGTGTCCGGTGTTTTTTGAACAGCCAGTCAACAAACTGTGCTTACCGGCAGAGGTGGTCGATACTCCCCTGCTCAACTCACTGGGCAATATTAACCTGATAACGGATAAAACCATACTTGCCTACCTGGACAGCATGTATGAAGAAAATACCACAAGCAGGGTTCGGCAGGCTATCAGCCGTTTACTTCCCTCCGAGGTATCCATTGAGAAAGTGAGTCAGCTCCTGCATCTTACCCCAAGAACCTTACACCGGCACCTGCAGGCCGAAAATACCTCATTTAAAATCATTCTGGATGATCTGCGTTTTCAGCTCAGTAAAGAGTATCTGCAGAAGAATCAATACAGTATTACTGAAATTGCTTTTCAACTGGGCTTTTCTGATTCCAGTGCCTTCAGTCGGGCCTTTCGGCAATGGTCAGGGGAATCACCCTCTCATTTTAAAAAACAGCTCCAGCTCTCCAGCCTGTAATTTCTGAAAATTTGTCATTTTATGTCAGATTTTTGTCCGCTATGGTCAGGAATATGGACGGCCATATTGATATATTAATATCAAATCCAAATAAAAGCCGAATAAAGAACGTTAAATCCAAAGGGAAACAGTCATGCTTACTACTACCAGCTTAAATAACAATCCTTACCTGGATCTGGTTCAACAGGCAACCCGGCGTAATACCCTGCAGCAGGTTGCCGAAGCTCAGCAGTCCGGTCAGCCTTTAGATGTTGACGCTGTTATATTATCCAATCAGGCCTTAAGAGATTCAGCACGGGAAACCGGTGTTGAATTATACTCACAGCAACTGCTCAAACAGCAGTTTGAAACCTATGCATCTGCATCAGCCAATGCTTCTGACAATAGTCAGGCATCCGGCACCGGAAGCTCTGAAAGCAGCTCTTCAGTCTGGACTTATGATGCAGCCAATGTCAATGAAGCTTTACAGACTGCACAACAACGTGCTTTAGGTGTTTCCGTTTATGAAAGAATGTATGAAGCACGAGACAATTTTGACGGTTTCGATCCCGTTTCTCGACCAGTCACCCAGCCTGTTTTTGATGTTTATGTTTAGCCAGTCAGGTTTAAGGGTTGTTATCTTTTGTAATTTGAAGTCCCTAAATGAATAAACCCCTGAAAGTAGAAACTATCAGGGGTTTAAAAAATGGTGGGCCGTGTGAGACTCGAACTCACGACCAATGGATTAAAAGTCCACTGCTCTACCAACTGAGCTAACGGCCCATCCTGTGTAATGGACCGCTTTTGCCGTCTCTTCAGGATGGCGCATATTCTACCGTTTTTAGTTTTTTTGGCAAGTTTTTTTATTACTTTTTATAAAATTTTTCTAAATTATTTATAATTTTTTTAATAAACGTCTGGCCTGCCCGGCTTCCGTAGTATCAGGGTATTGACGCAATAACTGCTCAAGTGTTTTCCGGGTTTCGTCTTTTTTGCCCAGCTCATAATAACTATAGGCCTTTTTAAGCTCAGCTTCAGCTTTTTTAGGGCTGAAGGGATATACATCCAGCAGGCGCTGGTAATCGGCAATGGCCTGTTCATAATCTCTCTGGGCATAACTGGATTCTGCAATCCAGTACTGGGCAATATGGGCGTAACGGCCATGAGGGTATTGTTCGATAAATCGGGTGAAAGCTTCCCTTGCCGCATTATAACGACGGGCTCTTAACTCATCATAAGCCTCCTGATAGGCTTTCTGTTCCGCCTGACGCTCTTTAGCCGTCATGGGTTTTCTGATGGCTGCCTGAGGCTTTTGTGAACTGCTGGCCGAAGCAGATTTGGAAGATGATTGCCGGGGTTGTTCTACCAGTACTTCTTCCCTTTCAGTAAGACCGTAATTAGACGGTTTGACCGTGGACTTCTCAACGACTTCAACAGGAGGGAATGTTTTTTCCTGACCAGCCGGTTCCATTCCGCTTAATGGTACCTGAGAAATACCGGCACCCTGCCCCAGCCGACGATCCATATCCTGATACAACTGTCGCTGCTGCTGTTTAAGCTGGCGTATTTCATTGGCCTGCTCTTCCAGTAAACTGCGCAGTTCCTGATTTTCTTTCTGTAGTTGTTTCAGACGATACAGAAATTCCAGCTGTTTCTGAGAGCTCATCAGCCGTTCCAGACGTTCTACCCGAACAGCCAGGGGACGATTTTTATAATCATCCCTGGATTCTGCCTGAACACTATAAACAGCCGATAGTAATATCAGACCGGATAATACAAAGCACGTTCTTTTGATAAAGCCCATAGAGATATCCGCAGTCCTTAATAAATCAGTTCAACACGACGATTTAACTGCCAGGCCGATTCATTATGATCCAGTGCTACTGGGTTTTCTTCGCCATAGCTGGTTACTTTCATCTGCTGTGCCGGTACACCGGAGGCCATCAGAAAGTCTGCCACAGCCTGGGCACGACGTTCACCCAGAGAGAGGTTATATTCTCTGGTGCCCCGTTCATCGGTATGGCCTTCAATGGTAATCACCTTATCCGGATGCAGAGACAGATATTCAGCATGAGCATTTAGGGCTGACTGACCTTCGGTACTGATCTGAGCACTGTCATAGTCAAAATAAATGGTTCTTATAGATAAAGGGCTATTGGGATCGGACAGAGGGTCACCGCTGTAGGACTGGCCGTTCATGGCTGAACCATCACCCATACCGGAATCATTATAGCCCCCGGTCTGGCCTTCGTAGCCCTCCCCATTCTGGGTACCGGCAGCACCGCCGGTACGATCTTCTACAGCGGCATTATTAGTTTCGTCTTCACTGGTGGATGAACAGGCTGTGAGTAATAACAGAGGGGTGATCATTATTAATAAAATAAAGGTTTTCAGAAATTTAGTCATTTCAGGCTCCTGGTGTTTATTGGCTGCGGTAAGGTGACCATGCGGGTTCTCTTACATCGCCGCTCAGTACACGTAATCTTTGAGGTGAGTTGCTGCCGTCAACGGCAATGGCTTCCAGAATACCCCGGCCGCGCAACTCGGTTGCATATAAAATCATTTTTCCATTTGGTGCCCAGGATGGGGATTCATCCAGGCTGGAATGAGTTAAAACCTGTAGATAGCCCGTGTCCAGCTCCAGAGTAGCGACCCGGTATTGCCCCTGTACACGGGTGATCAGTGTAATGTTTTTACCGTCCGGTGAATAGCTGGCATTGGAATTATAATCCCCCTCATAGGTCAGACGGCGGGGGTTACCGGCTTTACCCTGGGGTCCCACGGCAATCTGATAAATTTGCGGTTTGCCCGCCCGGTCTGAGGTAAAAATAATGTTCCGGCCATCAGGCGACCAGGATGGTTCGGTATCAATGCTGTAATGGTTGGTTATACGCTGCAATACACCACTGGCGATATACATAATATATATTTCTGAGTTACCGTCTTTGGACAGGGTCAGAGCCAGTCGTTTGCCGTCAGGAGAAAAAGCCGGTGCACTATTAATGCCCTTAAACTGGGCCAGTACTTTACGCTGACCGGTTTTCAGTTCCTGCAGGTAAATAATGGAGCGGTCTTTTTCAAAAGACACATAGGCCAGACGTTTGCCATTGGGTGACCAGCTCGGTGACATAATGGGTTTTCTGGATTTAAGGATAATTTGCTCATCAAAGCCGTCTGAATCGGCCACCGCCAGGGTGTAGGTTCTTTTTTTACTGCCCGGATCATTTTTGACGACTACATAAGCAATAAGCGTATCAAAGGCACCCCGGGTATGGGTCAGCCTGGTATAAATTTTGTCACTGATCTGATGAGCCACCCGGCGTAACTGGTTTTTCTTAACCGTATAACGATAGGCAACCATCTCCTGACGGCTGAACACATCCAGCATCTGAAATTTTACTTCATACAGATCCTGGCCGACCGGTGTAATGGCACCAATAACCAGCTGCTCTGCAGCGGTATTTTTCCAGCGGTCAAAGTTAATATTACCGCCCAGTGCAGGGCGTTCCGGCAATTGATTAAGTTTTAAGGGAGAAAAAATTCCGCTGCGGGCCAGATCAGAACGCACAATCCGCGCAATATCAGTGGGTGCCGAACCGCTTCGAGGCCAGGCAAAAGGTACAATAGCAATGGGGTTGGCACTTTGAAAGCCACCCTTAATCTCCACTTCCAGAACGGCATAGGCCGGAGAGCTTATAAACATCAGATAAATCAATAATAAAATAACCGCACTGATGGGCTTGAGAGTGAATAATTTCATGTACTTAGTGGCTTCCAGGCTCAAATCGTAATCTCATGACTTCGAATTCTTTAAAAATAACACTATCTTTAGGAACAGGCAATGGCGATGCTCTGCGTACTGCAGTTTCCACGGAACGGTCAAACGAGGCATTGCCGCTGCTTTCTGCAATTTTAACGCTGACCACTTCACCCGTGGAACGCAGCCGGATATCAATTTTACACTGCAGATTACGCGGAGCATCCAGCGGCTGACGCCAGTTACGCTCAATTTTCTGGGCAATCAGGGCAACATACTTATTGACAATCCCCCGACTTAATCGTTCACGTTCGGCACGTTCCCGCTCCTGCTGACGCCTGAGTTCTGCCTGACGTTTTTTCTCGGCCTCGGCTTTTCGCCGCTGTTCTTCTTTGCGTTTTTGTTCTGCTATTCGTTTCTGTTCTGCCTCTTTGCGTTTTTTTTCTTCTGCTTTTTGGGCCTCAGCTTTTTTACGGGCCTGTTCTTTTTTACGCTTTTCTTCTGCTGCTTTTTTCTCTGCTTCCTTACGCTTTTTCTCTTTTAGTTTCTTTTCTCTGAGTTTTTTCTCTTTTAGTTTCTGTTCTTTTAATTTTTTCTCTTTCAGCAGTGCTGCCTTGCGCTGCTGTTCTTTTTTGCGAGCCGCTTCGGCTTTTTTGCGTTTCTGTTCTTCTTTTCGTTTTAATTCTTCCCGATGTTTTTTTTCCTTAAGCGCTTTCTTTTTCCGGGCTTCAGCCGCTTTACGCTGTTGCTCTGCTTTTTTCTGTTGTTCTATCTGTTCAATTTTAGCATTAAAGCTATTGGCATCCACAGCAGTGGTCTGGATCACATCGCCCTGTTTGAGAACTATCTGTTTGGGCTTATCATATTCCCAGTTAAATAATAAGGCACCAATAAACAGCAGGTGCAGAATGACGGCAATGGTAAAAGCAATACTGTTTTCTTTTATCCATTCAATCATATTTAATTTTGCGTCTGCTCGTCCAGGGTTCTGGTCATCAGCCCGACATTGGGAATACCCGCCTGACTTAATAAGGCCAGTACATCCATAATATAAATATACTGTACGTCTTTATCACCGGCCACCAGTACAGATAGTTTTGGGGTCACCAGCAGCTGGTTTTTAATTTGTTCCACCAGTGCGGTTCTGTCAACCGGCTGCTCCTTGCCCAGACCAATGGTCAGGTAATAACTTCCCTGGACATCCACTTTAACAATAACGGTTTCTGTCGGTTTGGGATCCAGTGCTTCGGTTTCTTCTGCCTGGGGCAAATCAACTTTTACCCCCTGAGTCAGCAAAGGGGTCGAGATCATAAAGATCACCAGCAGTACCATCATAACATCAATGTAAGGTACCACATTGATCTCAGCCATGGGTTTACGGCGTTTTCTGGCCATTACTGATTATGCACCTGACGGTTGAGTAAGTTTGAGAACTCTTCCATAAAACCATCATAACGGCTTTCCAGCCGTTCCACACTATAGGAGAAACGGTTAAAGGCAATCACTGCAGGAATTGCTGCAAACAGCCCCATGGCTGTAGCGATCAGAGCTTCTGCAATACCGGGAGCCACCATAGACATGGTAGCCTGTTCAACCTGTCCCAGAGCACGAAAGGAATTCATAATGCCCCAGACCGTTCCAAACAGGCCGACATAGGGACTAGTGGAACCAACAGTGGCCAGAAACGGCAGCCCCGATTCAGCCCGTTCCACTTCCCGGTTCAGGGTAACCCGCATGGCTCTTTGCGCCCCTTCCAGTACAGCCTCACTGATGATGCCCGGCTGCTTGTGTAATTTAGCGTATTCCCTGAATCCGGCTTCAAAAATACTGGCCATGCCCTGAGCATTTTTTCTCTGGGTTAAAGCTTTATAGAGATCCACCAGATCCGCTCCTGACCAGAAGCGTCGTTCAAACAGATTGGCTTCCTGTTTGGCTTTTTTCAGTATTTGCCACTTTTGAATAATCATGGTCCAGGATATTACCGAAACCGTCAGCAGGCCCAGCATGACCATCTGTACCATAAAGCTGGCATTGGTGATCAGGGATAAAATTGACATATCATGTTGCATATATATGTTTACTCATAAATATATAAAATAATAACCGAGGTTATCATAACAGGACTTTAAACTTGTTATAAATAACTTCCGGTAAAGCCACCGGTCTTTTTTTATGCAGACTGAGGCTGACTATTTTTACTTCGCCCCGGGTCAGAATATCTTCCCCGCCATTTTCAGCAGGACGTACAATACTCTGCTCAAATACCAGACTGGCCCTGGACATTTTTTTTACACTGGATCTGACCTGCAGAGCATCATTAAACAGGGCAGGTTTAAGGTAATTAATTGACAGGCTGCTGACCACAAAAACAATACCGTATTCATTAATGATTTCGTCCTGTTCAAGCCCTAAAGCACGCAGCCATTCCGTACGGGCCCGCTCCATAAAATTCAGGTAATTGGAGTGATAAACCACTCCGCCGCTGTCGGTATCTTCGTAGTAGACTCTGACGGGCCAGATAAATTCCATTTTAGTTATTCTTCTCAAGACCAAAGTGTAAGTAAGCCATATCTGTAGCAACCCGTCCCCGGGGGGTACGCATGATATAACCCTGCTGGATCAGAAAAGGTTCCAGTACATCTTCTATGGTACCTTTTTCTTCACTGATGGCCGCAGCCAGATTATCAATTCCCACCGGACCGCCGTCAAATTTTTCTATAATACTGAGCAGCAGCTTACGATCCATCATATCAAAGCCCATGGGATCCACATCCAGCAGATTTAAAGCCTGATCAGCAATTTTGGCATTGACTGTACCATTACTTTTTACTTCAGCAAAATCCCGTACCCGTCTTAGCAGACGATTAGCAATGCGTGGTGTACCGCGGGAACGTTTAGCAATTTCTGAAGCACCATGAGGCTCAATATCCACCCCCATTATTTTAGCTGAACGGGCCACAATATGAGACAGATCGGCAATGGAATAAAACTCCAGTCTCTGCACTATGCCAAAACGGTCTCTAAGGGGTGAAGTCAGCAGTCCGGCACGAGTGGTGGCTCCAATCAGGGTAAAGGGCGGTAAATCCAGCTTAATGGAACGGGCAGCCGGACCTTCACCAATCATAATATCCAGCTGATTATCTTCCATAGCCGGATACAGGACTTCTTCTACTACCGGACTGAGGCGATGAATTTCATCAATAAACAGCACATCACCTTCTTCCAGATTGGTCAACAGTGCTGCCAGATCGCCGGGACGCTCAAGAACCGGCCCTGACGTCTGGCGCATATTAACACCCATTTCATTGGCAATAATGTGGGACAGGGTGGTTTTACCCAGTCCGGGCGGTCCAAAAATCAGCACATGGTCCAGTGCTTCATTGCGGTTGCGTGCAGCGGGAATAAATATTTCCATCTGTTCACAGACAGAAGGCTGGCCAACATAATCCTGCAGGGTTTTAGGGCGTATGGCCTTATCAAGCATATCTTCGCTTGATAGTTCAGTTGAGCTAATAATTCGTTCGTTATCCAGCATTTTTCCGGTATTAAATCCCCCTCACCCTAACCCTCTCCCGGGGGGAGAGGGAATGTACAAGTGAGCTATTGATTCTAAATTAATTTCTAACGGTGTTTTTAAGTGCCTGTTTGATCAGCATCTCACAGCTATGCCCTTCATGGTCCAGACTGGAAATCATTTTACTGGCTTCAACCGGTTTATAACCCAGGGCTATCAGGGCGCTGATTGCTTCCTGTATGGTATCCTGTTCTGGTACAGAATTATCAGACTCAGTCGAGGTTTTATCGCCTGTATTATCAGATGGCAACTGCCAGTCTTTAAGGCGGTCTTTCATTTCAATAATCAGGCGCTGAGCGGTCTTTTTACCAATACCGGGTAAACGCACCAGGCCGGACTCATCATTGTTTTTAACCACCTGCACAAATTCATCAGCACTGATCCCCGATAAAATAGTCAACGCCAGTTTCGGGCCAACGCCATTAACCTTTATCAGGCTCTTAAATAATAATCGTTCCGACTCACTATGAAAACCGTATAATAACTGGGCATCTTCACGCACCACCAGATGGGTCAGTATCACCACCGGACTATCCAGTTCTGGTAACTGGTAAAACGTACTCATAGGTGCCTGCACTTCATAACCGACACCATGCACATCCACCATTAATAAGGGAGGCTGTTTCTGAATTAAGATACCGGATAAACGTCCAATCATTATTTATAGTAAACCGTCTTTTTGAAATTATTATAGGGTGAAGCGTTTTTTTCTTCTACCGCGTATCGCGCCCAGAACTTCTGCAGGATAGCGCGAACTGGCACTGGGTTTTAATTCTAGCATGGTTTTACGGGTATTCGCATGACACAGTGCAATAGCCAGAGCATCCGCTGCATCAGCCTGAGGTGTCATATTAAGATTGAGCAGTACCTTAACCATGTGCTGAACCTGGGACTTGGCGGCATGCCCCTTGCCCACAATAGCCTGCTTGACCTGGTTGGCCGTATATTCAGATACCGGAATATTTTCAGCCATAACCGCACAGATGGCCGCGCCCCTGGCCTGCCCTAATTTGAGGGCAGAGTCCGGGTTACGGGCCAGAAAGACATTCTCAATAGCCATTTCATCGGGTGACCAGTGCCGGACAACCTGCTGTATATCTTTAAAAATGGTTTGCAGTCTGGGAGGTAAAGGGCCGCCGCCGGTTTTAATGGTACCGCATTCCAGAAAGCGTAAGCGGTTGCCCGAGGATTCTATAAGACCATAGCCTGTTTTAAGAGAGCCCGGATCGATGCCCAGGATTATTTTTTTTTCGGGTATGGATAGACTGATGGTAAGTTTGCCCTTATTATTTTTTCTTCTCATCCTCCCAGGGAAGGGAGGATCTGTTTTGTATGTCGCTACTGACTTAGCTGCTCCATAACCTCATCAGAAAACTCAGCATTGGAATAAACATTCTGCACATCGTCAAGATCTTCAAGCATATCCACCATGCGCATCACTTTATGAGCATCTTCCAGGCTTAAATCAACGGATGTAGAAGCTTTCATGGTAACTTCCGCCACTTCCGGATCAAAACCGGCGGCGACCATGGCATCCTTAACATCCATAAAATTTTCCGCTGTGGTAATAACGTCAATAGAGCCGTCCTCATTGGTTTCAACATCTTCGGCACCAGCATCCAGAGCGGCTTCCATAATCGCATCTTCATCACTGCCGGCAGGATAGCTTAAAATACCGATTTTACTGAACAGGTAAGACACCGAACCGTCAGTACCGAGATTGCCGCCGGCCTTGGTAAAGGCGTGACGTACTTCGGCCACGGTACGGTTTTTATTATCGGTCAGACAGTCCACCATCACGGCTACACCGCTGGGGCCATAACCTTCATAACGGATCTCATCAAAATTATCCCCGTCAGTATCACCGGCACCGCGCTTAATAGCCCGCTCAACCGTATCCCGGGTCATATTGGCACGTAAAGATTTATCCACAATAGCACGCAGACGTGGATTAGCATCCGGATCGCCCCCGCCTAAACGGGCCGCCACTGTGATTTCACGAATTAATTTAGTAAACAACTTACCGCGCTTGGCATCCTGACCTTTTTTACGGTGCTGAATATTTGCCCATTTACTATGACCTGCCATTAGAACCTCTTTCTTTCTATTACTCTACTTATTAGTAGAAGTTTTAAATTAACCTCGGAGCAACAGGCATCTGTAGTATATTGATGAAGTTTCGGCAGCATGGACGCTGCCGAAAAGCCTCCATGGACGGATTAACGGCGTCTTCAGCAATATACTACAGGTGACTTTTGCGGACTTAATTTATAAATTGTTTTTTATCAATTTTAACTATCCGCAATTTTATCACTTAAAACTTCACGTTTCTTTATCCCCAGCTCTTTTAACTGTGCCGCACTCACCGCAGACGGTGCCGATGTCAGCAGACAGGCTGCGGACTGAGTTTTAGGAAAAGCCATCACTTCACGGATGGAGCTGGAACCGGTCATTAACATCACCAGACGATCCAGACCAAAAGCAATACCGGCATGGGGAGGACAGCCGTATTTCAGTGCTTCAAGCAGGAAACCGAACTTGTCCCGGGCTTCCTCATCACTGATACCCAATAACTGAAATACACTTTCCTGCATGGCCTGGCTGTGAATACGGGCAGAACCGCCGCCCAGTTCAGTACCGTTTAATACCATATCATAGGCACGGGACAGGCTCTCACCGGGGTTGTCCAGTAACTCCTGCGGATCATCTGTATTCGGAGAAGTAAACGGATGATGCAGTGCAGTCCAGCGCTGGGCATCGTCATCGTATTCAAACATGGGGAAGTCCACCACCCATAACGGCTGCCAGCCGCGATTGACCAGTCCCATATCCTGGGCCACTTTAACACGTAAAGCACCCAGTGCTTCATTGACCACTTTGGCCTTATCTGCGCCAAAGAAGATTAAATCGCCATCTTCTGCACCGGTGCGATCCAGAATAACTGCTAAGGCTTCATCGGGAATAAACTTAACAATAGGAGACTGCAGACCTTCTCTGCCCAGGGCTTTTTCATTGACCTTAATATAGGCCAGCCCCCTGGCTCCGTAAATAGCCACGTATTTAGTGTATTCATCAATCTGCTTACGAGTCAGTTCTGAGCCTTTAGGCACTCTTAAAGCCGTGACCCGGCTGTTGGGATCTTTAGCCGGACCGGAGAACACCTTGAAATCCACATCAGTCAGAACATCAGCTACTTCCACCAGTTCCAGGTCAATACGCAGATCCGGTTTATCACTGCCGTAGCGGTTCATGGCTTCGGCATAAGTCATACGGGGGAAAGGATTGGGCAGTTGTTCTTCCAGAACCCGGGCAAACACACCGCGGATCATTTCTTCCATAATATTCATCAGCTGTTCTTCTTCCAGGAAGGACGTTTCAATATCCAGCTGAGTAAATTCCGGCTGACGATCAGCACGCAGGTCTTCATCCCGGAAACAACGGGTGATCTGATAATAACGATCCATACCAGACATCATTAGTAATTGTTTGAATAACTGGGGGGACTGAGGCAGTGCAAAAAAATCACCGGGATGAGTACGGCTGGGCACCAGGTAATCACGGGCACCTTCCGGCGTTGCCTTAGTCAGAATTGGGGTTTCTATATCCAGAAAACCTTCATCATCCAGATAGTTGCGCAGGTAACGGGTAATTTGGGCACGCAGGATCAGACGCTGCTGCATTTCCGGACGGCGCAGGTCGATATAACGGTAGCGCAGACGATGCTCTTCTGATACATCATCATCATCCAGCTGAAACGGAGGGGTCTGGGCACTGTTCAGTACCACCAGTTCCTGAGCCATGACTTCTACCTGACCGGTAGGCATTTCAGGGTTCTCGGTTCCGTCAGGACGCTGACGCACCTTGCCTTTTACCTGCAGCACGTATTCATTACGGATACGCTCAGCCTGCATAAACATTTCAGGATTATCAGGGTCAAAAACGATTTGGGCAATGCCTTCCCGATCTCTCAGGTCAACGAAGATAACACCACCATGATCCCGGCGACGATGCACCCAGCCGCTTAATGTCACTTCCTGATCAATGTGTTCTGCTGATAAATGCCCGCAATAATGGCTTCGCATACCCTGTATTCCTGTAATTAGCTGCAATTTGAATGGTTAATCGAAAACCGCTAATTTTAAGCTTTGTAGTTACAGACTACAAGGGCTTGCTTATAAAAGTTTTCTCAGAGCTTTACCTGTTCTGCTTTAGTGACAGCCGCAACTGCCGCCGCCGCAGCCGCCGCTGGATTGACTGCCGGAACTGTTGCCTGATGACTTTTTGGAATTTTTAAAATCGGTTTCGTACCAGCCGCTGCCCTTTAGACGAAAACCCGAGGCAGAAATCAGTTTTTTCAGTTTTGATTCCTTGCATACGGGACAGTCTTTCATGGGCTCATCTGACATTTTCTGCATGACTTCCATTTCATGGCCGCAACCGTCACATCGGTATTCATATATAGGCATTTTAATCTCCTGCAACAATATAGGGTTATTTTTGATGCTATATTGGGATCAGGAGAGCATTTTTAAAGGCTACTTTTTTAGAAGGAGAATGGTTACAGCGGGAGAAGAAAGGTTCAGTTTTCTCGTTGTGCACGCAGCTGTTCAGATTGCTGGCGCATAATATGCCGGATGATCTGATCCACTTCATTATCAGAAATGTCTACAAAGCCCACAGATATACGATATGGATAATGACCTTCTTTCTGTCTGGAAACCTGCAAAACTCTGCCTTTGAGCCGCAGACAGAGTAAATCGGTTGACAGGATCAGGTTCATTTTCAGTAAAGTACCCTGGCTTAATTTTTCATCGTTACCAAAGGCCAGACCTCCTGCACCCAGGTTTATCTCCCGGCGGGATTCCAGAGGTGATTTTTGATCCTGAAGCAGGCATATCTGTGCCAGCAGTTCCACCTTATTATCAAGGTTTCGTAAATAGCTGGCGATATCAGGAGAATGTTCACAAATGCGTCCCAGAGTCGCTTTCATCTGCTGATTCATATGCCCGAATAATTCAATAATTTCAAAAGCACTGGACTGTTTTAAGTCTTCCGAATCATTAGAATGAAGCGTATTTTCATCAATAATGGAATAAGAAAAAATAGCATTATCATCAATTCGATAATACTGCCTGCGTTCATTTATATTATTATCATTCATATTGTTTTTTAATCATTGGTAATGGTTCAGGCAAACTAAAATTGTATAAAACTTGGCGGCTCTTCAATTGAATCCTCTATACCCTGCTCCTGGGTACTAACCGTATTTTCAGGCTGAACAGGCTTGTTGCCTGCTATTGTTTTAGTGCCTGATACCGGCTTTGATATCGAAGCTTTGGCTGATTTCTGTTTTGACGGATTCTGCCGTTCTGCTTCAGGTGCGGTTGATTCTGCAGAGGCATTTTTATCAGCAGGCTTAATGCCCAGTTCTTCCTTGCTTTGAGAAATAATAATCTCCACCCGTCGGTTCATAGCCCGGTTTTCTGAGCTGTCATTGGGTGCCAGCGGTTTAACATCAGCAAAGGCCTGGATACTGAAGCGTTTGGGACTTAAACGGTCATCCATTAATAATTCATGGGTCACCGCAGCAGCACGGGCCGAAGACAGTTCCCAGTTGGAACGGAACCGGGCAGTATTAATAGGAACATCATCAGTATGACCGGCTACTGTAATATTACCCGGGGTATGGCTGAGTTCCTCGGCAATAATTTCCAGTATTTCGATAAAATCATCGGTCAGTCGTGCTGATCCCGGAGCAAAAGAGCCTTTGTCACGAATACGAATAGTAATACTCTTGTCATGAGCTTCCACATCTATCATGTCAGCCTGAATTTCTTCTTTTAATGCCGCTTTTAACTGGTCGGCTTTTTCCTTAATAGCCTCTGCCTGAACATCATCAAGTCTTTGCCGTAAGGCATTTAACTGAGCTTCTACCTCAGCCTTTTCCGCCATAACTTCCTGCAGACGTTTTTTCAGACCTTCAGAATCGGCTTCTGCTTCAGACATATTTTCCATTTTGTCTTTCAGCTCATTTTCTTCCGCCTGTAGTCGTTCCAGCTTCTCAATCAGCTTGAGTTCCTGCATGGTATCATCCATGGTTTTCTGACGGACTTCATTAATAACGGTAGGCTGAGGCGGCGCCGGACTGAATTCTTTGGCCACAATATTAACCCCTTTAGGGATTTCTACTGCTTTAATATCACGTTGCACACCAAAAGCCGCTTTTACGGAACCGGCAATCTGCTTGAATTTTTGCACATCCATTTCAGAGAAAGATAATAGCAATACAAAAAAGCACATTAACAGCGACATTAAATCTGCAAATGTCAGTACCCAGGCAGGAATACCTGCAGGGCATTTACACTTTTGTTCTTCTTCCATCTAGCAGATACCAGCCGTAGAATATGTTTGAAAGACCGGATACATAAGTTATTCCGCTGCCGCCGTACGTTTACCTTCAGGCAGGTAAGTCTGCAGCATTTCACCCATAACCTTGGGATTAATGCCCTCCTGAATAGCGCCTATTATTTCCAGAATAAGAGACCGGTTAAGACGCTGCTGATCAGCAATCCAGGCGAGTTTATCTGCCACAGGAATACAAAAGGCATTGGCCAGTACCGCACCGTACAGGGTCGTTAACAGAGCAACGGCCATAGAGGGTCCAATAGTTTTGGGATCATCCATATTGGCCAGCATACCCACCAGACCAATCAGGGTACCAATCATCCCCATGGCCGGCCCCATGTCAGCAATTTTCATAAAAAACTTCTGCCCCCACTCGTGGCGCTCTACCGCCAGATTAATATCCTTGGAGAGCATTCTCTGTACAAAGTCCGGCTCATGTCCGTCCACACACAGGCTGATACCTTTTTGCAGAAACTCATTAGGTATTTCCTGCCCTTCCAGGCCCAGAATACCTTCTTTACGGGCAATAGTGGCCAGCTCCACACCTTTTTCAATCAGTTCATTAGGATCATCAGGTTTATTTAAAATGGATTTGAGCAATACTTTAAAGGAGCCAATGGTTACCCCCAGTGGGAACATGGCCATAACGGCAAAAGAAGCCCCACCAAATACCACGAGAATGGATGGAACATTAATAAACAGGACTATGCCACCACTGAGCACCATGGCCACTGCAATAATAGCCAGAGCGCCAACAATACCAATAACCGTTGCTATATCCACAAAGTCATTACCTTTTAGCTATTTCCGGTTGAGTGTTTCCGGAATGATTTTCGTATATGATGTCTTAGCCTAAATAAATCAGTTGAACCTACTGCGAATGTCCATAGCACTGAATCTACAAGGCTTTCCAGAACATTTTGACTTCACCCGTAGGTTGACTACGAATAAAGCCAAAATAACCTGTAAAACCTTGTATCTCCAGCACTCTGATCATTCTCGCTAAGATTCAACTGATTTATTTAGGCTTATGTATTTTATACATCATTTTTATTTTAGCAGTTATTTATAATTTAAAAACTTTTTTTCAAATTTTATGGCAATTAATAAAACGATTTTAGTCACAGGCTGTTCTTCCGGCATCGGCCTGTGCTGTGCACAGCAATTAAAACGACACGGTTACCAGGTTTTTGCCTCGGCACGTAAAACAGAAGACGTGGAACAATTACAGGCCCAGGGATTTGAAACAGTACAGCTGGATTTAGCCGACAGCCGGTCTATAATGCTGGCCGTAGAACAGGTTCTGGAAAAAACCGGGGGACAGTTATATGCCCTGTTTAATAATGCCGCTTATGGTCAGCCGGGCGCCGTTGAGGATCTAAGTCGGGAAGTGTTGCTGGAGCAATTTGAAACCAATGTGTTTGGCACCCAGGAACTGACTAACCTCATTATCCCTGTTATGCGTCAGCAGGGCTATGGCCGGATTATTTATAACGGCTCAGTACTGGGCATTATCGCCCTGCCGTTTAGGGGCGCCTATAACGCCTCCAAATACGCCCTGGAAGGTTTAACCGATACCCTCAGACTGGAGCTGTATGGCAGCGGTATCGAGGTGTCAATTATTGAACCGGGGCCAGTCACCAGCAAATTCAGAAAAAATGCCTTTCTTAAATACCAGGAAAATATCAATAAGGAACAAAGTTTTTTTAAAACCAGCTACGAAGGTATGGAAACCCGCCTGAAAAAACAGGGCCCCGCCGCCCCCTTTACCCTGCCGCCGGAAGCCGTATTTAAAAAATTACAGCACGCCCTGGAAAGCAAACGCCCAAAGGCACACTATTACGTCACCTTCCCAACGTATTTATTCGGGACGTTAAAGCGGATACTGCCGGCACGGGGGCTGGATTGGGTGTTGAGGAAGGTGTCGAAGGGGGAGAATAAGAGCAGCGCTGAGCGTTGAGCGCTGAGAAAAAGCCAGATATAAAAAAACCTCTCGGTAAAATTACCAGAGAGGTTTTTTTATTTATAACTTCATGACTTCATCCTGTTAATACACAGGAAAAAAGTCATTAATGTACAAAGCTACTCGCTCTTTCTCAGCGCTCAACACTCAACGCTGCTCTTAAGCCACTTCCTCAGCCCGAACAACCCGGTCAAAAACCAGTTCTCCATTATCACCAACATCCACTTCAATAATATCCCCAGGCATATATTTGCCTGCCAGGATTTCCTGAGCCAGTGGATTTTCCAGAGACTGCTGGATAGCCCGTTTCAATGGTCTTGCACCATAGATTGGGTCAAAACCAGCCTCGGCAATTTTATCCATTGCAGCTTCAGAAACTTCCAGATCCAGTTCCCGATCCGCCAGTCTATCACGTAAATCCTGCATCTGTATGGCTGCAATTTTACGGATAACATCTTTGGCTAATGGATGGAATACCACCACATCATCGATACGGTTAATAAACTCGGGTCTGAAGTGTTGTGATACTACTTCCATGACCTCGGTTTTCATAACCTTGTAATCCGCTTCCGCTTCTTCACTATTATGAGCACTGGCTTTTATGCTCAGTTCCTGGATCCTTTGTGAACCCAGGTTAGAGGTCATAATAATGACCGTATTGCGGAAGTCCACTGTACGTCCCTGACCATCGGTCAGACGACCGTCATCGAGTACCTGCAGAAGGATATTAAACACATCGGGATGTGCTTTTTCTACCTCATCGAGCAGGATCACGGAGTATGGCTTACGCCGTACGGCTTCAGTCAGATAACCGCCTTCTTCGTAGCCGACATAGCCTGGAGGCGCACCGATTAAGCGGGCCACAGCATGTTTTTCCATAAATTCGGACATATCCAGCCGCACCATGGCATCTTCCGTGTCAAACAGGAAGTTAGCCAGAGCCTTGGTTAACTCGGTTTTACCGACACCGGTTGGGCCGAGGAACAGGAATGAACCATTAGGCCGTCTTGGGTCGGACAGTCCGGCACGGGAACGGCGAATGGCATTGGCCACCACGGTTACCGCTTCACTTTGACCGACTACCCGCTCACGCAGCTTTTCTTCCAGATGCAGCAGTTTTTCATTTTCACCTTCAAGCATCTTGGCCACAGGAATACCGGTCCACTTGGCCACGACTTCGGCAATTTCTTCCTCAGTCACTGAGTTTCTAAGCAGTTTGGGCTTATCACCGGTATCAAGCATCTCTAATTGTGATGCCATATCCAGCTGTTTTTCCAGTTCCGGAATACGACCGTACTGCAGTTCAGACATACGCGCCAGATCACCGGCACGCTGAGCAGTTTCCAGATCCTTGCGGGCCTGATCCAGGGCTTCCTTAATATGCTGGGTTCCCTGTACAGCCGCTTTTTCAGACTTCCAGATCTCATCCAGTTCGGAATATTCACGCTCCAGTTCGGCAATGTCTTCTTCCAGACTTTCCAGACGTTTTTTAGAGGCCGCATCGGATTCCTTGCTCAGTGCTTCACGCTCAATTTTGAGCTGGATCAGGCGGCGTTCCAGTTTGTCCATTTCTTCCGGTTTGGAGTCAATTTCCATTCGGATACGGCTGGCTGCTTCGTCAACCAGATCGATAGCCTTATCAGGCAGTTTGCGATCAGTAATATAACGATGGGACAAAGTCGCTGCCGCAACAATCGCCGGATCAGTAATATCTACCCCGTGGTGCACTTCGTATTTCTCTTTCAGACCACGCAAAATAGCGATGGTATCTTCAAGGGTAGGCTCTTCCACCAGCACTTTCTGGAAACGGCGTTCCAGGGCGGCATCTTTTTCCATATACTCACGGTATTCATCCAGAGTAGTCGCCCCCACACAGTGCAGTTCACCACGTGCCAGGGCGGGTTTGAGCATATTACCGGCATCCATGGAGCCTTCTGCCTTACCGGCTCCGACCATGGTATGAATTTCATCAATAAACAGGATAATACTGCCTTCCTGTTTGGACAGATCATTAAGCACTGCTTTTAAACGTTCTTCAAATTCACCACGGAATTTGGCACCGGCAATCAGTGAGCCCATATCCAGGGATAAAATCCGCTTGTGTTTCAGTCCTTCAGGGACTTCGCCGTTGATTATGCGTTGTGCCAGTCCTTCAATAATGGCGGTTTTACCCACACCGGGCTCACCGATTAATACGGGGTTGTTCTTGGTACGACGCTGCAGAACCTGAATGGTACGACGAATTTCATCGTCACGACCAATAACCGGGTCTAATTTACCCTGTTCTGCACGCTCGGTTAAATCAATGGTATATTTTTCCAGCGCCTGTCGCTGATCTTCGGCATTGGGATCATTAACGCTCTGGCCTCCGCGCATGGCGTCAATGGCTTCCTCAATGGTTTTTTTGTCCGCACCCAGCTTCTGCAGAATACTGCCTAACTGGCCTTTATCTTCCACAGCTGCAAGAATAAACAGCTCGCTGGAGATAAACTGGTCTTTACGCTGCTGGGACAGTTTATCGGTAAGATTTAATAATCGGGTTAATTCAGGTGACACCTGAACATCGCCTGCTGAACCCTCTACACTGGCCATTTGATCCAGTGCCTGGGACAGTTGCGAACGCAATAAATTAATATTGACATTAGACTGTGTCAGCAGGTGTCTTGCAGTACCCCCTTCCTGATCAAGCAGTGCAATCATCACATGAATTGATTCAATAAACTGATGATCCCGCCCGATAGCAAGGCTCTGGGCATCTGCTATTGCCTGCTGAAATTTGCTTGTTAGTTTATCCATTCTCATTGGTTAGCCTCACTAAATATAAATTTTATGTTTTTCTCTAAAAGGGTAGATATGGGCTGTGGATAACTTTTTCAACTCCTTTTGGTTATTTAATTAAATTATTTTGTTTATCATAACTTTAGCCTGTGGATAACTTTGTATTCCAGGGCTATATACGGGTAAGATATCCATGCTCTCAGGTAGCCTGACTATAGTTACTTTTTATAGACCTTGCGCTTAAACAGATCAGTTCGACGACTGACCAGACGGTCGAGAAACAGCAGACCGTCAAGGTGGTCCAGTTCATGCTGTACGGCCCGCGCCTCATAGCCGGTACATTCGTAATCAATTACTTCACCCTGAGCGTTACAGGCCTGCAGAGTGATTTTTTCTGCCCGAATAACATTGCCAGTATAATCAGGCACAGACATACAGCCTTCACGGCCTATTTTCATACCCTCCCAGGTTTTTATTTCCGGGTTTATCAGAATCATGCAGCCATTGTGTTTAATTTTGGGTTTAGACGACACATCCACAATAGCTATACGTTTAAAATAGCCCACCTGGGGAGCTGCGATACCAACACCGCCCGGTCCGGCCCGCATGGTTTCTTCCAGATCCACCAGAAAATTCTGCAGTTGCTCATCAAATAGTTCGACCGGTTCAGAAACCTGTTTCAGGGCTTCATCCGGGTATTTTAAAATGTCCAGTATCGCCATGATTTAACCTATCATGACATCAAGCGGTGCCAGATCAACATTGACCCCGTCAGCCTTGATCTGTTCCACTGCTTTTTCTACTGCAGCCATACCCTGGGTAGCAATACCTTCTATCTGCATAATATAAATCGGCTCAGCCTCACTGCCGGCCACATCGGAATCCAGATCAGTAATGTTGTAACCGGCTTCCAGCAAGGCAGTGGTGGTTTTGGCTACAATACCGGGACGATCAGCCCCGTATACGGTAATAATGGAATCAGGGATTTCATGCTGATGCAGGCTGGCTTCAATACTCTGAAATGATATGGTCAGGTTCATATCCTGCACCACCGGCCTCAGACACTGAGTCAGCTCCTCAATGGACTGCCCACTTTTTACCATTAGCATAATGGTAAAATTGCCTCCCAGGCGCATCATGGATGCTTCTCCTAACTGGGCACCGGCTTCATATAATGCAGTAGTAATCCTGGCCACAATACCCGGCTGATCCTGACCCACCAGGGTTAACATTTTCCAATCGTTCATTATTGTTCTCTTTGTTGTTTAATCAATTCCGGCTGCATTTCGGCCTGGTCTATCCATACCATACTGGCCATACGTCCGGTCACCCCATCACGCCGGTAAGAATAAAATTTATCTGCCTCGCTATAGGTACAATAATGGCCGCCGGAGACATTATCAACGCCTATTGCAGATAATCGTACTCTGGCCAATTGATATATATCAGCTAAATATTTATTTTGCCCGTCAGAGGTTTTAGTGTGTTTTGCAAAACACCGCTCAATTGATTCGTAATGAGATTGTCCCCTACCCTGTGCCCGAGCCAGAAACGCCTGCCGAACGTCGTCCCCTACTTCAAAATGATTTGGCCCAATGGCTGGACCCAGCCAGACCAGTACTTCTTCTTTCTGGCAGGTAGATAATTTAAGTAATTGTTCAGCCCCCTGTTCCAGAATACCTGCCAGAAGCCCCCGCCAGCCAGCATGAACAGCAGCGACCGCACTGCCCTGACGGTTACATATTAAAGCCGGCAGACAATCCGCCGTCATGACCACTGATACGATATTTTTCTGTGCGGTTATACTGCCGTCTGCATCCGCCTGCAATTCAGTATCAGCCGCATTAATAATCCGGCTGCTGTGGATCTGGTTTAGCCATTTCGGCTCAGAAGGCAGCAGTTCTCCCAGTCTTTTACGGTTTTGCTCAACACTTTGTGGAACATCACCTACATGCATAGCCAGGTTAAAGCTTTTATAAGGGGGAAGACTGTAACCGCCCATACGGGTGGTTATCAATGTTCTGATATTGTCAGGGGCATCCCAGTCAGCCTGAATAATAGTTTGGGAGAGAGGGATCATGCCTGTTCCGTATATTCTCTTAATAGCGTCTTTAACTGCATCATATCCTCCGGCAGTTCAGCTTCCCATTCCAGCCATTGCCCGGTTTGAGGATGCTCAAGACCCAGTTTGCGGGCGTGTAATGCCTGGTGTTGAAAATTAAGCAGAAAGGTTTTCAAATCCTCACTGCAGTCCGGCGGCAAACGCAGCCGTCCGGCATATACGGGGTCGCCTACCAGGGGATAATGAATCCAGGCCATATGAACACGGATCTGATGCGTCCGTCCGGTTTCCAGTTTAACGGTGACTGACGTATATTGACGAAACCGCTCCCTAATCCGGTAATGAGTAATGGCTTCTTTTCCAGCAGCAGGATTTTTCATAACCGCCATCTTCACCCGCTGAATCGGATGACGGCCAATGGGCTGGTCAATAGTTCCACCACCGGTCATTTCACCATTTACAATGGCTTCATATTCCCGGTCAAACGCACGTCTTTGTAACTGCTCTACCAGATGAGTCTGGGCCGTGAGCGTTTTAGCCACCACCAGCAGACCGGAGGTTTCCTTGTCAATTCGGTGGACAATACCGGCACGGGGGACGTTAATCAGTTCAGGACAGTGGTGCAACAAACCATTAAGCAGGGTACCCGTGCGGTTACCGACAGCCGGGTGTACCACCAGACCAACGGGCTTGTTAATCACCAGCAGTTCATCATCTTCATAAACAATATTCAGGAAAAGATCTTCCGCTTCCCATTCCCCCTGCTGTTCCTGCTCTATAGTAATATCAATGGTTTCACCACCGGTTACTCTGGTCTTTGGCTTAACCGTCCGGCCATCCAGTAAAACCTTGCCCTTTTTGACCCATTGCTGCAACCGGGAACGGGAAAATTCCGGTAATAAATCCACCAGCACCTGATCCAGACGCTGACCATAGGCATCAGTAGGCACAGTGTATTGGCGTTGTTCGGTTAGTATCGAATTCATTTTGCAAGTATAACGTATTTCTCATATACTAGGCGCTCTTAAAATAATAAATATCCGGAACTGTTTTAATCAGTTTTGAATTTTATACCCTTTTAATTAATAACAAAATTACCTTAGTTACCTTATGCCTGCTGCTCATTCAAACCGCTTATACCTGCTGATCCTGCTTACTTTTATTAGTATTTTTTCTTCCGGCTGCTCTGTTATAGAATCCTGGCTGCCCGAAGAAATTGACGAAACAAAAAGCTGGTCCGCCAGTAAACTGTATGCAGAAGCGAAAGCCAACCTGGCTGATGGTGAATACCAGTCTGCTATTGATCTGTATGAAAAACTGGAAGCCCGTTATCCACATGGCGCCTATGCACAGCAGGCGCAGCTGGAAACAGCCTACGCTTACTATAAATTTGAAGAACCGGAATCCGCCATTGCAGCGGCAGACCGCTTTATCAAACTGCACCCCCGTCATACCAATGTAGACTATGCCTATTATCTAAGGGGACTGGTGACTTTCCCGGCTCGAAAAAGTATTTTTGAATTTATTTTCCCGCAGGATGAATCCAAGCGAGATCCTAATTCATCACTGGAATCCTTTAATTATTTCAGCGAACTGGTGAGGAAGTTTCCCAATAGTAAATACAGCAAAGATGCTGTTTTAAGAATGCGTTATCTGCGTAACAAGGTCGCCAGGCACGAACTGCATGTCGCTAAATACTATATGAGAAGACAGGCTTATATTGCCGCCGTTGACCGTGCATCTTATGTAGTAGAGCATTACCAGCAGACACCTGCGGTCAGTGAAGCATTACTAATAATGGTAGATGGCTATAAAAAACTGAACCAGCCCCGCCTGGCACAGGATGCCCAGCGGGTATATGATCAAAATGCGGAGAAATTCCACGGAGAAGTATTTTATGTGGATGAGCCGGTTATTCCCGGGATTCCGGAGTGGATGAAACCAAATACTTAAAAGAGCAGCGTTGAGCGCTATTTTTTAAATAGCCTCCTGATCTTCTTCCCCGGTACGAATTCTCAGCACTTTTTCTATTGATGAAACAAATATCTTCCCATCCCCTATTTTACCGGTTCGGGCGGCATTGGTGATGACTTCGATGCAGCGCTCCATAATATCTTCCTGTACCACAATTTCCAGCTTAACCTTGGGTAAAAAATCAATCACATATTCTGCACCGCGATAAAGTTCTGTGTGGCCTTTCTGGCGACCAAAGCCTTTTACTTCTGTTGCAGTCATACCGGTGACACCGATTTCAGACAGGGCTTCACGCACATCATCGAGTTTAAAGGGTTTGATAATTGCTTCAATTTTTTTCATATGTGATATTTCCTTTCATTATGTACAGGATATTGTGTACAGACATATTATATTTATTATATCGTTATCCCGGATGGGTTGTTATGTTACAACAAAACGGTTCTTTCAGACAAATACTTTTGTAAATGCTAAACTATTTCAACACTTGAATCTTCCAACAAGCGAGTCCGACTATGGATAGAAAAACTATTATTGCAGAAATGAAAGTACTGCCCGACATTGATCCGCAATTTGAAATCGAGCGGCGGCTGAATTTTATTAAAAGCCATTTACAGGCCTCCGGGCTGAAGACCCTCGTTCTGGGGATCAGCGGGGGAATTGATTCAGCTACCTGCGGCCGCCTGGCACAACTGGCTGTTGAACAGCTTAGAACAGAACAGCAGGATGATGACTATCAGTTTGTAGCCGTACGCCTGCCTTATGGAGTTCAGGCTGATGAGGAGGATGCCCAGGTTTCATTAACCTTTATTCAGCCGGACAAAAGCCTGATGGTCAATGTAAAACCCGGTGCTGATGCCATTCACAATGAAACCCTGCATGCTCTGGAATCTGCCAGCCTGCTGAACTATTCTAAATACGCCATTGATTTTGCCAAGGGCAATGTCAAAGCCCGTACCCGTATGACCATACAGTTTGAAATTGCCGGAATTTTAAGCGGTCTGGTGCTGGGCACCGACCATTCTGCTGAAAATGTAACCGGTTTTTATACTAAATACGGAGACGGCGCCTGTGATCTGGCCCCCCTGTTTGGTCTGAATAAACGTCAGATCCGCCAGGTGGCAAAAGTTCTCGGAGCACCGCATAGTATTATTGAAAAAACCCCAACGGCCGATCTGGAATGCCACTCACCTTCCAAAGCCGATGAAGAGGCTCTGGGGATCAGTTATGATTTAATAGATGATTTTCTGGAAGGCAAACCTATTGATAAGGAAAGTGAGGAGAAGATCATCCGGATTTATATTAAAACCCAGCATAAGCGGCAGCCGATACCCACAGTTTATGACTGAGTGCATTGAATAATATTCCTGGGAGCGCAGACATCTTGCCCGCGTTCACAGGTTAGTATGCATCCGAAATTGCTCTGCTCTTAAGTCCCCTTTTTTCAAAGGGGGATAAATGGGGTTTAAGTCTTTGATTTGCAGCCACCTCAATCCCCTTTCTAAAGAAGGGGGAAGTTAAAAGCTTAATAAACGGATGGACAACTAGTTATTGCTATCAAGAAGTCAGGCTTTTATTATTTCCAGCATGGCTTTTCCCATATCCGCCGGAGATCGGGTTATGGTTACACCGGCCGCTTCAAGGGCTGCAAATTTTTCTTCTGCTGTCCCCTTGCCTCCGGCAATAATGGCACCGGCATGGCCCATACGCTTGCCTTTGGGTGCAGTTACTCCGGCAATATAGGCAACCACCGGCTTGCTGACCTGCTCTTTTATGTATTGAGCAGCTTCTTCTTCTGCGGTACCGCCGATTTCCCCCACCATAATAATACCTTCGGTCTGCGGATCCTGTTCAAACAGGGTCAGACAGTCAATAAAGTTCATGCCCTGAATGGGATCACCGCCAATTCCAATACAGGTACTCTGTCCCAGACCGGTAATGGTGGTCTGGTGGACAGCTTCATAGGTCAGGGTACCGGAGCGGGACACAATACCTATTTTTCCCGGCTGGTGAATCGAACCCGGCATAATGCCGATTTTACACTCACCAGGCGTTATCAGTCCGGGACAGTTGGGGCCAATTAAATAAACATCGTCCGGCAGACTGGCTTTTACTTTTAACATATCCAGAACCGGAATGCCTTCAGTAATACAGGCAATCACTTCTATTCCAGCCCAGGCCGCTTCCAGAATCGCATCCGCCGCAAATGCGGCAGGCACATAAATCATGGTCGCATTGGCCCCGGTTTCTCTGACGGCTTCTTTAACCGTATTAAACACCGGCCGGTCCAGATGAATCTGGCCGCCTTTACCCGGTGTCACGCCGCCGACCAGATTGGTACCATAGGCAATGGCCTGCTCTGAGTGGAAAGTACCCTGCTGGCCGGTAAAGCCCTGACAGATCACCCGGGTTTGCTTATTAATTAAAACTGACATCAGACATTACCTCCTTTGGCCACATTAACCACGGTCTGAGCAGCCTCGGTAAAATCGCCCCGGGAAATAATATCCAGGCCGCTTTGCTCCAGTAGTTTTCGGCCCAGTTCTGCATTAGTGCCTTCCAGACGCACCACTACCGGCACGGACAATGCCACTTCTTTGGCCGCAGCAATAATGCCTTCGGCAATCAGATCACAGCGCACAATACCGCCAAATATATTTATCAATATGGCTTTAACATTGGTATCCGATAAAATCAGTTTCAGGGCTTCAGCGACCCGTTCTTTGGTCACACCGCCGCCCACATCCAGAAAGTTGGCCGGTTCACCGCCATGATTTTTAATAATATCCATAGTGGCCATAGCCAGACCGGCACCGTTCACCATACAGCCTATATTACCTTCCAGAGGTACATAATTGAGTTCAAATTCCCTGGCCTGGTTTTCTTTTTCATCCTCCTGAGAAAGATCACGCAATGCCTGCATGTCTTTATGGCGATAGACAGCATTGTCATCCAGAGAAATTTTGGCATCCAGAGCAATAATTTCGTCCTCTTCAGTGACCACCAGGGGATTGATTTCAACCTGGGAAGCATCTTTTTCCACAAATATTTTATAAACCCCCTGCATGACCTTCATCAGGCCTTTTTGCTGTGCCGGTGTCAGTCCCATACCAAACCCGGCTTCCCTGACCTGGTTAGGCATAAGTCCGGTCACCGGATCAATAGCCAGGGTAATAATTTTTTCCGGCTCGGTAGCTGCCACTTCTTCAATATTCATGCCTCCGGCAGCCGATGCCATAATGGTCACCCGTTTCGCTGAACGATCTACCAGCACACCCATATAAAGTTCCCGGCTGATACTGCTGGGCACCTCAATTAATAAGGTATTAACCGGCTGGCCTTTGGCATCAGTCTGAAAAGTCACCAGTTGGGTGCCCAGCATTTTTTCAGCAAACTGGCGGATTTCAGCTATTGAGCCGGCCTTGATAACACCGCCGGCTTTACCGCGTCCACCGGCATGCACCTGGGCCTTGACCATCCATTCATTGCCGCCTAATTCCGCTACAGCCTGTTCTATCTGGTCAACCGAGGTAATAGTCCTGTTGGCCGGAACAGGGATAGCGTACTGGGCAAACACCTGCTTGGCCTGGTATTCATGTAAATTCATATTTGTTTTCTCACTGAAATTGCAATATATCCTGCTATTGTGGCGAAATAGAGGGCAATTGGCAAAAAAATTTTTATTTTCTGTTATCATTTAATTTTTACTAACAATCAGAACATTATTACAGGAGAGACAGTGGGACGTTTACTGTTTATATCCGGGCTGATCTTTCTTGGCTGGATTGCTTATCGCTTTTTAAAAAACACCTGGTCGCAACGCCTGAGGGACGTGGAACAAAATGAACAAAGAGCACAGCAGGCTCGTCAGGCAGCCCCTGCCAGAGTACAGCAGATCAAGGCCTGTACCTATTGCAAGACCCATATCCCTGAGGATGAAGGGATATACCGGGAGGGGAAATTTTTCTGCAGCTATCAACATCTTGATCGCTATTTAGAACATGAACAGAAGTAATACCCTGCACCAATACGCCAACAAAGTTCCTCATGGACTCTCCTCAGAAAAAAAATACTGGCGGCCCCTGCATTTTCTTAATTTATATCGTTTACTTATTTCCAGTATATTTGTCACCCTGGTCTTTTCTGATGTCCAGATAAAACCCTTTGGCCTGGAACATCCACAGCTCTTTCAGCTTGTCAGCATTGGTTATTTTATTGTCAGTATTCTCAGCGGAATAACCATCCGCTGGCGCTGGCCGGCCTTCTGGCTGCAAAGCCATGCCCAGATCCTGACTGACTTTATTGCCATTCTGCTTATTATGTATGCCAGCGGCGGAGTACAAAGCGGTGTCGGTTTATTACTGCTAATCCCCATTTCTGCCATTAGTATTCTTTCTATGGGACGTTCATCCCTGTTTTACGCAGCCTTACTCAGTTTAATCCTGTTACTGGAACAGGGCTATTTATTCCTCACCCAGACTGGTAGCACTAATTATGCACAGGCCGGCTTACTGGGTGCCATCCTGTTTTTAACAGCCCTGTTAACCAATTACCTGGTTCATAAAACAGAGGAAAGTGCAGAAATTGCCAGCCAGCGTGAAATTGACCTGGCCAATATGGAACAGCTCACTCAGTTTATTATGCAGCGTATGCAGACTGCCGTTATTGTTGTGGATTATCTGGGCAATGTACGCTTAATTAATGATACCGCTATAAGTTTGCTGAAAATCCCTGATAATCTAAGCCAGGACTCTGAGAATAAACCGGTTAACCTGTATGAATATTCCCTTGAACTGGGAGAGATGTTTCATTTATGGCAAACCACACCTGACTTTAAACCCAAAAGCATCCGTAATAGCCATACTTCTTCTGAGCTAACCCCAAGATTTGCCTCATTGGGCCAGAATGATAAAAGCGGAGCAGTGGTTTTTATTGAAGATAATGCCGAATTATCCAACCAGGCCCAGCAGTTAAAACTGGCCTCTCTGGGTCACCTTACCGCCAGTATTGCTCATGAATTACGCAATCCACTGGCGGCTATCCGACATGCCGGGGAACTGCTGAACGAATCACCATCCCTTGAAGAAACTGATAAACGCCTGACAGAAATTATTGAGAAACAATCCGTTCGGGTAAATGAGATTATTGGCACGATACTGGATCTCAGCCGTAGAAAGACAGCGGAACAGGTCAATATTAACTTACTGGAATGGATTAAAGATTTTCTCAATGAATACATTCAACTCCCACAGGAGCGTTTTTATCTAAAGTTTGAAAATGATGATCTGCAGGTACTTTTTGATCCCCAGCATTTACAGCAAATATTTAATAACCTGATTCAAAATGCCTTGAGACACAGCGCAGAAGAAAATCATCATTTTCGCCCAGTTGTTATTACCGCCGGTATTGATTCAATGAAAAAAAATACCTATTTACAGGTCATGAATTATGGAAATAACATTCCAGAAGAAAATCGGGACAAGCTATTTGAACCCTTTTTTACTACCGAATCCACCGGTACCGGATTAGGCCTGTATATTGCAAGGGAGTTGGCCGAATGTAATTCAGCCAAGCTGGAGTATATTGATAATAAAGAAGGTGCCTGTTTTCAAATCAGTTTTTCTGATCCAAGACGCAATAGCGCCAAAGCTGAGTGACGAAATTATGTCACTTTATGCTATTATTAATCCATAGAGAACAGCTAATCTTTATTTAGCCTGAATAAAGCGGAGAGCACTTATGCAGTGGCAGGATGTATTAGCAGATAAAAGCCTGCAGGATTTACCATATAAAATCGAACTCAATGACAAAGGGAATATTGAAATGAGTCCGGCATCACTTCTTCACAGTTTAATTCAAGGCAAACTGGCATTATTATTAGGTAGCACTTTAACGCAAGGTAGTGTTTTTACTGAACTGGCAATACAAACCAGCAACGGTATCAGAGTACCCGATGTGGCCTGGGGCAGTAATCATTATATAAAACAACATAAAACAGAAGTCTATGCCTCATCAGCCCCTGAAATCTGTGTAGAAATTATATCACCATCCAATACACCAAAAGAGATGCTGGAAAAAGTCCAGTTATTTATAGATGCCGGTGCCAATGAAGTCTGGCTGGTTACAGAGTCTGGGGATATCAGCATTTATAATCAAAATGGACAAACAGACAAATCTTTTTTCGATATTCAAATTAATAAAATTGATTTAAACCTTTAGCCATGCGCCTGACCAAAGAACAGCAAAATATTATTAAAGACAAAGTCAATCAGTATTTTGGCCCGGATACGCAAGTCATTTTATTTGGTTCACGAACTGATGATCAGTTAAAAGGTGGTGATATTGATTTATTGCTTGAATTAAACACGGCCGTTGAAAATCCGCTAAAAAAGAATATCTCTCTTAATGCTGCACTGCAAATAGCCTTGGGCGGTCCACAGAAAATTGATATTATTATCCACCAGAAATCCGATCCACCTACCAGTCTGTATAAATCCGCCCTCAAAGAAGGGGTTCGACTGTGACTGACAATATCGAGCGCCTGCAGCAATTACTGAATATAACCGATAAAGAAGCTTTTCATCTGAGCGGGGTATCTCAACGATTATACAACAGACTGCCTACAACTCCTGAACAATTAGAAACTGCTCTGAAAAATCCGGAATTTATTGATACTCTGGAGTCATTTACAGCCAAGTTTGCACGCTTACAGGACACCATTGCGGATAAATTACTGCCCATCTTTCTCATCAATGCCGGTGAAAAAAAAGGCACAGTCATTGAAAACCTGAACCGGGCAGAAGCACTGTCTTTAATATCAGACACACAAAGCTGGCTGGCCACCCGCAGTCTGAGAAACAAACTGGTACATGAGTATATTGCTGATTACAAAGAACTGTATGAAGCCATCACTCTGGCCAGAGAATTTTCAAATGAGCTTATTGCTACCCAGAAAGCTATAAAACAATACTGCAATCAAATATTAAACATAGAACAAAAATGAACCGACACCTGGCCTTAATTGTTGATGACGAACCTGATATCTGCGAACTCTTAGAGCTGACGCTCAATCGCATGGATATTGATACCCTGTCTGCTGGTGACTTAAAAACAGCTTATAAACTGCTCAATGAAAACAATATTTCTATCTGTCTGACCGATATGCGCCTACCTGATGGCAATGGTATTGAACTGGTTAAAAATATACAGCAACAGGCCAGTCATATTCCAGTCGCCATGATCAGCGCCCACGGCAATATGGATACCGCTATTGAAGCGCTAAAAGCCGGTGCTTTTGATTTTGTCTCCAAACCCCTGGAGCTGGCCGAATTACGGAACCTGGTTAATTCGGCTATTAAATTGGCTGATAAAAATCAGGGGATAAGTTCAATATCACCCAAACCCCACACCCCAAAAACACATTCACAAAAGAAACAGGAACTGTTACTGGGTGAATCACCAGCCATGCAGCAAACACGAAAACTGATAGACAAACTGTCTAAAAGCCAGGCTCCGGTTTATATCAGCGGTGAATCAGGTACCGGAAAAGAGCTGGCAGCCAGACAAATCCATAATTTAAGCTCTCGCTCTGACCAGCCGTTTGTTCCTGTCAACTGTGGTGCTATCCCCTCTGAACTGATGGAAAGTGAATTTTTCGGCCACACCAAAGGCAGTTTTACAGGGGCTAATAAAGACAAGGAAGGTTTATTTCAGGCAGCCCATGACGGCACCCTGTTTCTAGATGAAATAGCGGATCTGCCTTTATCCATGCAGGTTAAACTTTTACGAGCTATTCAGGAAAAAGCTATTCGTCCAGTAGGCTCTCAAAAAGAAGAAAAAATAAATGTTCGTATTATCAGTGCAACTCATAAAAATTTAAGCCAACTGGTAAAAGAAGGTAAATTCAGACAGGATCTTTTTTATCGTATTAATGTTATAGAACTCCCCATGCCGCCCCTGAGACAACGTGGAGAAGATACTTTATTACTCACCCAATATTTTCTGGAAAAATTATCTCCCGGGGAAGCAAGATACCGTTTATCCAAACAAGCTGTTCTAGAATTAGAAAACTACTCATTCCCAGGAAATGTCCGTGAACTTGAGAATATCCTTGAACGAGCAATAACTTTATGTGAAAACAATACGATAGAAGCATCAGATTTGTCATTAAAAGAATATAATAGTCTACCAGACTCATTACAACAACCCGTTGGACCTAACAATACTGTCCTTTCTCCTTTAAATGATGTATATACTGTAAAGCAAGCTCTCGAAACCACACGTTGGAACAGAAAAGCAGCCGCTAAATTATTAGGTGTTTCCTACCGTCAACTTCGTTACAAATTAAAAAAGCTAGGGCTAGATTAAATAGTGACAATTTGTCACTATTTAACAAATTTGTTATTTAACGTCATTTTAAAAAATGAATTTATAAGATAACTTTTTTAAACGATTGATATATATTGTTATTTTTTTACATATTGATTCTGGCATAGATTGTGCTTTAATTAATACAAACGTTAATCTCATTAACATTTCAATTAAACAAAGCAAATACAATTAAGTGGAGTATTTTATGAAAAAGACACAACAAGGTTTTACATTAATCGAACTGATGATTGTTGTAGCAATTATTGGTATTTTGGCAGCAGTAGCGATTCCAGCTTATAAAGACTATATTGCTCGCTCACAAGCAACTGAAGCTGCAGTTCTATTAGCAGGACTCAAGGCTCCATTAGCAGAGTATTATAATGATCAAGGCAGCTTACCTAGTGTTGGAGATCTTAATGCTGTAACCAGCGGTAAGTATGTTGCCAGTATAACGGCCAGTGGTACTAATTATAGGGCGACTTTTGCTGCAAGCGGAGTTTCTCCTCAGTTAACCAGTGCAACCATGTCATTAAATTACGACACTGCAAATGGTACATTTAGTTTTAACTGTGCTGGTATCAGTAATACTAATGTACGTCCTAAAAACTGTAACTAATTGTGTTATAGCGTAAATACACGAAAGATAGCATTGAGATAGTTCTCAGGCTATCTTTCGTATTTAATATGAAACTTTTAAAATTCATCTCCTTATACCGCTCATACCTCCTTTTTCTCCTTTTTTCATTTACACTTTATTTTTTTCTTACGTCAAAAGCTTTATATGGTTCCTTTGAACTGGATGATTTTGCTAATTTAGAACACCTGGAATCGGTTAAAACCTTTACTGATAAACTCTACTTTTCAATAAGAAATATGGAGTATGGTCTAGGTCGACCTGTCTCACTTTTTAGTTTTGCACTACAGGCTGATAGTTGGCCAAATCATGTACAATCGTTTAAACTTGCCAATGTTATTATCCATTTATTTAATGCATTACTTGTTTTATTAATATCATTTAAAATAACAAGCTTATTTTACAGCTCAAAAAAAACACAACGAAATATCACTCTTTTAATAACATGCCTATGGCTTTATGCTCCCATACATGTATTTTCTGTTTTTTATGTTATTCAAAGAATGACATTAT
>Ga0256831_1000077_pt1 | contig 47223 bp, 55 predicted proteins | sample 132544metaG_FD_189087 | JGI IMG/M metagenome (GOLD analysis project Ga0256831, IMG submission 189087) | Hydrothermal vent microbial communities from Lau Basin, Pacific Ocean - 132-544 | ecosystem: Environmental > Aquatic > Marine > Hydrothermal vents | place: Pacific Ocean: Lau Basin | collected...
GGGTTAAAAGATTTATATGATATAATTTTATTAATACTTTTAGTGGGAGTCCAATTCCAAATATAGAAAGTTCTTATCACTCGGTAAGGACTTCTACTAAAGGTATTAATTTAGATGTTTGAATTGGACTCTCAATCATCAACCTTTACTTATTATTGTCCTATTACTTTTAAAGGAATAAAGGTGCAAAATCTTATTACTATTGAAAATACACAAGCTGTTGTATCATTAAATACTATTATTAAATTCTCTGAACTTGGAGAACAAGCTATAAAAAAAATAGTTAAACGAAAGATAAATATGTTAATTAAGAATGGATTAAGTTATCCATACGATTTGTCAGAAGACTTAAATTATTCTGAAATGAAATTTGATGAAAAATCTTGTACTTTGCTTTTAACATTATTGCCAAATAATGAAATTACTGAAAAATTTAAAGAAGAACTTGTAAACCAATTTTTTACTATGAGAGATGAAATTCAAAAGATTAGAGAAGATGCTTTAAGACTTGAATTTAAAGAAGAAAAAGCTAAAGCAATAAGAGAAGCTAAGAAGCCTAAAGTATATGCTAATGGGTTCATGAGCTTAAAAGGGTGTTTGGTAGAGCTAAGAGAACAAGGTATAGAAACTATAAAAGAGAATGAAGCATGGGATATGTTGGTTCACTATGGTTATGTGAAAACAATGCCTAAAATTACAATTAAAAGAGATATAGATACAGATAATGAAATAGCTAAGTATGTTATGGCTTCCAGAACCAGCTATGGATTACCTACATTTGATTTAAAGTTTATTAATGACTTAGTGTATCAATATATTCAAGATGGTAAACCTAAACCAGAAGAAGCTGATGAGTTAAGAGAAAGATTTTCTAAAGCTGCTATAAAATATGTAGATGAAAATCTACTTATTTAGAACCAAACAAAGAACTCCCATTTGGGGGTTAAAAGATTTATATGATATAATTTTATAGACAATTTCAATAAGTCTATTGGAAGTTTTCTTTGGCGAGTCTTTCTGCCAATGGACTTATTGAAGTTGTTACAAGTTTACTGAATGGTGTTCAAGCCACTTTCTAGGTATTCAGAGATGAATACCATTGAGTAAACTTATTGTTTTGTAAGATTAGAGAGTAGCTTGAACACCTATCTTCAAATCTTCATTAATTACTCACTTTTTATATTATTGTTCATACTTTAATTAAAGGATAAATCTATGAAAGATTTAATTGAATTAACACCAACAGAGAGTTTCTTGCAAAATGCAGGATTTACAATGACATTAAAAGATGTAGCTGACCAATATGGGAAAGAGAATTATAATTTAGTTAGAGATTTTAATTCTATGATTTCTACACTTGATGAAGATAGTCTTAGCCACCTCAAATTTGAGGGGGCTAAATATAAAGATAAACAAAATAAAGAGCGACCAACATTGGTATTAGATTTTAAAACACTTATTTGGTTTATAGCTAAATTTGACCATAAATTGAGATTAGATATTATAAATTATGCTTTTGCACAATTAGAAGAGACAAACAAACAAGCTATAGAACAAGCTGTTAAAAATGCTAAAAAACCTAAAGTATATAAAAATGGTTATATGAGTGTTAGAGGTTGTATAGGTGAAGCATTTGATGATATAGAAGAAGATATACTTGAAACTGATGTTTGGAACGCTTTAGTATGGAATGGACTAGCTAGAACCAGAGCTAAGATAACAATTAGAAGAGAAATACCTGAAAACCTAGATGGAATAGTAGGGAAAATGAATTTAAATATACCTACATATAGACCTGATATAGTTAGAGAAACTTACAATAAATGGCTAGAAGCTGGTTCTCCTACTAAAACAGAGTATGAAAGACTAACAGAAGAATTTAAACAAATAGCTGATTATTATGAAGCTAAGATAGAAGAAGCTAAAAAGCTTATTTAGAACCAAACAAAGAACTCCCTAAAAAGGGAGAACTACAATATAACTGATAATACCATACTGATAATCATAGATACTTTCAATGCTATAAGCCCTAAAATAAAGTCTTTCATAATCTACTCCTTTCATAGAATCAATTCTAAGCCCTTTTCTTTTTTGTACTCATACTCTAACTCCTATTAAACGCTTAGAATCAGAGTATGTTATGTTATGATTTTTAGAAATCATCTAAATCTATTGAACCAATAGAATAGGTTTTTACTTGAGTTTCAAAAAAGTTAGATTTAACATTGTTTCTTTCATCTATTCTATCTTTAATAAGTTTTTGTAAACTAGTAGTTGGTCTTTCTGGAAATGGTAATGGAAGATGTAATATTTTAGCTCTGTCATTGACAAAATTCTCTATAGTGGTTTGAACCAATTCTGGAGTAAGTCCAAGTATAGGATATGGTTCTAATGATTTAGCATATTCCATTTCTATATCATAAGCCTCAATAAGCATATTAAGCATCTCATCTTTTACAGAAAAAGTAAAACGGTTCTCTCTATATATTGTATTTACTATATTTGCAAATATAACCAGATGCAGAACAATTTCGTCTGTAGCGATTTCACTAAGTCCATCACTACTACCTTGTATTTTATCTCCCATAACAAAAATATATGTAAATCCTGTTAAAAAGAAAATACCTTCAAGGCACACACTACACATAGCAGACATAAGAAAATCTTTTTGAGTTTCACCATTAATATATCTTGCATACATATCTGCTATTCGTTGGTTCTTAAGAGCTATGCTTGGTTCTGTCTTATATAAATCAAAGATTTCATTTGAGTTACCTACATTATCAAGTAAAAAAGAATACATGTCCGAATGGACTATCTCTTGTTCAGCTTGTTTAATTATAGTTGCTCTAACTATTTGATTATTAGCTTTAGGTGCTAAATCTATTAAAAAGTTAGTTTGAATTGAATCATCAAAAGATAGTTGGCTAAATACTCTTTTATATATCTCTTTTTCATTTGGTGATAATAAACTATAATTCTTTTTTTCTGTTGATACATTAACTTGTTGAGGAGTCCAAAATCTATTCATAGCCATTCTATAAAGTTCTTTACTCCATTTATATCTAGGTCTATTAAAATCTATAAAACCTGTATTTAGTCTAGTAATGATGTTCTTTGGTTCAAATATTCTCTCATCTAATATTTCACAGCCATTTGGATTAAAGTATTTTGTAGAAGTTATCATATCTATTCCTTTTTAAATCCAAAGAATAGCACAATAAGAGTTTAGAACCAATAAGAGATGTTATCTATTGTTTTTCATTAAGTAATCTATGATATAATTCTAATAAGAACTTTATAGGTGTCTAACCATAGTCTGGTTACTCTATATCACTTGGTATAGGGTAGCCACTGTATAGATAGCTGTAAGGTTCTTAATTGTAATGACTATGATTAGACACCATAATCATTAAACCTTAAAATTATCATTGTCTGAAAGAAAAAAGCTATGGATTTAGAACTACATAGTTTTAGTAAAGAAGCTATATCAAGTAAAGAAGTAATGTTTGCATTACAGAATGGTTTGTGGATTAATGCTACAACAACAGCTAAAGAGTTTGGTAAACGATTGGATAATTATTGGAGAGATGAAAAAGAATACATAGAAGCATTGGCTGAACTTAACTCCCTCAATATGAGTGATTTAAAAATAACAAAGCAAGGTAAATATGGTGGCACTTACTTGCACCCAGAGCTTGTGGTTAATTTTGCAAGATATTGTTCTCCCAGATTTGCTATAGAGTGCGATAGGTTTATTAAAGCAGAAATGATTAAAGTTAATCAAATTAAAACAGAAGCTTTGTTAGAACAAGCAGAGAAAGAAAAACAAAGAGCAGTAGCTGAAGCTAAAAAATGTAAGATATATGATGATGGAACAATGACAGTAAGAGGAGTTATCCAACATCTTGGATTAGATGTATCTGAAGATTTTGTATGGGAAGCTCTTACATGGAAAGGGTGGAATGAAGATATTACAAAAGTTACTAAATATAGAAGACTACCTAAAGATACTCCAAGTTATATAGGAACTAATAGGGGTTCACAAGCACCTACATACTACCCACAAGTAGTTAAACAAGCTGTAATTGACTATATAAAACAAATTGATTGATTATCAACTGCTCAAATTTGAGCAGTTGTTCCTCTTCTTCAGCTTATTTAAGTAATCTATGATATAATTTTATTGCTATTTAGAGTTTATTTAGCGATTATAAATAGTTTCATTTTCATTTGTTATCTCTACTGGTTTTATCTAGTAGAGAACTCCTTGTTATCTTATAAAGTAGTTCTAGCTAATCTTCGTCTAAAATCTTCATTTTCTTGCAAATATCTATCTATTTCACTAGTTGTAGCACCTCTATTGACTTGTCTAGCCCTATATTTAGAGGTAACATTTTCATTATATGCTTTAGCAGCATTAGTATAATTAGCTCTACCAAGTTTTCTATTAAATCTATTGTTTCTAACTTGTTCTCTATAGTTTTTATATGCTAACCAACTATTAAAAGTACCTAATCCAATCTTAGCAGCATCTAAAGTATTTCCAATATTCCAATCAGAAAAAAATGAAGTTGGTTCTGTAGTAGGTGGTCTATATGTTTTAGCTAGATTAGAACCAATATAATCACTTTGCTGAGTGCTTATTCTATCATCATACCATCTAGCATATGGATTATCTATACTTGAAGGCATTAAATAGTCTAAACTTGTATTCATGTCTGTATTATTTAAATAACCAACTCTATTCCATTCTTTAGTTAGACCTTTTATTTTATCATCAAAAGTAAGATAATCTTGTCCTGCCATTCTATAAAAATCATCATATTTTCCCATATTTCACTCCTCTATATATAAATTACTAATATCTAAGAATTTATCCAAATCATTTAATATAAAATCAATAGATATATCTTCTACATATTCTATTATATCTGTGTTTAATACACGATTATAATATTCTTCTGGTGATTCTAAAAAAAGATTAAAATCTATATTCTCTTTTGAGCCACCAAGCTCATCTTGTTTAGCTTCTAGTTCTCTTGTACGTTGGTTCAGAAGAGTTAAGAAGTCTTTCATAGATTCCTGCTTTTCTATAGCCATATCTTCAATAACAGCATCAGTAGCATTTAAAGCACTTGAAGCTAAAAGCATATATAGTTCTTTATCGCTTGTAACCTTGCCTGTTTCAACAGTTAAAGCTATGTAGACTATAGCTATTAGCCCTCTTAAAAAATTGTTATTTGTTTGCTCTAACGACCATTTAAGAGCATAATTTAGACCATAAGATATAGCTATAGTTTCTGTTATAGTAGTGAGAACAACTGATAACGAAGTACCAGCACCTAATGTAGCGACAGTGACTGCTATTGCTACTACAACAAGTACAATTTGTATAAAATTTATGAACCAACCTTTCTCATACCAATGTAGATGCTGTGTTGTAGAAGCAAAATTCAATAGTTGTATAGAACTATCATATAACAAATATCTATCTGTAAAATTACATCTATTTAAAGTTTCCATTAAAAGAGGAAAAGAAAAATCTATACCACTTGCATCTTGGAATGTCATAGCATCTAATAGATTATAAGTATATCCTTTTTTATGCCCACCATCTTTAATGACAGAACTTATAGATATTGTATCAACATCAATAATAGTGTATTCTGTAGTATCTTGATAAACTAATCTCATGACAGCTTTAACAAAATTACTTTTTTGATAATTTTGAGAATTGTCATCTGATACTCCATTATTTCCAAGTTCATCGAGTGGTTCATCTACTTGCATAGCAAAGATATACATTGTATATTTATGTGTATATGATATACCAGCAAATGTCTCTTTTTTAATATTTTTAATCTCTATAGATTTATTATACCTAGAACCAGAAATTTGTTGATTTATATGTTTTATATTGAATAAATAAGTATTCTGTTGATACCCATTATTATTAATAGTATTATTTGTAGTTGTATATTGTTTAATTAACTCAAATGTCTTATATAATGCTTTTATATTGGATTTTGTTCTTCTATTGACATTTAATCCAAATTCAACAAAAGTATCTTTTGTATGTGAAAATGTCTCATTAGCTTCTTGTTGGTCAACTGGGTCATTATTCTTTCCTGTAATACTATTATGTAAATCAAGCATAGATATACCAAGTTTTTTACATATAGCTTTAGTGTCGTTATATCTATTTGGATTGCTATTTTTCATATCTATAACATATTCACCATTAAATTTCATAGTTATTACAGGAGTAATAGCGAATATACTATATGTATTAGCATTGGTTTCACCATCTTTATCTTCAAGTTCTGGAATAGCATTAGAACCAAGTTGATAAGTCCAGTAATAACAACATTCTCCTCCATCAACTCCAAAGATTACTATTATCTTATTAAGTTTATCAGAAGCGTCTGTATTGGCTGTTCTTACATCATGATAATATATATCATTAGTAGCCTCGTCTCTTAATTGTAAGCCAAATATAGGACATTCTGTACCATCATTAAGTACTTTTGTCATTTTAACTATATCTTGAATTCTAAGGTCTAAATTTGTTATACTTCTGTTTCCACTTCCATTTGAGCAATCATTATCTGGTAAGGTTATAGTTAAGTTAGGTTCATCAAAGTAATTATTATTAATTACTTCAGTTATATGGACTATACCATTATTTCCAACAGTATATCCATTATTTTCCATATAGTAATAAGTCAAACATTGCATAGATGGAGTTAATGTATCAGAGTACCATTTGATTGTTACATCTTCTTGCTCTGAACCAGCTACACCAGCATGATTGAGTAATTCATTAAAAAGAGTATTATTATAATTTGTAGCTTCTCCTGCTACAAAAAATTTAGGAAGTCCATCTAATGACTTATTTTCTATATATTTAAATGTTTGCTTAAGTTTTAACATTTTGCCATATAATAATTCATCTTTTATCTCTTCACCTATAGAGGTGTTTTTAATATGAGCTTGTTGGTTCAGAATAAGTATTGGTTGTTTTTGTTTTGAATCTATAGAAAGAAAAGGTTGAGATGAAACAGTAACTGTTTGTATCGTTTCACCTTTAAATAAGTCTCCAAACCAATCACTAATAGCATGTAATCTTTCAGAGAACCAACTCATTTAAACTATATACCCTGTAAGAGTATTACCTGTTAAATTACCTGAACTATCAAGTTCAGAAATCATTATTTTATCATCTTTATTGAATGGAGTTACATCTCCACCATCTTTTCTATAATACCATTTATTATCTGTGGCAGTAATAACAGTTGAGATTAGACCAGAAGATTGCGTATCTATTTCAACTAAAACAGAACCACCAATAATGCAAGTACCATTAAATAAAAGAATTGTATCTTTAGTAAATTTATAATAGTTACAGATAAGTGTACCAATTTTATATATACTGAAAGGTTCTGATTTTAGTTGTAAATTCTTTAAAGATGTCTCATGTAAGATATTCATATTATCAATAGATGATGCTATTCTGTTAATTGTAGCTTCAACACCACTTGTTTCATTTGTAGCTACATCTCTTTTAGTCATATTCATAGCAAGATTTTCATCATCTATCTCTTGAGCTACAGTTACAGTCCAAATATCTATAAGTTTAGATAACATATCTTGTTGTTGTTTATCTGTGAAACCTTGTTTTTGTCTAGTATATAACTCACCTTTAATAGTATTCAAATCTCTTTGACTGATTCCATTTAATTGAAGTTCACTTTTTTGAATTTCACAATATCCTGTTTTACATATAATTTCATCTTTCTGAGCAGGTAAAAGTTGATTTGTTCTATAATCTATCTCATTTGTCTTAGACTCAATATTTAATTTTTGAACTGGTAGTATATTGTCTAATTCATAACAACATTGGTCACCCTTGCATTTAATTAATTTTATTTCATATTGTAACTTAGTAGCTTCAAGTGGTAATATAGTAGTATTTTTATATTGACAACTAACTGTTTCACAGTTTATTTTATTTGTTTTAGAATTAATCAATCCAACATTAGCTGGTAAAACAGCTGTTGTATCGTATTCTATATTAGCTGTCTTAGCTTCTATATTAGCTTTTTCTGCTGGTAATATATTTGCTACCTCATATTGACATTTATTAATTCTACATGTAACTTCGTTTGTTTGAGCAGTTATTAAGGCTGTTTTAGCAGGTAATACATTAGAAGTATCATACTCTATATTAGCCGTTTTAGCAATTATATTAGCCTTTTCACTAGGTAGTATATCGCTTACTTCATAGCTACATTTTGAAGTATCACATACTACATTATCTTTTCTAGCATCTATTAATACTTTATTAGCAGGTAATATATTATTAGTATCATAATCAATATTATCTTTCTTAGAACCAAGAAGAGCTATATTAGCTAACATCTCATTCCTTTGTGTAGGTAGTATATCTGATAATTGATACCTACATACATCTGTTTCACAATTTATTTTAGCTACTTGAGCATCAATAAGCTCTTTATCTTTTTGCCACTGAAAAGCATCATTTGCTAGTGGTTCGAAAGCAGCTGCTATTATTTGAGCTTGTTTAGCCTTGTCAATTCTTTTCTCTTGTACCCAAACAGTAGTTCTAGCTTCTATTGAGTCTAATAGTGCATTAAACGTATCTACTACATCTGCATTGGTAGCCATTTATGAAGCCTTACTAATCTCAGGTTCTACAATTATGTGATAATGTCTTTTTGTTATATTAACAGTTATTGGAACATTATATTTATTTAACTCTTTTTTAGATGTTCTAAACTCTTTTGTTCTCAAATAGTTAACTATACCTATTGGTAATCTTTGTTTTTTATTGAACTGAACTACATATGATGGAATAGTGAAACCTCTTTGCATATTACCTATAGTAATAATTTTACTTGGTAATTTACTCTCATTTGGGTTTAAGTTTTGAACAGTAACAGTAACTAATCTTGTCATATTTTCTTTAAAATTTTCATCAGGAGTTAACTCTTTTGAAGATATATTTTTAATTTCATATTTATCTGTTTCTGTATTTTGGATATCAACTATTCTCTGTTCTATTGCCAATGGTACAATTTCTTCTTTAGTCAAACCTTTTGTATTGATACCACTGTCTTTACAGTAATTTCTAAGCCCTTTCCAATCAAGACTCTCTATTTCCTGTTTTGCTTTTTCTTTTAAATTCATATCTTATATCCTTTTTTATTATATCTTACCACAGAATACATTATGATATAATTTATATTAAAAAAAAAGGTTGAATCATGAGGAATCCATTATCTTGGAGGAATGTAAATACAACTGTAACAAGTAATCCAAACCTAGCTTTGAGAATCTTTCAAGACTCTAATAATAATTTTTTAGGAACTTTCAAAGATATATATGATAAAAGAAGAGAAGCAAATACTATTGATGCTATGGAAAAAATAAGAGCAGGTGAACCAATAGGCACTGATTATGGTGGTGTAGTAGATAGAAAAGCTTTATTAGATTTTTTAATCAAACAAGAACAATTTAAAAGACAGAAACGACTAGACAATGCAAGATTAAATAGATTGAGTCAAGTAATGTCTCTAGCTGCAGAAGAAGAAAATAGAAAAAAACAAACATTTCCTATATCTCTTGAAGCTGCTAGATTACAAAATAAAAAAGCTAAAATTGAAAATAATAATCTTCAAGACACTTATAATTTAACTAAAAAATTAACTAAAAGTAGAATAGATTTGAATGAAGCTAAAGCTATAAAAGCTCAAAGAACAAACTCATTAGAAGATATAAAAACAAAAATAGCTAAATCTGATTATGATAATCAAACAGAAATCGAAAATCTTAGAGATGAGTATGTTGCTACGCAACAAGCTATATCTAATGCTCTAAAAGATAATAATTATAGTGAGGTAAAAAGATTAACAGATGAGGCAAATCTATTAAAACAAGAAATAGGTGCTAAATCTGGTTTTACTAAAGGTTTAGAACCAACTAAGAGCGAAATAACAAACTTATATAATATAGGATATAATGCTTATGATAATAGCTATAAAGATGTACCACTTACAGATGAAGAGAAATTAGCTATTGCCTCTAAAAGCAAGAAAGTCTTAAACAAGAGTGATTTTCTTAAAAAACAAATAGAAAATCTATCAGATACTACTTTTATCAATAAAGCTGCAAAAAATCAAGTTATTAACGAAATAAAAAATAACAAAGATAAATACTATAGAAATTACTTACTTGATGAAATCAATAAAGGACATATTAAAATACCTGAGACAAAGTCTATACAATATACACCTAAGTTGGAAGATTTAATTAAACAAAATGGATTAAATCCTTACGATAGCACTCTAAAAGGAATTATATCTAAAGGCTTAAATGATAGAAGAAGTGTATTAATAAATAAAGATATTAAAGAATTGAAAAAAAGACTAAAAGCAATTAAAGATATTAATAAAAAACAAGCTCAAATATCAACATTTATAAAAAAACATTATAATGATTTTAATGCTCCTAACGCAGAGTATTTGAAAGTATTATTAATTAAATCAGGAATTTTACAATGAACTATGAACAAATGCTAGATAATCAGTATTTAAAAGATACAATTATTAGAGATATAAGTATTGGAAAATTAAAATATATTGATGGAGATACTGTCGTTGACCCATTAACAGGTGTTACTTTTAGATTCCAAGGTTATGATACATTAGAGACACAAGATAGCAATAAAGCTCAAAAAGTAGGTAAAACAACATTATATAACACTCCTCTTAAAGATATGGTAGAGTCTGGTGTTTTAACAGCTAATGATTTATACAATAATATGAATGGAGTAGATAATTATGGTAGGGTATTAGTAGATATACCAGAATTAGCAACAGCTAGTATATTATCTGGAACAGCTGTTCCTTCAAATAAATATGACCAAAAGAACCAAGAACTCTATAGAAAATATATTGAGAAAAATCAAGATTTATTAGGTGAAAACAGACTTAAAGAGTTAGATAAACTTAGAGAATATAATTTAAACCAAACTGAATACAATATGGGTATTTGGGGTAGAATAAAGAATGATTTAAAAACTGTAGGAGCTAGTCTTGGTAGAGCTGGAGCTATGTCTGCAGATGTAGTACTAGATGCTACTTTTAAAGCATTAGATACATTCTTGGGTACTGATATAGGAGATAGTACCTACTTCAATGAGAAAAAAACACAAGAATATCAATATAATCTATTTGGAGTAAACACTTTAAATAAAGATTTTGATATGAAAGAAGCAGTACATGAGTTCAAATTAGGTAAATATGGCTCTGCATTGCTTACAGCAACAGCTCATGCTGATGAACTATTTGCAGATAGCTCTGGTGATATGTTAATGCTGTTCACAGGGGCAGGAGAAGCTACAGCTTTCTTAAAAGCTAAAGGTATGTTAGAAGGTATCAAAACATTAGCTAAAGGTAATGCTGGATTATTATTACATGCTGCTGGAATGGCTAATAATGATTTAGAGCAAAGAGCTAAAATGAATAAAGATGGTAAAATAAGTGTAGCAGAAGCTTTAAGCACTTTTGGAGCTGAAATAGCTGTTGATTTATTAGATAAAACATCATTTGAAACTCTATTTAAAGGAAATGGTGAAAAAATACAAGCTTTAAAGCAAGTAATAGCAGGTCTTGGTGGTTCTGATAGAGCTACAGTAGCCAAAGCTATTGGTAAAAATTTAATTGATATTGGAAGTAAAGCAAGTAAAGGTATGCTTGAAGAAGGTATTTCTGAAGCTATACAAGAATATATACAAATATTAGCTGAAACATTAGGAACTGATGAAAAAGGATATATACTCCCTACAGGCGATGAAGTAACAGATAGAGTAATAGAAGCTGGTTTATCTGGTGCTGGTATGGGTATAGGTTTATCGGGTAGCATTGGTAATATTTCTAATATTTATAAAGAAGCAAAAGCAGGATATGAGGAAGGCTTTAATGCTTCAAATAAAAAAACTACAAATAATAATACAGAACCAACTGCTGATAATATAGAACCAACCAATGAAACATCAAAACAAGATACTAATGCAGAGCATAATTTAGATACTATAGTAACTGAAAAAGAGAATACTACACCTGTTGAAGAGACTCCTATAGAGGAAACTCAACCTAAAATAGATGAAATTCAATCTAACAAACAAGAAGTTGCTCCTAATAAACAAAAGACACAACGACAACAAAAAACTATATCTAAAGAACACATTAAAAAAGGAGCAGAAGAACTTGATAAAAATTTTGATGAAATAGTAAAAACATTTAATAGCATTCCAAACATAAAGACTCCAGAAGATAGAAATAATTTTATTAAGAAATCAGACAATTTTGTTAATAAACTACTTCAGCATTTTACAAAAGAACAACTTTCAGAAGCAATTAAAATTAGAAATGAAATTCAAAAAAAGTTAACAGAAAATCCAGAAAATGAAGTAAAAATGCAGAATGGAGATACATTAGGCATTGGTTCTAAAGAGGACTATACAGCCCAAGATTTGATGGATATATACTCAATAGTTGATACTATTAATAATATACAGACTCAAAAGAAAATACAAGAGAATATTTTAAAAAATAATCCCATAACAAAGCAATCTCTTGATGCTAATGAAGACAATAAGAATAATATAGTAAAAGAAGCATCAAGACTCAATATTGATGAAATAAATTACTTATTAGATGAAGCAGCTGATGAAGATAGTAAGCAGATATTTGAAGAAGCATTAGAAGATAAAAAAATAGTAGAAGATAATAACGACTTAAAAGATAGTTTCTTTTATGGTGATAACTCTAGTATAGGACTATTTGATATTGATAAAAATGATGAAAAAGCTTTAAAAATATACAAACAAAATAAAATAAATGAATATAATAAGGCTTCTAGAGCGCTAAATGAGTCAAGAGCAAACAATAATAAACCTATTAGTATTTTGAATGATAATAAAGTAATTAGAGCTAATAATCCATTGGATAATCAATATGTCAATAATCTTAAAAAAGAAGTTGATTTTCTAAACTCTTATAAACCAGAACCAGAGATAACACCAGAGGAAAAAGATAAAAAGGTTAAAGAAGAAAAAGATAAAAAACAAATTTTAGAAGAGAGACAGTCTGTTGGTTCTATAATAAGTGATATAGATAAAACAGAAACTAGACAAGAAGCTAAAAAAACACTCACAGAAGGCTTTAAAAAGCTCAAAAAAGATGGAACACTAGATAAGTATAAGCAAGACCTTTTAAAGGCTTATAAATCAAAGGTAGATACCTTAAATGAGCCAATAGCTAAAACTAAATCAAAGAAAGAAGAAACAGAAGAGAATAAAGCTAGAAGATTAGAGCAAAAATTAGATGAGTTAGATACTCAATTAAAAAATATATTTAAAGTGGATTCAAAAGAGAATATAAATAAAGCTCAACAAGAGAATTACAAAAAGAAAGAAGAACTTAGAATAAGACTTAAAGCACTTCGCAATAAGCAAAAACAACTTCATAAAAAAAGAAAAAAATTAGAAAGTGAAATCAAAGAAGCTAGAAAAAAGAAAAAAGAAGAGATAGCTAAAGCTAAAGAGAAGAAACTATCTGCTTTAAAAACTGTAATAAATAAAATCAAAAATACTACTGAAGCTGTAATAGAAAAAATAAAAGCTCTTCTTAGCGATGTTGATAAGGAGCAAAAAAAAGTAAAAGCTTTAATTGAAGAGATACAAAAAGAGATAAAACCTTTAACTGAAAAGCAGAATAAAGCTAAAAAGATAAAAGAGAAAAAGAAATTACTACTTGAAGAATATAAAAGAAGATTGCAAAAAACAGGTAAATTAACTGACAAAGTAATAAGTCAAATCAAATACATAGACAAGGGGTTCTATAAGTTCATAAAAGAGCTAAATTTGCCAAAAGGGATACAACTTAATAGTTTAGATGCTATAGAAAAAATAATAAAATTAAGCCGTCCTATAGATGGTTATAATGGGTCTGATTTTTCTTCTAAAGAAAAAGAAATAAATTATTTCAATAAAATAGTCAAGCCTTTAGTTATTGAAGTTAGAGATTTGATTGGTAGAATATCTGATAGAGGAGAGATATTTAAACGAGTATTTAATACAGAAGATGCTCTTAAATATAATGAATTATTGAAAGGATTAGATGAAGAGTTATTGACTAATCTCGTTACTGCCGTCACAATAGATAGTATGATGAATTATGGTGGCTTAATGGCTCAAATAAATAGCGATGAAGAGATAGCAGATTTCTTAGGCTTGACGTCTTCAAAAGAAGTAACTTCCGTTATGAGACAAAAGTTTGGTTATGGAAAACTTAGAACCACTATAGTAGCAAATATGCAAAATATGATAAATGAGTATATCTATCTTAAATCTTTAGAGCCTATGGCTAAAGAGAAGTTTGGAACCGCTATAGCTTTACTTGCAACACATGTAATGAAAGAGAGTAAAATAACAGGTATAGAAGAAGTTAAGATACATGTTAGTGAATTAAACAAATATAGAACCACTCCATACAACTCAAATGAGGCTAAATCAGTTAATATTTTAAGAGCAAAGCAAAATATATTTTTTGGAAACAAACACAGTATAAGAGGTAAGGGTAAATCTATAGTAAATAAAGTTTTCTCTATTAAGGAAAAAAGAGAAAGAACAGAACCTTTACCAAGACATAAAAATAAAGCTATAGATAAGCTTCAACATACTCCAAGACAGATAAAACAAGAAATCATAGACTTATATAATGAACTTGGAGAAGAAAAATTTAGAGATTTTTTTAGAGATATATTAGGGTACAATACAAGGGTAACAGACAACTATAAAAGTCATAAGGTTCATATATCTAGAGTAGCATCAATTAAGGGCAAAAATCTTCAAATAGATGATTCTATAGATGGACTTATAGCAGCTATAGAGCAAGTTGGTAATAAGCTAATATATTTTAAATATGAAAAGAAATCAGAGCATAGACTTCATCTAATGGCAGAACTTATAAATCCACAATCGAATAAACTTCATAGATTTACTACTCATGCTGTTAATTCAAAAAGAACAGTAGATATTAAAGATGATGATAAGATGCTTATTTGGAAGTCTGCTATACTAGATGGATTAGGTATAAAATGGAAAAATGAAGATGATATAGAGTTAGGATTTGAAGCATTATTTAAAGATAGTAATTTATTAGCATATTTAACTGATGATATTACTATGTTGTTAAATAATGAAGTAAACAAGTTAATACCTGATAATACTAAGTCTATATTTGATTTAAGTAAGAAAAATATTGAATCGATAATACAAAATAAAGACCCAAAATTAGCTAAAAAAATCTATAAAAGATTGAAGCAATTAAAACCAAAAGATAAAGAAACACTAAATGAATTTGAAATAATTTTAACTCAATTACAAGATGTAAAACAACCAAATAGAATAAAAAAAGATAATTCTGATTTATTAGAATTTATACAAAAAATATTTCCAAATAAATATACCAATGAGCAGATATTACAAATAGCATCTTTTGAAGCAGCACTTAGAAGAATGAATGCAATTACTGCTTATTATAGAAATTATAAAACTGAAAGTAGTATTGATAACTACTCATCATCATTATTGCTTAAATCTCTTGTTCAAAATTATGGAGAAGAGTCTCATGCTTTAACAGCTCTTATAGAACTTAAAAAATATTATAATAAGACAGGAGATACATTTGAGACTGCTCTTGAAAAAGAGACAGATTCACAAAACAGTGGTTCAACTCTTCAATCTATCTTTTATTTTAACCCATTAAACCCAGACTCTATAAGAATGTTACATAAAGGTGGTATTTTTACTAATAGTACAGATGTTACAAAATCTAGCGAATATGATGGATTAGATAACTACGAAGAGAGTACTCAAAACTTCAACAAAAATATTATAGATGAAAACAATGAATATGAACATAATAGACCCCCAGAACCACCACAAACAAGACATGGCGAGAAGCTAACAATAGGAGCTAATAATGCTTATGTAGCTAAAGTAAGTAGATATAATCTATATAATAACTTTTTCTTACCACTCTTAGGAGCTTGGGCTAAAGTTTCAACTTTAACACCAGAATATTTAGCAGAAGGTAGAAAATTCTTTAAACATGCAATTATTGCTAAAGGCTATACAGCAGGTGATAAATCTATCCAAGTAAATAAATTCGATGAAACAATAGATGCTTTTTATAGCCTATTAGAAGATATAACAAGTAAACCTACAGAATATAATATACAAAAAGTTTTGACTTTAATAAATGCCTTACAGTATTATAATCAAGACCAAGATGGAAATTTACTTAAATTAAAAGATAGAAATGGTAAAGATATAGACCCTATATTCTGGGGAGAAGAGCATAAGAATATAAATGCTTTAATAGAAGTTCTTAATAAGTTAAATAAATTGCAACAAATAGAAAAGCCAGATTTAAAAGTAAAAAGAGAAATATTAAAACTTAAAGAAAAAATATCATATTTTGAATTTAATGAGAAACAATTAAATATGTTACTAAATAACTATAGAAAGACTATGGGGAAAGTTGTAACTGACTCTATAAATAAAGTTTTAAAACCACTATCATTTGGAACTAAATTAATTCAAAAATTATCCAACATGCACAACAAATTATTTCTTGACAATTTCTTTAATGAATTAGATAAAATTGCTGAAAAACAAGATTATATAACAAAAGAAAATATGGCTGATGTAACAAATCAATTGGTTCAGAAAGGCATAGCTCCTGTTATAAGAGCTTATGACGACTCTATAGCAGAACTTATGAAAAGAGGTTTTAATGAGCAAATAGATAATATTATAAACAAAAAACAATATGAAGTAAAGGTAGGTACAGCACATAAAAATGATAGTAGATTAGAGCTTTCTACACAAACAATAGGAGTTAGTTCTTGGGTTGATATAGGTGTTAGAAGCCCAGCTCTAACAACTTTAATGGCAGATGCTTCAGTAATGAGCAATATTATAAAATCAACTGATATGAAAAATATGGGATTATATATTTTTGATGCCATATTATCAGCTAATGGAGGAGCTAAAAAATATAATAATGAAATAAAATCTTTAATAGATAGTAGTTATTCTCCTATTTTAGCTACTATAAAGTCAATCAAAAAAGCTTTTAAAGATTTTGAATGGAACAAAGAGAATATAAATAAAGTTTTAAATAATTTAATAAGAGATGAAAATGAAACTAAACCATATAGACAATGGACTATAGCCAGATTAATGATGTTTTATAAGGAGATAAGCAAAAAAATAAAAGATAAAGAACAAATAGATGCTTATATGCTTAATGCTGTATCAAGTGTTATAATAGACGAGAGAGGTGAAATAAAATTTGATGGAGTACCTATAGATTTCTTTACAGAACTATATAATCTTAATAGAACCAACCTCAAACAATCCATAACATCTATAGACCATAATATTGGAATAAATGACCAAGTAGAAATAGGTGAAAATAGAAACTCACAATTGAATATAAATGAGTATAAAACTTTATATAACAAATATAAGAATAAAACATATAGTGAATTAAGTACAGATGAATCACTTGAAAAACTAAGAAATGATATAGATAACTATATCTCTAATGAAGATATGAGAAATATAGATTTATATAAGTCCATATCTAAAAATAATTCAAATATTCAAATAGTAATTAACCAAATGAAAGAAGTTATGTCAGCTATTGAAAAACTTGGAGATAAGTTAGATAATATGCTAGATAGAGAAATAATGACATATTTAAAAGAAAAAAATATAAATATAAATCAAATCAATCAAAATCTACTTAGACAACATCTAGTTCAAATCAGAGAAGCTAAAAAACAAGCAAAAGAAATATCTAAAAAATCATTAGATACAGAAGAACAGTTTATACCAAAACATAAAATAACAGTAACAAAAGACAATCTAATGAATGTATATGATACGATAGATAATCTTTCTAATGATGAATTAGATGAAACATTTGGTTCTCAATTAAAGACACTATTAGAGACGCTTGTAGTGCCTATAATTGAAAAAGTAGCTGTATCTATAGGTAAGACTAACAATATGAGTTTTGGTGAAGCTGTAGGCTCTCACATAGCTAATATAGCTATATCCACTAAAAGAAGTAAAGGACTATTTATCTCTGCACAAGAAGTATATGCTCATGAGCTAGTTCACAATGTTACTGATAACGCCTTAAAGCACATGAATGTTTTCACTTATCAAATACTTGATATTATGAAAGACATAAAGAAAAAGCATGGTAATAAACTATATACACTCTTTTTGAACCCAGATATGAAACATACTAAAGCAGATATAAAACTTGCAAAACAGATGGCTAATCATGTTTTCGGTGGTTATGGAAATCTATCAGAGTTTATAGCTTATGCTCTTACAAATAAAAATTTTAGAAATAATCTATCAGGTATAAAATCTATAGATATACATTTCGATAAAAGCTCTTGGTTTAGTAGAATATCTTCATTATTCCAAATAGCTATAGAAAAACTCAAACAGTTACTAACGACAGGTAAAATAGATAGCAATATCCAAAATAAAATAGAGACATTAGTTAGGAACAGTGTCGGTATTTCAATTTATAACAATAATAAGGCTATAAGTTCATTTTTATCTGGTATAAATGTAATGATGAATTTTTATAATAATAACATATATCCAACACTCAACAGTATAAGTAATAAATATACAAGATATATGTTTCTTCAAAGAATTAATTTTATTAGAAAAAACCTTGCAATAATTGCAAGAATAGCTAATGCAATTAAAAAACCAGCAAAAGAGATAAGGAAAGAGTTGTTACATGGTGACATAAAGACAATTAGCTTAGTTCTCCTAACAATTGGACTACAGAAAGTTCCTTTTAGTAAAGATTTTGGTATTAAAGCTCTAATAAAGATGATAAATTATGGAGAAGCAATAAGTAAATATATTAAAAGTAAAAAAAATATATTTACAGATGAACTTGTAACTCTTTATGAGAATGTTACTAAAACAGCTAAAGATACAAGTACTATCGTGAGTGTAATTAGAAGAAGTATAAAAGCTATAGATGTTGAAAGAGAAATGCTTAGAACCAATACTCATGATATGATAAAAGAGAGAATTGAAAATATGCATTTATCAGACAATGAAAAAGAGGTTTTAAATGATATGTTTGTCAAACATAAAATATATAGAATAATAGATTTCTTTAGTATTGAAGAAATAATAGATATACTTAGTACTCCTACAAAATTTGCTACTATTTATAAAAAACAAATACATAGAAAAGCTTTACCACATGTAGAAAAACTTATTAAATTCAGACAAAATCAATTGAGAGATGCAATATTCAGAAATCCATTCATAATAGCTTCTAGATTTGACTATAAGAGTTCAAAAGCAATACATACATATTCATCTATTAAAGGTATAGGTTCTGTCGATTCTAAGCTAATTACAAAACTTAGAAATAATAAAAAAGAATTTTATGAATTATTAAATATAGCAAATGAGATAGAAAAAGAAAGTATTAAAAAACTTCACAATGGTAAATATGATAGATTATCTGATAATGAATATATACAAAATTCAAATAAAGTAAATTTCGTTAGATATATAAGAGTATCAGATAAAGCTAGTAAAATGAATGCAATAGAGTTTGGTGGAGTACTTATAAAACAAATCAAAAATCCTTTTAGTGCAAAAGACCCTATATTGATATATTCAGTACCACCACTTAGAGAAAGCTATACTAGAGGTGCTATTGTATATGGTAATAAAAAAGTCAACAAAAGTTTAGAATCTTTATATTATGAATTGTACAATAAAGCTATGCCTAAGAGATTTAAGACAAATTTAAAATCTGAGGATTATATATATTATACGAATAGCAAAAAAAATAAAATTTTTGACCCACTTTCAATAGATGAAAGAAAACAATTTTTGAATCATCAAGATGATATGCAACATGTATATGCAAATACTATGGCTAGAAGTTATGAGAAAGAGAAATCAAATGAAGTAAATAGAAAAGTTATTGATATAATAGTGAGATTATCTCTTGAAAGTAGAGATACAATGAGATTACAAGCTGATAAAACTGATAACAATGAATGGATAGAGTTATCAGACCCTACTAATGAAAAAAGACTTAATAATAAATTCAATGAAATAGATAGATTATGGTATATGTTACCAACTGATACACAAAGATATATAGAAGCAAAATACAATGGTAGAGTATATATAAAGGCAGATGGTAATACTAAAAACATCTTACTTGGTTCGAGAGATGCTTCTATAGCTAATTTATTAAGAAAATTTCCTAAAGGAAGAAGAATAGTAAAAACTATGGAAGATTGGTGGAAATCTTTAATGGGTATTTGGAAAAGTACAGTAATCATTAAAATGCCTCATACTTTAGCTCAAAATGCTTTATCTAATATATTTCTAACTGCCTCAAAAGGATATAACTTCTATGAAATAGTTAAATATCAAAAAGAAGGTATGTTAGCTTTAGAAGATTATATGAGAACCAATGAGCTACTACATCAAGAAGAGTTGAAGAAAAAAATAAATTTACCATATGATGCAAAGCTTATCAATGAATTACAAGCTAGATTAGAGAATAATAAAATAAAACCTTTAGCTGATGAAGGATTATTAGCTACTAGAATTGAAGACTTAACACTTGGAGATACATTTGACGATATAAAACCTATACAAAAAGCAATAAATACACTTCCAGATGAGGTGGTTAAGCTTGGTTCTCAACTATATCTTACTAAGGATACTAACTATTTTAAAGCAATGTATAGACTTACACAAGCATCTGATTTTGTAGCTAGATATGCTCAAATAGAATTAGAAAAAAAATATAGTAAAAAACCATATACTCAAATATTTAATGAAGTATTAGATGACTTTATTCAATATGATATACCTACAGGTAAAATGGTTAGATGGTTAGACCAAGTAACATTCTTACCTTTTATTAAATACTATTTGCATATTCAAAAGGTTATATCAAGATTAGTAGCTTCCAATCCAAAAGCTGTTTTAGGTCTTGAAGCATTTGAGATGAATATAGTTAACTTGGCTACTCCATTTGATGATTCTATATTACTTAAGAGTCCACTAGATAAGCTTAGAGACCCATTTGGAAATTTAAATGATATTGTTACCCCAGAACCAGCTAGATGGTTAGATAGCTTTATTTAAAATATTTTATGCTATAATTTCTTTGCATTTAAGAGAAACCCCATTCTCAATAATATAAAAGTATCTTAAATGTTCTTTTTCAGTTTTGCAATATCCTCCTAATAAGTTTTTTCCATAAACTGAAAAAGATATTTTATAGTTAACCATATTTCTTTAGAACTTTACTTATATAAGCAGCTGATTTACCTACTTTATAACCAATCTCAACATTAGTATAAACTTTTCTACCAAATTCGTTTTTCATTGAAGCAAGTTCAACAATTTTAGAAATAAGTTTTTTTTGCTCTTCATCTCTAATATCTTTGATTTTCTCCTTTAGCTCATCTATCTGGTTCTCATACTCTTTAATTTGCTCTTTTGCTGTTAACTCTTTTGTTGGAGTACTATCTGTTGTTATTCTTCCAATTTTATCAATCTCTTCTTGTGTATAAGTTTCTGTTAATTTACTTTCCATTTTTTATTCCTTTTTTTAAATTATTTATTTCTTTTAGATACTTTCTTTTTTGTTCTTTATTATCTGTTTGATTAACTTTATCTCTTAACTTATTTATTTCACTCCATATCTGATGTTCTCTGCGTCTTGGAGTATCCTTATACTCTTTTATTATATGTTGCATCATTTACTTATCCTTTTATATAATGTTTTTCTACCTTGTGTTTCTTTTATTGTTCTCTCCTCTTTAATTAACTCATTTAATGCTTTTTTGATATTATCTCTGGCATATCTTTTAGAGTAATTAGTCATCTCTTTAACATCTTTTTTAAGATATATTTTGTCTCTAATCTCTTGTGTAGATAACTTTTTTTCTAATATTTTCTCTATGTCATTTTTTAACTCCTTTATACTTATTTCTCTATTATTAGAGATTATAGTTTCTTCTATTAAATCATCATTGGTAGCTTTGCTCAAATCAATATCTTTATCAATCGGCTTTAAATCAAGCTTATATGAATTTATATTGATATAGCTCTCTGTTCCATAATCTTTTAAAAATTCTAACTTAATGTTATACTTTTCGAGTATTGGTGTCATATTCCTTGAACAGAATGAAGCAGATAGATAATCTGCATCAGATATTGACAAATCTGAATTAGAACCAAGCATGAAAACTATATGCTTTAGAAAATTATATTTTACATAAGAATATCCATTTATCTTTAGTTTACTTATTACACCAATAACTATTTTTTCTAATACTTTCTCTTTGTGGTACATAATGTTATCCTCATTTATTAAACTCTCTTCATATACTTTAAATTCTAAGTTAGTAATACCTACTATTTTAGTATAATATGAGAGTGGTTTATTAGCAAAATTAGCTTCGCTATCTTTAGTTATTGATACAATTCTATTTTGGTTCATATCGACTTGTATCAATAGCTCTTGACCAAATATGCTTCTAAGGCTTGACATACCTCTAGCACCTAATTGCTCGTTTTTACCTGTATGAGCCAATAAAACAGTCGTAAAGAGATTATTTTTAGTTATATTTTCTTCTAAATCATCTATTACAGTTCCTACTTTTCTTTGATTACTTTCATATCCACTAATAATTTTAGCCCAATTATCTATAATGAGATATGTTTTCTCTTTTTTTTCTTTTTGCTTTAAAGCTACAAGGAAAATAAAATCTAAAAAAGAAGTTTTTTTTCTTCTTTTATCTTCATTTCTCCAATCATAGTAATTTAAATGATATGCTAAGCATTTCTTTTTATCTATTAAATCTTTAAATAATTCCGAAAATCTTGCAGATTGATTACCTGATTTAGCATCAGCATTTATGTATATCAATGTAATATTCCGTTTTATACAGTATGATACACCCTGTGCAACTGCTAAAGATGTCTTACCAGAACCATCTCTTCCTATTATTAATTCAGAGTACGATTCCTGTATAAAACATGTATAATCATATATATTACTTGTTTTCTTAGATAAAGATAAATTATTTATTCTAATTAACTGCTCATCTATTAACATTTTTTAATCCTTTTTGTATATATTCATGTATTATACATACATTTTACTTAAATAAAAATTAAATATATACTACCTTGTGTATTCTGAACCCCTTAGAACCTATGTATATTATGTATAACCTGTATATTACTTTTTACATATTTTGTAATATACAATTATACATGTTATACAGGGGTTTTGTAAGCGTATGCACACACACACTATACCCATGTGGTAAAATTTACCACTTAATCAATTCTCGCATGTTTTCTGCTAATAGTCTAATCTCTTGTTGAGCATGTTTATCTATTCTCAGCTTGAAGAAATTATCTAGTTGACTTTTATTCCATGCACTCCATATAGTTGTATAGAGACTTTGTGGTAACACAGCTCTAGCTCTTTCAGGTTTCATACCTTGTTTAACCAACTTATTGTATGCTAATACAAGATTATCGTTCAAATCTTCCATACTATCATCTGGTTCATAAAACTCAAAAGGTATTTTAGAACCACTCACAAACCTTCTACTATTATGAACGACAATACCATTAGCTACATAATTTTGGTCTTTATGAGCTACTTCAATATCATAAGTATCAACAATACCAACTTCTTTTATTGAAATAACCATACCATATTTAATAGTTTGTTTTGTTATTTTATACTCTTCAATACTTTTAGATTTATGACATTTTTTACATAATATTTGCATATTATCTTCATCAAATGCTAATTTTGGATATAAAGATACTGATTTAATATGGTCTAATTCTAATTCTTTAGTAGAACCACAATAGTTACATTTATGATTATATTTATCAAGTATTTTTGTTCTCCTAAATTCTGCTTCCCAATAACTTGATGCTCTTTTCCTCCAACCTCCTTTTGTAGTTCCTAGAGGTTTTGATAATTTTTTTGAAATCATTTGTCTTGTATTATCTGAATGTATTCGACCAAAACAATGACTATTTTTACCTTTTATACCTTTATTCCATACATCATAACAAGAAGAAGCTTCTTTTTGTGTATATTGGATATTATGCTTTCTTAGCCATGTTCTTATTGTATTATAATTTAAGCCTTCAATTTTAACCCAATCTTTTAACCCAATACCTTTTTCTAAGTAATATTCTTTTTTTTCTTTTAACCACTCTTTATTTTTATATAATTTTTGACCATTAATAGCTAAAAAATCTCCTTGTTTTATATCTTTTAATTTTTTCCAACCATTTATAGTTAAAAATTTATGATTTTTGCTCGTTTCTATTTCATAAAATTTACCATTAGTTCCATATTGAATTTTTATTTTAAATACTTTTTTCTTTCCTGTATAAAATACTTCATTTATTGGAACATATATGAAGCGATTTAAATCAAAATCATAAGTTTTTATTTTTGGTAATCTATTATTAAAATGGTTTTTATATTTATATTGTTGATTATATAAATCTTCTATTTTTCTTTTACCTTTTGATGTTGTTATTAAACTATTACCAGATATACATAACTCTTGAAAGTTTACTCTATGCCTTTGAGTCTGTCTAGCTACAAAGATAGGTATCTTCATTTTAAATACAAAAAAATTATCTTTTATCACTTGTATTTCATTTGGTTCAGAATAATAATTATTTAGTGTATTGTCTAATCCAACATCATATATTAATGCTCTAAGATTAGTAAGCAGATATTTACTATCATCTATTAGTTCACCATATTTTATAATATGAGCTACATAGGAATAGTTAATGTCTATCTTGCTGTTAACAATATGTTCTATTTGGCTCATATTTAAACATATAGGGCAAAACTCAAAGCTACTAGATGGTAACATGCTTGACTCTTTAGAAAGCCTTTTAAATAGCTTTTCTGGCTTTGTAGCTTCATCTTTACCAACACAAATAGATGCTACTTTTGTTATAGCATTTATTCTTGATTGGTTATCTACGTTGGCTCTACTAAAATCATATAATTCAACAAACCCAATTCCATCATCATATAAATATCTTCTGTTACTCATTTTCTTCCTCCATTAAAATAAAATATATTAATATTCCTAATATTGTAGGTATTGGGAAACTAAATAAAAGAATAAAAAATATAAATGCTCCTATACCACCAAGTACTGCTTTAAGTTGTTTCATTTTAATAACTCCTTTACACCCTTGTCATAGTAAAACCTACTAAGAATATTTGAGTTTCTATATTCATCTTTAAATAGAGCATCTCTTTTAAATAGCTCCATAGCTTCAAGATATGTAGCCTCTTTTGATGTTTTACAAAGATAGAGTACTTTTCTATAGGTTAGTTCATTATTATCAAAATTTGCCTTATTAAATGAGCCTATATAGTTTTTCCATCTTGTCTCTTTTCTAATAATCTCTTTAGTTGGTTTTTTAGAACCACCATGATATTGATAACCCACATGTGATGCTCTCCTTAATCCACTTTTTAGTGGAGGGAGTTTTATTTGCCTAACAAGTTTCTTTTTACCAATATATTTTGTACCATCTTTAAATGTTATTTCATATACGAAATATTTAATATCAATAGGCACTTTATTAAAAACTTTACATTTATATATCCAATCAATCATTTTCATCTACCTCTATTCTATATAAACTCTTACCTATAGGTATTAGAGTTAAATCAGCTGATTCAAATAATCCTTGACTATTTTTACACATAAAACCATGTGCAAATTTATCACTATAAAAATATGCACATTTAGGTGCATAAATATATATATCTGGGTTATTAATTAGAGTTGTGAGTAAATCTACTCTAGTAAGTTCTACCTGTTTCACTGTTTCTAAGCCATTCATAATATGCTATCATCTCCTTTTCATAATCTATATCTTGGTATAATAATTCTGAACCAAATTCATTGTATATTCGTCCTTCAATTGGTTCTAACTGATTGTAACTTTCAATAGGTGGAATAAGAGAGTTATAATCCTCCAATAACATTATCAAGTCTATTTTGCCCATTTTCTTCTCCTTGTATTTTTATTATATTATCTATAAAATCAGAAAAACTCCAATCAAAGCCTTCAATTTTTTCATATAATCTTTTTTCTAATAACTTTGCATTAATAAGAATTTTCTTAGCTCTTGTACAAGCTGTATAATACATATAGATTTCATTTTTTTCATCTATCTTTTTTTCTATTACTTTTAAAGTAGTACTGTTAAGGTCATTAGATATATATACTATATCAGATTGAAGCCCTTTTACACTAAATATTGTACCTATTAAAAATCTATCATCTTTATTCTCCTTTGCATATTGTTTCATGCCTATTAAATCAGACCCTTTAAATCCATTTATTGTTTTAAATAATCTTATAATATTCTCAGGAAAATACATATCATTTTCAGCTTTGTACTCTATGTAATTTTTAAAAGTTCCAAAATCTTCTTTTTTCCATTCTTTAAAAAAATGCCATAATTCTTTTTTAACACCATCTAGCCTTGGCTCTTTTTTAGTCTCTTGATATTTATCCCATTCTTTGTAGATACCAACTTTTACATATATATAATCATCAAACAGATTATTGATGTCTCTAGCTAAAGAAAACTTGATTTCTTTATTCATGCAAAGTTCAATCATAGACAGCAATTCTCTATTGCCTCTTGTGACAAAGAGACTTGTTTCTGGTTCTAAATCATCTCTATTAACACCAACAAGTTGAATATCAAATCCATTGTTTAACATAAATTGATTAACAGCCTTAGCTATCTGAAGCGAACATCTAAAAGTTCTAGTAAGTGAACCAGATATTGCTCCATACTCATCTATAAGTACTTTTGCTCCGTTTATAGTATGGTTAAAAGTATATATATTTTGATTTCTATCAAATACAACAACTTTTTTCTTTGCTGGAATATTTAAAAATACTTCTAGAAATACTCCATTTATATCAGCAAATTCATCACCTAACAATACATCATACTCTGGTATTTTAATAGAATTAGCATACAAATGAATATGAAATAGTTTCATATATACAGCATGTGGAATTGGTTGTTTACCATTCTCCATATTAATAATAGTATTTTTAAGTAATTCTTCATATAAAGATATATTTTGTTCATCTTCATCTTTTAAGAAATCTTTTATTTTGACAAATCTTGAAGTACAAAACTTATTTAATAACCATTTAGCTCTATTTCTAATTTTGTAATTAGAGTGATTAATATCATTTGCACTAATAGAGCCTATTACCTTTAATTTTAATGGCTTAACTATGTATTGGTATGCTAGACTATGGAGAGTCTTAGTTTCGATAAAAGAAGGTACTTTTTGTGCATTTTCTAATGCTATTTTCCTATTGAAAGATAAAAATAAACCTTTTTTGAACCAACATCTGCTATCCTTTAGAGCAGTAATTAAAGTACTCGTTTTTCCTGCTCCAGCATTAGCTTCTATTGCTACTATTTTATTTTCTTTATTTAATATCAGAGCAATATTATGCTCTTGCTCTGATGTAAGTTTGAAGCTATTCATAATATATTTTTAGCTAACTCTGCAGGTTTAGTTTTTGTTGGTTCAGTTTTAGTTGCAGTTCTTGCTTTAGCCTTTCTCTTTAAAACAGGTTTTTTCTCTATTTTTGCAAGAAAAACTTCTTTTTGGTCTTCACCTTTCTCATTCTTACCATCTTTATCAAAGATATTTTCAATCTCATTTTGTTGCTCATATTCTCCACCTTCTTCAAAAATTTCTCTAATGAACAAGGTTACAGGTATAGATGAGATTCCTTGTGTCTCTTGTACTTCAATCTCTTTCCCATAACATTTTTCTATCGCAGGTTTAACTACAATATCTTCTAATTTTTGTCCTGTTGCACTAACAAGTTCTTTTAAATCTTTAATACCCCACTCATTAGGCTTACCATCTTTTTTAACTATATTTACATACTTTTCTAACACTTTCCCTTCTGGTTCATGAAGAGTTGCTTTAATTTTAAGCATTTTAGCCCCAGAATCTGTTTTGAAGATATATCCATTGACATTACCTGTATAAATACCAGATTTAAGAACTTTAAAATCCTCTTTTGCTGTTGACACTTCAATTTTATTTGCCTCAATTTCACTAATTCCAACTACTTTTAATAAATTTTCCATTTTTTTATCCTTTTATTTTTGATTTTGTTTTGTTTCTTTTAGTTTGTTTATTAGTTCAGTACTGAACACATCTTGTGGTACAATGAATATTCTACTACCTTCTGTTATAGACATTTCATCTCTAATAGCTTCTACCAATCTAGTATCATAAAAGTATTTTAAGAAATCTTTAAGTCTATTCCAAAATTCAAATAATGGATAATAATCTTCATTGTATAGGTTCTCAACTTCTATAATCATCTCTTTAAATTTTACATTCTTTATTCTCCTTAATACTCTATTTAGTGCAGCACTTGTTTTTTTAAGTTTATTCTGAACCACAAAAACAAAATACTTATCACCCCAAAAGTAAACATCAATACCTCTATGTTGAGGTGGTTTAGGTACTGTCTGTGGTATCTTATAATGTGCTACAGCTATTGCTAAATCACTTTTTTTAAATTTATAACTTCCAACTTTCCATTCAAGCCTTAGTTCTTGAATGAGTCTTTCTGGAGTTATATCCTTGCTTCTTCTTAAATTATTATCTCTAAGGTAAGTGCTTAATGCACACCACTCTTCTTTCTTAAGTGTTTCATTCATTTTGTTTATCCTTGTAAATAATTCAATATATCTTGAATTGTTTTAATATCTGTATCTGAACCAAAATGGTCATATCCTTTAAATTTTGAAAGAAATCTATTTTTACTTATTATGTCACCTCCTGTGTTAAATTCACTTTTAAAGTTAGTTTTATCTATTTTTTCATTGTGCAAAATAAAATCATATCGTGCTGGTAGCATTTCCTTAAATTTTTTCGCTTTATACAAAGGGTGTTTAGCTCTATATCCATCTTCTGTAATAATAGTCTCTTGAAGAAAGATAGAAACTATATTTTTATTTAAAGATAATAATAAATCATTGTTCTCTCTTGATTTTGTATCAAATAGACCCCATAAATTCATACCATCTTTTTTATCTGGATATATTTCTGCACAAGAGAGAAAAAGTTTCTCACCGTATTGAGACCAGCTATCTGTTACAATAGTTTTGTATTTTTCTGTTTCTTTGCTATTATGAAGCCATAACAAAGCTTCTTTGTACTCACCTGCATTGGATATGGATACAACATCTACACCATCTGCATCTTCTACAGAACCAAGTCCATGCTCTATATCAAGTAATAAAGCATCTTTTAATCCGTTAAGAGACATACGAGTTTTTTGTGTTCCACTTTGACCATATATACATATTTTTATATTTGTAGCTTTTACTGATTCTAATTTCTTTATTTCCATTATCTTTCTCCTTTAAAATGTTTTATTAATTTCGTTATAACTTCATCTATTGTTTTTAATTCATAATTAGCTTTTAATAATAAAAGCATTTTATGATTTCTCTTGTTTACTTGAATACTTTTTTGTGTATCTTTTTTCATCTTTATCCTTTTTATTAAAATTATAACATTTTATAATTTTACAAAAAATACATTTTATATATTATATTTTCTATACAAACCTTTAATAAGAGTATTAAGTTCTTGTTCTGGAAAATTAGTTTGAGTTGCTAGATTTAATAGTTTATCTTCCCAATTGATATCTCCAATCTCAATCAAGAAGCAACCTAGCTTGAATAAACTATGATTTCTATTGCCTTTTGATATAAAAGAAGCATAATATTTCATTATTCCATTTATTCTATTATCAACTTCATCATAATCTAGGTTTTCTACAATATTAAGATATTTTTCATTTGCATTAGTATCTGGCATAAGACCTGATACATCAAATAATTCTCCACTATTTACATAAACTATTTCAGCATTAGGATTTGTGAACCACAATCTGCTAATATTTCTAGTAGCAGTATCATTATTTTTTAGTCCTAACATATCTTCTATATTGATAAGTAATTGTTTATGTTGTTCTGGAGTAACATAAAATATAGTTTTTGTTGGCACAATTATTCTAAATCTATCTCCAAATTCTCCTTTTTCTATTTGATGAGATTTTGTTGTATATAAACAGTATGTAAAGTTATTAAAAAGCTGTTTTGCTTCTTCTATAGATAAACCATAGTCTATATCAAAACAAACAATATTTTGTCCTTCTATTGCATTATCTGCTTTTCTATGACCATCTGGAGAAGTTTGTTTGCTTGGCTCAAACCAAGATGTAGTAAAGCTTTCAACCTTTTCACTTTTTACTAACTTTTCAATATCTTTCCAATCTAACTCTACAGATTTATAAGCTATAGTTTTAGCCCCATTATTATCTGCAGAAAACCCAAATATAAGTTTTCTAAGATTTGTTATAGGTAGTTCTTCTATAAAATATCTAACAACCTTACCTTTATTTTGTTTTAAAACTCTGTTTTCTCTATAACAAAGTTCTTCAACTAAAGATATAGTATCATTCCATAATTTTTTACCATTAGGAATAACATTGCTTTTACTTATATCCATTATTTCACTATGAGTTAAACCTCCTTTTAAATTTAATATTCTGTATATCTCTTTATGAGACTTAGCTTCTTGGAATGTCTCAATAACAGTATCTCTTGTGGTTCTAAAGAAGCTATAAGCTTCACCTATACAATAATCATCAACTTCATTTTTATCTTCTAAAAATGCTATTATATAAGCTATATTTACTATAACATCGAGTGAACCTGTATCAAATTGCTTAAACTCATTTAATCTATCTTGTTTGGCAATTTTAATAAGTTCATCATCTATAATGTCTATTTGCTTATAAGCTTTATCCGTTATTAGCATAATAGTATCCATAGAACCAACAGCTCCATAGTTACTAATCTTTTTAGCTAAAATCTCTTTCCATTTATTATTAAGATAATTAAACCATTCTATTATCTTATCTCTATCAATTTTTTCTATAGGTTTCTTTTCAATCTCAAGAGAACTATCTATACAAATAGCTCTTCTATAAATACCTGATTTAATAAGCATTTTAAGTTGTTCTGCTGTTTTCCTATTTAAAGCATCTTTAGACCCCATACCAAGAAAATTAACTATAATATTATATATATCATCTTCAGGCTCAGAGTCTTTATCGCCTTGTATTATCTTTTTTTGCAACTTACCATCATACATCTGTTTGATATACTCAAATAATTCCTTAGAAGTAATTATAGAATCTCCAACTTCATCAGTTTGGATATTAATAGAACCAAACTGAGAAGCACTGTAAGCTTTACAGTATTTGAATAATCCCTCTTTAGTACCTTTAATCCCTAATGAATAAGAGTTGCCTTGTAGAAACTTTAGTATTTCTTTATCTGGCTCTTCTTCCAATAAAGAACATAAATAGAGATATACATTTATTCTCTGTTCTGCATAGTTTTCTAATCCACAAAGACTTTCTATTTGGTTTATTAAATAAGATTTTCCAGAACCACTATTTGCAAATATAAGAGTAAGATAGTTGATTCTATTAGGTAAAGTATCTATCTCTTTTTTTATTGAATATCTATTTAAAAGTATTGCTCCATAATAAAGTAATATAGATTTTATTATTAATGGGTCATTCTTTCTTTTACCTGTTTTGATTATCTCTTTTATTATTTCATCTATTTTCATTATTATTCCTAAAATGGTATTGATTCTGAAGACATTTTTTCTTCTCTAAGCCAATTAGGTTTAAATTTAAGAGAATATATGTTTTGTCTTTTATTAACAATAGTTTTGCAAAAAGTTTTAAATGCTTTTTTCCAACTTTCAACTCTAAGTTTATCTTCTTTAAAATCTTCAAATAATTTCAACCAATCTTCATATATCCAATTAGCAGTATTTATAGAATAGAAGTTCTTTACTAGCTTTGGCTCTTCTTTCCCTGTGTTTCTATTATATTTCATATAGGTATAAGAGCCTGTATCATTTGCATATAACTTATTTAAAAGAGCCATAGTAATAAGTAGCACATCAAATGGTTCTTCTTCAACTTTGAATTTTTGAGCTATTTCTTCCACACTCATTTGAGATAGTGGAGTTTTATTGTTCTTAATCTCTTCTATTTTTGCTACAAGTTTAGCCCTTGAAATCTCAAACAATTCTCCATCTTTAATAAGCTCTATATTTTTCATTTTAAATTGCTCTTTATACTCTTTTAAATCCTCCTCTTCTGGTGGTTCATAATCTTCATAGATTTCTCCATGATTGACTATATTTTGTCCGAAATCTAATATATAAGCTACATCTTTATTACATGATAGTCTATTGCATCTCGAACCACCTTGTACGTACTTACTTCTAATTTTAGTGGTCAAACAAAAAGAAGCAGTGTCAACATCTGGAACATCAAATCCAATAGCTATCTTAGCAACAGATACAAGTCCTTCTATTGGTTTCAACTTTTTAGAACCACCAAACAGAGCAGGATTAACAGCTACATGAGTATTTGTTCTAAATGCTTCAACTATCTCAGTAGCATTTTTTGTTTTAGATGTATATGCTATAATATTATGCCCTCTTTGTTGAAACATCTCTGCAAGATGTTCACAATGAGCCGTAGTTGTACAAAACCATATTGACTTAGGGTTTGGGTTATATTGTTTTTTGTATAGCTCATATCCATCAACTATAGCTTGATTATATGCAATAGTATCATATATACTGGATAAACTCTCCATAGAATAATCATCACTAGAAGACTCAACATTGGACAAAGAAGTTTCTAACCCAATATTTGCTTGTAAATGTTTAATTGGAGTGAGTTTTCCTTTTTGAAGTAACCTACTAGATTTAATTATTCTAACAGTTTCATAATCTTTAAATCTACAGCCTTTACTATTATAAGGTGTACCTGTAAAACCTATAATTGTATTTGGTTGTAAAGTATTGATTATTCTTCTTATTCTTTCACCTTTTATTCTGTTATGAGCTTCTTCAAGAAGAAGAAAATCGCATTTAAGATGGTCAAAACTCTCTATTCTAGCATCAAATGTTTGTTCCATAATAAGTTGAATTGGAGCATCATAATTTATTTTCTCCTCATATCCAGCTTTAATAACTCCATAATTATCCCAATCAAGCATTTTAAATGCTTTTATCCATTGGTCAATTAAGTCTGAAAACTGAATAGCTATAACAGTCTTCATGTTTGCTTTTTTAGCATGGTCTATTGCAAATGAGGCAAATGTTAGAGTCTTACCAGAACCTGTACAAAGCTCTGCTATTATTCTATTATCACCAAATACAACTTCTGCTTCTAATATGAATAGAGCTTCTTTTTGATAATCATATAGTTCTATAGCCATTTCTTATCATTTATATTACTTAGAAATACAGGTAATTTCTTAAAAAGAAGATATTGCTTATTAGGATTTGTATTATCTGGTTCGACTGTATATCTAACGGCTTTATATCTCTTTTCTACATAATTGATAACTTTTTTAATTTGATACCAGCTAAGAGGTTTGGTTCTATAGTTATAGATAAATGTCAATTCTTCTTTATCAAACTCTTCTTTCAAAATTGGTAATCCATGTTTATTTTTGATAATATTTCCATTTTTATCTTTTTTAACATTCATAGCTGTAGCTCCTTTGCAATATGTTTATAAATAAGTTTAACTTTATCTTCATACACCAATGTAACATCATATACTTGATTATTCGTTGTACTTTTTTTGACTACTTTGAACCAATTAGCATATCTTTGATAAGGTCTATTGTTCTCCATAAGTAAACCAACATCTCTACATGCTTTCATAAGTCCATTTCTTCCAACTTGAATACCATATCTGTCATAAAGTAATTTTGTTGTATGCTCAAAAGTAATTAATTTTTCATTATTAAGGACTGAATTTATAAGTTTGTCCATTAGTCTATTTTCCTCTTTTTGAGCTTCAATTTCTCTATCTAACATAATTACTGTTTCTCTAGCTATTTGTAATGGGTCTTTGTGTTTTAATTCTTTTCTATATTCTATAAGTTCATCAATAAGTTTTGCTCTATATTTAATAGAGTAACCACTAATGATTATATTAAATTCTCTTTCAGGTAATAAATAGTGTTTAACTTTTTGATTATTATCAGAATTATAGAGGAGCGAAAATTTGCTCTCCTCTATTCCAAGTTCTTCAAAAGCATTTCTACAAGTTTTTAATATATCTCTGTGATTTTTACCTGTTACTTCTGCTATTCTCAATGTTGACATTACAGGTTCTCCATTTATTTGTCTAATTGCTATAGCATCTGATTTTGTCATTACTTCTGTTGCTTTTGTTATTCCATAACTATTTCTCATTTTTTTCTACTCCTTTTTTGTCTGTTTTCATATTCATAACTTATTCCTTTTAATCTATATATCCATCATTTCTAAGCATCTGAACCAAATCAAGAAACTTATCTTCATAATAGACTACTTGATAAGGTTTTTCTTTTACACTTGAAGCAAATTTATTATAACCATACCAATTACTTATTTTTACAAACTTTTTCATTGTTTTGCCTTTATAATTATAGGTTTCCATAAGTCCTATTTCTATAAGATAATCATTCCACTCTGGAGTTTTTACTTTTATATCAAATTTATTTAAAAGATATGTTGCAGAATAAGCTCTAACATCTCTTCTAATCTCTGTTATTGTTTCACTTAAAGCTTCACCTACATCTTGTGGCAGAATACGCTTAAATTCGCCATTAGCTAATGCTATAGGGTCAAAATTAGCTCCCATATTTTGTAATTTTTTAGCTAAATCAACTTTCTTAGAAATAATGTCTTGTCTTTTAAGCTCTTCTTCTGCCTCTAATAAAGCTATCTCTTTTTTTATTTTTTCTATTCCAAGAGTATTTTTAGCAATCTTTTCTATATTGATAAAATATTTACGAACTTTCTTTCCTTTTTCTGTTTGAGACATCATAGCTATATGTTTTGCAGCATCTATAGTGCAAACATAAATAGACTGAATTTGACCTGTTTTTGACTTCTCACCTTTTTGGGTGAGCTTTATATAGTCAAAGTCTTCTTCAAGCATAGCTCTTTTAATTTGAGCTTTACACCAGCTTGTATAATCTTTCTTAATTTCTAAATAGTTGTAAATATCTCTCATATCTACACTATTAACTTCTTCATCACCTATTTTAGTTCTTTTAACTTTAATTAGTTCTTCTATAGTTTTCATTTTCTGCTCCTTACAAGTTTTTCAATAGCTCATTAATTGCCTTGTATCCACTACCTTTTACATATTTGTTATAGTGGGGACATTTATTATTGTATTCACAAAAAGATATACACTTTTCTGGTCTTGATTTCCCTCTTCTATTATTCCACAATAAATTATTGCATTGTGGTAAATCATTTATTGGAGTAACTATAGCCTCTTCTAGCTCTCTAATCTTTGGTTCTATAATTTTCTCTTCAAATTCTTCATCTGAGACCCAATTATCTTCGATTTTAAAGAGTTCCCAATTTGGAATTATCTCTTTACCAAAAACAGTACCATCTTTAAACCAGAGACTAATGTACATCTCAATAGGCATATCTGTTTCTTCTGCTAAGAGATATTTATAAAATCTAACTTGAAGTGCATATTCATGACTCCAATCTTCCTTTAATAACTTGCCATAAGTAGCTTTTTTAATAAGCTTATTATCAATAATAATGAGTTTATTATCAAATGTAATGAGTTGGTCTATTTCACCTGATAAAGTCCAATCTCCAAACTGTTTTGTTATTCTTACAGTAGATTCTATTTTTGATTCTTCTTTAACAAGCTTATCTATACCTATTTGAAGTATAGAACCTATTGTATTTTGTCCTATTTCATGTTGCCCTATATATCCATATTCATATTGTAATTTAAATCTAATAGGGTCTATTTTTAGCATAGAGCCAGATAATATTTTTCTCTTAGCTTTTTTATTTCCTGAATATGTTGTATTATCTACTATTATATTCTCGTAAAATTGTCTAATCTTGTCTATTGTTTTCATTTTCTTTTTCCTCTCTCATTTTTCTAACTTTTTCTAAAAAGCTTGATATATTATTTTTTCTTTTTGCATATTTTAATTTGCTTGATTTGACTTTTTTTGTTTTTACCTCCTTTTTTTTCTTAGATTTTTTAGTCTTCTTAGTTTTTACTTTTTTGAACCAGACAGGATAACTATCTTTATATTTAATACCATATAATATATCTATATAATTCATAAATTTATCAATATCGCTATAATCAATCTTCATATTGAAAGATTTTTTGTATCTTTCTAATATATCTTTTTTAATGTTAAAATAGCTATCTAATTGATTTGGTGGAACACACGACAATAATCCAATTATAAGTTCTCCCACAGTTATATTTAATGTATAGCTATTATCATTTAGTACAGTTTGCATTTTTTTTATAATTTTACTATATTGCTCTATTCCAGCCTTATGGATGTATATGACATTTAATTTCTTGCATCTACCCTTTATAGAACTAAAAAACACATTTAGTTCTTTTTCTGGAATATCTGATATTTCACTATAAATTAAAGTAGATATAGTGAAAAGTTTGTTAGTGTTTTTACTTGGTGCAGACATAGGGTCTCCACATAATATTCAAATCTTTACAAGATACTACTTCTTCAAATCCATTTTGAAGATAATATTTTCGTAGCCTGTTATTACAATGTAAAACAATATCTACTTTATTCTCTTCTTGAAATTCATTTAGTAGCTTTATTGCATTTCTTTGCCCCTTTTTAAGCGTAAAAAGACCTTTGATATAGTCTATGTTGCCTTTAAAGTTTTCGACCCTTAAAAACGCATTTTCTGCATCATTAGAATAGCAATAATTAAATGTCTTAGATATGTCTATATTGCTTTTATCCTCTTTATTCATTTTCATAAAGTTAAAAAGATATTCTTTATTATCTATCATCTTCATTTAAAAACTCCTCATATTTATTAGCTTTCTCTATATCTTCTAAGGCATCATTTTTTTTACCAGCTCTAAGTCTATATTTTAAGATGCAACCTAGATAGTATGCTTCTTCTGGGTTCATATCTATATTCCATAATACTACTGATATTATATCCTTAGCTTCAAATCTACCTATTTTATAGTGTTTAGGGTGGTTCACATTATCATTATTCATCTTTTTCTCCTTCTAATCTAATAACTAATTCAATCTCTTTATCTCCTGTAATAGATTTACATATCCATTTATCATATACTGTTTCATAATTCATTATAGCTTCCTGCATTTTTTTTATATCAAAAGATGTAATTTCTGGTGTTATATATGTCTTTGGTTCGAAATTATCATCTCTTTTGAACCAACAAGCAATAAATCTATTAAACCAAGTATCTTTTTTAACTATTATCTCCTCATAATCTTCATTTCTAACTAACAATATCTTCATTTTATTGAGTCTATTTACAGTTGATTGTTTATTTCTATAATCAACAATATAGACTCTAGTAGTTTTTTGTTCTAATATATCTGGTTGTTCTATAAAATGCACATCTAACCTATCTTGAAATACAAAACCCCTTGGAAGTCTCCATTGTGGATTCTTTTTAAGATAATTATAGACTTCATCTATAGTCATTTTCTTTTCAAGTATTTTATAATCTCTCATACCTATCTCCATAAAATAATATAATCATAATTCTTTTCAATATCAGGAGTGATATTAAAATCTTTAATAAATTCATTTTTATCTTCTTTAGATAAATCAGATAAAACTACTCTCAACTCAGTTTCACCTATATTATTTTCCCATTTTTCTAATCTGTTCTCCCATTTTTTCATTTGGTTTAAATTTGCATGCGTAAATATTGCTTTTAAATCCATCTCATAGTCCTTTTTCTAATTGTTTGTATGTATATTCTTTGTAGGCTCTTAATAACTCTTTTTGAGAGATATTATTAGCAACTCTATATAATTCGTATCTATTCATTTTCTTATCTTTTAATATTTTTAACCCTGTTAACTCTCCTTGTTGATGTAGTATATATATATTAAAAATACTTGTAGGTAGTTTCTCTTTTTTTAACACATCAAAAAGATGTGTAAATCTATCAGTACAGTATTTATCTTGAACCTCCATAGGTTCTTTCTTAAAGGCTTCAATACCTTTAGTATAGTTCACATCTATTAGTGCATCATTTCCCATTTGACATAAACCTACATAATTGCCAGATGGACTTACAGCTTTAGAGTCATTATTGCTTTCAAATCTATATATAGCTTTTTTAAGATTATCATTAATAGATGATAGGGAAGTATAAATATCTTTATCATCTACACTTTCAATTATTTTCTTTTTATGTGGAGTTTGTATATCTAATGCTTTTCCTACGGTATCTTTTTTTTCTAAAATTACCATTTTATTAAAATAAGTAGTAACTATAGATGTTACTACTGCTGTTACAAAGAAAATTGCATAGTTTGTAACTATTATTTTTCCCTTTTTAGTAAGTATTTTACTCATATTATATTCCTTTTTTTTAAAAAAACGAATATTAACATTCTATAACATAAATTCTAATAAGAATAGTAATATGAGTAGAAAAACAAGAATACTATAAAGCAAGAAAATCCTTGTATTTTTTATACATTGTTGAAATTGATTTAAGTATATCTACAGAACCAACCATTAAAAAAAGTTGTATTTTATCTAGCATTTCTATCTCTTTATTTGGATACTTTTTTGTATTACAGTACTTTGTTGGAGAAACAGAATAATGTAATCTACAAATAAGAGGTCTATCTTTATAAGCTATACACTTATTATTTTTATCAAGAAAAGCACAATTATAAAAATTGTACTTCTCTTTATCTGCAATAGCTTGTTTCATTCTTGCTTTAACCTCATCATTTATGTATGGTATAAGTTTTTCCCATTCATTATTACCTAAAGCATAATCCTCACTCCATTTACAACACCAAGCTTTATTGCATTTACTACAACTTGTACTTGGTTCTATTTTGGTTTTTAATACTAAATCTATACTATCCATTAGAGCCACCTATAAAACCAAGTACTGCATTATATAGATTTTCAGTTCTATGATAAGCTATATAATCTAATGGACTAGAAATAAGTTCTCTATATCTATCTTTAGAATATTCTCCATCATAAAAATTCATAATTTTTAAATACAGTTCATAAGTCATATTACTTTTAATCCATAAAAAAACATCAAGCATCTCTTTATAACTTTTTTCTTCATCTTTTATTTTTTTTGGAAATTTTATACTAAATACATTGCTATATTTACCATTAAAAATCTTTTCAAGATGACAATCATCAATAGCATTGAATTGTTTAATAATACTAGATAAAGAACTCTCTTGAATAACCTCTTTTCCCATCAAGTCGTTAATCATTTCAGTTATTACAGTTACTTCTTTATCATAACCTGAACCACCTGCATAGTACTTAGTGGTTCTTCTACCTTCAATATGTATTCTACAATTTCCTTGATTATTGTATATCACTTCAAACTTAAACTCTTTCCACATATCTCCATATTCATGGAATACCTTTTTTATATCAAATTTCATTTTCTACTCCTTTTTTCTTTAAAATAGTAATGTCATTTTATTAACATCTTCTTTTCTTAGCATATCTAGTAGCTCTTTATTTAATAGCTTTTTGTGTATAAGCCATTCAATTTCATATGATAAAAGTTCATATTCAGAACAATCATCATCTATTTTAAAATGTTCTTTAATCATTTTTAACGATTCTGGCTCTAACTCATCTGTCATTAACAATAATTCTCTACTTATATTACCATATATCATTTCTTATTCCTTTTATATATTTCTAAAAAGCTCATAATCGCTTATATTTAAGCGAAAATAAACTTACCTATACAATTACACCTAATAACTATTTTCTTTTAAATATGGCTATTTATGCAATATCTTTATTATATTTATCCATTTTGTTTTACTCCTTTTTAAAGTTTATTGTTTAGTTCTTTTACTTGTTTAAATATTGTTTTATTTTTTCTTCATCATAAGAAGTTTTAAATCTATCTCTATTTTGTTCAATAATTGAAATATAATGAGATATTCCATCAAAACTCAATATATCAAGTATTTCTGTTGCTTTTAATTGAATATAAGCAAGTTCAAGTGCATCTATTGTTTCAATATCATTTACAACATTTATTAATCCTTGATAGTATTTTCTTATAGCATCAGGACTTGTAGAATTAACAGTATATATAGTTCCATCTTTTTTAGTTTTTTTAATAGGAATAGAGCCACCATTAAAAAGCTTTTGCAATACTGCCTCTCCTGCTACTTTTCTTAAAGATAACACTTTTGATATTTGACTTGCTGATACACCAAAAATTTTACCAACTTTTCTCATATTAATATTTTCATTCATTTTTTCTTTTGCATCATAATAATTTAATGCTTGGATAGCTTTTTGAACAGGTGTTTTATGTCTTCTTGTTTCTTTTGCAATTATTATTTCCTCTAATTCCTCCTTTGATAATGTAGTTGGTAATTTTTTGTATTTAATATATTTAAATTTCTCATTTTGAGTTTCAGCATATAATTCTTTTAATGCCTTTAATCTATTCCTACCATCAACAAGTTTTCCTTTAAACATTAAAACAGGTTCTAATTGTCCTATTTGCTCTATACTATATTTTAATGCTAAAAAATCTTCCTCTGACTGCATTGGATTCATATCAGCTAATATATGAATTTCAATTTCATTTAAGCTAATACTGAAAATTTCTATCTTTTTACTTTTCATTTTGTAATGCCTTTTGTTTATAATCTTATACACAATTATACACTTTTTTAAAAACAAAGTCAAGCAGAAAGTGTATTTTTTATTAAAATAGTACTTGTTTCTGTGGAAACAAACTTTTTTGTTTCTGTGGAAACAAACTTTTGGTTCTACAGAACCACTTTTTTTGTTTCTGTGGAAACACTTTTTACACTGTTTTGGTATTTTTTTTCTTCTACTTATTATATATAGTGTACCAGCAAAATTTCTGGAACAATGTAGTGGTTCTTTAATTTTTTCTTAAATAAGTTCATGGGTCAATTTTTAACCCATGTAGATGGGTCAATTTTTGACACCTCAATTTTTGGGGTATGTAAGATACCCCAAATTTTTAACATATCCCTTCTCAACCACATACTATCCCATAACAGGAAATTCAAGTGTGAATGAATAGAAAAGGTTTTGAATTTTACTTTTACACTAGACTTCGAGCTTTAGCTCGAATCCTCGAACTTGTTCGAGGGCTTGGTCTAGTGGAAAAGTAAAATTAGGGAATAGTGGTCTGTTCATGAACACGCAGGATTTCCTGTTATCATGTAATAGTCCTGCTGACTTTAAGCAATTCAAAAAAAACAAAAATAAGAGCTTTTAACCATTAACCTATACAATCATATAGGGTAAGCTTAGTTTCGCTCTTATTCTTTGAGTATGAGCCTTTTACGAAAGCTTACGCTTTCTTTGAACCACACATAATCTTCTTATATATTTTTTCACACCAATCTCCTATACCTATAGACTCACGAATTGCATCTATAAATTCATTTAATTGTTCAGATTCAAAATATATTTCATCTGATACTTCCATACTATTTCCATCATTATAGAAATCAATATCTATTAATCCATGTCCTTCATCTTTTATTGTACATGATATAGTAAAAGAATTTGAACTATGAATTACTATTAATATATCTTTAAAATCTTCTATATCATAATTTTGTATTACCTCTTTTTTCATATCTTTCCTTTTTTAATAATACTAACTACTCCCTACCTATGCTTATGGGTGGTTCAAACAGAGCTTTGCTCTCAAAAATAAGAGCTTTTATAGCTCATCTATACAAATGCTTAGGTAAATAGAGATAAGCTCTAATTTTTGCTTCTAGCTATCTTAGATTGGATAATATATTTAAACCAATCTACCAATCCACAACCAGAGTGTAAAGCATTTAAGAAATCATTTAATTGTTTTGATTGTTTCTCAAAATTTTCATCTATATCAACTTTTTCTCCTGAGTAGCTAAATTGAATATCAATAATAACTGAACCACCATCAAGCATCTCTATATCTAATGTCCAATCATCACCTTCTAAAAAATTTTTACAATCATTACAGATTATATCTATCTTCTTAAAATCTTCTAATTTATAACTAAACAATGTTTTCATTTTTCTATCCTATTTTGTTTTAAAGCTATTTCACTAGCTATTCTCTCATATTCAGCTGGTTCATAATATTCCAATATAAAAGAGTTATCAATAGTATTAACTAAAATATTTTCATCTGGTATTCCAGATAAAATTTTAATATCTTCGTTAACCCAATCACAATCACACTCTTTTTTGTAATCATCTAACTCTTTTATTACTTCTCTTCTATTTTTTATTTCGTAACTCATCTTCATAAATCTCCAACTCATATTTAAAATCTCTTTTGAAATCATCTAGCGTTTCATATTCTGGGTCTGACTCTGTTATAGAGACATCTATACCCATATCATATTTATGATATTCTTTTAAAAAATTATAAATAAATTTACAATCTTCTTTAGAACCAGCAAAGATTAACTTATCAAATTCTTGAAACTCTTTTTTTATTACTTTATAATTCTCCATATTTTTCTCTCCTTAAAAAGTATAATAATTCTTTTTCAATATTATTGATACTACTTATAGATTTGCCACATAACTCTTTTAACACTTTTTTATAAGTACTATTATCATTATTACAACGGTTTCCTTTTTTACTCATAATACAATTTTTACAGTTATTATCTATTCCATAGTTGTGCATTATGCAATAAGGGCATAATTCTGCATCTCCAATGAGAGAATTACTATTTCTTTCTAATATTTCTCTCATATTTTTCCATATCTCATCTGGTATTGGTTCTATTTGGTCATCTGGTACTAAAATAGTTTTAACACCAGCTCTTTTTAACAAATATTGTTTAAACTCAAAATACTCTTTAGTCTTTTCCATTTTTATATTCCTTTTTTATGTGGTGTTGTTCCCAAATATTTTGTGCTTGTTCTCTTAAGAGATTAGTTCTTACTCTTTTACCAATCCAAATAAATGGATTTATCATATAGATACCTCTATCAGTTTTTAGAACCAAATCAGAAGTTTCCATTCTTTTTAGAATATCAGTAAGTTTTCTTCTTGATACTTTTAATTGCTTTGCTAAATTACTTATATTAGAAATTCTGATATAGTTATCATTTCCATGTAATTCTAGCAGATATTTAACAATAGTTATATCCTTAGATGATTTGCATATTTTTTCCATTTTACTCAAAAAGTCCATATTGTTTATCCTTGTAGTAATATTGCTTATGCTATAATACTTTTCTTTAGTATTTGATATTGCTTCAAATTCAAATACTTCACCTGTAATAGGGTTATACCCTTCTAAATTGATTGAAGTTGTAGTATTAACTTCTTTCATTTTACCTCTTTTAATAAATAAAATGTGAGAACTATCAGTTCTCATTGAAACTATAACAGGTTACATATTAATTTAAGTTTAAGTCCTAAAAATAGTTATTTGTAAGTGTTTTTAAAAAAATGACTATTATATAGTTACCTCCTTTTTTTTTAGATTGCCTATATCCAGCAGGGATTTATTACACAGTAGGTGTGTGGGGAAAAATCCCTATAAAAAGTTAAAAGCTCTGACTTTTTTTCCCATCTGAGGGAGTACTGAATTAGGCTCTATCACAGCCGACAAGTCGGCTGCGATATATCCACCCCCCAGATGTAAAAAAAAGTTCATCTTTTAACTTTTTACAGTAATTTTGCCCCACACGATTAAATGAGGGGAGAGTTTTTACTTGGCAACTCTACTTTAGTTAAAAAGTTCCAGATTATTTTATCTTCTGTATCATCTATAATATTATTTTTCTTTTTATTTTTGAATTTTTTGAAAATATATTTAATTATACGATAAAAAGCATCATCTACTATTTTTACTTCTTCTAATATTTTATATTTTTTTTTTAATTTTTTCTTTATATCTTTTTACAGCTTCAATATCATTATGTTTAAATAATTTTATAATAAATCTGTTTTCACCTGTTTCAATTAAAAATAAATATACTTCTTTTTTTACTATTTCCATTTTATACTCCTATTTTTTACAAAAGGGGGGTAAATTTCAAAGAACTTACCTTTACCTATATAATTGATTATCTTATATGTTTCAATGGCTTTAAAAGCTCTACAATTGCTTTCTTAAACACTTTTACTCTATTGAGTTCTTCATTGTTTAATGTGAACCAACTATCTCTACAATTTACTTCATAATCACATTTGAAACCTGCAGATTCTAATCTAGCCTTTAGATTTGAAAATAATATTCTTTGATATACATTCTCTAATATCGGAACATTAGAGAATCTTCTTGCATCTGTCCATACATCATCTTCTGTAGGTGGTTCTATTTCAACTGCTTTTGCTACAGCTTCTATTTTGTCTAAATACGGACAAAAATCATATTCATTATAATTTAACATTTACCTTCCTTTAATTTACTATATTTTTCATTTAGAAAATTTAAATCTTGTTCAGATAAATTGTCTAAATCCTCTTTAGATAAATCTTTTAAATCATCTATTGTAGGGTTATCAATATTCTTGCTTCTAAATAATATATTTTTTGCAATATCGAGCATAGATAAGAGTCAATTTCTCTTATCTTCTGCTTTTTCTAATCCATCTATTAAATCACTCATTTAGTTCTAAGGTCTCCTTATAGCTATTTTTAAGTGGATAGTGTCCTGCACACCAACCACCAAATGTAATCTCTATAAACCAATCTTTGAGAACCACAAAACAGTCCTCTTCAAATTGTTCATAGAGTTTTGGAAGATTGTCTTCTAACCACTCTGTTTTGTCTATTACTTGTTGTACTGTAGAACAATTATCCTTTAGATAATCTTCGTATATTTCTTCATTATTGAATAAGTCACCTAATATATCTTTTTCTTTTTCTTTTTCCCAATAGTCGATAATATGTTGATAATTATCATCACTAAAATCTATATATAAAGATACTTCTCTGGTTAGATAAGTTCCATTGTAGTATCCTCCAACAAGTTCTATATCTTTTACTTCAAGAGATATAGTTAAACCATGTTTTACACTACTTATTTGAGTTTTTATCTTTTGTAACTCTTCTTCTATCTCATCTCTATCTAACCATGCACCATCTTCAATGAAATAATGCCCTTCAGATGGGGTATTCCAAGTTGACATTTAATCCTCCTCAAAATTTATTCCAACAGCTTCTAAGAAGAATACTGTTTCTGGTTCTAAATCTTTATAGCTTAAAGCACTGTATCTTATCTCATCGTTTAACTCTTCTACACTATCGCTAAAAAAATCAAATTGTGTATCTAAATAATTTCCATAGATATTAAAATTCATATCTATGATATTTATACCATGTTTTTCTAGCTCTTCTGCTGCTGTATCAAAAATATGAATATAAATAAATAGCACTATATCTATGCTGTCTATATGAAAACATGTATCATGTAAATGATTATATATTTTAGTAACTAACCAATCTACATCTTTATTTATCTCTTTTAAAACTGTTAAAACATGTTTAAAATCCAATTCTTTAAAAGGACAAAACTTTGCTTTAGCTTCTAATAATTTGTTATCCATCTACAAAACCTCCTAGAATTTGTTTTAAGAGCAAAACTCCACTTAACCTATACAATAGGTCTCGTGAAGCTTTAAAGCTCTTATTTTAGCTCTTTGAATATGAAATCTATCATTTTCTTTTTTGCATCTATTAGAGCATTTATGGATTTAACCATATAATCTCTTGTTTCTCCATCTAGTCTCTGCTCTAGCTCTTCAAGCTCTTCAGATTGCTTAATAATATGATTCATCATTACTTCATTATTTACTGCTTTTTTAAATTCATCAGATTTTAAATAAGTCATGTTTGCTTTATGTTTTTGCTTATTCTCTTCTGCAAACTCTTTTACTTCTCTATCTAAAGGTTCTAACACTCCTTCATTTAAAGCATCTAACCCTATGTTGATTGTATTTAACCCTACATTAATAGTTCTAAAACCTGTTCTTACTATTTTTTTACTTTCCTCTAGCATGATAGTTCCTTTTCAATTTCATTCATTATTCTATTCACTGCGTTTATTTTTGCTCTTTTATGGTCTTTTATTCTTACTACTATTGAGTGATATTGATTTTTATTAAATCTCCATTTAAATACCTCCTTATTAAGTTTATTTAATTTTTTTGAAATTATTTCTCTATGTTTAATGTTATATCTTTTTGGAAGTTTTTTATTTTCCCAAGAATATTCTATTTCAATCCATTCTAGTTTCATTTATTTTCCTTTGTATATATCGTAAGTTGCTTCTAAAAAGCTATAAAAATATTTTATATTTTCTAATTCTTTTATAAATAGTTGTTCATATATATAACTAAAAAAACATATCTCCATATTCTTCTTGAAAATCATTAAAATCAATGTTATATTTTAATGTAGTTTTTTCTTCAAATAATCTTTTCATATTAGCTCCCATTTATTTTCTTGCCAATAATAGAATATAGTACAGCCATAAGCTCTGCTCATATAATCTATTAGCTCTTCTTCTTCATTTTCATTTATTGAGACCATGAAATATGCTAGATTGTCATCATCACAACATATAATGTATTCTTTGCTAGGTAATTTAGAACCACCAGCTAACTCTTCTGGTGTATCATTTTGATAACCTAAGTGAAAGAAAAACTCTTTTTCATCTTTTATCCAATTCTTTATTATTTTCATTGTTATTCCTTTGTTTGTAGTTGGTT
>Ga0256831_1000078_pt1 | contig 47202 bp, 37 predicted proteins | sample 132544metaG_FD_189087 | JGI IMG/M metagenome (GOLD analysis project Ga0256831, IMG submission 189087) | Hydrothermal vent microbial communities from Lau Basin, Pacific Ocean - 132-544 | ecosystem: Environmental > Aquatic > Marine > Hydrothermal vents | place: Pacific Ocean: Lau Basin | collected...
TTCGCAGTTTTAGTTTTGACCTGTCGATGGTGCTCGAGTCAATGCTATAGTAAACATAATTGTACATGGCAGGAACTCCCATTAAAATTGTAGCTCCGTATTTTGTAATTGATGACCAAAAGTCAGCAGGAGAAAAGGCTTTTCTTATACTAACCGTTTGCCCGGCAAAAGCGATGGGAAAAGTCCATACACAGATAGGGTTGGTGTGATACATAGGAAGCAGAAGAAGCATAACATCACCTTCCTGAAAAATACCGATTTTCGACATGTCGCGACTTATGGAAAGCTGTCCTTTGTTTGAAATGAGAATACCTTTGGGGTTACCTGTGGTTCCCGATGAATAAAGAAGTAAAAACGGGTCATCAGGTTGTTGAGCTACAAAAGCTTCGGTATCGGGATAATCAGAAAGAATATCTGATAACTTTTCCTGATTTAAATTTACGTTGTGCTCAGTAGCTGTAATCACTTCAACAACCTCGGGTTTATATTTAGCTTCTTGATACCCTTTGTCAAACTCTTCCATAAATTCACTACCTACAAAAACGATTTTTGGTTTAGAATCGTCCAGTAGATAAGCAATTTCAGGTCCTTTTAACATAAAATTTATGGAGCTGGCTATGGCACCAAGTTTTTGAATACCAAACATTGCATAATAAACTTCGGGGGAGTTCATAATCAGAATCGATACCACATCTCCTTTACCTATTCCTTTTGATTTTAAAAAGTTAGCCACTTTATTAGCGCGTTGATTTACCTGTCCGTAGGTAATTACTTCGTCGTAAAACAACACATAGGGCTTGTCAGGAATTTCGTTCGCACGGGTAAGTATCATTTCGGCAACACTATCAAATTCTATCCTTTTTTCTTTTAAGAAATTGAGTTCATTTAACGGGATAGGATTCATTCCTCCCGCATTACCTTTATCAGACAAATTAGAATTCATTATACTTTTTTTTTGAAATTAAATACTATATTTTACTGTTTATTTACACAATTTAAGGCACCTAAAAACATGGCCTGCTGTATAAAAATGCAACAACCACCATTTAAGTGCCGAAATTGGGACATGCTTATTATTCACCCATAAACAGGTGCATTGGGTTTTCTTTAATGATCGTATTGATTTGATCATCGGTTACTCCTCTTTGTTTTAAAGCTGGAATAACATTTTGAAACAGATGTGTAGGATACCAGTTTGCAATCAAAGGTAATGCTGGTTCAGGTATAGCCAGCGGACGGCCAAGCCAGGTAATAATAAAATCATGTGATATCATCAATTGATTGGCATATCCCATTTTGATTAACTCGGCAAGAACTTCATAGCGCTGTTCATCCATTGGACAACCGGCTAGGCCCTGTAGTCCCATACGGTCCCACGAAACATAAACACCTTGTTTTAATGTTTCAACCTGATAATCAATATCCAAACTATCGCACATGTGACCTATTTGAATACGCTTGGGATCAGCTCCGGATTCAATAAGCAACTTAGCCTGTTCAGGACCCATGGTACCTTCGGTTGTATGAGTAATAATGGGAACACCGGTTTCTTTTTGAACTCTGGCAGCAGCAATAAACATCTTTTTCTCGTACTCGGTAATTTCTCCTTTACTGGAACCAACTTTGATAACACCGGCTTTAATGCCTGTATCACGAATTCCTTTCGTTACTTCTGTCAGAAATAATTCATATAACTCGTTGCTAATATCTCCAAGAGAACTGCGAAAAGTCCAATAAGCTGAACCTCCTTCTTCTTCGTAATAATATCCGGTAGAGCAAATAATGTTTACTCCTGACTTTTCCGAAATCTCTTTATACATTTCCGGTTGCCGACCCTGGTCAGATGCAGTAGCGTCCACATAAGTTTTTACACCAAGTTCTTTTAACTTCAAGAGAGTTTCCACACCATTTTTTACAACAGCATCGTGATCCAGCGGTGCAATGGTTTGATCTCCCTCCCAACCGGGATAACCATAACAGATGTGTTCGTGCATGAGCGTTACGCCCATTTCTTCCGGCGATATTTGTCCCAACACCGTGTTTACTTTTGCATTACTCATAATTTCCTCCTTTTTTTATTAATAATAGAATATGTAAGTGAAATAAGTTCAAAAGAATAAGCATGTCAGATGTAAAAACAGAGAAGCAAAAAAACAACAGCCGGTAATCTCTCTTTTATAATTTGCTTGACTTGTTCAAAAATAACAATAAAATAACAGATAAATACAATTTTCTCCAGCTATTAAATAAACAAGAGCCAATTTATTTTTATTCCAAAAAACGTTTTCGAGAGCAAATAAGCATAGTAGCATCTCCTTTCAAGAAGAGATTGATTTTAAAAAAAGAAAAGCTATCAAGCATTCATCTCCTCAAGTATTAACTTAACCCCGAAAACCTTTTCAAAAGCATATTTCAGCACTGCTGTTACTTCGTTTAAAGGCACCTCTTTTCCAAGCTCCTTTTTGATGGAAGTAACGCCCTTATTTTTTAAGCCGCAGGGAATGATGTAATTAAAATATTCAAGGTTGGTATTTACATTGAGGGCAAAACCATGCATACTGATTTTTTTGCTAATTTTCATCCCTATAGCAGCAATCTTTCGTGCCTTATGCGGATGGTATGGGTCGAGCCACACGCCGGTAGCCCCTTCTAAACGTTCGGCAACGATACCATACTGAGCAACCGTGTCAATAAGCATCTCTTCGATGTTGTAAACAAATTCCTTAATGGATAGATGAAGTTTATCCAAATCAAACACCGGATACCCCACCAACTGACCGGGTCCATGGTAAGTGATATCTCCTCCTCGCTCAATTTTAAAAAAGGAGACCTTTTTTTTATTCAGTATTTCATCACTCAGCAGTAAATTATTTTTGTTGCCACTGTTACCGAGTGTAAATACATGAGGATGTTCCAATAGAAACAAATGATTTGAAGTATCTCCATTTGTTTTACCTGTTTTTATGTTAAAATTCCGGGTAAACAGTTCTTTCTGAAGGTTCCATGCCTTTTTATATTCAGTTAAACCTGGCTGATATAACAGGATGTTATTGGTTTCGGTCATTTTGTTTGCTAATTATTAACGAGCCAAAAATAAGCACAAAAAAAGCCACTCTTGATAAGAGCGGCTTTTATTTTATGACAATAAATATTTAACTAACTTAATTCTTCCTCATCTTTCTGACGAAGTTCATAGAGTTTGCGTCCACCATAGGCAACGCCAAGACCCAGTAAAATAAAAAGGCCGCCTCCAACGGGTGCTCCGCCACCGATTGGTTGATCACCTGGTTGAGGCCCTCCCGGAGGATCACTTGGCCCCATAATTTGTGCATTTGCATTTATGGTCAGAAACAGGCTAATCACTAAAATTGACAGAATTGATATAACTTTTTTCATTGTATTCTTGTTTTATAAGTGGGCAAATTTATTTAGTAATTAATATTTTGTTGGTATATACGCCTGACTCGGTAATTACCTGAACTACATAATAAGCCATGTGGTCGGAAACCCAAATTTTAGAAAGCTTTTGTCCGTCTGGAATTTCTCTTTCAGAAACTAAGCTACCGGCCATGTTGTATATTGAAACTTTCTTAATTTTTTCGTTGGTTACGTTTTTAATATAAGCGTATTGTCTCCAAGAGTAGATGTCCACTTTTGCTTCATCCTTATTGTTGATGCTTGTGGGGCCAAAGAAGTGAATAATAAACCGGTCGTTTGGCTCATACGAAGTAGCTGTAAAGGTATAATGAGGATTGTTGTTCAGGTAAATCCACTTGTCGTTGTCTTTTTTATCTTCTAACCAAACTTCATTACCGGCTTCAAAGGAGTCGATACCTTCAAAATCGAAAGTGTATTCGGCGGTATAACCACATTGGAAATTAACCGGAACACTGACCATGTCGCCTTGGAGACCTTCGAGAGGAAGTGCGTTAATGGCCAACTCGGAACCATCTTCCGCAATACTTCTAATCATGGTAGCATCGTCGTACATACTGTTCCATTTTTCTCCATCCAGATTAACATCATAGCCATTGGTAGCGTCATCAGTAAAACGAACGATAAGTTCATCGCTGTATCCCATGGAACCACCATGAACTTTCATTGTTAACATATTTGGCAGCGTTTCTCTGAATGCATCACTACTGTGTGCCCTTAAGGCATTGGTAAACTGAACCGAACCGGCACTATTTGTTTCAACAAAGAAAGCCTGTCCAACCTGAACATATTGCTGCGAACCGGCACCTCCAGCTCTATTTTCATAATTACCAGTACCCGGATTCCAAATCCAGTATCCGTTATTAATAACACCTGTATTTGCAGCAGCAAAAGCATCAAAATCAATGGATGAAGGATAAGGGTTACTTATTAATTCGTAATGGTTGTTGCTATAGGTAAGTGCCGGAGGGTTGGTATTACCCGTAATAAATTCACCTGTCATTTCCAACGTATGATCAGTAGCATCGGTGGTTGAAAGGGCAATTCCGTCTCCGGTAGCAACGAGATAACTGTTGCTGTAAATGTTTTGCCATCCGTCGGCAACCGGTTGTGCTTCATCCCAATCGTAAGCGTAGGTACTTCCGGCAGCTACATCAAAGGCGCTTAAAACGGCACCGCCTGCTCCGGCAACATCAACAGTAGGCCCTACTATGTGTTGGTGAAAACTACCGGCAGTAGCTGTATTGGTAAGGTAAGTCTGAACCTTACCCAAACCGCTTGTGCCGTAGGTGATGGTTCCGTTGTCAATAAAAGAACCTACGCCGGTGGCATCGGCCTGAACTTCGATACCACTTGCAGCATCAATTTCAGTACTACCACCAACCGTTGCATAACCTAACGCCGGTAAATACAACTTACCCTTGACGATTAGATTATCTGAAATATCCAGACGAGCAGGTGTTGAAGTATTTGTAGATAAATCAGGAACCGTAACATGTGCACCACTTTCGATAAACATTTTTACACAGGCCCAACCCCATTCGTCAGCGGCAGTAGTAACTTCAGGATAATTAGTTAGGCCTGAGGGTATTAAAATATTAGCACCGGCTTCTCCATAGTAAGGAAAGTAATTTCCCGGAGGAGCATCACCGGAACATTTGCCTTCCCAATTAGATGTGTTTTCCCATTTATTACCATTATGCGCAGAGGGTGGACCTCCTGCAGCACCTGTCCAAACAAAGTTATAAACAGTTGTGGGGTATGAATACGTTACATCCCCATTTATCGAAGGTGTATAATCAGTACCCTCCTGATTCCAGTTAAGGCTTCTGCCATCCCAGTTATTTGGAGCTATTTCAAATAATCCACTTCCTGTTGCTCCGGTTGCTTCAAAAACTGCAATGTCTTCCCACTCTCCAGTTGTCCAGTTATTAGGTGGGTTGAAAGGGGTATTGGAAGCATTCCAATAATGATAATCGTAACCTCCTTCGTTTTGTTCCCCGTTTAAGCCGTCTATAATATTATAATCATTGGTAGAGCATAACAATGTTAAATCAACTGCTCCGGCAGGATATCTGACAACAAAAGTAATATCTACTATATTTGTTGCTGTGGTTGGAGTTCCCGTTCCTGATGTTTCACGCATCTGAACAGTCAAATAACCTATTTCATTTTCTACAGTTCTTATTTCAAAGGTCTGTGCACTCACAAAGAGGAAACTGCTACTTAAAAGAACCGTAAGTACTATTTTGTAAAATATATTTTTCATTTTCATTTATTTAGTAATAAAAATTAGATAACATTTATCATTAATGAGGGATATGTTGTGAATATACAACACCGGGAGTAGAAACTCCTACTACATTTAATATTGTACTTCTATCGTTACCTGCTCCGTTGTAAATAACCGATCCGTCCATATTAACATCATTTACTGAATAAGTGCTAGTCACTGTATTTCCCGGAGTAGATACACCTACTGCAGAGAGTACGGAAGACCTGTCGTTACCAGCCCCATTATATGAAATGGTACCATCCTGTGTTGCATCACCTTCCCACAGCCCCCAAACACCTGATTCAACTTCTTTCATGGCAACGTTGCTTGTAACAGTTGCGTCAGCCCATGCCTGAGCAAGAGCAGATGAAAAATCAAAACTTGGAGAAGCAGCACTTAAGTTAACAGTTGAAGCACTCATTACCGGTAGGTGGTTGCGATGGTGGATGGAAATATAATAACTTCCTTTTTCCAAACCTGTAACACTCATATTGCTTCCGTCAGCATTAATTATCTGTCCTGACTGGTTTACGAATTTAGCTACCGAATCAAGCAGTGTGGTGCTGCTGTTTCCATCTCTGAAAATAATTTTTACCCAGTCAACTGCGCCGGAAGGTACTGATGCGGAAGTTCCCATTCCATAGGGATCAGTTGTTGGAATAAGGCCGGCAGTATTCAGTGTATTATCCATGTTGTGGTTGGTTGTGTTATACGCACCGGCAAGGAATACTTTTAAATTAACGGTAAGACCGCCGTAATAGTAATCGCCAACAGCAAAGGTACCTATACTGCTAAAGCCGCTTCCCACTCTGGTATAAGGGTCACCACCATTGGCAGCACCCACGGCACCCCAGGTATAGTTTGCACCATTATCGGTGGTAAGGCCAACCTGACAGGATGTTCTGTCAAAATTAGTTAACTCAGTAGAGGCAGCCCATTGTGGTGTAACCGTTAAATCGGAGCCTCCTGAAATATTTTCGGAAACGACCCAGCTTTTATTTACCATGTGATTGGTACTTGCGTTGGCAGGTTCGTTGTCAACAACCCTAACACCATAATAATCGGCTGTACCTGCATTGGCTAAGGTTACCGGATTATAACTTGCGTTTCCAACGGGATAGGTAACATTGCTGCTGCCAACATTTCGTTTTACAACACCTGTACTATTGGTTTTAACATATCCTGTGGAAGAGCCGGCGCCGGTGGGGTCGGTAGTGCCAATGGTAAGATTAAAACCATTAAGTGTTAAATTGCCGGAAGTAAAGTTTAATATTCCGTTGATGGTTTGATCGGCACCCGTTGAGGTAGCTGTGAGAGAAACTCCGCTGGCATTATCAATATCAACCGTTCCATAAAAGGCAACATCATGATCGCCGGTAATTTCCTGGGCAGCGGAACCGTTAAATGTAACTGTTCCCGAAGAGGTAGCATCGAACAAGCCGCTTGTGTTGTTGGTAAGATCGCCTTGTACCGAAATGTCACCATTGTTTTTAATGGTTCCACCCGAATTGACAATATCATTGGCAACAACCGTTGAACCGCTATTGACCACAAGTTGCGATCCACTCGACAGCGTCATTTGTCCATAAACTGAAAAGGCACTCCAGAATAGGAATGCTAGCATTGTAATTTTTTTCATAAAGCAACCATAAGTTTTATTTAGTTTAATAACTATAAATAAAGGTAGGAAATTTGGTTTGCTTTATCGGGTACAAAGGTACATCGAATTAGTTATAAAAAGCAAATAAAATTAGAACTATTTTTAAAAATAGTTTGTATATGATTGATTTGGAATGCTATAAGGGTTTAAAAAAATTGTGACATTTTGGTAAAATACAAGTACAAGCTCACAGTTGCAAACTGTGAGCTGAATACAGCTGAGTTACAACCAGTGAGCTAAACATTCTTAGTGTATCTTCGGGCATCTTCGAGTCTTGGTGTCTTGGTGGCTATTTCTTAATACCTAAAACTACTGCCATCCAAAAACTCACGCAAAATGGAAGTGGGTGGTATTTCGCGGGTTCCTATTCGTTTAAAATAGGCCAGAAATTTTAACAGCCGGCGTGCTTCGGCATATTCGGGCACATTGGGTGGCACATCGCGTAAAAGCGGTTCAGCCCACTGTTTTAAAACACCCAACTCATAAGGCAGCGCTGTGTTGTACATTACATCGGCTTCCTCCTGATATGGGAAAATGTGCTTTTCCTCTCCTTTGCGAACACTGGGCCACCGTTGTATTGTTTCCAGCGCAGTATATTTACGATATCTGCTATCGCGAACAATCCGGCGGATTAAACGATTATCGGTGGTTGGTATGCGGTTGTTACTATCAAGATTGATGGGCGTTAGGGCTGATACATAAACTTTAAACTTCCGTTCTTTGGGTATTAATTTGGAAATATCCGGATTGAGGCCGTGAATACCTTCAACAATGATGATGCCGTTGTTATCCAGTTTAAGTTTTGTTCCATCATACACCCGTTTCCCTTCGGAAAACGAAAAGCCGGGAACATCAATTTCCTTTCCGGCAATTAAATCCAGCACATTTTCATTAAAAAGTTTAATGTCCAATGCTTCAGGACTTTCAAAATCATAGTTACCGTTTTCATCAAGAGGAGTTTGGTCGCGATTTACAAAGTAATTGTCCATGGATATAACCACCGGCTTAAAACCGATAACAGCAAGTTGAATAGCAAGCCGTTTTGCAAAAGTGGTTTTTCCGGAAGAGGAAGGGCCTGAAATAAATACAACTTTCGTTGTTCTCTTTTTGTGAATCGTATCGGCAATACAGGCTATCTTTTTCTCCTGAAGTGCTTCCGACACCTTAATAATATCGCCATACTTTTTGTCTAAAACCAATTCGTTTAAGGTACCCACATTGGGGACACCTATTATTTCGACCCAATCTTTAAACTCCTGAAAAATTTCGAAAAGCTTGTTTTTAGCAACTACATTTTTAAACTTTTCAGGATTAACTTTCGAGGGTAAGACCAACAGCATGCCGTTAAAATATTTAACCAAATCGAATCGCTTTAACAAGCCTGTTGAATGGATTAAAAAACCGTAAAAGTAGTTAACCACATTGTCGAGCCTGTAAACCGAACTAAAAAACTGGTTACGGGTTCGGATAAGCTTACATTTATCGTCAAGGCCAAAGGCTTCAAATATTTCCAGGGCTTTTTCAGTTCGCAACTCTTCACGCTCAAAGGGAATATCCTTTTTGATAATTTCTTTCATTTGCACCTGAAGCTGCTTAATAATTTTAGGCAGGCTACGTTTATCGGTCAATCCTTCCAGCTCGCAATACAACCCTCCCGAAGCCGAGTGCTCTATTTTTAATTTATATTCGGGAAATAAATCGTAAACGGCTTTGAACAACACCATGGACAACGACCGTTCGTACATACGATGACCTGCCGGATGACTATACCCGATAAAATTTACTACTTTAGGTTTGTAAATCATATAATCCAGCTCCTTGAGGGTATTGTTTACAATGGCTCCTAAAATATCCTCTCCGATGTATATTTGCATATCCTCATAAATATCGTACAGCGTGGTACCAAAAGGATACTTTTTTTCCGTTTGATTGTTTTCGCAATAAACGGTTATTTGATTTGGATTTTTCATCTGTTTTATTTCATCTGTTTTATTTCACCAGGTTCATTTCATCAAGCAGATAGCCTGCTCCGGCAAATTTGTCAACAATAAAAAGAAAATAACGAATGTCTAGTGATATATTTCGGCAAACTGTGGGGTCGTACATCAAATCGCTCATGGTTCCTTCCCAACAACGGTCGAAGTTAACGCCAATCAGCTGCCCGTCGGCATTGAGTACCGGGCTTCCTGAGTTCCCGCCGGTGGTGTGGTTGGTGGCAACAAAACAAATATGAAGCTTGCCATCGGCACCGGCATATTGTCCGTAATCTTTATTATTATAAAGCTCTTTTAATTTTTCTTCCACTACATAATCGTAAATATTGGGGTTTTCCTTTTCCATAATTCCCTCCAGTGTTGTGCTGTATCCGTATTCCACGGCATCTTTGGGTGAATAGCCTTCCACATCGCCATAAGTTACCCGCAGCGTAAAGTTGGCATCGGGGTAAAATGTTTTACCCGAAAGCATGTCCATCTGCCCTTTCATGTAAATACGCATCAAACTGTCGATGGTACCGTTTACATCCGCACGTTGCTGTTTTATGTTCATTTTGTACAATGTTAAAACATCATTAGCCATTTTATAAGCGGGATCCTTTAGCAACTTTTTATAATTATTGCGTTTATAGTTTTTCAGAAATTCGATAGTTTTATCCCGGTCATCCAAAAAGCTTTTCTTAAAAACATAGTTGGTATAAGCGGTATAATTGCTATGGTATTTATTATGAATGGTTTTAAAAAAAGCAGGCTTAAAGCTATCAGGTTGATTTTCATCGTAAAGCTTTAGCATGGCAGCCATAACTTCTTTGTCGATGGGTTTATAATAATCTTTAAAAAAGCTTGTTACATACCGTTGAAGTTTATCGGTTTCTGTTTGTATTTCTTCCGGGGTACTATTTTTATCGCTGCTTAATGTAACCAGCTTTTCAAAATTGCGGGCATAGTTAACAAGCTCGATGGATAGCCCCGATTCTCTAACGTAATCGTAAGCCAGATTTAGCGGCTGCAGTTGATTATACGCGGTTTTAAAGGCCGGTAACAAGTCGCCGTAATCGCGTTGCAATTCAGGTGAATTGTTGGCCCATTGTTGAAATTGGTCTTCAAAAGCCTCCTTTTTCTCGATGCCATGCAACCGTTTAATACCCCGGCTTTCTCCAATCATTTTTTTCCAATAGTTGGCCACGCGGGCATCTTTGGATGCATATTGAATCCTGACTTTAGGATCGTTAACAGAATACTTATTAAAGATGTCAAGACGGGTTTGACGGAGTTTAATTTTTTGCGGGTTTTCAATTTCCGTTATCAGTTTTATGGCATACGATGGCAGGTATTCGTTGGTTCGGGCAGGGTAGCCGAAAACAAAACTAAAGTCGCCCCGGCTAACTCCTTTTAATGAAATAGGGAAATAGTATTTTGGCTGATAAGGCACATTATTTTCGGAATATTCGGCGGGCTTTCCATCGGGAGCCGTGTAAATTCTGAATAACGAGAAATCGCCGGTATGGCGTGGCCACATCCAGTTATCGGTATCACCGCCAAATTTGCCGATGTTTGACGGGGGTGTGCCAACAAGGCGAATATCCTTAAAAGTTTCGGTAACAATCATATAATATTGATTTCCCTTAAAAAATGATTTAATTCTTGCCTGATACTCCGAACCGGATTCAAAGTCGCTAACAATTTGTTTGCTGTTTTCGGCAATTTTTGCTTCCCGTTGTTTTTCGGTCATATCATCGGTAACTCCGTTGAGCACCTCTTGGGTAACTTCTTCCATCCTTACCATTAAGGTGGCCGTTAATCCGGGGTTGACCAATTCTTCTTTTTTGTTCATGGCCCAAAAGCCATTGGTAAGGTAATCGTGTTCCACCGAGCTGTGCTGCTGAATGGCACTGTATCCGCAGTGATGATTGGTAAGCAGCAACCCGTCTTTGGATATGATTTCAGAGGTACAGCCTCGTCCGAAAAGTAAAATGGCATCCTTAAGGCTGGAATGATTGATGGAGTAAATATCATCGGCGCTGATATTCATCCCCATGGCTTTCATCTGTTTTTCGTTGAGTTGTTTCAACAACATGGGAATCCACATGCCCTCGCCGGCGGTTAAATAATTTGCTGCTAAGGAAAAAATAAAAATCAGGGTTAAAAATTTTGCTTTCATTGGAATTATTGTTTTTCGACTTATTAATTTTATTCAAAAATAGTAATTAATAGCTATTCGACTTTGAATTTATCTTCCTGCCATTTGGAAGGGTTGTTTTTTATATAATTTTTGAATATCGAAATTTCCCGGTGTGTTGCCTTTCACCAAAATCGCCTAAATAACATCTTTAGGATCGGGCAGGCTCTTTTTCAGTTCTTCAAGATTGAACTTTTCATAAACCCATGGGGCAACAGGCTCTATATTTTTGTATAAAACCGATTGGGTACGAGCCTCTTTTTTGATGATGGAAGCGTTGGTATCGAAATAGTTAATTAAAAAAATAAGAATGCTTAGCAGCAAGGCACCTTTCAAAATGCCAAACAGGGCGCCGGCCAATTTGTTTATGATGCCGAGCATAAGCAAATTGACTATTTTTTCGAGCAGTTTACCGATAATCATTACTATAACGAGTACTGCAATAAAGGTTACAATAAAAGCGATGATGTTTAAATACTCCTTGCTGATGTTGAAGGAGCCGGTAAGCAAATTGGCGGTAAAATCGGAAAAAAAGAGCGCCGCATAAATGCCGAGAAGCAATGCTGCCAGAGTGGCAACTTCGATAATAATTCCCTTTTTGTACCCGTTAAAAGCAAACAACAGCAGAGGGATAAGAAGTATTAAGTCAAGTAAATTAATATTCATAAACAGGTTATTTGGTTTTTAAACGCCGGGTTAATTCGGTTGAAAAAACAAAGTTATTCAACTCGGCGTTATCGGTTTTCATAATTTCTTTGTTGGTACCTGTCCACCAAAGCTCTCCTTTGTGAATGTAGTTTATACGCTGGCCGATTTGCAACACCGAATTCATATCGTGGGTATTAATTACGGTGGTCATGTTAAACTCTTCGGTAAGGTCGGATAGCAGTTTATCAATAACTTCGGATGTTTTGGGGTCGAGGCCGGAGTTTGGTTCATCGGCAAAAAGATATTTTGGAATTAACACAATGGCTCTTGCAATGGCTACCCGTTTAATCATTCCGCCCGAAAGCTCACCCGGAAATTTGTTGTTTGAACCGGGCAGGTTTACGTGGTCGAGCACATAGTTAACCCGTTTTGCCTTTTCGCCGGCAGTCATGTTGGTGAACATATTAAGCGGGAACATTACATTTTCCTCTACGCTGTACGAATCGAACAAAGCACCTCCCTGAAAAAGTACCCCCATCTCCTTTCGGATATGTTTTCGCTTTTTTTCGCTAATGTTTGAAAACAGGCGGCCATCGAATTTAATTTCACCTCTGTCAACATCGTGCAGTCCGATACAGCTTTTCATCAGAACTGTTTTTCCGGAACCGCTTTGGCCGATAATCAGGTTTGTTTTTCCCTGTTCAAACACGGTGGAAACATTTTTGAGAACTTTAACGCCGTCAAACGACTTATCTATGTGAGAAACTTCTATCATACAAGTAATAATTGAGTTAAAATCAAGTCCCACACAATAATTAATATACTGCTGTACACCACAGCCTTGGTGCTGTTTCGGCCTACCTCAACCGAGCCGCCTTTAACGGTATATCCCATATAGCCCGAAATGGAAGTGATAATAACGGCAAAAACCACTGTTTTTATCAAGGCGTAAGTAAGCGAAAAGGGGTTGAACCACGAGCGCAGCCCCACAATAAAATCATCGCTTGGAACCAAGCCCGAAAATACACCGGCCATCCACCCACCTATTAACCCCAGCAAAATTGAAAAAACGATAAGCACCGGAAAATAGAGCATGGCGGCAATCATTTTAGGAAGGATTAAATAGTTTGGCGGATTGATGCCCATTACGCGCAGTGCGTCAATTTGCTCGGTAACGCGCATGGTACCAATTTCGGAGGCAATAAGCGAACCCACTTTCCCGGCCAATATCAGGCTGATGATGGTAGGGGCAAATTCCAGCACCATCATTTCGCGGGTCATGTAACCAACCATTGAGGCAGGAATAAGCGGATTATCAAGATTATAGGAAACCTGCAATGCAATAATGGCTCCGGTAAATATGGAGATAAAGGCCACCAGCCCAATGGAGTCGCTTCCCATGTGGCGCATATCAATAAGCAGCTGATGCCTAAACATCTTCCATTTATCAGGACGCCTGAGGGTTTCAAGCATCAACAGTACATATTCTCCCGATTCTCTTATTAATGACATAACTCGCTGCTAAAGTAAAAAAGAAATTCGCTTTACAAAGATAGGCATAATAAAAAAAGCTGTTTCTTTATAAACGTTAAACAAACCGATTTATTAAAAATGAAACACCTTATTTATATAGTACTGTTTCTTCTTGTCTTTCTGGCAGGATGCTCTTCATCGCGTAAGGTTCAGCATCACAAAAAGCGAAAACCTCACGGTTGTAACTGTTCCAAATGGTCGTACAACCAATTGCAGCACGAAAACATCTTTATATTGACCATCTTTACTTAATAAGAAAAATATGTAAACACTACAATTAAAGTTACCCTATGAAATATTTAGCCTCTTTTATCTTGCTTTTCTATGTTTCCTCTCTTTTCGGGCAATATCAAAACATTATAATTGATGATGAAGGTAGTCCGCACGAAACTTCCATTATGCTTAATCCGGGCAACACCAACCAGTTGGTTGCCGGAGCTAATATTAATTACTATTATTATTCGGAAGATGGAGGATACAATTGGACAAAAGGAACATTGGTTTCGCTTGAATACGGGGTTTGGGGCGACCCATGTATTGTTGTAGATACAACGGGCTTTTTTTATTATGTTCATCTATCTAATCCGCCCAGTGGCACTAAGCTGGATCGTATTGTTACACAAAAATTTGATTTCTCAAGCCATACCTGGAATGACGGTAGCGCTATGGGGTTAAACGGAAATAAAGATCAGGATAAATCATGGGCTGCGATTGACCATTCAAACAATAACATTTATGTTACCTGGACACAGTTTGATAATTATGGGTCAGGCAATCCGCTTGATAGCTCAAATATTATGTTTAGCAAGTCGGTTGACGGAGGAGAAACATGGAGTATTTCAAAAAAAATTAATCAGGTGTCAGGCGATTGCAAAGATTTCGACAATACCGTAGAAGGAGCCGTTCCGTGTGTAGGTCCTGAAGGAGAGATTTACGTTTCATGGGCAGGGCCTGAGGGAATTGTTTTCGACCGCTCATTGGATGGTGGTGATACGTGGCTCAGCAATGATATTTTTGTAAGCGACCAGCCGGGTGGGTGGAGTTATTCAATTGGTGGATTGTCTCGTTGTAATGGTATGCCAGTTACTTGTTGCGACATTAGTAATTCACCATTTCACGGTAACATATATATTAACTGGACAGACCAACGCAATGGAGATGTCGATGTTTTTATTGCCAAATCAACAGATGGTGGCAACACCTGGTCGGCACCTGTAAGGGTTAATGATGATCCTTCCGGAAATGATCAATTTTTTTCGTGGATGACAATAGACAGGGCAAATGGTGATATTTATGTAATATTTTATGATAGAAGGGGTTATTATAACAATTACACAGATGTTTATATTGCTCGCTCAACAGATGGAGGCGAAACCTTTGAAAACTTAAAAATAAGTGAATCACCTTTTTTTCCTTATTCAAGCTACTTTTTTGGCGATTATACCAATATAACAGCATACAATGGCAAAGTAAGGCCTATTTGGACACGACTTCAAAATGGTAATTTTTCAATATTAACAGCAATCGTTGACTTTACCGTGGGCACACAGGAAAACCACAAACCAACTTTGTTGCCGGTTTCTATTCAACAAAATTATCCCAACCCGTTTAAAGAGTCAACTACATTGTCTTTTAGATTAAATGAGCATTCTTTGGTAAATTTATATGTGCTTGATGTTACAGGTCGTAAAGTAGCCACCTTAATTGATAATGAAGACAAAAATAGCGGAGAATACATTGAGCACTTTAACGCCTTACAGCATGGTTTACAAGGAGGAATTTACTACTTTGTTCTAACAACAAACCATTCTTTTAACATGCAAAAAATAGTGCTTGTTAACTGACAGGTTCTGTCAAAAAACTATTTGTTTATCGAACCGAATTGTTTTCGTATCCTTTACCCGGTTTTGACCAACCGTTTTCCTCAAGGCTTGTTGACATGGATGTGATGCAGTGGATTTTTGAAACCCCTGCCATTATTAATTTTCCGGTATGGGTTATTGCCGGAGGAAAAACGCCGGCTTTCAAATCATCATCAAGGGTCGAAAATTTAATGGACAACTTTTCGCCGGTGGCGGCATCAATGGCAAACAATTTTACATCGAGAGTAGCACCCCAACCGTACAAAATATTGTTGTTTCCCAACGTAAACGATAATCTCGAATCAACCGAACTGCGCCACTTTTCGTTTCCGTTTTCATCAAAACATATAAGCGGGCCGGCAGCAAAAACAACATCATTGTCGGGCAAAATGGTTACTCCCCCGCTTGCCAGATACCGATTGCTTTTTTCATTTTCGGGATTGTATTGCCAACGTAAACTACCGCTGTTACCATCAACAGAAAGCAAAATACCTTCGTAAGTTGAGTAATAAACATTTCCATTGCCGTCAACACTTAAATCTTCACCGGCAATATTTGTGTCGGGTACAAATTTCCAAAGTTGATTACCACTATCAATGTTTACTGCAACTAAATCTGTCCTATTATCAAATACATCATATAAAAGTATATACAGCTTGTTACCATACGCAGCTATTCCCGTTTCAAAAAGGTAATTTTTGCACGGCTTATGCCACAACAGTTTTCCACCAGCATCCAGCTTTGCCAATTCAATGTTGGCCATATCGTTATATGTAATCCACACCTCTCCATTTTTAACAACTATATCCTGAATGGATTCCCTATCATTTAGCTGATATTTCCAAACCTGTGTTCCATCACTGCGTTTGTAGCAAAAAACAATTTGTTGGTTATAAAAGTATAGGTTTCCGTTGTTTAATATTACTGAGTTTGAACAGCTGTATCCGGGATAAAAAGCAGTGGGACATTTCCAGCGGATTTTACCTTCATCGTTTAGCGAAAAGAGCGTTACCGCAGGCTCATTGTAAAATTGTATGAAGTAGTAGCTGTTGTTATTATCATCGATGGCGGGAAGAGGTGCGTTATTGAGGTTCATAGGCCCTCCTGCATCCCATGCCCAGACAGGCAGGGCAAACTTTTCTTTATCGGGAGCAGAATTTGTATTTTTTTTACACCCCGAAACAACAAACAACAAAAGGGACAATATTAATACAATCTTTTTCATTTTAAAAAGCAGGTAGTTTATAGTTCAAACTCGTTTACCCAGAAATCGTGTTTATTGCAAAAACTGGTAGCAAACAACTTTCCCTTGTAACCATCAGGAAGCGTGTGTGTTGAAACCGGTTCGTCAGAAGGATAAAATGTTTTTGAGCCAATAACATTACCCTTTCCGTCAACTAAAGTATGCCTGACAATGTAATGGGTTTCGCTCATGCCGTGATCGGTGGTAAGGGTAATTTGACTTCCATTAATTTTAATTTGCGGCACATGGCTTTCGGCCTTGTTTTTCCACATACCCTGACTTTTGCGGGTGTATATTAACCCCGGCATATTTATATCGTTTGTTTTTAAACTCTTTTGAGCCATCAAAGGTGCAGCAACAGCAACGCCAATGGTTGCCGCCAAACCTGTTTTTAAAAATGTTCTTCTGTTTTTCATACTATTTTGTTTTAGCTTTAATCTTTTTATTGATACAAAAGTAAGGGTTAAATTTCAATTTGATATCAGAATATGTAATATTTCACATCAAAGGCTAAAAAAGAATGTTATAATATTAAACCTGTTTTTAAATGATATGATATTTCTTACTAATTTTGCCAAACATTTGATGTTTAACCAATCTCATTATTTTGGAAACAATCGACCCCGATTCTGTACCCGATTTACTTTCAATAGTTATTGATACTTTTTACAAAGGATTTTCTGTGGAGGTTGCTGTTTCCCTCCTCTTTTTTATTATTCTTATTATTGGTTCGGCCATGGTATCAGGTTCGGAGACGGCTTTTTTTTCGTTAACTCCCGGCGACCTCGAAAAGCTTAGAAACAAGAATGATAAGATTAGTAAGCTTATTTTAAAGCTGCGTGATATCCCCAAAAAACTACTTGCAACCATTTTAATAACCAACACATTTATCAATGTGGCCATCGTTATTTTATCTACCTATATTACTGCGCAAATGTTTTCGCTGGAAGCCAATCCGGTTTTAACTTTTGTTATTCAGGTGGTGGTGGTTACTTCGTTGATTTTAATTTTTGGCGAGATTGTTCCAAAAATCCTTGCCAACAGGCAGCCTGTAAAGGTGGCTCAAATGATGGCGACAACTTTAAAGTTTTTAATCGTGTTTTTTAAACCGTTGAGCGTAATTTTAGTTAGCTCAACTAATATAATCGACAAACGGCTAAGCAATAAAGGCCAGTCTATTTCGATGAGTGACATTTCGGAAGCCATTGAGATTACCAACAAAGACAGTGACGAAGAGGAGAAATCAATCTTAAAAGGCATTGCCACCTTTGGCGAGAAAGAGGCCTCCGAAATTATGCGTTCACGTGTAAATGTTACGGCCATCGACATGGATGCATCGTTTGACGAAGTGGTAAAGGTGATTTTGGAATCGGGGTTTTCGAGGATACCTGTTTATAAAGAAAACTTCGACCATGTGCAGGGATTGCTTTACATTAAAGATTTATTACCCTGGCTCAACAAAAAAACGGCGGTAAAATGGCAAAAGCTGATTCGGCCTGCTTTTTTTGTACCTGAAAACAAAAAAATAAACGACCTGTTACAAGAGTTTCGTGAAAAAAAGATTCATCTTGCCATTGTGGTTGATGAGTATGGCGGCACTTCGGGCATTATTACGCTGGAAGACATTATTGAAGAGATTGTTGGTGAAATACACGACGAATACGATAAAGAGCCGGCTCCCTTTACTTTTGAAAAACTGTCGGACAACACCTGGCTTTTTGAAGCAAAAACGCCTTTAAACGATCTTTGTAAAATACTGGAAATAGATGACGAAACCTTTGACGAGGTAAAAGGAGAATCGGACTCCTTGGGAGGACTAATATTGGAGTTGCAGGGAAAGATTCCCAAAAAGGGTAGTAAAATTTCATTCGGCTCTTTTGATTTTGAGGTTACCGATTCCGATGAGCGGAAAATAAATCAGGTAAAAGTTGTTATTAACAAAAAATAATGAAGAAGGTATTAATTGCGTTGACGTTGTTATTTGTGGTGGCAGGCATGATGGCTTGTCACGAAGATTATTCTCCGAGGCCGAGGGGTTATTTCAGAATCGACCTTCCTGAAAAAGCTTATAAAAAACTGGACACTACCTTACCTTATCAATTTGAATATCCTGTTTATGCTACCATTACCGATGATCCTTACGCACCCAATGAAAAGAACTGGATAAACGTCAACTTTCCTTCGTTTAAAGCAGTATTGCATTTAAGCTACGAGCCTGTGCATAACAATCTGGAAAAGTACCTTAATGATGCACACACCCTTGTTTCAAAACATATTCCAAAGGCGGAGGCCATTTACGACAGTCTGATTTATCATCCCGAAAAAAATGTTTACGGGCTTGCTTTTCGTATTGAGGGGCTTGGTGCCGCTTCACCCTACCAATTTTATGTAACCGACAGTACAACACACTATTTAAGAGGAGCACTCTATTTTAATTTACACCCCAACAACGACTCGCTGGCACCTGTAATTAACTTTCTTGACAAGGACATCGACCACTTAGTTAACACGCTGCAATGGAAATAGAAATAGTAAACATGAACGAGCTTTAGGGAGAAAAATATTAGCCATTTCTCTATTATTCCGTCCCTGGCGGAATTGATTATCATTTATATTGAAATTGTTCAAAGTTTATTTGATTTGACAAAACCTTTAAGCGCATCAAAATAGGAATTAGCCGGCCAATCATCTTGCTTTCTCCAACCAAATAAACTTCTTTCAACATATGTTAGTTTTTTTCATATCTTCATCCTCGAAAAACGAAACCGGGTTATGCTGTTAAACATCTCATTTCATTTCAATTACTTTCCGTTGATGGTGGTTATGGCTGTGGCATGGTTTACCCCCATGTTGCTTTCGTGGATAAATTTGCGGAAAGTACCCTCGGTAATTGTTGAAATATTGCTGGGGTTTGTAATAGGTCATTATTTTATTGAGTTTGACGAACACAGTCTTGAAATCCTCCGCTTTCTGGCACTGTCGGGTTTTGTTTTTTTGATGTTTTTAAGCGGCCTTGAAATAGACATGGATCAGATTTTAGCATCACTGCCGCGTAAACGGCTAACAATTGCTTCTTACCTAAGCAACCCTTTGCTAATTGGTATCTCCCATTTTCTTTTAGCCATGGTGCTCTCTTATATTGCCGCCTGGTGGTTGTCGGGGATGACTTCCATTGGGAACGTTTGGTATTTTTCGTTGATTATGGTAACCACCTCGGTAGGGATTATTCTACCAGTATTAAAAAACAGAGGAGAAATTCACAGCCGTTTTGGGCAGATGCTGATTATTGCTGCAGCCGTGGCCGACATCTTCAGCATTTTACTTTTTACCTTTACCGCCTCCATTTTAAAAAACGGATTTCACTGGGATTTACTACTGATTGTGGCATTATTTTTTGTTTTTTACCTGTTTTATCTCGCAGGACAAAAGCTAAAACATATTCCGGCACTCAAACGGATAACTTACCAACTGTCGCATGCAGCCTCGCAAATTAACATACGCAGTATTTTGCTGTTGATATTAATTTTTGTGGTCATTGCGCAATACATTGGCGAAGAGGTGATTCTGCTGGGTGCATTTTTAAGCGGACTGCTGCTGTCAGCATTTCTGCACCGGGGACGTTCGCTGGCCATGATTAAACTGGACGGCATGGGTTATGGTTTTTTTATCCCCATCTTTTTTATTATGGTAGGCTACGAGTTTGACCCTTCTGCTTTCAGCGAATTTAAAAACTCACTGGTTTTCTTTTTAATGGCATTACTGGTGGTGCTGTTTTTAATAAAGTTGATTCCATCGATGCTTTGGGTTCGTCTGTTTGGATTCAGACAGGCTGTTTCGGGGGGATTTTTAATGTCGTCGCGATTGAGTTTAATTATTGCAGCTTCGGCCATAGGCCTTCAGTTGGGTGTTATTTCGCCGGGAATTAACGCTAGCTTTGTAATGATGGCTGCGGTAACCTGTTTACTTTCGCCAACACTTTTTAATCTCCTTTCGCCCGTAAAAAAACTGGAAGGCTCCAAAACCATTATCATTGGAGGGAGCAGCACCGGCGTATTACTTTCGCGCAGGATGCACCTGCATGCAAAAAAAGTACTGATTGTTGAAAAAGACCCTGCACGATTTCGGGAAATAAAAAACAAAGGTTTATGGGTTATTCAGGGCGATGGCATGGATAAAGGGCTATATGATAAGATAAAACTCAGCCCGGAAAACTATGTGGTTGTTGAATGTGGTTCCGATGAAATTAACAGTGCCGTGAGCAAGCTGTTAAGGAAAGAGTTCCTTCACGAAAAAATTATCACGCGCTCGGGCAGCCTTAAAGTTGAGGCAAAACTAAAGCAGCAGGGAGTCGAAGCAGTTGACTCAAGGCGTGTTATGGCCACCACCATCGAAAACCTGATAGTAAGGCCTGCTACCTACCACGATTTGGTAGAGTCTTTCGAGAATTTTAGCCTGGATGAAATACAGGTTTCAAACAACGAAATGGACGGGCGGCAGGTAAAAACCATTCCCTTTCATAACGATGCCATCTTAATGATTATTAAAAGAGGAAATGATTCGTACATTCCTCATGGAGAAACCTACCTCAGAAAAGGCGATATTCTGCATGTTTTTGGTACTGATACAGCACTGGAAGACACCCGAAAAAAAGTTACCGGGTAAAACAAAAATGACAGCAAATAATTTGTCAGCGAAACAAAACTGCTGGCAACAAAATCGTTACCTGCTATTTTGCCATCTCTTTAATCATTGCATTCACAACCACAGTTGCATCTTCTTTAATATCAAGAATAGTGCCGTCAAGCATATAACATGGAGTGGTAAAAACATTGTATTTATGATCGTGAACCACCATACCGTGGGTGGTAACCACATGCTTGCTTCCCATTTTTTCGATGGCTCCGGCAGTACCCGGGTCGTTGCCAATGGTAACTTCAACCCCTTCGATAACCTTTGCTACAACAGCCGGGGAGATACAAAGTGCCCCAATGGGCTTGTGCAGTGCAAGCGTACTTTTGATGCTGGCTTCCACCTCCTCATTAACTTTGGCATCGGGACCGTCAAAAGCAACAGTTGAAAGGTTTTTGGCCGCTCCAAAACCACCCGGAAAAATCAATGCATCATACTCATCGGCTTTGTATTCCGATAGCGGTTTTATGTCGCCGCGGGCAATACGTGCCGATTCAATTAAAACATTTCTGCTTTCAGGCATCTCCTCTCCCGTAAGATGATTAATAACATGATACTGTGGAATGTCAGGTGCAAAACATTGATAATCGGCACCCGCTTCTTTAATGGCCAACATGGTCAGTGTGGCTTCATGGATTTCGGCACCATCAAAAACGCCGCATCCCGACAAAACAACTGCAAATTTTTTATTTTCCATGATAATGTTTGTTTTGAAAGTTTAACTCAGCTTACCAATGGCTAAATTATAAAAAAATACAACGCCCACATTCCGGAACTCAACCACTGATAAGAATATTAAGCAATGCTTAAATGTGTTAATGCGTAAATGTGTTAATGCGTAAATGTGTTAATGCGTAAATGTGTTAATGCGTAAATGTGTAAATGCTTAAATGTGTAAATGCTTAAATGCTTAAATGTAACAATGCAACAATTTACCTACATATTTCGTCGGTACTGACCGCCAACATTAAACAGTTTTTCGGTAATCTGCCCTATGGAGGCATATTTGGCTGCGTTCATCAACTCCTCAAAGATGTTACCGTTTTGAACTGCTTTTTCCTGTAGTTTTTGCAAGCTTTCTTCGGTTTCTTTTTGCCAAGTTTTGTGCAGGTTACGAAGCATCTTTATTTGAAAAACCTTCTCCTCTTCGGTGGCTCTGATAACCTCTCCCGGAGTGGTTGTTTTGGAGCCTCCCTCCGGTAGAAAAGTGTTTACACCAATGATAGGCAGTTTGCCGGAATGTTTCAGGTTTTCGTAATACAACGACTCTTCCTGAATTTTACTGCGCTGATACATGGTTTCCATGGCTCCCAACACGCCGCCGCGTTCGGTAATCCGGTCAAACTCTTTCAACACCGCTTCTTCGACCAAATCGGTCAGCTCTTCAATAATAAATGAACCTTGCAACGGATTTTGGTTTTTTGCCAGCCCCAATTCGTGATTAATAATTAACTGAATGGCGATGGCACGGCGAACCGACTCTTCGGTAGGCGTGGTAATTGCCTCATCATACGCATTGGTATGCAACGAGTTACAGTTATCATAAATAGCATACAACGCCTGCAAGGTTGTTCGTATATCGTTAAAATCAATTTCCTGGGCATGTAACGAACGTCCCGAAGTTTGAATATGATATTTAAGCTTTTGGGAGCGATCGTTGGCACCATATTTTTCTTTCATGGCTTTGGCCCAGATAAGTCTGGCCACACGGCCGATAACAGCATATTCGGGGTCTTCGCCATTGGAAAAGAAAAAGGAGAGGTTGGGTGCAAACTTATTGATGTCCATACCGCGACTGAGGTAGTATTCAACATAGGTAAACCCGTTTGCCAGGGTAAAGGCCAACTGGCTGATTGGATTGGCACCTGCTTCGGCAATGTGATAACCCGAAATGGATACGCTGTAAAAGTTGCGTACCGCCTTGTCGATAAAATACTGTTGAATGTCTCCCATCAGTTTAAGGGAAAAATCGGTGGAAAAGATACAGGTGTTTTGAGCCTGATCCTCTTTTAAAATATCGGCCTGGATGGTTCCTCTGACTTTGGTGAGGGTATCGGCTTTAATGCGTTCGTAAACATCGCCGGGCAGCACCATGTCGCCGGTAACTCCCAGCAACATCAACCCCAGCCCATTGTTGCCCTTTGGCAGTTTGCCGTTGTAATGGGGACGCTCGGTTCCGCGCTGTTTATAAATTTCGGTTATCATCGTTTCCACCTCCTCTTCCAGCCCGTTTTCTTTGATATACAGTTCGCATTGCTGGTCGATGGCAGCATTTAAAAAATAGGCCACCATGGTTGGTGCCGGCCCGTTAATCGTCATGGAAACAGAAGTTTTGGGGTCGGCAAGGTTAAACCCGGAGTAGAGTTTTTTCAGGTCATCAAGACAAGCGATAGAAACTCCCGAGTTACCAATTTTTCCATAGATGTCGGGGCGTTCATCGGGGTCTTCGCCATAAAGCGTTACCGAATCGAAGGCTGTTGACAACCGTTTTGCCGGCATGCCCTGCGAAACATAATGAAACCTGCGGTTGGTACGCTCGGGGCCGCCCTCACCGGCAAACATACGGGTGGGGTCTTCACCTTCGCGCTTAAACGGAAACACTCCGGCAGCATACGGAAACTCACCCGGCACGTTTTCCTTTAATACCCATTTTAAAATTTCGCCCCAACCGGTATATTTCGGCAGACTGACTTTTGATATTTTGGAGTGCGACAACGAAGTGGTATAGGTTTGGATTTTAATCTCCTTATCCCTCACCTTAAATACATAGTAATCGTCAGAATAGTTTTTCTTTTTCGCTTCCCAGGTTTGAAGCGCGTGCAAATTTTTAGGATTTAACTCCAGAACCAGTTTATCGTAGATAGCTCTTAAACTGTTGATTTCACCCTCTTTACCCTCCTCTTTTAAAGCTTCCATCGAAATGGCAAGACTATGCAGCTTTTGAGCTATATCACCCTGTTTTTCAGCCCACTGGTTGTATTTACGAACGGTTTCCGAAATTTCCGACAGATAGCGAACCCGCTGTGGCGGAATGATGGAAATTTTTTCCTGCTCCTTGTCGTTCAAATTAATTTTTGTGGCAAGATTTAGCGAGGCTTTTTCGTTGAGAAGGCCAATCAGATTTACATACAGTTTATTTACTCCGGGGTCGTTAAACTGCGAAGCCACGGTTCCGAAAACAGGCATGGTATCAACCTCTTTATCAAACAGGTTGTGATTGCGCTGATACTGCTTCCGCACATCGCGCAAAGCATCCAAAGCACCCCGTTTATCCGATTTATTCAATGCGATAAGGTCGGCAAAATCGAGCATATCAATTTTTTCAAGCTGTGTGGCTGCTCCGTATTCCGGTGTCATCACATAAAGCGAAACATCACTGTGGTCGATGATGGCCGTGTCGGACTGGCCGATGCCTGAAGTTTCGAGAATAATCAAATCGAAGCCGGCAGCATGCGCTATAATTTCGGCATCTTTAACATATTTTGAAATGGAAAGGTTGGCCTGACGCGTTGCCAGCGAACGCATATAAACGTTGGGGGTATCAATCGAGTTCATCCTGATGCGGTCGCCCAGCAAGGCTCCTCCCGACTTTCGTTTTGACGGGTCAACCGAAATAATGGCCACCGATTTTTCGGGAAAATCGAAAATAAACCTGCGTACCAATTCGTCAACCAGCGATGATTTTCCCGAACCGCCTGTTCCCGTGATTCCCAAAACCGGCGAACGTTTATTATTGGCCACCTGCGCCAAATCGTCCAGCAACTCTTTTACCTCATCACGGTTATTTTCGGCAGCCGATATCAGCCGCGCAATGGCAATATAATCTTTTGATAAAATATCTTCTTTTGTAACCTTAATGTTTTTTCCTGTGGGAAAATCGGATTGTTCAAGCAGGTCGTTAATCATGCCCTGTAATCCCATCTGCATGCCATCATCGGGAGAGTAAATACGAGCAATACCATAGTTTTGAAGCGCTTCAACCTCCTCGGGAAGAATAACTCCTCCACCGCCACCAAATATTTTTATGTGGTTGTTTCCTTTTTCTTTAAGCATATCGTACATATACTTGAAAAATTCCATGTGCCCTCCCTGATAAGAGGTGATGGCAATGGCCTGAACATCTTCCTGAATGGCGGCATTAACAATTTCGTGAACCGAGCGATTGTGCCCGAGGTGGATGACCTCGGCACCGGTTGACTGAATTATTCTGCGCATTACGTTAATGGCGGCATCGTGGCCGTCAAATAAAGAAGCTGCCGTAACCACTCGTATGTGATTGGTTGGCGTGTATAATTTTGGCATATCCATTTTAACTGTTTTTATGGGTAGCTGCAAAGATAAAACTTTAAAAGATAGCATTAAATAACATACTTTGAATATTTACTTACTTTTGCAGCGGTTTTTTAAAAAATTGTTATGGCTAAAATCAGAGCGGCTATTAAAGGTATCCATGCATGGGCACCTGAATACATACTCACTAACAAGGAGTTGGAAAAGATGGTTGACACCACTGATGAGTGGATAATGACCCGTACGGGTATTAAAGAGCGTCATATTTTAAAGGGAGAAGGAAAAGGTACTTCCGACATTGGTGTTGAAGCCGTGAAAGGTTTGTTGAATAAAACCAACACAAATCCCGACGATATTGATTTGGTAATTTGTGCTACGGTAACCCCCGATATGGTTTATCCGGCTACAGCAAACATTATCAGCGATAAAGTTGGAATTAAAAATGCTTTTAGTTTTGATATCAATGCGGCTTGTTCGGGATTTTTGTATTCGTTGGTTACCGCTTCACAATTTATTGAAACCGGAAAATATAAAAAGGTTATTGTGGTAGGCGCCGATAAAATGTCGTCGGTGGTAGATTACACCGACCGTACCACCTGCGTGCTATTTGGCGATGCCGGAGGTGCTGTTTTGCTGGAGCCTTCGGAAGATGGAACCGGTATTATCGATTCAAGATTATATACCGATGGCGCAGGCAGGGTGCATTTACATCAAAAAGCAGGTGGCTCTGTAAGGCCGGCATCACACGAAACCGTTGACAACAAGGAACATTTTGTTTATCAGGAAGGCCAGCCGGTGTTTAAGTTTGCCGTAACGCGCATGGCAGATGTTTCTGTGGAGATAATGGAGCGAAACAACTTAAAATCGGAAGACATTTCGTGGCTGGTGCCCCACCAGGCCAACATGCGTATTATTGATGCCACTGCACGCCGTATGGGACTGGAAAAGGAAAAGGTGATGATAAATATTGAGCGCTACGGCAACACCACCAACGGAACCATTCCCATGTGCCTGCACGAATGGCAGGATCAACTGAAAAAGGGAGACAACCTTGTTTTAGCTGCCTTTGGTGGTGGGTTTACCTGGGGTTCCATCTATTTGAAATGGGCTTACGACGGGGATAAATAGTTTTTGTTTTGACCCTTAGTTACAGTGTTTTAGCTTACTGCTTGTGAGGGTGAGTATATGCGTAGTGCGGGTTTTCGAAATACTTCACTTTCAACTTACACTGAATTATCTTTATAGTTAAATCATTCATATTTAGAATTTTGCCCCGCATTACGCTTATACATTGTTGTAAAGCGTTTTTTTATTTCCAAAAAATCTGTTCACTTTCTGCAATTATTGTATCACCATTTGATTTAAATATTTTTACTATCAGTCTATGAGTCATATCTATAGTGGGATGTTCAGCAATGTATAAATCAGGATTAAGAAAGTCTTCCTTTGGTAATAATTTCTCAAATTCAACACTATCAAGCTTTTCAAAATGATACTTAGAATGGATTTTGTTAGGTTCTTCTAATATTTTTACAATTATTAAATCATTTAATAATGAATTTGCAGGATAGGCTTCATTAAAATTCGAATTACTTGTAATCTCAATTTTTGTCATTGGAATTTTCATTCCTTTCCGCCCATAGTCGCAATTAAGTGCACAAGTCGTTTTAATAAGATTTGTTCTAATACGATTCCATGCCATGTATCGAGTGTCCAATTGTCGTATTTCAAAATTCAGACTATCAGATGTCTCAACCGTTGTTAAACTCTTGATATGCACCTGGATTTCAGAAAAGTCGTAATAGTCAACGTCTTTGCAATATCCATGATCACAAGATTGAACAAAAAATATTAATACAAAATATGCTCCCGTTAGTATTAAAATTTTTTTAATCATTTATTCTCATTTATGTTCGTCATGTGATTGTTTTAAAGTGCTTTACAACTACAAACTAAGTACACCAAACAAAAAACATTTTACAAATCCAAAAGATTGTAAAACAGCGCCTACAAACCTTTATATGATTAAAAACAAACCTTAGTTTTTTTCATATATCTCATCCAACAGGTTTTTATAATTGGCTAAAATTACCTTACGCTTTAGCTTTTGAGTGGGCGATAAAAAACCGTTTTCCGGGTTCCAGTCTTCACAAACAAGCTTAAACTTTTTAACCTTCATTACCTTATTCAGCTCGCTGTTAAATTTTTCCACCTCTTTTTCGTAGCGGGTAATAACCTTTTGGTTGTTAACCATCTCTTTGTAATCGGCTGCTTCAACATGGTGGATTTTGCACCAGTCGGTAAGAAATTTAAAATCGGGAACAATTAATGCCGCCGTATGTTTTTCGTTTTCACCCACCACCATTATCTGCTCAATAAACATCGACTCTTTAAAAATATTTTCCACCTGCTGAGGCGCAACATATTTTCCTCCCGAAAGTTTAAAAATCTCTTTTTTCCTGTCGGTGATGCGCAACATGCGTCCTTCATCTATTTCGCCGATATCGCCGGTATGAAACCATCCTTCCGCATCGATGGCCTCTTTGGTTTTTTCAGGGTCTTTGTAATACCCTTTCATTACATTTTCGCCTTTTACAAGAATTTCGCCGTCTTCGGCAATTTTAACCTGTATGGAATTGGGCACATAGCCCACCCATCCAAATCGTACATATGGGTGATAAACATTGTTGGCGGCCACAAGCGGCGATGTTTCGGTAAGTCCGTAACCCTCCTGGACAAATATCTTGGCAGCCCAGAACACTCTGGCTAAGCGCGGTTGCAGGGCAGCACCTCCGGCAATAACCCCTTTAAGTTCTCCCCCCAACGCTTCGCGCCACTTACTGAAAATTAGCTTGTTGGCAATGGCCAGTTTAAAATTATAAAAAGCACTCCGCTTTGCAGGATCGGGATTAAACTTATCGCCCACTTCCAAAGCCCAAAAAAACAGTGACTTTTTAATTCCTTTCAACTCACGCCCTTTATTTACAATTTTATCGTAAACCTTTTCAAAAACCCTCGGAACAGTAATAAAGGTGTTGGCTTTTATGTCGCGCATGTCATTGCCAATGGTTTCAATATTTTCGGCATAATAAATCTGTAAGCCGTGATACTGCCACAAATAATTGCCTGTGCGCTCCAAAATATGCGACAGAGGCAAAAAGCTCAACGCCCTGTCGCCGGGTTCAAGATATTGAATAAATTCGTCAGCCAGTTTAACATTGCTAACAATGTTGTTATGGGTAAGCATTACTCCTTTCGACAACCCCGTGGTTCCTGAAGTATAGATAAGTGTGGACAAATCATCGGGTTGAACCTCGTCTCTTCTTTTTTCGAGTAAAGGGCGTAATTCCGATTCTTTACTTTCGCCCAATTGTTGTATCTCTTTCCAGTTTTTTACTCCTTCCACCTCGTCGATGGTAAATATCTCCATCAAATTTGGGGTATCATCAAAAACGGGTTTTAATTTATGATAGAGTGCTTCGGAAGCAACAAACAGCAACTTCGACTCCGAATGTGATAAAATATGACGATATTCCGTTTCGCTAATGGTAGGATAAATGGTAACCTGCACACAACCTATCTGCGAAAGGCCTGTTTCCAAAAAATTCCATTCGGGCCGGTTGTTGGTAACAATGGCTACCTTATCGCCCTTTTCAAGTCCCGATGCCAGCAATCCAAGACTGACTAAATCGGCATTTTTTCTATATTCCTTAGTGCTGAAAGTTTCCCATTTTCCATCACGTTTTACTGCCAGTGCAATATTGTGGTTGAAATTTTTTTCGGCGTTACTTAATACGTCAAAAGTTCGTGTTACCATAAAAGTAGTTGTTAATTTTTTGCAAGTCAAATATACGAAAAAACCACTCGATAGAACAAGCCGTCGATTCAGCACGTTTTAAACCTTAACAAATGTTAGAAATAACAATGCTTTTAAATAATTAACTAATTTTGTTTCATAAATAAGAACAATGATTTACATCACACGCAGAGAACGGTTCAATGCAGCGCACAGGCTGTTTCGTCCCGATTATTCCGACGAAAAAAACATGGCGGTTTTCGGAAAATGTTCAAACCCCAACTGGCACGGACATAATTATCAGCTTTTTGTTACCGTTAAAGGAAATCTGAACGATGAAACAGGTTTTTTAATCAATTTGAAAACACTTAGTAAAGTTATTCGCGAAAAAGTAATTGCCAAATTGGACCATAAAAACATTAACCTTGAAGTTGACTTTATGAAAGGTAAACTGGCTTCAACCGAAAACCTGGCTATTGCCATTTGGAATGAATTGGAAGAGCCTGTTAAAAACCTGAATGCCACGCTGCATTGTGTAAAAGTTACTGAATCGGAAAACAATTATGTTGAATACTTTGGTGACAAATAATACCTTTGTCTTGCCAAATTGACATTGGCACCCTATTTGATTCACCCCAAATAAAATTTATAAAATGAATAAAAGAAAAGAGATGTTGGGCTACGAGCGCATTGACACTTTTGCTCCCGATAAATTGGAAAAACTTGAGTACCATTATCACGAAATATTAAAACTTATTGGTGAAGACCCCGAACGCGAAGGGTTGCAAAAAACACCCTATCGGGTGGCCAAATCCATACAGTTTCTTACACAGGGCTACGACCACGACCCCAAAGAGATATTGCTTTCGGCCAAGTTTAAAGAGGATTATCGTGAAATGGTAATTGTAAAAGACATTGAAATTTTTTCGATGTGCGAACACCACATGATTCCGTTTATCGGAAAAGCACATGTTGCCTACATTCCCAACGGCTACATTACGGGATTAAGTAAAATTGCCCGCGTGGTTGAAGCTTACGCGCGGAGGCTACAGGTTCAGGAACGGCTTACCACTCAAATTAAAGAAGCCATACAGTCAACACTGAACCCGTTGGGAGTAGCTGTTGTTATTGAAGCCAAACATTTATGTATGGCCATGCGTGGTGTTCAAAAGCAAAGCTCGGTAACCACAACATCCGATTTTACAGGTGCTTTTGAAAGAATAGAAACCAGAAATGAATTTATAAATTTAATTTCAGCAAAATTATCTTAAAAATAAGGAGGATTAATTATGAATAGTTTTCAAAACAATCAATACGGAAATTTAAATCAAAAAGCCGAAGTATTGCCCGTTTCACGAACCTTTGTTTCGGGAGTTTTTATGTGGATGTTTGTGGCATTGTCAATTACGGCTCTTACAGCCTGGTGGTTTGCCACTACTCCGGCTTTACTGCAACTTTTAATCGACCCTAACACCGGTGGCATGACCATTACGGGATGGGTGGTAATGCTTGCCCCCCTGCTTTTGGTATTTGTTATGTCGGGAGGTGCCAGCCGCATGTCGGCTGCTACCATGTTGCTACTGTTTGTTGCTTTTTCAATTTTAATGGGAGCCAGTTTAAGCTTTATATTTTTAGCCTATACAGGCGCTTCCATTGCAAAAACATTTTTTATAACAAGCGGCATGTTTGGCATAATGGCGGTGGTGGGTTATACCACTAAAACCGACCTCACAAAATTTGGCAGCATCATGTTTATGGGGCTGATTGGTATTATTATAGCCAGTATTGTAAATATGTTTATGCACAGTGGGTCAATGGATTACATTATAAGCTTTTTGGGTGTATTAATATTTACGGGGCTTACTGCCTACGATGTTCAAAAAATAAAACGCATCGGTGCACAGGTGGATGGTTATACCGCCGACGACAACGTTAGAAAAATGATGCTTTTCGGCGCTTTGTCATTATATCTCGACTTTATCAATTTATTTCTATTTTTGCTGCGTTTTTTCGGTAATAGAAAGTAAAACACTTAACAACTTAATATGATAGCTTACGTTTTTCCCGGACAGGGTGCCCAATACATTGGAATGGGAAAGGATCTTTACGACAAATCGTCTAAAGCCAAAGACCTTTTCAATAAAGCAAACAATATCCTTAAATTTATAATTACGGATATTATGTTTGACGGAACCGAAGAGGAACTAAAACAGACTAATGTTACACAGCCTGCCATTTTTTTACACTCGGTAATTTTAGCGCACCTGCTTGGTGACGATTTTAAACCCGATATGGTGGCAGGCCACTCGCTGGGAGAATTTTCGGCCCTTGTGGCCAACAAAACCCTGTCGTTTGAAGACGGTTTGATGTTGGTTTCAAAACGGGCTTCGGCCATGCAAAAAGCTTGCGAATACGAACCTTCTACCATGGCTGCCATCATAGGCCTTGACGATGAAATTGTGGAAAAGGTTTGTAAAGAGATTGACGAGGTTGTGGTTCCGGCCAACTATAACACCCCCGGCCAACTCGTTATTTCGGGTTCGTTGGCAGGCATCGACAAAGCCATCGAAAAGCTTAACGAAGCCGGTGCAAAACGAGCTTTAAAACTAAAAGTGGGTGGTGCTTTTCATTCACCATTAATGGAGCCTGCACGTATTGAGTTGGCCGAAGCCATTTCGTCAACAAAATTCAGCCAGGGTATTTGTCCCATTTACCAAAATGTAACAGGACAGCCGGTTAACGACCCTGAGATTATTAAAAACAACCTTATCAAGCAGCTTGTATCGCCGGTTCGTTGGACACAAACCATGAAAAACATGCTTGCCGATGGAGCCACCAAAATAATTGAGGTAGGCCCCGGAAAGGTGTTACAGGGGATGTTTAAAAAAATTGACCGTAAGTTAGATACCGAAAGCGCGGGGATGTAATTATATCCCTTCCATCAACGCATCGGGAAGCTCAAACTCAACTTCTCTGACAAACTTGATGCTCTTCATAATTTCATCGTGCATAATTTTGTCATCGTCAACAAAGGCAACGCGTTGGCGATATTTCGCAACAAACTCTTCTAGAAACGAAGAGGTTTTATAGGGTCTTCTAAAGTCAAGAGCCTGTGCGGCATTAAACAGCTCAATGGCTAAAATACGCTCCAGATTTTCGACCACTCTGTAGGCTTTAGTAGCTCCGTTGGCTCCCATACTTACGTGGTCTTCCTGTCCCTGCGACGATTCAATGGTGTCCACCGAAGCCGGAGTACAAAGTTGTTTATTTTGATTTACAATAGAAGCAGCCGTATATTGCGGAATCATAAAACCCGAATTAAGGCCGGGATTTGCCACCAAAAACGAGGGCAGCCCTCTGCGCCCGTGTAACAGCTGATAGGTTCTTCGTTCCGAGATGCTCCCCCACTCTGCGGCAGCTATGGCAAGGTTATCAAGCGCCAGTGCCAACGGCTGGCCATGAAAATTTCCACCTGAAACAATTACATCTTCGTCAGGGAAAATGGTGGGATTGTCGGTTACGGCATTTATCTCGTTCGAAAATACGTACGCCACATAGTTAACCGAGTCTTTGGAAGCACCGTGAACCTGCGGAATACATCTGAATGAATAGGGATCCTGAACATGCTCTTTCGGACGTTTAATCAACTCGCTGTCCTTTAAAATCGAGCGAAACCGCTCAGCCGTTTGAATTTGTCCTTTGTGATGACGAATTTGATGCAATGAGTCCATAAAAGGTTCAATGCGCCCGTCGAAAGCATCCAGCGACAGCGCTGCAATAATGTCGGCAAGCTCCGAAAGCCTGAATATTTTTAACAACGAGGTAACGCCGTAAGCACTCATAAACTGAGTTCCGTTTAGCAAAGCCAGTCCTTCTTTTGATTTTAGCTGCAAGGGTTGCCATCCAAACTTTTTCAACACGGTGGCAGCATCCATATATTTGCCTTCAAAGCTAACCGCACCCAGTCCCAGCAATGGTAACGACATGTGCGCCAGCGGTGCCAAATCGCCCGAAGCACCCAACGAACCCTGCTGATAGACAATCGGAATAACATCGTTGTTAAAAAAATCAATCAGCCGCTGAACCGTACTTAGATGTACCCCCGAATGGCCATACGAAAGCGACTGAATTTTTAAAAGCAACATCAGCTTAACAACTTCTGACGGCACTTCGTCACCGGTTCCACAGGCATGCGATTTTACCAGATTTTCCTGAAGCTTACCCAAATCCTGTTTGGAAATGGATTTGTTATAGAGTGCTCCAAACCCGGTGTTGATACCGTAAATGGGAGTATCCTGATTCTTAATCTTTTCGTCAAGATAGTTACGGCACTTTACAATTAACCCCTTCGACTCACCGGAGAGTTCCAGCTTTAAGCCATCGTGAAGAATTTCGTAAATCCTTTTAAAGGTTAATTTATCGGGAGAAATAGTATGAATATTTTGCATCTGAATACAATTTAAAGATGATTTAAAGGACTGTTTTTTTTACCTTTTTTATTTTCTCAACCAACTCATCCACCGACATCTTTTCCTGCTCGCCGGTTATCATATTTTTCAAGGTATAGCGCTTTGTTTCCATCTCCTGCTCGCCAATTAAAACCACAAACGGAATAGCCCGTTGATTAGCATATTTCATTTGTTTTTTCATTTTGCCGGCATCGGGATAAAGTTCGGCACGAATGCCGTTTTGCTGTAGGCTTACTAAAACCTCCAAAGCATGTGCGCCCTCCTTTTCACCAAAATTAACAAACATCGCCTCTGTGGAGGTTTCAACCTCTTTGGGAAAAAGATTTTGCTCTTTCATCACATCATAAATGCGGTCGGCGCCAAACGAAACTCCTACCCCCGAAACATCAGGAAGGCCAAAAATACCGGTCAGGTTATCGTAACGCCCGCCGCCACAAATACTTCCAATGTTTACACCGTTGGCTTTTACCTCGATAATGGCACCGGTATAATAATTTAATCCGCGTGCCAGCGACTGGTCAATTTCCACTTTCGATTTAATATTCAACGGTTTCAAATAGTCCAGCACCATCTCCAATTCAGCAATCCCCTTTTCACCGTCATCGGTGTGGCCAATCAGCTGTTTCAAACAGTTTAGCTTTGAGTCGTTTGTACCGCTAAGATTAATAATCGGCTCGAGGTTGTCAATCGAATCCTGCGTAATTCCCTTTGAAAGCAGCTCTTCATACACCTTTTCAATACCGATTTTATCCAGTTTGTCGATGGCCGTGGTAATATCAATTAATTTATCGGCGGCATCAATTGATTCGGCCATGCCGCTCAGCACTTTCCGGTTATTCAATTTTATGGTAACACTCACCTTTAGCCTGTTAAACACCTCATCAATTATTCTGATAAGTTCAACTTCGTTAAGCAACGAATTGGAACCTATTACATCCACATCGCACTGGTAGAACTCACGATAGCGTCCTTTTTGAGGCCTGTCGGCACGCCATACCGGTTGAATCTGGTACCGTTTAAACGGAAAGGTAATATCGTTTCGATGTTGTACCACGTAACGGGCAAAGGGAACGGTAAGGTCGTAACGAAGCCCTTTTTCGGAGACAGCGAGTGCCAGGCGGTTCAGATTTTTAGCCTCGTAGTCTTCCGCTTTAATGTTTTTGGTAAAGTCGCCCGAATTCAAAATCTTAAACAACAATCTGTCGCCCTCTTCGCCATATTTACCCAACAGGGTGGAAAGATTTTCCATGGCAGGCGTTTCAATGGGTTGATAACCAAACTGTTTAAACACCTCCTGAATTGTGTTGAAAATAAAATTTCTGCGCGCCATTTCAAGAGGTGAAAAATCGCGGGTTCCTTTTGGTATCGAAGGTTTTTGTGCCATAACTTACATTTTTACAGGCTGCAAAAGTAGTAGTTTTTACATTGGGTGAAACAGAAACAGATTCATTTCTTGTCTCGCCGGAAAACGGCTGATTCCTATTCAAACGAATTCCCTCAAGTTCGTTACGGTTTGCCTGTCCACCCGGCAGCAGGTAACCCGAATGACATAATACATTTTTTAGTTATCGGCAGTAGCCCTTGTTATTGTTCTGAAATTGTTAGGTTATCAGGATTTCTTCTGCTATCCCAAAGATGTAAGATTCTTATTTCGGTTTCAGTATATCTATAAAAAATCCGTTAAATTCGTGTAATCCGATGACTTTTATCCACGAATTACACGAATTTTGTCTCTGAGAGCGTTCTTTGACCATATTATTCTTCTAACCATTTGTCAATGATTTTATATTCCTTGCTCGCTTGAGTTTGCCTGTTCGGCACGTCCATCTGAATAACAAAGTCAGGTAAGGGCAGGCCCGCCCGAGCCAAACAAGCATGTTCGGACGGGTAAATCCAAAAGAGCGATAGTAAGCAAAACAAAAACAATAAATGGAAAAAAGGAAATTACAACCAAAGCATTTTACCGGTTTTGAAAAAGAATACTTTTGTAAAAAAGTTGTTTTAGTCCAATAACAAAATATCAGCCCATGAACACCAACGAACCCATATACCTCGATTACAACGCCACCACCCCCATATCCAAAGAGGTGGCCGATGCCATGCGTCCCTATCTGGAACACTATTTCGGCAATCCGTCCAGCGTGCACAGCTATGGCGTTAAAACCAAAATGGCTGTTGAAAAATCACGCCGTCAGATAGCGGAGCTGATTGGTTGCGACCCATCGGAAGTTATTTTTACCAGCGGTGGTACCGAATCCAACAATTACGCCATCAAAGGAATAGCGCTTGCCAATAAAAGCCGCGGAAATCACATCATCACCTCAGCGGTGGAGCATCCGGCTGTTTTTGAGGTGTGCAGCTATCTTGCCAAAAACGGTTTTGAAATATCCACCATTGATGTGGATAAATACGGCATTATAAAAATGGATGAGCTACAAGCGGCCATTCGCCCCGAAACCATCCTCATAACTGTGATGCACGCCAACAACGAGGTGGGCAGCATTCAGCCCATTGCCGATATTGCCAAACTGGCCAAAGCACACAACATTTTTTTGCACTCCGATGCGGCACAATCGCTGGGAAAAATTTCGGTCAACGTGCAGGATATGGGCGTTGACCTCCTCAGCATTGCGGGCCACAAGCTGTATGCTCCCAAAGGAATCGGAGCACTTTTTATTCGCAAAGGGGTTCATCTTGAAAAACTGATACATGGCGCCGACCACGAACAAAACCTGCGTGCCGGCACCGAAAACGTGTTGGAAATTGTGGGATTGGGCGAAGCAGCTCAACAGGCTAAAAACCACTTGCGGGAAAACATGGAACATTATCAAAAAACCCGCGACTACCTGCAAAAGCTGTTAACGGAGGCGCTGCCATCGGTAAAAATAAACGGGCATCCTAAGCAACGGCTTCCCAACACACTCAGCATCTCGTTTCCAAGGGTAGAAGCAAACACACTTATCGACCGGTTGGAAGGAGTGGCTGCTTCGGCGGGTGCCGCCTGTCATGCCGAAAGCGTGGATGTGTCGGCAGTATTGGAAGCCATGCTGGTGCCGATGGAGTTTGCCATGGGAACCATCCGCTTTTCCACCGGAAGAGGCACCACCCTATCCGACATAAAAACCGCTGCCGATGAAATTATAAAAACCGTTAAGCAGCTGATGCCCAAAGAGGAAAACACATCTCCCTCCACCGAAAAACCCAAAACCGATGAAATAAAACTCACCCACTACACCCACGGATTGGGTTGTGCCTGCAAAATTCAGCCTCAGCACCTGGAAAGTGTTTTGCAGAAGCTCAATCCCATTTTCGATAAAAATGTGCTGGTGGGAACCGAAACTGCCGATGATGCCACCGTTTACAAACTGCGCGATGATTTGGCCATTGTGCAAACGCTCGATTTTTTCACCCCCATTGTGGACGACCCTTATCAGTTTGGCGCCATTGCTGCGGCCAATGCGCTAAGCGATGTTTATGCCATGGGAGCCAAACCTTTGTTTGCGCTCAACATTGTAGGATTTCCGGAGGATACTTTGCCCATGGAGGTGCTGGAACAGATATTAAAAGGTGCTCAGGACAAAGCCACCGAAGCCGGCATCCCCATCCTTGGCGGCCACACCATCGAAGACCCCGAGCCAAAATACGGCATGGTGGTTACAGGCAGCCTGCATCCTGATGAAATTATGAAAAACACGGGAGCCGTACCGGGTGATGTGCTGGTGCTGACAAAACCGCTGGGAACCGGCATTCTCTCCACCGCCATCAAACGCGGCATGGTTGACGATGACCTCAAAAAGGAGGTTACAGCGCTGATGGCACAGCTCAACAAAACCGCTGCTGAAACCATGAAAGCTTATGAGGTGCATGCCTGTACCGATGTTACCGGCTTCGGGTTGATGGGTCACCTTAAAGAGATGACCACCGGCTCGCATTGCGATGTGACCATAGAGTTTGATAAAGTGCCTTACATTAGGGAAGTAAAGAACCTCGCTACCGCAGGAATAATTCCGGGAGGAACCTATAACAACCTTGATTATGCGGCCGGTATTGTTGATTATGGAAACCTGCCCCGCACCGACCAGTTGTTGCTTTGTGATGCTCAGACTTCGGGTGGATTGCTGGTGGCGCTACCTGCCGGTGAAGCCGAAAAATATCTTAAAACATTACGTGCAAAAGGAAACAAAAAGGCTGTAATAATTGGTACATTTACTAAAAATGGTAACGGGCTGATTAATGTGAAATAGCCCTTTTCCTGAGTATTGTAACGGTACACTGATTGGACTGATTAAACTGATTTATTATGATAAGAGAAAATCAGTCAAATCATAATAATCATAAAAATCAGTGTACTATTCAATGGCACACCGATGAAACTGAAAATATCCCTCTCCTATCTGAGAAACCTGTTTGGAGGTGATTCGCCGCGCACATTGGTTCGTTTGGAGGCTCTTTCTATAACTGCTTTCTTTTCCTCGTTGGTGTACTTCGACCAGTTACCCACCTCTTCTCCCGTTCGGCGGCAACCAAAACATACATCGTTTGAATCGCGAAAACATATTCTTATACAGGGATTTGGTATTTCTTCCATACTGATTTATTTTCTGACAAAGATACTATTTTTAATCATTATAAATAAGCCGCTGTAACGGAAGTAGCCGAATAAATTGGAAGTACTGCTTTGTTATTGCCAATAAAAAACCTTGATTGCAGGTTGTAACCAACAAAAATATCAATATTTTGTAGGTTGTAACCTGCAATTTATTATATTTGCAACATGAACAGATTACGAGAAAAATATTTACGGCTTTTAGCATCGGTTAATTATCCCGGAAAGCGATTTTTATTTGATAAAATAAATTACGATGACAGGCTTATCATTATAAAAGGGCAACGGGGAACCGGAAAAACAACCATGATATTACAATACATTAAATACAGGTTTTCCGATACAGAACAAACGCTTTATGTTTCGCTTGATGACATCTATTTTTCCAATAACACGCTTTCCGATCTTGCGGATGAGTTTGTTAAAGATGATGGTAAGTTTTTATTTATTGATGAGGTACACCGATATAAAAACTGGGCACAGGAAATAAAAAATATTTTTGATTTCTATCCTGATTTGCATCTTATTGTAACAGGTTCCTCTGCGCTGGATTTCTATATTAATATGGCAGATTTGGGACGAAGAGCCACGGTTTATACACTCCCTGTTCTTTCATTCAGAGAGTACCTCAACCTCTTTCATAACCATAATTTTAATGTTGCGGGATTTGAAGAAATAATTAATACCCACTATAAATTAGCTTTAGCTATTAACGCCAAAATTAAACCTGTTAAACTTTTCAGACAATATCTTGCTAAAGGTGCCTACCCTTTTTGGTTTAGCAACCCGGATACTTATTTTGACAAACTGGAAGCCTTAATAAGTACCATAATCGACAATGATATTCCTTCTGTTGAAAACATATCTTATGAAAGCAGAGGCAAATTGAAAAAGCTGTTAGTTATGCTTGCCGGAACTCCTCCTTTTAAAGTAAACCTCAGCGAGCTTGCCAGAAAACTTGAAACTTCACGCGATGTATTGTATAAATATTTGCATCTGTTAAGCCAGAGCGGAATAATCAGTTTTCTTTCAACGAATGGTATCGGCCATTCCATGCTTAGAAAACCGGATAAAATTTATTTTAGCAACCCCAATTTGCTTTACACACTTTCTGATACTGTTAATAAAGGAACCGCTCGGGAGACCTTTTTTTTAAGTCAGGTTTCGTTTGTGAAAAAGATAAATTACCCAAAAACAGGCGATTTTTTAATCGACAATAAATATCTTTTTGAAGTGGGCGGAAAAAACAAAACACAAAAGCAAATCGCCGGAATAGAAAACGCTTTTTTAGCAATAGACAATGTTGAATACGGCCATAAAAACAGTATCCCATTATGGCTTTTTGGGTTTATGTATTAAGGTTGATTTTGGACAATTAATATACATTACGATATGATTTGACCAAAATACATTTATCAGGTTTGTTAAAATGTGTGCAGAACTAACAGGAAGAACCCTTGCCATAACTATTACAAAGTAAAATAAAAAATCCCCGTAATATTAACTATTACAGGGATGATTTAATGTTTCCCCCACAGGGCTTCCCGATTTCGTGCCTTCATAGGGACCCCCCTTACGCTTTGGTCTCCCCGGCAGGGCTCGAACCTGCGACCCGCTGATTAAGAGTCAGCTGCTCTGCCAACTGAGCTACGGAGAGTTTTTTTTGAGGCTGCAAAAATAACTTCTTTAATGATATTGCGAAAGTTTTTGATAAATAAATATTCTTACCCACCTCAAAAAATATATCTTTGTTGCAAGCAGTATAAACAATGAATAATAACAAAAACGATAAAAGCGCACTCAGGGTAAACAAGGGTGTTGAACAACCTTCAATGGTTAATCCATCGCTGGCAACCGGCATTAAAAACAGGTTTAAAAAAGAGTCGCTATCGGCAGACCAATACTTTAACGGAATACGTCAAGGCGACAGAGCAGTTTTAAGCCGTGCCATCACCCTCATTGAAAGCACCCGCCCCGAAGACAAACAAAAAGCCGGAATATTAATAAATAAATGCCTCCCCTATTCGGGAAACTCCTTCCGTATTGGCATTACCGGCGTTCCGGGAGTAGGCAAAAGTACCTTTATTGAATCTTACGGATTGTCGTTAATAAAACAGAAGAAAAAAATTGCCGTACTGGCCATCGACCCCAGCAGCAGTCGTACCAAAGGCAGCATTTTGGGCGACAAAACCCGAATGGAAAAGCTAAGCACCAACAGCAACGCCTTTATTCGCCCCTCATCAAGTGCAGGCACTCTGGGAGGCGTGGCTCGCAATACCCGCGAATCGATTATTTTGTGTGAAGCAGCCGGGTTCGACATCATCCTTATTGAAACCGTTGGCGTAGGGCAGTCGGAAACGGCAGTAGCACAGATGGTAGATTTCTTTTTACTGCTGATGCTTGCCGGTGGCGGCGATGAGTTGCAAGGCATTAAAAGAGGTATTATGGAAATGGCCGACCTCATTGTAATAAACAAAGCCGATGGCGACAACCTTAACAAAGCCAACCTTGCCAAACGCGAATATCAAAATGCCCTGCACCTGTTTCCGGCCTCAGAAAGCGGTTGGTATCCCAAAGTGGTTACTGCCTCAAGTATCGAAGGAACAGGATTATCTGAAATTCAAAACTTAATTGATAAATACCTTTCTTTAACCACTGAAAACAATTATTTCGATCATCATCGCAAACAACAGCTAATTTCTATTATGAAAGAGACCATTTCCGATGCTTTAATCAATCGCTTTTTTAATTCAAAAACCATAAAAGCCAAAATTAAAGATTTTGAAAACAAGATTTTAAAGGGTGAAATTTCGCCCTATGAAGCAGCGGATAAACTTCTTGAGATGTATGAAAATAATTTGTAATCATTCTACCCATATTAAACAGATAATTAATAATCAAAAAATGTATTTTTACCCCCGTTAAAAATTTACAGAAATGAAAAAAATAGTTTTATTGTATTGGCCCAAGGGCGGAAACACTGAAAATGCTGCCGAAAAAATTGCCAAAGCATTTGATAATATTGATGTTTTTGACATAAAATCGTTTAATGCTGAAGACATTAAAAATTACGATTTAATCATTACCGGAGCCTCCACCGTAGGAGCCGAAAACTGGGAAGACGCTTCCAATGATAACGAATGGAGCAGGCTGGATTTGGAAATGCGCAAGCAGGATTTATCAGGTAAATATGTTGCTTTTTTCGGCCTTGGCGATCAAGTGCTTTACCCCGACCATTTTGTGGATGTATTAGGTGTTTTTGAAGAAGAATATCAAAATATGAATGCCAAAATTATTGGCAGATGGCCTACTGACGGTTACCGGTTTACCGGCTCGAATGGCGAAAAAGACGGCATGTTTTACGGCCTTGCCATTGATGAAGATAATGAAGACGAGCTAACCGAAGAAAGAGCTAAAAAATGGGCTGCCCAACTTTTAAAAGAGATGGAAGCTTAAAAAAAATCCCCGAAAAAATTAAAAAGCCGCCTCTTTTACTGAGACGGCTTTTTTTATTTCTTCAATTATCAAACCTCAACGCAAACAATCTTCAAAAGTTTTGAAAGAATTGGTTTTAACTTATGTAATAAATATCTTACCAACAAATCCAACTCCTTAGTGTTCAACCCGAAACACAGCAGAACCTTTTTTAAAACATGTCCATTATTTTTTAATCACTTTTCTCGTAACAACTCCTGCGGCAGCAGTTACCTGTACAAAATAAACTCCATCCGGAAAAGAACTTAAATCAACTTGCTGTAACTTTTGCCAATTTAAATTCTCAAAACGGGCAACCCTTTTTCCCTGCTCATTAAAAAGGTCAATCTTTTCTAAACCACACCCTTTAACGTTTATAAGCAAGGTGGTTGGACTGGGAAAAACTTCAACCGCCGGAGTGTTGTCCGCTGTTATTTTGCTGACCGACAACGGCTTTCCATCCATGGTCATACGCTGAAACCAAATATTCAGTTTTCCGTTACGCGGATCACCCCAAACAACATTAAGGGTATCGCTTTTAAATTTTACACACATAAAATCGTTTCCCGAAGCAGCCAAAACCGATGCATACTCAATCAACGTATCTGAAATTCTGAAATTAGCTAAAATCGAATCGGAATTATGTTTTTTAACCGCACCCCAAATTTCAAAACTTGTAGCATAGGTTGAGTCAAGTCCGTTTCTTCTGTCGCGCCATGCCATTGCCAAATTTCCATTGTCATCAAAATCGGCCCAAACCAGGTCTTGCATCCTGTTGTTTCCAACGGGGTCATCGTTCACCCTTACTGGCTCCGACCAACTTACTCCCGCATCATAACTTTCAGTTATTAACACGTCAATATCTCCGTATAAAGTGCTTAAAAAGAAAAATACCAGGTGATTTGCATCCGAAGGGTCGGCACGCAGCAGATACCCTTTTTTGGCAAGCGGATCATCAGCAAAATTTGATGAAGTAAGCACCGAATGATAGGTAAACGTTTCTCCGCCATCACTCGAAGAGGCAATAATATACTGTGCCAAAGAATTTTGCGAATACTTATAACTGGGATAAACAGCATAAAAAACACCGTTTGCCGATACACAGGGCGTTGGCATGGGCTGGCTGATGATGTTTCCGGCCAGCCAATTGGTAGTATCAAGATGTTTCCATGGGTTAAAGGATTCACCACCATCTTTGGATACCGTAAAGTAAGGATGATAGGGAGGGGCAATGTATCCAAAAATTCCGGGATTCATGGTTGTAACATAAATGTTGCCACTGTTTGCATTCTGCCATCGGTCAACCGCTATCCAGGGCCGGTCGATGGGAAACTTTCCGGCTTCCGAATAAGCATCAATAACTTCCACGGGATTTCCCCACGACACTCCCTCATCGGTTGATTTACGAACATAAACAGTACCCGAATCAAGTGTAGAACTAAAATCAACATAACTTAAAAAAAGATTGCCATCACCATCAAAAGCCATGGATGGGTCAGCCGAACCGTAGGCAGAGTTGGTGTGGGTAATATGATTTTCGTTGCTCCAGGTACGGCCGCCATCAAACGAAGTTTTGGTTTTTATCATTGATTTGGTAAAGGGGAGATAACCCATCCAGGCAACTACCATATGCTGCGGTTTTTGTGGATTAACGGCTAGGTAAGGCTCGCCGTCAAAAATGGTACCTTGAGAAATATTATGATTTTGCGCTTTTAAACTGAAACCGGCAAAAAACAGTATCAAAAACAAAGCAAGTAACAGATTATAACGTTTCATAAAATTTTATCTATTTGGTTTATAGTGTATTATGTTTTTAAAAGGTTAAAGATACAAACATTAATTGTTTTACACTACCCGGTTTTACAAATATGGAAAATATTGCATAAAAATTGAGCAAATCAACCTTTTTTACACTTCATGCACTCCATTGGCAAATGTTTGCTATTTTTATCCGATAAAATTTTAGGGCTATGATTACCAAAAAGATTCTTATCATTTATCCGGAGGTGCACGAAACAAAAATTGCTGTTTATCGCAACAACGAACCGGTGTTTTTAAAAACAATCCGCCATTCGGAGGAAGAGCTTAGCAGGTTTAAACAGGTTACCGACCAAAGTGATTTCAGGTTGGAACTGGTGCTGCAAGAGTTAAAATCCAACAATGTTAACCTTGAAGCGGTTGAAATGGTAATGGGGCGCAGCGGCCTGGTAAAACCGGTATCACAAGGGGTGTATCACATTAATAAAGCGATGGTACGCGACCTTGAAACGGGAGTGATGGGTGTTCATGCTACCAACCTCGGAGGAATTATTGCCTATAAAATAGCCGAAATGCTGGGCAAAAAAGCCTTTATGGTCAATCCTGTGGTGGTTGATGAACTTACCGATGTGGCACGCGTAACCGGCCATCCCGATTTTGAAAGGAAATCAATTTTCCATGCGCTAAACCACAAACATGTTGCCTGCAAATATGCCAAATCGCGCAATCAAAAATATGAAGAGTTAAACCTGATTGTATGCCACATAGGTAGCGGCGGCATCTCCATTGGCGCTCATCAAAAAGGACGCGTGGTGGATGTTAACCAGGCCTTCGATGGAGGTGGCCCCTTTTCCATTACCCGAACCGGAACCCTGCCCATGGGACAGTTGGTTGAGTATTGCTACAGCGGAGAACATACCAAAGAAGAGGTTTTAAAAATGATTCGTGAGGAGGGCGGATACAAAGCCTATCTCGGCACCGACAGCCTTCAAAAAATTAACCGCATGATTGCCGAAGGTAACGAAAAAGCACTCGCCATTTCGTATGCATTGTCCTATCAGGTGTCAAAAGAAATTGCCTCGCATTATGCCACCCTCGAAGGTGAAGTGGATGCAATTATCCTTACGGGATTGATTTTCGACAGCGAACGGTTTTTGGAAAATGTTAAACGCCGTATCGGCAAAATAGCGCCCATCGCTTTGTACCCCGTAGTTAACGATTTTGAAGCACTTGCGGTTTTTGCCAGCCGTGTTTTGCGAAACGAAATTACCGTTAAAGAGTATTAAATATCAAAAGCTTTTTTTCCATATTGCGGTATCTGTTAGGTGCAACAGCGATCCTTTTGTGGTTTCAAGGCACCTCTCAAACCTATCACAACAACCTTGAAACCGCCGACAGCATAAACCATTGGCTGGGAATTGCCCAAATAGACAGCACCACTGCCCGTTCAGGCAATTATGCCGCTTTTGTTGACTCGTTGCACCCTTACGGACTGGGTGTTGAAATGCTGTTTCCGGCAACCGTTCAAAACAAAAATACGGTGCTTTCCATCAGCGGATTTGTTTACAGCAAGGCAGATTATCCCGATGTGCTTTACGTTATATCTATTGTAAATAATGGAGAAACAGCCTTTTGGAAAGGAATAAAACTGAAAAACCTGTTATCGAGCAAACAAACATGGACCCCCTTTCGCGATTCGGTGTTAATTCCTGCCGATGTTACCAAAACCGGAAAATTGAAAATTTATCTTTGGAATAAGGGCAGAAACAGTAAAATTCTGGCCGATGATTTTTCGGTAAGTTTTAAACCGGCTCCCACCCCTTCGTTTTTAACCGATGTAAACAGCCTGCCCGATTACATTAACCTTGGCAAAGGAAAACTGCTGTTTGAAAACAGCTTTTACAAAATTTGGAGCAAAGGCGAAGAGGGCTTTTTTATTACCGACACTTCGAACACCCCTTTTATAAACAGCCTCCGCTACTTTTATAACGAAACCGATAATACCGCTGACTTTAAAAATTTCACCCTTTTCAAATTTACCGGAAGCAGCCGGCACAACGGCGAAACCATCCTTACTTTTAAAACAAAATCGAAGTTTGAGAAGGTTAAATTGAAATTGCATTGCACAAAGAACTCCCCTGAAATCAATCTGTCGGTAACGCAACAATACAAAACAAGTGTAAAGGTTAAGCGCTCGGCGCTGCTTATAAATTATTCCATGCCTTTGCAAGAGGTTTTCCGGGCCAACCGGAAATCAGATACTAACCTTTTTCAAAACGAATACTGGCTTGACAAACAGGGGTTTTCAGTGGCCGATACCTGTGCGGCAATGGCCGTTTATCACTGTCCTGATATCTCTTCCATACAACTTAACATCCAAAACCGGCTCGCCGTTATTAACCTCGACTACGAAAAAGACCATCCTTTTTTACACTTCCCGCTGGACACCACCACTTTTGATTATAAAATCGACCGGTCGGTTTCCGTTTACAAAAAAGGAGATAAAACCCAACAAACGTTTAAAATGTTTGCAGGCATCAAACCCGAAAAGCTACCCCGGTTTATGAAAAATCGCGATGGATTTTTGGCAACCTATATCTGGACCGAGCACGCCGACTGGGGAGATATCAAAACCCACAGGGCAACCTATTTCGGGTCGGAAAACATTACCGATGCCGACAGTGCCATCGGCGGATTTATCAAGTACCAAATTCCCGTTACCAAAAGTGTTTTTTACGACAACCCTGACAGTATTACCAACACCAAAATTTCAGGCGGTTTGTTTACCTCATTGGAGTCTTCGATTAAAACCGACAGGGCGTTCGCCGATTTTCTATTTCAAATTCATAAAAAAGGTAATGAAATCTGCCTGCACACACCCGAGCAATATACCACCACTCCCAACAGGTTAGACAAGGCACTAAATTACATGAAAAACCACTTTAATTCGCCCACCTGGATTGACCACGGATACAACAATCTTAAAAAAAATAACCGGGAGGACTTGGTGTGCGATGGGTCTGGAAATTTTGCTGCCTCTCTTTGGAAAAAATATGGTATCCGTTATTTTTACAATCCATATTACGAAGATTATTTAACTTTTTTAAATTATGGTTTTTTTGGCTCCATCGAAAAAATGTACTCCGGCTTCGGCGACTTTTATCCCAAACCCGATTATTGGCAACATCCCACCCGCACCAACAACTTTTATCACTGGCCCACATTAAGCGTACTTTACATTGGCAGCGAAGGTTTGTGGAACTATTTTTTCTCACGCCATCAGCTCAACGT
>Ga0256831_1000079_pt1 | contig 46941 bp, 41 predicted proteins | sample 132544metaG_FD_189087 | JGI IMG/M metagenome (GOLD analysis project Ga0256831, IMG submission 189087) | Hydrothermal vent microbial communities from Lau Basin, Pacific Ocean - 132-544 | ecosystem: Environmental > Aquatic > Marine > Hydrothermal vents | place: Pacific Ocean: Lau Basin | collected...
GGTGCTGACCCAATTGAGTACGCTAAAGAGCATAAAGAATTTGCCCGTGCCTTCGAATCTTTCGAACACGATGCAGACGCTCTGTACCCAGGCTGGAGAGACAAGTTAGGTGTTCACAAGTAAACCATTACCTGAGTATGCTTAATTAAGCGGACAAAGCCTCTGTTTTCAGGGGCTTTGTTGTCTATAAAACCCAAAAACACTAAAAAATCAGTGTTATTGCCAAATCATTTTTTAGCGAAATAAAATTATTCGGCAATAAAACTGGCCATCAGGAAAAGACCATGAGCGATCAAGATATTGAACAATACAAAATAACCACCGAACCTTTCTACAAGCCGCAGGAAGATGAAATTGACTTATACAGTGCCGCCTATGATGCGCGTCTTCCGGTCATGATTAAAGGCCCTACCGGCTGCGGTAAATCCCGCTTTGTTGAACACATGGCATGGAAACTGGGCAAGCCCCTGATCACCGTCGCCTGTAATGAAGACATGACGGCCTCCGATCTGGTGGGTCGTTATCTGCTTGACGCCAATGGTACCCGCTGGGTGGACGGCCCACTGACCACCGCTGCCCGCATCGGTGCCATCTGTTATCTGGATGAAGTAGTTGAAGCCCGCCAGGATACCACTGTTGTGATTCACCCTCTGACTGACCATCGCCGTAATCTGCCGCTGGACAAAAAAGGGGAAATGGTTGAAGCCCACCCTGATTTTCAGCTGGTGATCTCCTATAACCCCGGTTATCAGAGCTTGATGAAGGATTTAAAACAATCCACCAAGCAGCGCTTTTCTGCCCTGGAATTTGACTACCCAACTGCATCGGTTGAAGCCAGCATTGTGGAACAGGAAGCCGGCATTGATGCGGATACCTCCGCCAAACTGGTTAAAATTGCCCATGCAGCCCGTAACCTGAAAGGTCATGGCCTGGATGAAGGTATCTCTACCCGTCTGTTAGTTTATGCGGCCAATCTGATGAACAAGGGTATCGCACCTAAATCAGCCTGCCGTATGGCTCTGGTTCGACCTATTACTGATGATGCTGATATCCGTGATACGCTGGATCATGCTATTGACAGTGTTTTTGCCTGATACTAATCAGACACCAATAAAAAAACCGGTGAGCATAAGTAATGACTGATACTGAAACCATGACCATACTGGAAAGTTATCGCGTCCAGTTAAAATGCAGTTTTGAACAGATTGATAATGTCTTTGACGACTGTCTGGAAGAAGCGCTGCTGACCTTTAGTGAGCAGGGGGTGAAAGACTACCTGTCCGGCGCCTCATTAGTATGTATGATTGGTCGTGGTTTTGAGCCGGTACTGGTGTATATGGAAGAACTGCCACAGATTGTTCGCCATACTGACGAAAGTATGCTTAATGTGATATCCAGATGTGTCTGGGATCTGTCCCGTACACCCAATGGCAAATCCATTCTGCCGTTTTTGCAGTCTCTGCCGGAAGCCGCACGCCGTCTGGGCAGTACCGAACAACTGCAACATTATATTGATGTCGTCTTCGATATGATGAAAAATACAACTCGTTCCATTCATGGTCATATCGACACCATTCCCAGCGATGGCTTACCTGAATTTCTGGAACACGCCCCTTATCTTCTAAGTCAGCTATCCATTGAAGGACTGCGTAACTGGGTTCAATACGGAGCAGATAACTATCGCAACCACCCTGAACGTCAGAAAGACTATTTCAGCCTGCAGTCTGCTGATAGTCGTGCCGTATTACAGAGGGAACGCCATGGTACTCTGTTCTCTGACAATGAACGTAAACTTAACTTATACCTGAAAAGCCTGTGGGAAGACAGCGACCATTTTGTGCCCTATTCCCTGGGCTGGGATGAATTGCGCAAACCGATGCCCTATTATGACAGCCTGGGTATTCGTATTCCTGATGTCTATGACGACAAGGACGATATCCGTGGCATTGATCGCTATCGGGCCACCATTGCCCATATTGCCGCCCACAGACGCTGGACAGAAGCGGTTTTTGCGGATAATTTCAGCCCTTTTCAGCGTATTGCCATCGAAGTATTTGAAGATGCCCGGGTGGAATACCTGAGCATTAAAAAATATCCAGGTCTGCATCGCATATTCAAAACCTTACATCCCGTACCACCGGAAGGTTTCTGCGATGAAGAACATGCCTCCTGCTTACGCTATCGACTGGCTATGCTGTCCCGTGGACTTCTGGATCCGAACCACGGTTATAAACACAAAGCCATTAATGACTTTATTGGTCATTTCCATGAAATTATGACCCAGGGCAACAGCAGTACCAAAGACATGGTTCAGTTAGGGATCTCCTTTATTGCCCGTACTAAACAGGCCAGTGACTCACTCCCTAATGTGATTTTTGATTATACAGAAGTGGATTATCGTGATGATAACCGCCACATGTGGATGTTTATTGAAGAAGGCGATGAAGAAGAAGCCTTTGACGACAGGAAAGAATTTGAACGTGATGAACACGAGGTGGACAAGCTTCCGCCACGTCACTATCCGGAATGGGATTACAACACCAAAACCTATCGTCCGGACTGGGTCAGCCTGTATGAAAAACTGCACTACAGGGGCAGCCCTGAAAAAATTGATCAGATCCTGGCCAAACACGATGCTCTGGCCAAACGCCTGAAAAAACTGCTTGAACTGTTAAAACCCCAGCAAATGGTACGCATCCGCTACCAGGAAGATGGTTCTGAACTGGATCTGGATGTGGCCATTCGCTCCCTGATTGACTTTAAGAGCGGCCATACTCCGGACCCGCGAATTAATATGAGCCATCGTAATGACGGCCGTGATATTGCGGTTATGCTGCTGCTGGACCTGTCCGCCTCCTTACATGAAGTACCTGAAGGCAGTGAGCTGTCACTGCTGGAACTGAGCCGTGAAGCCGTCTCATTGCTGGCCTTAACCATTGAACAGTTAAATGATCCCTTTGCCATTGCCGGTTTCCATTCTGATACCCGCCATAATGTCCGTTATCTGCACATTAAAGGTTATAGTGAACACTGGGATGATGAGGTCAAGGGACGCCTGTCCGCCATGGAGGCCGGGTTTTCTACCCGTATGGGTGCCCCCATACGTCATGCCGCCCATTACCTGGAAAATCAGCCCGCAGACAAGAAGTTACTGCTGATAATGACTGATGGTGAACCTTCGGATATTGATGTAGATGATGACCGCCTGTTAATTGAGGATACCCGTAAAGCTGTAGAAGAGCTGTCCAGTAAAAATATCCACACTCACTGCATCAGCCTGGACCAGAAAGCCGATGAGTATATTGGCGACATTTTCGGCAAAAATGGCTATACAGTCATCGATCATGTAGAAAAACTGCCGGAAAAACTGCCCCAGTTATTTATGGCATTAACCAAGTAACATAAATCAGGTAAAAAAACTCTTTTTGCCAACTGCTTACAGATTTTTCCACATAAAAGTCTATACTCTGAACTTAAGGGGTTATTATTTATCTGGAATAATTAATGAAAGCAGTATTTCCTCACCAGGCCTTTGAAAACCTGGTATCAGCAATGATTTTTATCGTTTACAGCAGCCTGTTTTTTGCAGTTAATGCACAGGCGAACCATAGTCGACTGATCCCCTCAGAAACACTATCTGATGAACCCATTCAGCCCCTGCATATTCACGAAGGCCTTGATCCTGAAAAAATCACCCTGGGACGCCGCCTGTTTTTTGATAAACGCCTGTCGAAAGATAATTCCCTCAGCTGCTACAGCTGTCACAATCTGGCTCACGGCGGTACAGATAACCTGCAGTTTTCTATTGGCGTCAACGACGCCACAGGCACAATTAATACCCCCACTGTTTACAACACCCATCTTAACCTGGCCCAGTTCTGGGATGGCCGTGCTTCTAACCTGATCGAACAGGTCAGCGGCCCCGTTGAAAACCCGCTGGAAATGGCCTCCAGCTGGCCTCAGATTATCCGTAAGCTGGGCCAGGATAAAGATTTTATGCGCCGTTACAGGAAAATTTATGGTAATAAACTTGAAGCAGACAGTCTGATTAATGCCCTTGCCACTTTTGAACAGTCACTGACCACCATGAATTCTCCTTTTGATCGTTTCCTGGCCGGTGATAAAAATGCCATATCCTTACAGGCCCGTGAAGGTTACCAGATATTTAAATCCTACGGTTGTACAGCCTGTCATCAGGGCGCTAATGTAGGTGGTAACATGTACCAGAAAATGGGAGTCATGGCTGACTATTTTGAAGAACGTGGCACCCCGGTTACCGAAGCAGATCTGGGTCGCTACAACGTCACCCACAATGATTATGACAAGTTTACCTTTAAGGTTCCCAGTCTCAGGCTGGTGGTTCTGACGGCACCCTATTTTCATGATGGCTCCGTTAGCAGCCTGGAACAGGCCATTAATAAAATGGCACGCTATCAGCTGGGTAGAGAAATTTCTGCAGAGAATGTGCAGAAGATAATTGCATTTCTGAAAACCCTGATCGGTGAGCATAAAGAGCTGACTCAGTCAACGGCCGAATAAGCTTATGAAAAAAGAACAGTACGCACTTATCACCTATCTGCTATTTTTTGTGGTCACGGCTTCCGTGGTTTCAGTGCTCTATAAACGCAATCAACAATTACAGGAATACGATCTGATTCAGCATAAGCTGGAACAGCTCAAGGAACTGGATGCCCGTCTTGACCGGGATTTACTTCTGAACCTGTCTTTTTATTCCTCCAACTATGATGCTCTGGCTCAGTCCAGTACCCGCATCGATACTCTGCAGCGAGAACTAACAGAACAGACGGCCAGATTTTCCCTGGAGGTGCCTGAATTTAAAACTGTACTGCAGCAATACATAAAAAACAGCACCCGAAAAGAACGCCACCTGGAACGCATAAAATCACTTTCTGCCAGTATTAAAAATACCCTGCAATACCTGCCTACAGTCATAAATGAATTAAACCATAAAATTACCACTTCCAGGCACAATCCGGAAGACCTCCGTTTTAAAATCAACCAGTTATTCGGTGTGTTACTGGATTACAATATTTTTCCCCGTCATGATAAAAAACAAATACTGGAAGAAAAAATCGCGGAACTTGAAGGGCTTTCTGATTATGTCTACCAGAAAAATCTCAACAATATCCTGTCCCATATTCAGGCTAATCTGAGAATGAAAAACCAGATGGAGAATATGCTGCGTACCTATGAAAAAATGGACATTAATAAAGAACTGTCCCGGTTGCAGACTATCCATACTAACTATTTTACAGAACAGACCAAAAATTCCTATATTATTAACCTGGTGCTCATTATTCTATCAGCCCTGTTATTTATCAGCCTGGGCTATGTTATGCAGAACCTTAAAAAGGCCCATATACGAGCCAGGATTAACCATGCCAGGCTGTATGATGCTATAGAAAACATTAATGAAGCCTTTGCCCTGTTTGATGCAGAGGATAAACTGGTGCTGTGGAACCGTCAGTTTAAACAGTTTTATCCCAAAATCAGGAAACAGATCAGGGAGGGTATCAGCTACAACGAACTGATGGCTGCCGCAGAAGAACTGGGCCAGTTTAAAAACAATAATATCCCTCGTTTACATACCAGCAATAATCTGGAGGGCCATACCAAAGCACTGGAATACCTTGCCGATGGTCGCTGCTTCCTGACCAGTGACAGTAAAACCTCTTCCGGCGGTACCGCCTGTGTGCGTATTGATATCAGCGACCAGGTTAAACTGGAAGAAAAAATTATCTGGCAGGCAAACTACGATGCCCTGACCCGTCTGCCTAATCGTACCCTGTTCCTGGATCGTCTGGCCCAGGCTATCCAGCATGCCAGACGCGATTCAACCCTGTGCGCTCTGCTGTTTATCGATCTGGATAAGTTCAAGGACGTTAATGACACCCTGGGACATGATGTGGGTGATATCCTGCTGGTGGCTGTAGCCGAACGCCTGTCCAGCTGTATTCGCAAAATTGATACTGCCTCCCGTCTGGGCGGGGATGAATTTACCATTATTCTACAGGAAATTTCCAGTACTCACGATGCCGCCAGCGTGGCTATCCATATTATCAAAAAACTGGAGGAAGTCTTCCAGATTGACGAACACGAAATTTTTATTAGCGCCAGTATTGGTATTACGGTTTATCCTGATGATGCCAGCAATTCAACCCAGATGTTAAGTAATGCGGATATGGCTATGTACCAGGCCAAGGAAGCGGGTAGAAACACCTATCGTTTCTATACCGAAGAAATGAACCAGGAAATGAAAACCCGCCTGCAGCTTGAAAAAGACATGCGTAATGCCCTGACACGCAATGAATTTGTACTGGAATACCAGCCCATTATCGATAGCCAGAGCAATCGGGTTGTTTATGCAGAAGCCCTGATACGCTGGCAGCATCCGGAACTGGGTCGTATTGCACCGGATAAATTTATTCATCTGGCAGAAGAAACCGGCTTTATTATCCAGCTGGGAGAATGGGTGTTACGCACCGCTGTCAGCCAGATGAATCTATGGTTAAAAGATGGTCTGCAGCCATTTTCTGTAGCAGTCAATATTTCTTCCAGGCAACTGGAATCCGATATATTAATTAAACTGCTCAGCGAACTATTAACTGAAATTTCTCTGCCCAGACATGCTCTGACCCTGGAAATGACTGAAAGCCTGTTAATTGAAAACTCCAGCCGTTCCAATAATGCCCTGGAAAAATTTCGCGAACTGGGGGTCAACCTGTCTATTGATGATTTTGGTACCGGTTATTCCTCACTGAGTTATTTAAAACAGTTCCCTGTTGATATTTTAAAAATTGATAAGTCCTTTATCCATGATATTACCCAGAATAAGGATGATGCCATTCTGACCAATGCAATTATTGACCTGGCCCATAACTTTAACCTGAAGGTTATTGCCGAAGGTGTTGAAACCATACGCCAGTTAAACTTTCTGAAACAGAACGGCTGTGACATGATACAGGGCTATTATTACAGCCAGCCCCTGCCTGCTGACGATTTCTACCACTATTGCCTCAAACAGAACCGGCAGCAGAATTCTCTAAAACCTGCAAAACCTAAATAAATCAGTTGAATCGTAGCGAGAATGATCAGAGTGCTGGAGATACAAGGATTTACAGGTTATTTTGGCTTTATTCGTACCCCAGGGGCACTTCCTTCAGGGCGTAGCCAACCTACGGGTAAAGTCAAAATGTTCTGGAAAGCATTGTAGATTCAGTGCTATGGACATTCGCAGTAGATTCAACTGATTTATTTAGGTTTAAGGAGTCTGAATAGTGATTATTGATCTGATCCGGCACGGCAGCCCGGTGGGCGGTAAAATGTATCGCGGCCACAGCATTGACCACCCTCTGTCTGAAGAAGGCTGGCAGCAGATGCGTGAGTGCGTAGGGGATTATAATGAATGGGATGTGATCATCAGTTCCCCTCTGCTGCGCTGCAGTGAATTTGCCCGGGAACTGCACCAGCGCCATAATATTCCTCTGGAAATAATGGATAACCTTAAAGAAGTGGGTTTCGGCAGCTGGGAAGGCAAGGATGCCAATGACATAGACCGGGAAGAGTTTTTAAGTTTCTATCATGACCCCATGAACAATCGCCCTGAAGGCAGTGAACACCTGGAAGATTTTATTAACCGGGTAGTACAGAGCTGGAAGAAAATTATCTGTGAACATCATGACAGGCATATTTTAATTGTTGCCCATGCCGGGGTTATACGGGCAGTTATTGCCCATATTCTCTACAGTGAACCCGTTGGTATGTATAAAATTATTGTGGAAAACGGCAGGATCTGCCGTATAGAAGTGACTGAACGTTCCGGGCCGGTTTTAAAAATGTTAAATGGGACATTGTAAATAACGGCCTTAAAACATAATGCCCTCATCCTGACCGTCTCCCGGAGTGAGAAGGAATTGAGAGTTACTTATCCGGAAAAATTTTATATTAAATTACTACACCAATTAATGCCGCAGCTTCTGCGATTTCCACGCAGGCTCCAATAGTATCTCCTGTCATGCCACCAATCCTTTTAAGCATCATAGCTCTCAAACCGTAGATTGCCGCAAACGACAAAAGCAATGCCCACAATCCGGCAACAATAAGACTAAGTAACAGGCTGATGGTTAACACACTCCACAGGGATTTCTGATCCGGCATCTGTTCCAGAATAGCCGAGCCCAGGCCGGATTCACGCACATATTCAGTCGATATAAACAGGGCCAGGATCACGGCCCGGGAAAACATGGGCAGCACCAGAATAAATGCACTCTGCCCGCTTTTAAATAAATAACTCAGGGCACTCCATTTAAGCAACAACACCAGCACCACCATAGCTACACCAATGGGACCACAGTAGGGATCTTTCATAATTTCCAGGGTACGACTGCGACTGTGCTGCCCACCCACCCAGGCATCAGCCGTATCGGCCAGGCCATCCAGGTGCAGACCTCCGGTAATCAAAACCCATAAGGTCAGAACAACAGCCGCCATAACATCCGCCGGAAAACCACTGGACAGGAACCACAACAGCTGCATTGTCAGCCAGAGCACACAGCCAGTCAGCAGTCCCACCAGCGGATAAAACAGCATGGACTGGCCTATTTCCTGCTGGCTGACATTACCTTTTAAGGGCACCGGGATCCGTGTTAAAAAACTCAGGGCAATAAAAAAAGAACGCAGTGGATTACTCATACCGGCGAACCATGCTGTTTAAGCGTTGCTCTGGTTTCATCACCATTATAATAAACCTTAATTGCAGAACAACAGGCGTAAGGCACTTCTATATTATGTATGGCGGTTAGGGGCATTTCCAGAATATGAGCCAGAATCACTTTCTGCACTCCCCCGTGGATCACCAGCAGGCTGTTCTGTATGGCCTCTTCCTGAATAATTTTCTGCCAGCACTCAATAACACGCTGATTAAAATCCGCCAGCGTTTCACCTTCAGGCGGAGCATAACTTAGCGGATCAGACCAGAAATTATGCAATGCCTGAGCTTCAGTCTGCTGGATCTCATCAATAGCCCGGCCCTCCCATTGGCCAAAATCCAGCTCCTGCAATGCAGGTTCTATGTAACAGGGTATCTGCTTTTGAGCTGAATAGTGTTGTGCAAAAGCGGCACAACGCTGTAATGATGAGCTGAACACCTGTTGAATATCCAGTGCTTCGGCAGCCTGCTGCATTTGCTGCCAGCCTTTCCGGGTCAGGGGCGTATCAGTTCTGCCACGAAAAACCGACCGGTCCTGTAGGCTGTCTGTGTCTTCTGTCCAGCCATGACGTAATAGATAAAATAATTTAGGGTTATTCTTATTATTCACTTTGATTACTGACTGATGCGCTTTCAAAGGTGGCCATTTGATTGTGTAATAAACAGGCAGACTGGATGAGCGGCCAGACTAAAGCTGCACCGCTGGCTTCTCCAAGACGCAGATTAAAATCCAGCAAAGGCTGTGCGTCCAGTAACTGCAGCACTTTTTTATGGCCAGCCTCATCAGACAGGTGAGAAAAAATCAGCCACTCCTGACAGGCCGGGTTAATGCGTATGGCAAATAATGCTGCTACGGTGCAGATAAAACCATCCACCAGAGAAATAATCCCCTGTTGCGCACCAGCCAGGTATGAAGCACACAGGGCAACAATTTCAAAACCGCCCAGCACCCTGAGTATTTCCTCGGCACTACCGAGCTGGTGCTTATGCCACTCCAGTGCCTGGTTGATTACACTGATTTTATGTTTCAGACCGGCATCATCAAGTCCCGTCCCTCTTCCGGTAATCTGTTCTGGCTGTAATTTTTCCAGAGCACAGACCAGTGCTGTAGCAGTAGTGGTATTGGCAATACCCATTTCACCCGCAATTAACAGTTTTACACTTTCCTGCTTAAACTGTTCGGCTTTTTTCCTGACAAAGTCACACAGCTGTTCAAACTGGCTTTGAGACATGGCATCCTGATACAGAAAATTATCAGTGCCAGAGCCTAAAGGATAATTTATCACATTTGCTAGTGACTCCAGTTCAGTGATCAGACCGAGATTAACTATCTGCAAAGGCAGATTATACTGCCTGGCCAGCACTGAAATCGCAGCGCCGCCAGCAGAAAAATTGCGTACCATTTGTGCCGTTACCGATTGAGGAAAGGCCGATACCCCTTCCCGAGCAATGCCATGGTCAGCAGCAAAAATTATTATCCGGGTCTGGCTGACATCCGGTGTAAGGCTTTTCTGCAGGGCACTGATCCGTACCGCAATGGATTCCAGTCTGCCCAGAGAACCTGGTGGTTTAGTCAACTGCGCCTGTCGTTGTTCCGCCCGTTGCAGATAATCTCTGTCAGGAGGGGGTATTGTCTGTTGCAGCCAGTCTATCATAATGATAGTACAGGAGACTTCAAAGAGTGTTCCAGGCCGGCAATCACCAGCGTAACCCGGTCACTAATGCTTGCCAGTTCCTGATGCAGCCAGCCGGCTTCATCAACAAAGCGCCGGGTGAGCTCACCCATGGGCACCACACCCAGTCCGGTTTCATTGCTGACCAGGAAGATGCTGGCTTTATGTTCCTGAAGAACAGTTAACAGAGCCTGTTTTTGCTCAGAAAAAAGATAGGGGTCGTTATGACATAACAGATTACTTAGCCATAAAGTTAAACAGTCAATCAGAATCAGCATTTTATGCTGATTATATCGTGCCAGCACAGTTGCCAGGTAGAGCGGTTCTTCGACGATTATCCAGTGTGCCGGCCTTCTGTTTTTATGCCGGGCAATCCGCTGCTGCATTTCATCATCATCGCCCGTGGCCGTTGCAATATAAACCACTGGAATATCGCTATTATGAGAATATTCAGCAATGCGTGACTCTGCCAGCCTGCTTTTGCCGGAGCGGGCACCGCCGAGGATTAATTCAATCACTGACTGTCCACCTGGGCAATGATGCAGCGATTACGTCCCTGTTCCTTGGCCTGATACAGAGCCTTATCTGCCCTGGAAAATGCAGAATCCGGTGTATCATTTTCCACAAACAGACTGATACCGCATGAAATAGTTACCTTAACGTTATCACCGCGATAATGAAATTCCATTTTTTCAATAATTCCGCGGATTTTTTCCGCGACTTTATAACCACCACCCAAAGAGGTTTCAGGCATTAAACTGACAAATTCCTCACCACCGAAACGGGCTATAAAATCCGTTTCTCTGAGATTCTTCTGCAAAACCTGGGCGACCACTTTTAATACCTTGTCACCAGCCTGATGGCCGTATCGATCATTAACCTGTTTAAAAAAGTCAATGTCCCAGACCATAATTAACAGGGTATTATGATATCGTTTCCAGCGCGCATACTCCTGCTGCATCCGCTGGTCATAAGCCATCCGGTTTGGCAATTCAGTCAGAGAATCTATTAAAGCCTTATTCTGTGATTCTAACACCTGTTTTCTTAATTCACTGCTCTGGGATTCCAGTTTTTTTAAGCGGTCCGACAGTGCTTCATTCTGCTCTTTTATTCGGGCCACACGAACATCTTCTTCAGCACGGTGCTGGTTAAGATGCGTTACAATTTTGTCCAGATGGCTCTGCACAGCATCTTCCACTTCTTCCAGAGTACTCAGTCCGGTAACAGAATCACCAATCCCTTTGACCTGATCTTTAACGACATTATCCAGTTTAACCCCACTCTGGTATGAGGCCTGATGTTCCTCTATATTATTTTGCAGATATTGATCCACTTCTTTTAGACGACCGGTAAGACTTTTCAGAAATTTTTCAAACTCTTTCTGTTCCTGCTGAACATTACGCCGCATCTCATGAATAAGCTCCGCAATGGCCTGCAGAGCATCGGGTAACTGCTCTGTACTGACACCATTTAAAAAATTATTTTTGAGTTCTTCAGCCTTTGCCTTAACACTATCTTCAAGAGGTAAAAATTCCAGCAGGCGGATCAACAGTTCATGATGCTGAGAAACCTCAGACATTAATTCATCGCAATCCTGTTCAACCACACCATAGCCTTTCAGAATATCTTTCAGATCATCCAGCAGGACATGAATTTCCCGGGTTGGTTTAACGGCAAAAACCTTGTCTTTAAGCTGCTCCTTAATATCCTGAGGCACATCCAGTCCATCAATAATGGATTCCAGCACGTTTTGCACCGTTGTAACCACACTGGTAAGCTGTTTCTGATCCAGTTCCTGTGAGGGTTCAGGTTCTGTCTCATGGGATCCATAAGGTTGATTATCGTCAGTTTTTTCGGAGTGTTCTGCCTGTTCTTCACGTTCCCATGTAGCATTCTGGACAGTTTCAAATTGAGCATCATCCGCAGCTTTAGAACGTGCAAACAGACCACTCAGAAATCCTGACTTGCCCGCTGCCGATTGCTCATGATTCTGAGCATCTACAATGGCCTGCTGAATCATATGGTTTAGTAAATCACAGAACTGTTCAACTAATTCTTTCTGTTCAGGAGGATTTCTGGATTTTAGTGCTTTTATGAACCTGGCGGCTTTTTTTTCTGCTTTACCATTAAGGTCCATACCTTCGATAATTTTTAACAGCAGACCAGTATCACCGGTCGGCCCGGATTGAAGCTGTTTATCCAGTCTGATGACTTCTTTGGTGACATTTTCCAGAATGTTTCGAATAATCTGGTTATTCCTGCCTTTACGCAATGCCGTACGCAACTGAACCAGTTCCTTGTCCAGACTGTTACTATTGCCTTCTGCAGCCAGGCTTAAACGGGAAATTGCCTGTTTAAATACATCTTCCAGGTCATTCCACTGTTTTTCTTTCTGTTCCAGCTCATCCAGACTATTATAGTATTTCTTTTTCCACTGAGTTGCATTGTCAGTCATTTTAATTCCGCCATCCCCTTTTCTCTTACCAGACTCAATATATCCAGTCTATTCACTGTATCTACTAACTATAATAGTAAAACCACAATAAAAAAAGGCATAAAGTCTAAACCTTATGCCTTTTTTAAAGATATTCTTTTTAATGGCTAAAAAGCTACTTCTGTTCTTTTTCAACTTTTTCAATCAGAAAATCCACAACCTTAAACACGTTTTCATGACCATGCGCCAGAGTACTATTAGTCCGGTATTTACCCTGCACCACTATATTGGGTACGGACTTAATGCCGTAGCTCTGGGTCATACTTTTAGCCCGGCGGGTTTTAGCTGCCACGCTAAAAGAATTTAGTGCCTGTTCCAGTTTGTCACTGCTGACACCATTAGCTTCAAACAGGGCCTTGAGATCATCAAAAGAACGAACTTTTTTACCTTTGCCGTGCATGGCATCAAAAATCAGCGGATGCATTTTTTCCTGTACGCCCAGAACTTCTGCCGCATAGTACAGGGTAGCCAGTGCTTCCCAGTTTTTACTGAATACCGCCGGAACATGCACAAACTCAACCTTATCCGGTTTGGTCTTCAGCCACTTCTCAATATAAGGTTCAAAGCGATAGCAGTGCGGACAGGAATAGGAGAAAAATTCAATTACCTGTACCTTGCCATCAGTTGGCGCCGGCTGAGCCTTAGCCAGCACCTCATAGTCAACACCTTCTTCATAGCCTGCCCAGGCCATGGTGGTAAAACCCAGTAACAGCAGCAGAGTTAAAATTTTACGCATAATTTTTCCTTTTATGTCAGTTTTTCTATTATTAGGAGCTATAGCTCACCATAAGAATGCAAACCGGAGAGAAACATATTCACACCAATAAATGCAAACAGGGTGACAAATAAACCAATTACCGCCCACCAGGCCAGGGGACGCCCACGCCAGCCTTTAGTCAGGCGCAGATGCAGCCAGGCCGCATAATTCAGCCAGACAATTAATGCCCAGGTTTCCTTGGGATCCCACGACCAGTAACCGCCCCAGGCTTCTGCCGCCCACATAGCCCCCAGAATGGTCGCCAGGGTAAAAAAGGCAAAACCCAGAGCAATGGCCTTATACATCACATCATCAACCACATCCAGGTCGGGCAGGCGGCGAATAATCGCTCCGTCTGCTCCCCGCTTAAGCATAGAGTCCTTAATCAGATAAGCCACACCCAGCATGGCCGCCAGAGCAAAGGCACCATAACCGACAAAATTAGCCGGTACATGAATTTTCATCCAGTAACTCTGCAGGGCCGGAACCAGCGGCTGTATCTCACTGGCGCCGCGCGAGCCAAAGCCGTACCACAGCAGAAAAGCTACCGCTGAGCTGATCGCCAGCAGTACAAAACCGCCCATATTATAGGTTTTACTCTTTCCTTCGTAATACAGATAAAGCAGGGCGGTAATAATGGAGAATAAAATAAACACTTCGTACAGGTTGCTGACGGGGATATGCCCCACGTCCACATGGATCAGATAGGATTCACGCCAGCGCACCAGCAAACCCACCAGCCCCATGACGGTTGCCGACCAGGTCATGGCTGAAGCGGTTTTATTAGTAAATTCCGAGCCGGTAACCAGGCCGATAAAATATGCCACCGTGGCCAGCACATACAGAGCCGACATCCACATAATGGCGGATTTACTGGAAATTAGAAATTTCAGGAAGAAGTTGCTTTCACCCAGAGCCAGATTATTGCCATAGAGTGAAATAGCAAACAGGCTTAATAAGGCCACCGCAATGGAATAAGCCCGCACCGGTTTCCATAACCAGCCCCAGGCAATAATGGATAAACCGGTACCCAGCAAAATACCGGCTTCATAATTATCCATATGCGCAGAATACTCATTCCAGGCATAGCCGCAGCCCAGCAGCACAGTCGCAGCCCAGACCCAGTCAAACAGACTCAGCGAGCGCCAGAAGCTTTGTTTTTCAAACATATTCTGCATTTCAGAAGTGGTGGTGGACATTATAGCTACCTGCTGCGTATTATATTAATTATCTTGTTTAAATTCTCTGTCCAGTAATTCGGACAGAGCCTCAAATTCTCTGGCAAACTCTTTCTGATGACGGTCACCGCTGCCGGCCACCAGCAGTTCATTCATCTGCCCGCCTTCTACGGGCTTAATTCTAATCCAGATCCGTTTGTGTGCCACATAAAACATCAGCACAATACCTATGACCAGAAAAATACAGCCCAAGTACACCAGATCCTTGCCCGGCGCCCGGGTGATCTGGAAACCGGAAGCCTGTTTATGCTCAAAGGACTTAATCTGTACATAAAACGGCGCGTCATAATTTGCCAGCACACCCATAGTATTGACCAGATCATCGTAATATTGTTCCTGAGCCGGGGTAATATTATTGCCGATATCCACCCCTTCCTGCTGCAGTACTTCCAGATACACGGTTCCCAGAATAGTATGCAGAACCTTGAAATAGGATTCTGTGACGGTCTGACGCTTTTCTTCAGGCACCTTTTTATTAATATCTTCCAGCACCTGGTCAAAGCCGCCCTTATTAAACAGATCCGCCAGACGCAGCATAACAATCGCCATCTGCTCAACCAGCTCCGGCTTCAGTTTGCGGTCACCCGGCAGCGATAGTTCAGCGGTTTTCCTGGAAATCCGCTCCATTTCTGCATGATTATTTAACAGGGAGCGAAAGGCAAAAAAGCGTTTCAGGCTGAACTGCTCATCCACCGGAATAAACAGGTAGCGGAACGGTTCAGAAGTACTGCTGCGTACACCGCTGAGGAAAAACATCCGTCCTTCCTGCTCCGTCGGTAATACATAATTTATATATTCTTTAGCCTGGCCGGAACTGTCCCGGATACGAAAAGTGAGTGTCGGCCCCATATTTTTAAACTTGTGCCCGGTTTCTTCTGCTTTGGGATTGGGCTGAACATTACTGGCCTTAAACTCCACCAGTTCCAGTTTAACCTTACCCTGTGCAGTTTCTATGTCGCGGCTTTTGCCTACCACCTGTTTAAAGTTCTCAATATGCCGGGAGCCGTTTTCCAGTGACCAGAGCTGCAGATCCATAATGGAGCCGCCGTCATCAAAGGAGGCCTGGTAAATAGCAAAGTCCTTATAAAAAAGAGGATGATTGACTTCAATGGTTTTACTGATTTTTTCACCGGTTTGCAGATCCTCAATCACAATATCACTTTCAAAGGATTTGGGCATACCGGATTCATAATGTTCAATACGAAAATCATGCAGGGTCAGATTAAAGGGCAGTTCCTGCACCAGAAAACCGTTTCTCATCTGCAGAAACACAATATTGGTGGTACTGCCTTCAGGCAGACTGATACTACCGCGAAAGGCATGGTTGTCATCCGAGCCCAGACGACTGATGGGCGGCACCTGTGAGGCCAGCAGATCCCGGGTTTCCGGTTTCAGCTGACCGGCCAGCTCCCTTAATTTAAGATTAAAATTACCGTCATACAGGGCACTTAAACAGATCAGAATAATCGCACCATGAGTAAATAGATAGCCCAGTCGATTGGCATCCCCTTTTTTGGCGGCAATGGTCAGTACACCATTATCCAGCTGCTCACGGCTGCTGTAACCGCCATTGGTCAGCTTCTGTTTTACAAAAGCCGCCGCCTGTTCCTGACTCTGACTGGTTTTCCAGAGTCTGGAACAGTGCATTAATTTCAGGGACTTTTCTGACACATTAAGACGAAACTGGCGCCATTCACGTAACATAAACGGCGCATAATGATAAATACAGACACTGGTGGACACCAGCAAAAAGCCCAGTAAAAAAACAAACCACCAGGAACTGTAGATATCAAACAGTTCCAGGGAACGGAATACTTCAAACCAGAACGGGCCAAACTTGACAATATAAGTATTGTAGGCCTGATTCTGCTGCAAAATAGTACCGATAATAGAAGCAATACCCACCACAACAAACAGGGTAATAGCCACTTCCATAGAGCCCAGGAAACTGAACAGCACCCTGCCCAGCCCGTGTTCACCACGACTGGAGCGGTGCCGGGTCACCCGGCTGCTGGTTTCAGCCGGTTCAGTATTTTCAGCGGATTGATTACTGGAATGTTGCTTTTCCTGATTCACAAATAAACTCTACTTTATCTTTCAAAAAGTTCGGCCATAATTATTCAGCACAAGTCAGAACACCGTAGACAGGCAGGGTCAAACCTGTTGAATAGACAGCTTTTGTCAAAAAAAAAGGGGTGGTCAAAGACCACCCCTGATTTTATATCACTTAACAGTTAAGGCTTTGAACGCTAGAACTGCAGCTGTCGGTTTAAATTTATGGATTTAAACCCTGGATATATTGTGCAACCGCTTTAATTTCCGGATCGCTCATGCGTTTGACCGCATTACGCATCATCTTGCTGGCATCATTATGACGGCCCATGGCATCATTATTCTGAGCGGCAGTACGGAAGTTCTTCAGCTGATTTTCCACGTAAGTAGCTTTCTGGCTGGACAGCTGTGGGAAACCTGCACCTGGGTTGCCGGCACCGGTAGGTCCATGACAGGCCATACAGGCAGGCACACCAATTTCAGAAATACCACCCTTATATATCGCTTCACCGGCATCAACCAGCGCCGCATCAGCCTGGCCAGCTTTTATTTTCTGAGTCGAAAAGAAAGCAGAAATGTCCTGCATCGCCTGATCGTCCAGAGGCAGAATCATGGCATCCATAGTCGGATCCTTACGTTTGCCTGCTTTAAAATCTTTCATCTGCTTATACAGATAGGAGGCGCTTTGCCCGGCAAGATTTGGAAAATTCGGTGCAATTGAATTTCCATCCGCACCGTGACATGCAAAACAACTTGCGGCTTTAGTCTTACCCGCTTCCGCATCACCGGCGGCATGTACGACACCTGTTAAACCGGCTACCAGAGCAACAGCAATAGCAATTTTTTTCATGGTTTTTCCTAAATCTTGTTCTTGATAAAATGGCGATATTAAACCGGTAACGACTGCTTTCATTGAAAGCAACTGGAAACAGTCGTTATGGGCTTTTTATTGAATATTTACTGGACCTTGCTGACCATAAACTCAACCACTTCACGGATTTGAGCTTCAGTCATCTGCGTACCACCCTTAGGAGGCATAGCACCTTTACCGGTTAATACGGTCTTGACCAGACCATCAATACCTTTGCCAACACGTGGTGCCCATAATTTTTTGTCGCCCAGCTTGGGAGCACCGGCAACACCCGCATCATGACAGGCAAAACAGGCTGTCTTATACAGTGCAGCACCGTCAGCAAAAACAGCAGAAGAACCCGCAACCAGAGCAGCGGCTACTAATAATTTAATACTTTTTTTCATTATTAACTCCAGATTAATTATATTTATACCACATCACTTAAACAACCGCCGCATTGTTAAAGAAAGTTAAACTCTCAAGTACGGCAAAGTAGACATAGTACAGAAAAAATTTTGCTTATTTTACACAAAACAAAGTCACTTGACCAACATTTGTTCATAATAAAGTGCTAAAATAGCCTATTATATTGATCTACACCAAGTGTTATATATCTGTTTTTCGACTTGGCTGGCTATATATTAACCATTTTTAACTGAACCGGGGCTTAACATGGCCGAAAATAACAATCAGAAGCCCAATCCCTATCGCAAGGCTGAATTTTTACTCAGCGTCAATAAATGGGCCGATCTGCCAGCAGACAGTATCACCGAGGTCGCTTTTGCCGGACGTTCTAATGCCGGTAAATCCAGTGCCATTAATGCCATTACCGACATCAAAACCCTCTGCCGAACCTCTAAAACGCCAGGTCGAACCCAGATGATCAATTATTTTACTGTCTCTGCAGGTAAACACCTGGTGGATCTGCCTGGATACGGCTATGCCAAAGTACCGGTTAAAGTTAAACAGCACTGGCAGAATCTGCTGGAACGTTACCTGGTGGAACGTCCCATGCTCAAGGGAGTGGTCATGATTATGGATGTCCGCCGTCCGCTGACAGAGTACGATGTATTAATGCTGCAATGGTGTCAGCGTGCCGAAATGCCAACCCACATACTGCTGACCAAGGCCGATAAATTCAAACGCGGTGCTGCCCAGAATATCCTGCTTAAAGTCCGGCGCACCCTGAAAGAAGAATACCCCGGCACTACGGTACAGTTATTTTCGGCGCTGAAAAAAACCGGCCTGGATGAGACTCGTGCCCATCTGGATGAATGGTTTAACTGATTTTTTTTAGATTTAATCCTTAAATTTCTCTGCAATATTTTTAAACGCACCCTGTAATACTGCAAAGGCATCCACAATATCCGGATCAAAATGGCGGCCTTTCTGTTTCAGGATCAGGTTTACCGCGACCTCATGGCTGAAGGCTTCTTTATAAACACGTTTACTGATAAGTGCATCATAAACATCCGCTATAGCCATCAGGCGGCCTGAAACGGGAATTTTATTGCCTTTAAGGCCGTATGGATAGCCGGAGCCATCCCATTTTTCATGATGAGTCAGGGTGATTTCTCTGGCTACCCGCAAAAAAGAGGTGCTGCCCAGTTCATTTTCAGCACGGATAATGGCATCACAACCGAATTGGGCATGTTTTTTCATGATCTCCCACTCATCGGGATCCAGCTTACCCGGTTTAAGCAGGATTTTATCCGGTACACCCACTTTACCAATATCATGCAGTGGTGCCGATTTAAACAGCAGTTCAATCATGTCATGGCTGAGATAATCACGAAACACCGGATGGTCGACAAGGTATTCAGACAGGGTGCGCACATAATGCTGGGTTCTGCGGATATGGTTGCCGGTTTCATTGTCCCGGGTTTCCGCCAGGGAAGCCAGGCAATAGATAGCCACATCCTGGGTACGATCAATTTCCCGGGTTCTCTGTCTGACTTCCAGCTCCAGCATTTTGGCCTGGTTTTCCAGTATCTTGCGTGCTTTGGCCAGTAACAGGTGATTTTTCACCCGGCTTTTGACAATGGGTGGACTCATGGGCTTGGCAATATAATCTACGGCACCCAGTTCAAAGCCCCTAACTTCATCATCCACTTCACTTTTAACAGTCAGAAAAATGACCGGGACATCTGCACTTCGGGGATCGGTTTTCAGCTTCCGGCAGACTTCATAACCGTCCATTTCAGGCATCATAATATCCAGCAGAACCAGATCTGGCGGTGCATCTCCCCAAGCCCGTTTTAACGCGGTGACACCGTCCTTTGCCACGCTAACCCTGTAGTTTTCTTCCTGCAGCAGATTAACCAGAACATCAATATAAAAGTTCTCATCATCTACCACTAATATTCTTGAGGGTTCCTGTTTCATTTGTCTTATCCTTGTTCAAAATTCAAAGAACGCAACAATTCCATCGCCGCATCAAAATCATAACTTTCAATTGCGGACAGCATCTGCCTGATAAGTATCAGATCAGACTCAGCCAGATAATCCTGCATGAGCTGCAGAATTTTTCCGGCAGTATTGCGAGCTACCGGATCCCCCTCAAGTAACAGTTTCTGCAGATGTATATTCAACTGTTGCAGTTCTGTCCGTACTTCTGGTGTAAGCGATTTAATCTCTGCCGGTGCTCCGCTATTTGCATGTTCGTTGTTATCAGACGGCTGCGATGGCTGTTCCAGGTTATACAGTGCAGCAAAAACAATTCTGGCCTGCCGGCAGAATTTATCTGCCAGCTCCTGGTAAACTGTTTTATCAGCACCTGTTCTAATGGATTTTTCCAGTTCCATAGCTGCTGCCTGCAGATCCCGGGCGCCAATATTACCGGCCACCCCCTGAATAGTATGCACCTGTCTGCGGGCGGCTTCAATATTGTTATTCAGTATAAACTGCCGGGTTTTTTCACAGACGCCCTGATGAGACTGTAAAAAATCATTGAGCAGGCGGATAAATAATTTTTTATTACCGCCGACCCGCTTCAGTCCCCAGGCTAAATCAATACCCGGTATATTATCAGGCAAATTAATATCTGCCGGTACATCAGCACTTGCTGCATGTAAAACTTCATAACTTTCCAGCCAGTTACTAAGTACATGCAGTAAAACATTCGGGTCAATCGGCTTGGACAGGTAATCATTCATACCGGCCTGCAGACAGGCTTCCCTGTCTCCGTCCATGGCATGAGCCGTCATGGCAATAACAGGGGTATATTGATACGATTTAATCTGTCGTAATTGCCTGGTGGCCTCAAGACCATCCATAACAGGCATCTGCACATCCATAAGGATCAGATCAAAATCGGTACTGCTGGCCAGCTCAAGCGCCTGTTTACCATTATCGGCAATAACGACCAGCAGACCGTAGCCCTCTAGCAATTCCTGTGCAACCTGCTGGTTAATCTTATTGTCTTCAACCAGAAGAACCTTGCCTTTTAAGCGCTGAACAGACTTACGCAGCTCTTTTATCGACTCTTTGCCCGGTTTATTATTGCTCTGCAGCTGATCCTCAAGTGGCAGTATCTGCTGTTTTTCAAACACCAGTGAAAATGAAAAAATACTGCCTTTTCCAGGCTGACTTTCCACTTTGAGCTGACCGCCCATTAAAGCAACCAGCTGAAAGGAAATGCTTAAACCAAGTCCTGTCCCCCCGTACTGGCGACTGATAGAATTATCTGCCTGAATAAACGGCTCAAACAACCTGTCCAGCTTTTCAGGTTCAATACCGATACCGGTATCAGAAACGCCAAAGTGCAGGGTAACATGATTATCCGCCTGCTCACCGAACTGATGCTTATCTGTTATTATTTTATTATCTGCAGACTGAACTGTGGTGATATTAACTACAACCTCACCCCGTTCAGTGAATTTAATGGCATTCTGAACAAGGTTAAGCAATACCTGACCCAGACGCAAAGGATCACCCAGCAGATTAACAGGCACATCTGAAGTTTTTTTAAACCTCACAGATAGATTTTTTTCCGTCGCCTTTAATGAAATCAGGTTCTGTATATGTTCAAGTACTTCATCCAGGTTAAACGTGGTTTTTTCTATAATTAATTTACCGGCTTCAATTTTTGAAATATCCAGAATATCATTAATGATGACCAGCAGATGATGGGCGGAAATATCAATTTTACGAATATAATCCAGCTGTTTTTGTGTAAGTTCAGTCATTAATACCAGGTGAGTCATACCAATAATGGCATTCATGGGTGTGCGGATCTCATGACTCATATTGGCAAGGAAATTACTCTTAAAACGACTGGCCTGTTCGGATGCTTCCTTGGCCTGTTTTAATTCTTCCTCCATTTTTATCCGATCGGACAGATCAACAAATACACCCAGGTTGGCTTCCCTGTTAGCCACAGAAACCCTTACTGCAGAAAACAGTCCTTTTAATACTTTGTTTCGAGTGGTTTGAAAATATATCTGCTGGTTCCTAATTCTTTTATGCTGACTGAGCATCTGAATAACGGATTTTCTTTGTTCCGGCTCATAGTAATAACGGGTGATATTCTGTCCTACTACCGTGTCTTCGCTTTTCATAAGATCTTCGGCAAAGCTATTGGCACGGATAATGGTACCGTTGTCGTCAGTCATCATAATGGCCAGGGGTACGGTATTAATAATTTGATTCAGCTGTTCTTCACTGCGCTGCAGGGCGGTGTTTTTCTGCCGAAAATACACAATCCAGGAAAAACTCAGCAGCAATAACAGCCCGGCAATAATAATAGTATTACGGATGGTACTGTAATCCACCTGGATGTCATATGTAACCGTTAACCATTTATGGCGAATGCGGGCAATATCTTCTTCACTCAGGGCATTGAGGTATTTATTAAGGATGCTAACAAGTTCCGGCCAGTCTTTTCTAACACCCATTCTAAGATCCATGGCATAGGGTGTGGTACCGCCCACCTTAACATTACTTATGCCAAACTTATTAAGCAGATAACTGCTGGTGGTCAGATTACCGATATAAGCATCAATTTTGCCCAGTGCCACCTGATCCAGACCATCTTTGTTATTTTTTACCGTAACCAGCCTGATTTCAGGATGATCCCTGTGCACTAATTCACGGACGGCATAGGATTCTTCAATGCCCACTTTTTTGCCGTGCAAATCCTGCAGTGTGGTAGTATGAATCCTGTCCTGATTAACAAAAATTACTGTCGAAAAATTAAGATAAGGGCGGGTAAAATTCAGATATTTTTCCCTTGCCGGCGTTTTAAGTACCGCTGGAAGCAGATCAAGGCGATGTTCTCTGGCCTGCTTTATCACCTGCTCCCAGGTCAAAAGGGTATCATCTACAATATTGACATCAAATGCCTGTGAAAATATTTTTATAAAATCTGAAGACAGCCCTCTGTACTGACCTTTGTGATCGACAAACTCCACCGGCGGCCACTGCCTGTCTATCCCCAGACGAATATCGGGATGCTGTTTTAACCAGCGGTATTCTGTTTCTGTCAGTTTAATCCTTAATTTAAGATCTTCTGCTTTGGAGGCAAAGCCAACCCATTTTTTAAATATAGTTTTTCTCTGCGCTTCAGTTATCCCGGATAAGGCCTTATTGATGATCCCCACCAGCGGTTGCCAGGCATTGTCTTTATACACAGCAAAGCGTTGTCTGGACGGTTTTAGTCCAGCCTGACCACTGATATTCAGGTTAGCAATCTGATATTCATTAATTAACCATTCAACCACAACCCCATTACCAATATAGGCATCGGCCTGTCCCCAGGAAACTGCATTAAGGGCATCCAGTGTAGAGGGGAGTAATTTCAGACTGATATTCGGGTATTTTTTCTTAATTAAATCAACACTGTAATAACCTTCTTCCATGGCCACGGTTTTGCCTGAAAGCTCATTCGGACTTCGAAACTGCTGCGATGAACGCCTGGAGACAATAATTTTATGAGCGGTGAAATAAGGATCGGTAAACCAGAGAGACTGGCGGCGTTGTGGTGTTTCTACAATCGTCATGCCAACCTTTAATTGTCCACTCTTAACTTTATTGAGCATTTTATTAAAGGTTGGCCCCGGCACCGGGTTAAATCGGACACCCAGCATCTGTGACATTCGCTGCAGAAATTCATGGGCAATGCCGCTGTGATGCCCAACAGCATCCAGAAAATCTATCGGCGGCCAGTTTCCATCAACACCAATATCAATAACAGGATGAGCCTTTAACCATTCCTGTTCCGAAACTGTCAGCACTATCCGTGACGAATCCTGAATGCCTTTATCTTCTGTCGTACTGAAAGTTTGCTGTTCTGTTTTTACTGATTCCAACGTTTCCGGAAGGTGCTGTTCCTGCTCAGCCCGTATTTGCGGACCAGCCAGGATCAGCAATCCAGTAATAAAAACAGCTGAATACTTATGAAGAATGTTTAATAAATCCATATATTTGGGGAATTGAAAAACTGATCAATTCACTCAAGTATAAACATGCTGAGAGTGTTAAGCAAAAAAAACCCCACTGGGAGGTGGGGTACAAGAAAAGAGGGATTAAGTGAAGTGTTCACAAAGCGATATAAAACAACTTTATGGACTACTTGATATATAGACCGGGGTATTTCCAGAAAGTTTCATGATCCTGCAAATTAATTTGTAAATATGGGCTCAAAAGCCGTATCAGCAGACTTATTGCTCCGCTATTTGCAGCATTTTTCTGGCAACAGCATAGCGGGTAACAATCCCCCTGTAGTCACCAGAACAGTTTTGACCATCATCCGCAACAAATAAAAAATCGGTAGCGTGTTTTTCCATTAAGGCCACCACGCGTATTAAAATAGCATCTGAGGCAATAAACAAGATCGGTTCTTCCAGGTATTCATCTACGGTTTTCCGGAACAGACGGGTAATTTTTTCTGTGGCTTTAGATACACAGTTCATATCATTGCTTAAAATACCCGCCAGTTCCACCAGGTAATTGGGCAGGCAGTCTCTGCCCATCACTTCTCTGAGCGTCACAAAGCCCTTAATACTCCCATCGGTATCTCTAAAGGGCAAAGCAGGGATATTTTCCCTGATGCACAATTCAAAGAAATGTTTAACACTGTCCCCTGCCTGTATACAGCTGGTCGGTATAATAATGTCACTGATATTCATACTCGTCATATTCTGACTCCACAAAACCTGACAGAGCTACAGAAAGCGCCAGGCAATATATAAATGGGAAATAATAATACTGACAATCATTAAGGGAAAGGCATAGGCCATAAATTTTAAAAAGGTAATAGGAAAACCGGCTTTTTCTGCATAACCCGCCACAATCAGGTTGGCACTGGCACCAATCAGCGAGCCATTACCACCCAGGCAGGCCCCCAGTGCCAGAGACCACCAGATGGGCATTAATACAGCCTCTCCGCCAAAAGCAGGGGCCATAGATTTAATCATAGGGATCATAGTGGCAACAAAGGGTATATTATCTACCAGGGCCGAGATAATAGCAGACGACCAGAGTACAGCCACCACTGTAACATTAAAATCCCCACCCGTCGCTGCCAGCATCTGTTCGGCCAGATAAGCCAGTACACCTGAATGTTCAATACCGGTTACTACAATAAACAGACCCACAAAAAAGAATATGGTGATCCATTCTGCTTCCTGAAAACATTGATCTACATTGGATGCCTGAGCATGGGCAGAACGGCCCAGATTATCCAGCAGCATTAATAATGCCGCCCCGCCCATGGCAATGGTTGCCGGTTCATGGCCCAGATTATGGGCATTCATAAACAGCAGCAGCACCAGTGCCAGAACAAATAAGGCGCGTTTCAGCAAGGAAATATCTTTAAGTGCCTGACGTTCATCAAAACTCATAACCTGCTGGCGTTTTTCAGCACTGGCCGAGAGCTTACGACCCCAGATCAGGTAAACAATAAACAGATTTACTGCCATCACCACAATGGCTACCGGCATCAGATTAACCACATAATCATTAAAAGTCAGGTTAACTGCAGAGCCAATCATAATATTAGGCGGATCACCGATTAAGGTGGAGGCACCGCCGATATTAGAAGCAAATATTTCAGAAAACAGAAAAGGAAAAGGCGGTATATCCAGTTCCTGAGTGATCAGCAGGGTAACCGGTGCTATCAGTAAAACCGTAGTCACATTATCCAGCAGGGCAGAAAATAATGCTGTTACCACCGACAGCATCAGCATAATTCCCCAGGGAGAAGCCTGAACTTTTTTAGCTGCCCATATGGCAATATACTGAAACACCCCGGTACGCCGGGTAATGGTGACTATCACCATCATGCCGGTCAGCAGACCAATGGTATTAAAGTCCACTCCGCGTATCGCCGCCTGCTGGTTAATAACCCCCAGCATGATCATCATGGCAGCCCCCAGCAGGGAAACAATGGCACGGTTGACTCGTTCACTGATAACCACCGCATAGGTCATTATAAAAATAGCAGTAGAAACCCAGAACGGATCCCAGCCGAAAATAACCCCTGAACTGTGTTCAACACCATGCATTGCCGTTCTTCCCTTAATGAAAGCTGTTATGCATCACCGCACAGATACCCGGGTACTGAAAACCTATAAATAAATTGTTATTTATAGGTATAGTATTTTGCACCGCCCTGCATAAAATAATATTTGTTTACGCCTTTTTTCTCAAGGTAATACTGCAGCCAGCGAACCTGTTTACCAGCATTATCATAGGCCAGCAATATTTTGTCTTCTGCAATGGCTTTATTAACATATTTTTCCAGCTTTTCCGGTCTGCTAAGAGGAGCCGACTTGTCTGCCAGCAAAAACAGGCCATTGCCACGTCGATCTTTCAGATCCCGCACATCAATTAATATGGACTGAGGAATAAGCTCTTCAAATTTAGCCAGTGGTATAAAATGTTCTTTCAGCTTACTGCTGGGGATCAGCTTATCAACCGGCAGGGGCGACTCGCCCATAAGTACCGACTGTTCAGGATATTGTTGTGCCCATTCAAACATCCCGGCATCATATACCAGGATATTAGATAGTTTAGACTTCACCGCGGCTTTAAAGGATTTCATACAGCGCCGGCCGTTACAGTAAAACACAATGGTCTTATCAGTAGTTTTTGCCAGTTCATTAATATCTTTATAGAAACTGTCCGAATTAACCGGTACATTGAAAGCACCCTTAATTTGAATAACCTTGTATTCAAAGGGACTTCTGGCATCCACTACCAGATATTTATCTTCCATATAGCCCTGATAAAAATCACTTAAGGAAATATAGGGAACATCCGGATATTTTGCTCTGCCGGGAAAACCTTCATCGGCAAAGCTGGAAGTGGATAAAACCAGTGAAAAGCATAAAACTAAAAAATTATCTTTTAAAAACACCATAATTATGAAAAGACCTGTTTAATACACAGCTACTCAACCATCTGAAATAATACAGAATATGCTGTCTATTACCGCTTAAAGCAGGCACAGAAACATTAAATAGCTGGATGTTTATTAATTATTATTTTAAGCCGGCTCATCCTGAGCCCGACATATTCTATCTCTGTTGTAAAACCAGTACAGTTCAGAAGCCCGGTTATACTCAAAGTTAGATTTATGTTAGTCTGTTTCTTTTTGTAATTCCAGTTATTAGTTTTATTATTAACCTTGAACTCAATAAAACCACCTATTTTTGTGACTGAACAGACAGAAATCCAGGCTGTTTTAAACTGGTTTATTACTCAGCTGGATAAGCAGGGCTTTGACACCCGTCAAAGAGCGCCGGTTCTACATATAAAAAAGAGCAACCCACTGTTCAAATCACTTTATCGTTTTGATGAAAATGCAGATTTTATCTGGTCCTGTATTAAACAACTGGCTGAAAAAGAAGGAATCTTTAAACTACAACTGGCCAGAAACCATTATGCTCAGGATGTGATTTATGATCGGGCCCGGCTGGTGTTTAATCCTGGCAAGGAAGAATTAGTACGGCAGTGGCTACAGCGCCCCCGCATTGATCCTGAAATCAGTCACTGGAATCAGCTGGTCTGCCAGCATCAGAAATCTTTTGAAGATCACGTTATTTTACTGGATACACCGCTGAAAAAAGGCGGCTGGAGTGCTGAACAGATTATAGAGGGTTTAATCTGTATTGGGCAAAACTTAAAAAAACCATTAAGTCTGAGACAGTTGTCCTGTAAATGTTTTTTATCCGATTCCAAATTTCTGGACAGCCATAGCAATCTGATAGCACAGCTTTTTCCATCACTATACCCAAATATAGTAACCCGCCCACTGATTATAAACGCTTATCTCCCGCAGACGATTCGCAGCATTTTATTTATTGAAAACCAGGATACCTTTCTCGAGTACTGTGCCACTTCTCCTGAAGATCAGGCCGTCATTTACAGCTACGGCTTTAAAGCCTCGTGCAAAAATATTCGTCAGAGAAACAGTGTTGTCTTTAGTATTATTAACAGCCAGGATTCACAGGGCACACTTAGACAGTTAGAACAGCACTGGTACCGGGAAAGCTCTTCTGAACCTGCTTATTATTTCTGGGGTGATCTGGATTATACCGGGCTGGCCATATTAAAAGCCTTAAGAGAGCTATTTCCACAACTTACCGCATGGCAAAACGGTTACCAGCCCATGCTGGAGCGCCTGTTAGCCGGAAGGTGTCATCGTGCCAAACAAACCCGCAAAGGCGGTCAGATTATTCCGAAACAGACTGGCTGTCACTACACGGACGAAATACTTCTTCCCGCTCTTAAAGAATATCAGTGTTTTGTGGATCAGGAAATCTACCATGCCAATCCCTGCTGAAACTATACCTGTTTTTTAATTAAAGACTTCTTGAGCTAATGGCTTCTCGGGCTAAGAGCTTTTCCAGCCATTTTTATACCTGCCCATCCCTTTTGCATAAAATTGCGGATATTCTGATGGTTGTCTGCATCAGGTTTTTTCAGGACATCATCTCGGTAATAGGCGCCGAAGCAGGCCAGGGTTTCCTGTTCTGAGAGCTTATGTAATTGTGCAAAGGAAAACAGCTTACAGGAGCCGTTATTTTCTCCAGCTTCATTATAAAGTGCGCCATTCATAAAGGATGTCGGGCTGAATTCATAGTTATTATCAATAACCGCCATTGTCTCCCTAAATTCAATGGCTTCCGGGGTGGTTTTTAGTTTATTTAAAAAATCGTCAATATTCATTTCTATTCCGCTTAAAGGTTAGATATTTTTCTGCTTCTCACGCATATGCGTGGGAACCAGAGCAGGGTGAGAGCTTTATAAATCTTCCATAAAATCCAGCATGGCCTGATGACGGATGGTTTTTCTGTGTCGTGCCCAGAGCTGTTTCAGCTTATCCTGATCACATATTTTTCTGTCCACCAGCATACGGGTATTGAGTTCGCCACGCGGCTGGGAGACCGGACATTTACTGAAAACAAACTGATTGCTGATAATATCCATAAACGGCCCGGACTTACTGGTGGGCATAATAAAGATCAGCTGCAGTCCCAGGGTATTGGTCAGATAGTCAATGACCTCTCTGGAGCGGGCTTCATCCATTTTGGAAAAAGCCTCATCCACCATAACCATACGCAGATGGCTGTCACCTTCATTGAATCTGAAGGCTGACGTTATGGCTGCCGAACGGATAATATAAGCCGGGGTTTCCAGTTGTCCGCCTGAGCCGGTACCGTACTGGCTCAGAGGAATAGGTTCCTTGCCTTCTGGTTCCTTGTAAATTTCATAGTTACGGTAATTGCGGTAGTCACTGATGCGTTCCAGTTCCCTGGCGGCTTTCTGTTCATCGTCATCGAGCAGCATGGCCATCAGTTTGTCACGGACAGCCTGAGCGTTTTCTGACAGTTCCGCATTAAACAGTGTGGTTCCATCACCCAGATTAGGCTGGTTAATCACTTCCTTAAAAAAGCGGTGGTATTCCCGAAATTCCGGCACCCAGGTATAAGCAAAGCGGAAACGCTCCTGATCGGTACCGAAACGATGATGTTCCAGCTCTCTGTTTAAATCATCCAGGATACGTTTGCCGTCATTTATCGCCTGATATATGGAATGACATAAATTGGTGACAAAGGCGGTATTAAAATCTTCTTTTAAGGCAGTCAGTTTTTCCTGTTTTTCAGCCAGGACATTATTTTTCAGGCGGTTTTTAATATTATCCACCTGCTCGGAAAGATGCTGTATCTGTTTAAAATATTCCAGGCTGTTGCGCTCAAAAGCATGATGGCTTGATTCAATGGCATCGTAGCTCTTGCATAGTTGATTATGCTCCATAATACTGGTTTCAATTGCCAGAATCTGTTCTGCCAGCTGCATCTGCAGATTGTCCAGTTCATCGCTGAAATCCAGTTCACTGCCGGCCTGCTGTGCCTGTTTATCCGCCTGTTCCAGTGCCTGATCCGGTTTAAAAGCAGTGTCAATACGGGCAATCTGTTCTACGGCCTGTTCTTTTTCTTCCAGAACGCTCTGTAGTTTGTCCTGCTCCTTATCCAGATTTTTAACCCGTTCGGTGATTTTTTTCTGTTCGACTTTTAAACCGCCCAGTTCCTGAGTCAGCTCCTCTCTCTGTTTTTCCAGGGTCTCATATTCCTGCTGGCGCTGTGCTAATTCCTGCTCCAGTGATTCATAGTCGCTTAAATCCAGTTCGGCCAGTGTTTTTTCTGCCTGCTGCAGCTTCCTGTGCTGATCCAGCATATGGGTAATAATGCTGACATAGTCCAGCGCCTTAATATTCTCCACTGCGCTAAACAGTTCCCGGTTCTGGCGCACGATACGCTGCAGCTTATCGGCTTCGTTATGCAGTTTATCCAGTTCTGCCTGTTTAGCAATCAGAGCCCGTTCCCTGGCGCCCTGACCAAACACCAGTTCAGAATCGGGCAAATCGCAGCGCCACATACTATAACTGCCGGAGGCCAGCCCATCGGCCGTAATCCCTCTGGGAGTCATACGCAGAGCCTGAGCATCGGCTACCCGCACCACATTGCCGTAGGAAGCCTTAATATAATATTCGGCAATTTTGTGTTCAAAGCGAAGAATTTCCACCACCGAATCTTTTTTAACTGACAGGCGCTGCATATCCGCCCGTGCCCGGCTGCCCTGAATCACTCTGGCGCGGTTACGATTGCCTCCGGGCAGACTGCGTACCGCCTGTATGGCTTGTGCTTCATATTCCTCTGCCACCAGAATAGAAAAGCGTGCGCCGCCCAGATAACCTTCTATAGCCATTTGCCATTGCGGTTCAGTGACCTCAATATAATCACACAATACTCTGGGATCGGCCTCAGGACACTGCTGGCGAATAATTTTCAGTGCGCTCTGAACATAAGGCGGATAGGTTATTCTGTGCTTATGCAGGGCATCAATTTCCTGCTGTTTGCTCTGTATTTTCTGCTGGTACTGCTGTAACTGAGCATCCTGCTGATGGCTTAGTCTCTGCAATTGATCCCGTAAGCTGCTGCCGACCGTAAGCTCATTGCTGTGCAGCAGGGTAACCAGTTTATTATGTTCCTGCTCGACTTCAAGGGCATTATCCAGATGCTGTTCAAGCGGTAACACATCAATCCAGTCGTTACCCATAAGACTATGCATGTCAATCTCTGATTTTTCTTTCAGATCCACAATAGCGCGGAGCTGCTTAAGCAGCTCCTTATTGTCAAAAGCCGGGATATCAATACCGATACTGGATGCTTTCAGGTTGTCATAAAGCGCTTTGCAGTTATCCGTATTGGTCTGTAGTCTAAACTGCTGTTCCAGCAGTGGACGGCTCTGAGCGGTAATATTCTGATTATACTGCTCAATGCTGGCGTTCAGTTCATCCTTATCCTTTAGAGCCTTAATACCCTGCCTACTGGCCTCCAGACGGACAATATCCTGGTGAGCCTGTTTATAGCGGTCTTTGGTGACCCGAATTTTCTGCTCATGCTCAGTAATATTATGACTGATGGCCTGCTGCTGTTTCTTGGCCTGCAGATAATGATTCTGATTAACCAGTGACTGACGCCTGGCTTCTGTGTATTGAGCCACAATCCAGTTAACCCACTGAGTGATATACTGCTGGCAGACGGCACCGGTTTTATCCAGTGTTTCGATAGAGCGGATAATGGCGCGGGCATCTTCTTCCATACCATGAATGGTTTTCATGGCTTCGGAAATATCGCGAATGGCATCCCCCATATCCTTGCGTTCCAGAATTTCATGGGCCACAAAATCATTAATGCTCTTTACCGGCTTATAGGCCATAAATGAGGAAAAGGTTTTTGCCGCATGCATGGCCTCACGATCAGAGACTGCATCCTTCTTGCCTTTCAAGGCTGCATACAGACGCCTTAGGTAGGGTCGCTTTTTGCTGTACTGTTCTACTACTCTGGTACCAAATTGCTGTTTCAGGCGATTAAAAATATCGGTTATGGGTATAATATGCTGCTGCTCAATAAAATCATTCTGCGACAGGATTTCTCCCTGCAGAATAAAAAAGCTCAGTTCATCCAGACGCGCCTGTTTCATAACGCCTGTCTGATCCAGATGTGCCCGCATACCCATTACCGCCGTAAATGGCTCAGCACTTTCACCTTCAGTTGGATGAAAAACAGCCACCAGATAGCCGTCGGTCGCTTTAGGGCGAGCATAGCTGCCGTCATCACAGCCCAGCACATAGGAGGCCAGGGTGCGTACCTGTTTGCCGCGGCGTCCACGCTGGGTGGTTTCATCCTGACCGGGATTGTAGTTATACAGGTTTTCATGGGCGGCGGTCATAATGGTCTGTATGCCGTCCGCTGCGGTCGTCTTACCCGAGCCGTTACCGCCGGAGAATAAATTGACCGGCCCGAATTCAAATTCCAGTAAGGGGATATTACCCCAGTTAATAAATATAAATTTTTTAACAAACATATCAGGTGCTTTTAACTACTCGATTTAAGTCTGGTACAGGTTATAAAAAAGTCCGGAGCTGTCTTTATTCATTATCCAGCAGAACAGACAGGGCTTCATCACTTACAAAGCTGTTAATGGTAGGCCGTATTTTTAACCAGCTGTCTGCATGATCTTCGCTTTCATCATTTTTAAACCAGATCAGGCGCAGCTGTTTTAATCGGCTCAGCAGCCGGGCCCGTTCTGTCTGAGTTTCCGGCAGGCTGCGGTTTAACAGGTTATGCATACCCAGACTGAGTGCTTCCATAGACAGCATAACACAGCCGTTTTCGTCTATCTGGCCTTCACGCAGGGACTTTTCATATTCGGCCCGCAGTACCAGAATCACGGCTACATCCAGTTGCGACAGCCGTTGACGAAAGCCGCTGTTAAACGGCTGGTCCACTTCATCCGGCAGGCCGGGCACCTGGGCGCCGGGCGGGTAAATACGAACATAGTTAAAACGCTCATCATGCAGGATACGCACGCCGATGATCTGCAGGTAATCTTCCACCTGGTCTTTTAGCTGCACAAATCGATCATACAATTGTTCTTCTACCTGGCTTTCATCCCGGCACAGGACACCGTAATCCAGCAGACGGATCAGCAGCTCGGAAAATTCTTCCTGGATGTAGTTTTTCTGTTCCAGTTGTTCGGCAAACAGGTCGCTTATCATAGTCGTTATTTCACTCTGCAGAATCTTTTTTAATCATGGTAATGGAAAACTCGTCAAACTGTTTAAAGTAAGTATTTTTTGCCTGTCGTTTTAGCGGTTCTACTAAAAAGGCATAATCCGAACTGTTCTGATTAACGGCGCCCAGTTCAATGGCGTGTGCCATGGCCAGTAAATCATCCGCGCTGGATACCGGCAGTTCTGAAATATTGAGCTGTTTTTTATCACGCATACTGCGGATAATATAGTCTTTTAATTCCTGGTTACGGATACTGAAGGCCTGCTCCAGCATCTGTGTTATTTTCAGTTCCTGCAGGGCCTTTTCATCCAGCGGCTGTTCTTCTGCAAGTTCGGTATCTACTGACTGTTTCACCTTGCGTTCACTCAGAACCACCTGCCGGGGATCAATCAGTCTCAGGTTCATGGGTGACATCATGGCGGCCGCCTGTTTAAGACGGCTTTGCACATCTTCCGGCCGGTCATTTTTCAGGCTGTCCAGTACATTCAGAATATTGCTCTGATTCTGTGCGCCCAGGTACGCAATCTGCCGGATAATAATATCAGCCCGTTTGGTAAAGTTCTGCAGGGCACGACGCAGGGCCGGCAGCATGGTATCTGAGGCTTTACGCATACGCAGTTCAATAGTGTCCAGTATATGCCATAATACGGACTGCTGGGCTGACTGCAGCAGTTCCGGTGCCAGCTGTCTCAGTCTTTTTTCTGCCTGAGCTTTAAAGTCTTTACGTTTTCTGCGGATACGGGCGATGGTCTGTTCAATCTGATCCCGGTGCTTCTCCACACTGTCTGCTGACAGACGTATAGCAAGATCAGGCTGAAAGCGTTTTTCCATAAAGTCAAAAAAGTGCTCTGAGGCCTGCTGCACCATAACCTGTGCTTCTACTTCCTTAACCAGCTCCCGTTTACAGTCTTCCAGCTCGGCAATCACATCGGTAAAATCAGTAATAATACGTTCCGAGTATTCGTAGGCATCCAGCAGATCATGTGCCTCGCCGCGATTAAGAAAGGCTTCCAGAGCATTAAGGGTATTACGGGTATTTCGATGCCGGGTGCGTACCCGGGTACTGTTGGCCTCGACCAGCGGCTGGGTAAACAGGCGCCCCATCCGGCTGAAAGGATAGGTGGACTGAAAGGTAACCTGATCCACCTGTTTTTCTATCCAGCCGTTTTCCACCAGCAGGTTTAATGTCCAGCCGGCCTGTTCACGGACATTTTTAAAACGCAGTGCAGATAAATCGCCATCCTCTGTCTCAGCATCATCCAGTTCCGTTAAAGGGGTTCGTGCCAGGGCTTCTTCAAAAATTTCGATTAACTGTTCCCGCCGTAAAGACTCACCATAGTCGGCATTGGCGCTGTACTGGCGCTCATACAGCAGGCGCAGACATTCAGCCACCTGTTCACGGTATTTACTGGTCAGTGGTTTGAAAAACTGCTGGCGTTGAGCGGAAAAAAACATGGATCAGACAGGGGATTGTTATATAATAGAGGCGAGATTGTAACAGAATAAATCAGCCAGAGAAACAAGCATTTGTTTATCACTAACTACTGATTTAGCTCTAAAAAAACACATCATTAAAGTGTTATAAGGGGACTTAAAATGAGTACCAGAATCTTACCCACCATCGTTCTGTCCGGTCTGGCTTTTTCCACACTGTACAGTATTAACGCTTATGCTCATCCCAACCATATGAGTTTTGAAAATATTCAGCACGAAACTCAATACAACCGACAGACCAGTATAAATAACACAGATAAACTTCTGCATGACAGCCAGGAGCAACAGCACAGGCACGGTGATTTAACACCCTGCAAGGAACAGCAGCATAAAGCCAGTCCCTGCAAAAAGAAATAAGAGCCGGCGAGTTATTAACTTATCTTTGTTTTATACACCGCGGCAATGGCAGTCAGGCAGTCCTGCTATCTGACAGGCCAGCTTGCAGCCGCCGTCAGCAAATAATTTTTCCAGGTCTTTTCTTTTGCACTGAACACCCGGTAAAAGTATATTTCCCTGCTTATGAATAATTTCCCTGGCATCGGGGGCTATTCCATATTCTTCGTAATAATCCCTTAAAAAATTAATCACTTTCCAGTGACAATCGGTTAACTCCAGTCCGCTTTCTTTGGCCAGCTCAAGGGCTATATTTTTGTCCCAGGCATTAAAATCGAGCAGGTATCCTTTGGAGTTACGTGCTATGCCGGTTTGTGAATTTGACATATGCCTTCCCCTTCAGCTTTTTAAGAACCAGCCTCGTTAACTATCTGATATTGTTTTTGAGCTTCGTTATCAATAACTTCTTCTTCGTTTTCTATCATGGCACAGTTTTTTGCCATGCGTGCCTGTATGGCACTCTGCCATGCCAGGCTCTGTTTTGGAGCCAGCTGATCTTCCGGTGTTAAACAGGCTTTAGCGGCTTGTGCTACAAAATGGGCTGCCTGAGCAGACCAGTCAGCATTTTCTCCGCAGGCAGTATAAGTTTTTACTGCCAGAGATTTTACATTTTTATAGGCATCTTCAAATTCTACCAGTGTACGTTCCCTGTTTTTTGCCACATCCAGTGCCCGTTTAACAATCGGCTCATTACTCAGATACAGAACGCTTTCAACAAACCGGGCAGCAAGCTGTCTCTGGTCTTCAACAGGTAACTTTTTCAGTGCCTGTTTAAGCTCTTTGTCATTTGTAATAACCATAATTTTTCCTTTATGTCACTTTCACCTTAACCAGCTCTTCCCCGTCAGGAGCAGTTACATGCACCGCACAGGCAATACAGGGATCAAAGCTGTGTATGGTGCGCAGGATTTCTATGGGCTGTTTAGCATCATACAACTGGTGATTATCCTGCAGAGCTGCTTCATAAGCGCCCGGTTTACCCTGCTGATCCCTGGGACCGGCATTCCAGGTGCTGGGTACCACCGCCTGATAATTGACAATTTTCTGATCTTCTATGACTATCCAGTGACCTAACGCTCCCCTTGGGGCTTCCATAAAGCCTACTCCCTGTGCTTTTTTGGGCCAGGTGGATGGTTCCCAGAGTGTTTCATTAAAGGTTTTAATGTCTCCGGCTTTAATATTGGCTATTAACTGGTCATACATACCCTGCATACCGTCCACAATAATTTTGGTTTCCAGGGTTCTGGCCGCAGTACGTCCTAAAGTGGAATACAGAGCCTGTACCGGTAAATCCAGTTTTTTCAGCGTCATACCCACCAGCTCTCTGGTCTGTTTATGACCTTTGGCATACAGAGTTAACACTCTTGCCAGCGGCCCGACTTCCATAGGTATGCCTTTCCAGCGTGGTGATTTAAGCCAGGAATAGCTCTTGTCCACTTCCAGGTGTTTATAAGGAGGTTTGGGACCGGTATAGTTCAGATCGGTTTCACCGTCATAAGGATGCAGTCCGCTGTTTTTACCCTTGCTGTAGTCATACCAGGAATGGCTGACAAACTCCTGAATCTCCGCATCATTATTCAGATCCACAGGATGCACAGTGGACAGATCCCGATTCAGGATCACACCGGATGGTAAAAAGAAGCTGGAGGGATCATCCATGGAGGTAGCAGGCAGATCACCATAACACAGGAAGTTGCCCAGACCTTCACCTCTTTGGCCCCAGTCTTTATAAAATGAGGTAATGGCCAGGGTATCAGGCACATAAACCTGGTCCACAAAGGTCTGCATCTCATTTATAACGTTCTGTACCTGGGACAGTTTTTTAATATTAATGGATGAATCAGAATTTAAATCAATGGCTGAGGCTACACCGCCCACCAGAAAATTAGGATGCGGGTTTTTACCACCAAAAATAGTATGCAGTTTGACTACATCACGCTGCCAGCTCAGGGCCTCCAGGTAATGGGATACTGCCATCAGATTGGCTTCCGGTGGCAGTTTATAAGCGGGGTGCCCCCAGTAACCATTGGCAAAAATACCCAGTTGCCCGCCTTCTACAAAGGTTTTTAATTTCTTTTTCATGTCTGCAAAATAGCCGGGCGATGATTTGGGCCATTGACTGATGGACTGTGCCAGCTCCGAGGTGGCTTTGGGAGCGGCGTCCAGCGCAGACACTACATCAACCCAGTCCAGAGCATGCAGATGGTAAAAATGCATCACGTGATCATGAACATACTGGGCCATAATCATTAAGTTACGAATTAATTGGGCATTAGGCGGAACAGGATAGTTAAGGGCATTTTCCACGGCTCTGACAGAAGCAATACCATGCACCAGTGTGCACACCCCGCAGATCCTCTGGGTAAAGGCCCAGGCATCTCTCGGATCACGTCCCTGCAGAATCAGTTCTATTCCGCGCACCATGGTTCCGGCAGAATAAGCCTGAGCTATTTTATCCCCTTCCATCTGCGCTTCAATTCTCAGATGCCCTTCTATTCGGGTAATGGGATCGACAACAACACGTTCACTCATTTTATTCTCCCTGTTATTCTTCTGTCAGATGATCGGATATCAGTTCACTCAGGCCGATGACCGGAATATCCATATTGTTTTCTTCCAGACCTTCTTCCAGAACCAGCCGGCAGTTAGCACAGGCGGTGACCATGACTTCTACATTGACTTCATCCAGCTGGGCTTTTTTCCGCTTAAAGGCAGTCAGACGAATTTCATCCGCCCTTTCATTGGCGCTGACACCGCCACCGCCGCCACAGCACCAGTTCATTTTGCCGTGATCGGCCATTTCCACAAAATCACTGGCCACCAGTCCCAGCAGATGCCTGGGCTGTGCTTCGACGCCGCCCTTGCGTACTATCTGGCAGGGATCATGGAAGGTCAGCCGTTTGCTGTACTGGCCCGATGTTTTCAGCCTGCCGCTCTGGCGCAGCTGATCCAGCAATTCCAGAATATGCACCACTTTAAACGGGTAGGGTCGTCCAATCAGGTTAGGGCCGTCCCAGCGGATGGCCGTATAGGCATGGCCGCATTCCGGGCTGATCACATATTTAATCTGTAGTTTTTCAGCACCGTCTACCACCCGCTGCACCAGCTCACGGGCAATATCACTGCTGCCGATCTGAATCCCGGAATTAGTGGCTTCAAACGCTTCGGAGCTCAAAGTCCAGCTGATCCCGGCCTGTTTAAAGATTTTTGCCAGTGACTCAATGTATTCCGGAAAATTAATGATCTCCATAGACGACAGCAAGGCCATATAATCAGCCCCCTGCACATCGATTGGAATAGTTAATCCGGTATCAGCTTCAATATGGCGGATCTGTGCTTCCAGTGCTTTCAGACGTACCCCCATGGGGCTGCCGATTTTAACTGCCCGGGTACTGGCACCCACCAGCCCTTCCGGGGCATGATCAGAAGCCACCATGCCTTCACGCACTTTACGGATCATGGTGGAAATATCATTACCGACCGGACAGACCATGGAGCAGCGCCCGCACAGGGTACAGCCGTCATAAATCAGCGGTTCCCATTCTGCCAGCAGTTCATCGGTCACGGGTTTGTGCAGTCCAAGCACTTTTTTCAGCTTGCCCCAGAGTGTAAATTCACTTTCCCAGACCCGCTTTAAAGGTTCTACCTTGTTTATCGGAGTATAACGGGGATCGCTGGTTTCGGTATAAAACAGGCAGGCTTCCGCACACAGTCCGCAGTGTACACAGCTGCTGAAAAACGCAGCAGTAGGTGCATCAATCTGTTCTTTTAAGGCATTGATCCCTTTTGCTATGTTTAATTGTGTAGTCATGATTCAATCCCCTTGCGTCCCATCATTGCACCGGTGTACCAGCGAGCCAGAAACAGGGTAAAGGCATGCATCAGTTTGGTAAACGGAAACACCACCAGTAATAATTCCACACTTAAGAGATGCAGACCCAGTGCCGCAGGATAGGGATTTATCATTCTGTGATAAGCGATATAACCCGTCAGCAAGGGCAAAAAGGTCAGCAGCCAGACCAGGTAGTCTTCATAAGTGCTGAGAAATTTCATAACCGGATGCATCAGCCGATGAATCAGCAGCGCCAGCATGGCAAACATGGTCACAGCCGCTGCGCTGTCCACCAGCGGGTTGGGCAGACCGGGCCACTTAATGCCCAGCGTGGCATGCAGCAATTCAATATGGGGTACAAATAACAGCAGGCAGACAAAAAAACCGATATGCCAGATATAACCCACGACCACCACAAAAGGTGAACGTCTGAAGGTTCCCTTATCCACCAGGGAACGGCTGAGAATATTTTTAAATCCAGGTCCCCATTCTGTCCCTCTGGGTTCGGCTAAATCCTGTTTTCTGCCCAGCAGGACAATTTCCAGGATCCGGATCAGCACACCAATAATAAATATACTGACAGCAATATTAAAACCACTGCCCCGTGTCCATATCAGGAACTCATTGGCATTGCTGATATCCATACTTAGCCCTCCTGGTTATTATTTTTATTGACTGAAAAATCATCCACTGACACCGGGCTGTGCTGAGATACCGCAGAAGCTTTAGTTGAGCGGTTCATTACCCCGGCCACAGCCCCCACAGCGACACCAGCCGCCACCGCATATCCGGCAGCTTTTGCATAATCACCATCGGGAATAGACAGAGCCCTGTAGAAGCTGCCGGCATCCCAGAAGTCAGGTTCTGAACAGCCCAGACAGCCATGCCCTGATTCCACCGGCCAGGAAGTCTGCTGATTCCATTTCAGCGTAGCGCAGGCGTTATAGGTCATGGGACCTTTACAGCCCAGCCGGTACAGACACCAGCCTTTTCTGGCCCCTTCATCATCAAAGCTCATGGCAAACTTGCCCTTGTCATAAAAAGACCGGCGATAGCAGCGATCATGAATACTTTGGCCATAAAAGACTTTTGGGCGGCCCAGTTCATCCAGCTCAGGAATACTGCCAAAGGTCAGATAGTGCGCCAGCACACCGGAAATAACCGTAGGTACGGGAGGACAGCCGGGGATATTTATCAGCGGTTTATCCTTAACCAGTTCTCCCACTGAAACAGCGCCGGTCGGATTAGGGCTGGCATGAGGCAGACCGCCATAGGCCGCGCAGGTTCCCACGGCAATCACAGCGTGAGCATTGGCTACAGTTTCACGCAGCATATCCACATTACTGATCCCGGCAATCGTGGAAAAGCCCGGGTTGTCCAGGGGAATGGAACCATCCACAATCACCAGATACTTACCTTTGTTGTCATGCATGGCCTGTTCGCGAGCCTGTTCGGCTGCGGTGCCTGAGGCGGCCTGCAGGGTGTGATGATAGTCCAGTGAGATGTGGTTGAATATCAGCCCTTCAATAGTCGGACTGTGGGAACGGGTCAGGGATTCGGTACAGCCGGTACATTCCTGAAAGGACAGCCAGATCACCGAAGGACGCCGGGCCGTTTCCAGAGCCGCAGCCACTGCGGGCATCATGGACGGAGGTAAGGCCATTAAGGAAGTCAATGCACTGCAGTATTTCAGAAACCCCCGCCGGGTAATTCCCTGCTGCTGTAACATGTCCAGTAATGACTGCTTGCTCATTATCCTTCCCCCTGTCTGTATCTGTTAGCTGTCCTGACTCCGCTGTGTTTTTAATCTTTCCAGTCCCCGGCTGATATCTTCCTGCTGGGCAAAGACCATATCCGGCAAATAACTGATTTCAATTATTTTACCGATAAGCTCCTCTGCCTCATTGTAATGACTGATCAGCCAGACACCGCTATAGCGGGTCTCCTGAAAAATACTTTTACCCAGGGCATTGAGCTCTATTGTGACTTCACCCCTGCCCAGCATCTGTTCCAGCTTATGTTCTTCTCCTGCAGACCATGGCATAGCGCGTAAATCAATACGGTGTACCTGTTTTGAATTCAGCAGTTCTTCCAGTGCCTGCTCTATTTCACTGAGAATACCGGGCAGGTTACCGGTTTCCAGTGACGGATTATCCACGGCTATTTTTATATCGGATAAGTGCTGCATATATTTTTAACTTTTAATGGCTGAACCTGGCTGTCAATAACACCCCATTGTTCCAGTACCTGTTTAACTTTATTTCCTGCTGCAGACAGGGACTGATTAACGTCTGAAGTCAGCTGACTGCCCCAGTCAATGATTTTTGGCTCAATACCAATCAATGCACGATGTTCGGGTAACTGTTCCGTTAGACGGCTCATATCAAAGAGATCCTGCAGGGAAACTTCGTGTACACTTTTACCCGGCTGGGCAAGAAACTGATCCATAGCCTGATCCTGCAGACAGTACACACTGCCGGCGGGCTGTTTTAAGTGGACCGCGTCCAGAACGATGAGTTGTTGGGTGGAACAGATAAGAGTGAGCAGATCAAAGCTCAAAGTTCCCCCGTCGATTAATTGAATATCAAACTGCTGCTCCCATTGAGGATAAGCTTTTTGAATATAATCGAGAAGATGGATGCCAATACCTTCGTCCTTTAGTAAGGTATTGCCGATGCCTAGAATAACAGTCATTCAGCCCCCTCAAAATGTATAAGTGTATACATTTCCTAATAACAACATTACTTTTTTTGTGGAAATTATCAAGTATTTTTGGACTTTTTTTAATCATAAATGATCTATCTCAACATCATTTCAGGTGCAGCGGATATTTACAATGTTATAGCATATTTCAAATATGTTAAGCTTAACCTGGTCAATCACTTAATAAGGGCTCCGTATGTGTCTTGCTATACCCATGAAAGTCATTGAAATCGACAGGTTGACAGCACGTTGTGAAGCTAAAGGTGTTGAGCGTGACGTGAGTCTGTATATGCTGCAGGACGAAACAGTTGCTATTGGGGATTATCTGGTCGTTAACCTGGGGTATGCGATACAGAAAGTTTCCCAGACTGAAGCCATGGCCGCCTGGGAAATATATGATGAGATGATACAGCTTTCGGATCAGGTTCAGGAGAAAACCTTACCTGATAATAAGCCCAGGGAATAACGCTATCCGGCCTGAACCGAAGCCAACGCTGCTTATCAGTGGTTTTTTACTTTGGCATAATTCTGGAAATTTTGGAACCCTGTATGCCCAGTCCAGCCATCAGTCCTTCCTGTGCAAAGGCAAAAACATAAACCGATTCAGTCACAGTGGTATTAGTAAATGAACGCGCCATACCTTCATCCACCAGTACAATAGAAGGCCCTGCACCGATTTCCCAGCCGCTGTTATTCTCCAGTAAATAATTCAGACTCTTATCATCCATAAAAAACATGGCGTAACCGTATTTCTGAGCACCAATCTGCAGACCATAGGAACCGGCTGTCAGGCTATAATAACCATTGACACGACCTCTCTGATACAGTGCACCTTCTCCATATTGACCACCCACACCGAAACCGGCCTTAATGACTTTAGGAAAAACCAGAATGGCTTTGGCCTTTTTGGACAGTCCCAGGGCAAACGGGCTGGATTTATAGAGTTTCTGTAAAGCGGCCTGTGAACGCTGGTTGATTTCTGCTGCTGTAGAATCAATACCGGCACTCTGTTTTACATCATCAGCCAGCTCACTCGCACCTTCGCCAATATCTTTAGCCACATCAACTACGCTGTCAGTTACTTTTTCCAGCCCTTCACCAAGGGCAAAAACACTGGCACTGACCAATAATGTTAAAGCTGAAGCCAGAACAGCTAATATAGAAATCTTCCCGGTATGCATAATAAATAATTCCTATTAATCTAAAAACTGTAATTTTAACAGATAAATCTTAAGCAATCCTGAATATTATGTTACTTCAGCAGAACCCGGTATTTTTATTAGCTGGTCTGACCGACTAGTTAGTGTCCGTCCATAAAAGCTTAATAAACGGATGCACACCAGTTATAAATCAATAATATAAAATGTTTTTTTAAAGTGATATTTCAGGTACCACACGATATATAACGCGATATTTCGTGGCGGGTTTGATATATCACAACAAGGTATAAATCATGGATAGGGTTTGCATTTAATAAGCCCCTGATAGTTATATGTTTTCAAGAAACGACAAAGTTGGCACAGTAAATGCTTTTATTTAGGTATGTAAAGTTGAGCAATATTTCTTACTCTCCAATATTGTTTGATATTTTACGGTTAGAGAATTTAAAGTGATACGTTCTCCTTACTCGTATTATTTAAAGGCTCACAAGCATTAACCATTTGCTGTTTGTACATTTTAATGTGTTGGTACAAATAAGTGAAAAAACATTTTGGCCCCTTTGGAAACATCGGGGCCTTTCTTTTGTCTGCTATTTTTTCACTAATGGCATATCCGGTACATCAAAAACCACCGATTCACCTTCTACCCGGGGATCGGAAGCCGCTTTTACCCCTCTGGAATAGTCCCAGGCAATAGCCTGCATATTACCGTAAACCGAATCCAGTACTGTGGTTTTATGACCCATATGCTGTAATACCTGCAAGGTATCTTCTGAAAGGGCATCCGGCTCATAAAAAATGCTATCCGGCAGGTACTGATGATGGAAACGAGCACGGCTGACCCATTGCTGTGGCTCAAAATCCTCCTCCATGCTTAAAATACCCAGCAGCACCATGGTAATAATACGGCTGCCTCCCGGGGTACCAATCAGGGCCACACCCTGTTCGGTTTCCACAATAGTGGGACTCATACTGGATAAGGGGCGCTTACCCGGTTCAATGGCATTGGCTTCTGCGCCGACCAGACCGTAAACATTAGGTGTGCCGGGGCGGGCTGAAAAATCATCCATTTCATCATTAAGCAAAACACCGGTTCCCCTGGCAGTAAAACAGGAGCCAAAAGGATAGTTAATACTCATAGTGGCAGATACCATATTGCCCTGGGTATCTATAATGGAAAAATGGGTAGTATCCTGTCCTTCCGGCGCTTTAATAATACCCGGCAGGCGGTCACTGGGCGTGGCTTTGTCCAGCCGGATACCGGCAGCCAGACCCTGGGCATACCAGGGGTGAGTTAAACGCTTAACCGGTACCTTAACAAAATCACTGTCCCCCAGATATTCTGCCCGGTCCCGGTAGGCCCGGCGCATGGCTTCCACAATCAGATGCACCTTTTGAGCCTGATCCATAGACTGCAGATTATAATTCTGCAGGATCTGCAGTATACCGGCCAGCGCAATACCGCCAGATGAGGGCGGAGCTGCAGAAATAATCTGCATATCACGATAATTAAATATAATCGGCTGCCTTTCTTTAAGACGATAGTTTTTCAGATCATCCAGCTGCCAGATCCCCTTTGCTTTTTTAACCGCATTAACCATTTTAATGGCGGTAAAACCCTGATAAAAATCCTTACCGCCGGTTCTGGCAATCTGCTTCAGGGTTTTTGCCAGATCGGTCTGTATAATCTTATAGCCAATTTCAGGCACCTGATTATTGTGCAGAAAAATTCTGGCGGATTCCGGATAAGACTGCAGTATTGACAGACGAAACTGTGCCATTTTCTGATAATGTTCCATAACACTGAATCCCTGTTCAGCGTAGTGTATAGCCGGCTGTAAGACCTGCTCCAGCGGCAGTACCCCGTATTGTTCCGACAGGTGTACCATAGCAGCCACAGTACCAGGGATCCCTGCGGCCAGAGGTCCGTTGACAGAACTATTAGCAATATAATTACCTGCACTGTCCAGATACATATCCCGGGTGGCTTTGGCCGGAGCCGTTTCACGCCCGTCCAGCATAATAGTTTTATTTTTTCCGGCATCCCGGATCAGCCAGAAACCGCCGCCGCCCAGACCGGAGCTGTACGGTTCCACCACGGCCAGTGCTGCCGTTACTGCCACCGCCGCATCAAAAGCGTTACCGCCCTGCAGCAGGATCTGTTTACCGGCTTCTGTCGCCAGTGGATGAGCCGATGCAATGGCAGCCTGTGGTGGTGTTTTAACTAGTTCAGCCTGTACTGTCATTAAATACAGGCCGATAGTCGGTATAAGGAACAGCAGCAGATATTTTTTCAGCATTTTTTTCTCAATGTTTTTTTTAAAGAGAATGTAAAGTATACTCACAGGCATCCTTTCAGGCCAAAAAAAACCCCTTAAACTGATGTTTATTTAAGGGGTTTTTTTATAAGAATAAAACTTAAGCACAAGATAAATAAGGGGAAATTTAACCACCCGTCAGTTTTTTGTATTTTGCCATCAGTTCATCATAGCTTTCTTCGTGATCCGGATCCTTGGGGATACAGTCAACAGGACAAACTTCCACACATTGAGGTTCATCATAGTGGCCGACACATTCGGTACAGAGATCAGGGTTGATTTCATAAATCTCTTCACCCATATAAATCGCTTCATTGGGACATTCGGGTTCGCACACATCACAGTTAATACATTCATCAGTGATATATAACGCCATTGGAAACCTCCAAAATAGATAATCTTAATAATAAATAAGTTTGTAACTGAAACAAGGCGTTGCAATGCCTGTGCTTCAGAGCGGTTACTGAACACTGGTTTTACCAGGTTCCCCCTCAATATCCCTTTCTCCGATATAAGACTTCCTATAAAGAGAAGCAAAGGAAATATGAACGCTGTCCACCCTGTCAGCGTGTCGATATATTAACCTAATTTCTTTTTTATTTCAGCTATTACTTGCTGCGGCAGAAAGCGGCTGACATCACCGCCTAATCTGGCCACTTCTTTTACCAGGCTGGAAGATAAAAAAGCATAATTTTCCGCCGAGGTCAGAAAAATCGTTTCTATATCCGGTGCCAGATTACGGTTCATACCCGCCAGCTGGAACTCATATTCATAATCTGAAACGGCTCTAAGCCCTCTTAGAATCACCGAGGCATTATGTTTTCTGGCAAAATCCACCAGCAGGGTATTAAAGCCGATGACTTCAACACCGGGCAGATCCCTTAATACCCGGCTGGCCAGCTCAACCCGCTCCTGTAAATTAAACAGGGGTTGTTTACCGGTACTGTCTGCTACAGCCACAATCACTTTTTCAAACATTTTAGTGGCTCGCACCACCATGTCTATGTGACCATTAGTAATGGGATCAAAGGTTCCCGGATAGACAGCATTTACCATAAAATGTCCGCTTATTCTTCTACTATAACCTTTACATTGGATGGTACAGGGTATTTTTCAACCATACTGTCGGGTAATTTACCCAGATCGGCACTGTGCAGGGCATCTGATTCCATTAAAATCAGGATCAGGGTAGTAACCATGACCGGTAACAGACAAACGCCACCAATCAGGGCATATACAGCTTCTTTCATCCAGCCCAGATTGGTATAGCCGTAAATACCAATTACGCCAATTGTCATCAGCAGCAGGATCATTTTAATAAAAAACCAGCTGCGTTTAACGGCAATTTGCCAGTGGCACATTTCAAACCAGGAAGCATTATTGCTTTTGGATTTATGACTTAAAACAATAATACTGCCTAAAATAGACAGAGATATCAACGGCACTGCCAGCATTGGCCAGGCCCAGCTGGAAGCCATACCCAAAGTTGCCACAAAAATCAGAATATGGTTACCAATCAGGTTCACCAGGAACAAATCATGGGGAATTTTGGCTTTTTTTCTTTCTTCTTCAGTGACTTCAAACAGCATGTTTTTTCCGGCATCTATATTAACAGATACTTATTTTACCTTGCCAAAGCAACGCATACCAGCATTAATTACA
>Ga0256831_1000080_pt1 | contig 46830 bp, 50 predicted proteins | sample 132544metaG_FD_189087 | JGI IMG/M metagenome (GOLD analysis project Ga0256831, IMG submission 189087) | Hydrothermal vent microbial communities from Lau Basin, Pacific Ocean - 132-544 | ecosystem: Environmental > Aquatic > Marine > Hydrothermal vents | place: Pacific Ocean: Lau Basin | collected...
CGGGAAAAACGATCCGGGATTTATCCATAACGGAGCTCTGGCTGGCCTTGTTGCCATCTGTGCAGGTTCAGACGTTGTTAACCCTCTGGGGGCGTTTGTTATCGGTTTTATAGCTGCGTTCATTTTCGTTAAGGCTTTTATCTACGAGCAGGAGGTTCTGAAGATAGACGACGTTTTAGGAGTTGTTCCTCTTCACGGTCTCAACGGTCTGTGGGGGGGAATTGCAGCTGGAATATTTGGAAAGAAGCTCCTCTGGGGATTGGGCGGAGTCTCCTTCCTTGCCCAGCTCTTTGGAGCTCTTCTCACGCTCTTTTACGCCCTTGTCGCCGGTTTTATTCTCTACGGAGCCCTGAAAGCTATTATGGGGCTCAGGCTCTCTGAAGAGGAAGAGTTTGAAGGGGCCGACCTATCTATACACCGCATTACTGCTTACCCTGAAGATAGAGTGAAAGTTTAGAGCTTCCCCTTCACTTCCACCCCCCTTTTGCCCCCTTTTGGGGGCTTTTCTTTTTTAAGAGGAACAGTTATTATTTAAGTAGTTTAAAAAGAAGCAGGAGGAAGGTTTTGGAGAAGCTCGGAGTGGAAAAGAGGAAACGGAAGAGGAATACTCGCCAGAAAGCCGTTGTCTATCAGGTTGTTCTTGATTCTAACGACCATCCAACAGCTGAGAAAGTTTACGAAAGAGCCAGGAGGGAGCTCCCCAACATAAGCCTTGGTACAGTTTACAGAGTTCTGAAAGAGCTCTCTCAGGAAGGGAAAATAAAGGAGATAATCGTCAACAAGCAATCCCACTTTGAGGGAAGAACAGATTTTCACCACCACTTTATCTGTAAATCCTGTGGGAAGATAGAAGATGTTGAAACTCCGCTATGCAGGTACACCTGTAAAAAGGTGGAACAGAAAGGTTACGTTGTTGAAGATATTGAGTATAAGTTCTACGGTCTTTGTTCAAAGTGTGCACAGAAATTGGACAGAGAAGGAGAGTAGTTGAACAAGTTTTGTGCACTACGTGGCAGATTTTGGTTCTTAAAATTGGTATTGCTCTTGCTTAATAACAATAGTTGAACCTAACTGCTTTAATGGTAAAATAGCAGACAGTAAGCGGGGTCGGAGGAAAAAATGAAAAAGATAGAAGCCATTATCAAGCCTTTCAAGCTTGAGGAAGTTAAAGATGCCCTTACCGAAGTAGGGGTTCACGGTTTAACGGTCTCCGAAGTTAAGGGTTTTGGAAGGCAGAAGGGCCATACGGAGCTCTATAGGGGAGCAGAGTACGTTGTTGATTTCATTCCAAAGGTGAAAATAGAGGTAGTTGTTCCCGATTCTCTCGCCGAAAAGGTTGTTGAAACGATAGTTAACGCAGCAAGAACAGGAAGAATAGGCGACGGAAAGGTTTTCGTAATACCAGTTGAAGATGCTGTTCGCATCAGAACAGGAGAGAGAGGAGAGAACGCAATTTAAATATAAAGGAAGGAGGGTTTCATGAAGCCGCAAAACGCAAAAGAAGTTGTAGAGATGATTCAGAGGGAAGGTGTAAAGTTTGTGGATTTAAGGTTTACAGACATGTTTGGAACCTGGCACCACATCACCTTCCCAGCCCACGAAATTTCAGAGGAGAGTTTTGAGCAGGGTCTCTTCTTTGACGGTTCTTCAATCAGACAGTGGCAACCCATCAACGCCAGTGACATGATGTTTAAGCTTGATCCAACAACTGCAGCGATAGATCCACTTTCCGAAGTTCCTACCCTTGTTGTTATTGCAGACATTGTTGACCCCGTTACTAAGGAACCTTACCATAAAGATCCGAGGAATATTGCAAAGAAGGCTGTTGAGTATTTAAGGTCAACAGGAATCGGTGATACTTTCTACTGCGGTCCGGAACCTGAGTTCTTCATCTTTGACGATGTTAAATACGATGTTGGAACAAACTACAGCTTCTACGAGGTGGACTCTGTAGAGGGTTGGTGGAGAACCGGAGCCGATGAGAACCCCAACCTGGGCCACAAAATTAAACCTAAAGGTGGTTACTTCCCCGTTCCTCCAAACGACCAGCTTGACCACATCAGGAAGATGATAGCCCTCAAGATGGAAGAGGTGGGAATTGTAGTTGAAGCCCTCCACCACGAGGTTGCTACCGGTGGTCAGTGTGAGATTGACTTCCGTTTTGGAACCATAATTGAGGCAGCTGATAACATTCAGTGGACGAAGTATATCGTTAAGAACGTTGCAAAGATGTTCGGTAAAACCGCCACATTTATGCCCAAGCCCCTCTTCGGTGACAACGGTTCCGGTATGCACACCCACGTTTCGCTCTGGAAGAACGGAGAGAACCTCTTTGTAGGTGACAGCTACGGCGGACTTTCAGAGCTTGCCCTCTACTTCATCGGTGGAATTATCAAGCACGCTAAGGCTATCTGTGCCTTTACAAACGCTACAGTTAACTCCTACAAGAGACTCGTTCCCGGTTACGAGGCTCCCGTTAACCTCTGTTACTCTGCAAGGAACAGGTCTGCGGCGATAAGGGTTCCTGTTGTTACATCTCCTAAGGCGAAGAGGATTGAGGTCAGGTTCCCAGACTCTTCGGGAGCTCCCTACCTCACATTTGCAGCTCTCCTTATGGCAGGCCTTGACGGAATTGAGAACAAGATACATCCAGGAGAGCCTGTTGATAAGAACCTCTACGACCTTCCACCTGAAGAGCTTAAAGACATTCCTACAGTTCCAGGCTCCCTTGAAGAAGCAATCAATGCCCTTGAGAAGGACTATGAGTTCCTTACAAAGGGCGGCGTAATGACAGAGGAGTTCCTTGCCGACTACATTGAGTACAAGAGGAAGGAAGAGATTGATCCTGTAAGGCTCAGGCCAACACCTATGGAGTTCCTCCTCTACTACGACGTTTAATTTTCAGTTTTAGGTTTGTGTTAAGCCCCCGCTTAAGCGGGGGTTTTCTATTTTAGGAGGTGTTATGAGTCTGTTTGATGAGGCGGCAAAGAGCTGGGATTCAAAGCCCCACAGAGTTGAGACAGCACGGAGAGTTGGGGAGGCGATTCTCTCTTCTGTTCCTGTCTCTAAAGAGTGGAGAGTTCTTGACTTTGGGGCAGGTACGGGGCTTTTGACTCTTTTCCTGGCTCCCCACGTTTCAGAGATTGTGGCTCTTGATAACTCTAAAGGAATGATTGACGTTTTGAGAGAGAAGATTGATAAATTGGGTGTTAACAACGTTAGACCGTTTCTTGGCTCTTACTCCGATTTTCAGTTTGAGTTTCCTTTTGACCTGATAGTTTCCAGTATGTCTGTTCACCACGTTAAAGATGTTGGAGAACTCTTTAAGTGGTTCTCTTCTATTTTAAAGACGGGTGGTTACGTTGCAATTGCAGACCTTGTGAAAGAGGATGGAACTTTCCACAGGGACAATACTGGTGTTTTCCACTTTGGCTTTGAGAAGACAGAGTTTGAAGACTATATGAACTCTGCCGGAATAGAACCTGTAGAGTTTAAGGTTATCCACTCAATAGAGAGAAACGGCAGGGAGTATCCCATCTTTCTTTCAGTTGGCAGGAAGGTTTAAAACTCTCTTGCGATGAGGTCTGAGAGGGTTTCTCTCTGCCTTATAACTCTAAAGCTATTTCCTTCAACCATCACTTCAGCAGGCCGTGGCCTTGAGTTGTAGTTTGAGGCCATTGTGAAGCCGTAGGCTCCAGCGCTGAGAACGGCGATATAATCTCCCTCTTTAAGGATTGGGAGCTCCCTCTCTTTTGCTATAACGTCTCCCGTTTCACAGATAGGGCCTACTACATCTGCAACAACGGTTTCATTGCCTTTCTCTGTCAGTGGAACGATGTGGTGGTAGGCGCCGTAAAGGGAAGGTCTTGCAATGTCGTTCATTCCAGCGTCTACTATGTAGAAAACTTTGTCCTCTCTTCTTTTAACGTATAGAACTTTCGTTATGAGAACTCCAGCGTTTCCGCTTATTCTCCTTCCCGGCTCTAAAATGAGATGGCAGTCAAGTTCTTTAACTACAGGAACTATCGTTTCTGCCAGCTTTGCCGCAGGTATTACCTCTTCCTCTGGTCTGTAGTTTATTCCAAGTCCACCACCGGCGTCAAAGTACTCTATTTCAATTCCTGTGGTGCGGAGCTCTGTCACAAAACCTGCAACTTTCTCTGCCGCCTCTCTAAAGACCGATACGTCCGTTATCTGTGAGCCTATGTGGAAGTGTATTCCTACAGGGTTTAGCCACCTGCTCTCCTTTGCGTATTTGTAGAGGTAAAAGGCTTTTTCAAACGTTACGCCGAACTTTGCCTCTTTGAGGCCTGTTGAGATGTAGGGATGTGTCTTCGGGTTTACATCGGGGTTTACCCTTATAGCAATGGGAGCTCTCTTTCCAATTCTCTCTGCAACCCGTTCTAAAGCGTGGAGCTCCCCTTCAGATTCAACGTTAACCATTAAAATGTCTCTTTCAAGGGCGAAGAGAAGCTCGTCTTCCCTCTTTCCAACTCCTGCAAAAACAATTTTCTCTGGTTCTATTCCGGCAGTTAGAGCTCTAAAAATTTCTCCCATAGAAACGGTATCTGCCCCTGCTCCAAGTTCCTTCAAAATCTTTAAAACGTGAACGTTTGAGTTTGACTTAACGGCAAAACAGGTTGTGTGGGAAACGTGTAAGAAGGCGGAGTCAAACTCTTTGAACCAGTGTTCTAACGCTCCTTTACTGTAAACGTAAAGTGGGGTTCCAACGCTTTCAGCAACTTCTTTTAGAGAAACTTCCTCAAAGTAGAGCTCTCCGTTCTTGTATCCCAGTTTTGGGTAGATTTCCCTCATTTAACCACGCTCCTCTTCTCTTTTGCTCTCTGGAAAAACTCTTTAAGCCCTTCTTTATCCTCTTTCTCTATGAGTTTTTCAACCTCTTCAAGGGCTGCTTTAAATGTTTTCAGCGAGTTTAACAGGTTTTCCCTGTTTGCTATGCAGATGTCCCTCCACATTATCGGATCGCTCATGGCTATTCTGGTAAAGTCTTTAAAACCGCCGCCAGTATAATCAAAGAGGTTCGTTTTTACCTCTTCTGAAAGCTTGTCTATTGCTGAAACTATTGAGTAGGCAACAACGTGGGGGAGGTGACTAACAGCTGCGAATACTCTGTCGTGGTAGAAGGGGTCCATTTCAACAATCTCTGACCCCAGGTTCTTCCAGAGTTTTTTTACCTTTTTAAGGGCTTCAGGGTCTGTCCTCTCTGTTGGAGTTACTATGAACTTTGCGTTAACAAAGAGGTTTTCAACTGCGTTTTCAACACCCGATTTTTCCGTTCCTGCTATCGGGTGGCCGCCAACGAATGGTGCAATTCCCCTAAGGAGTTCTTCACACTTTACTACAAGCTCTCCCTTAACACTCCCGAGGTCTGTTACTACAGCTCCTTTCTTTATATGGGGTTTTATCTGCTCTATTACAGTTTCGTAGACCCCAACAGGGGTTGCTATTACAACGAGGTCGGCCCCCGATACTATTGAGTGTTTTATGCTTCCGCTGTCTATAAACTCAAGCTCTAAGCCCTTTTCAATGGCTTCGGGGTTTATATCTACGGCCGTTATCTTTCCGGGAAAACCTTTGAGCTTGAGGTTTAGGGCGAAAGAGCCACCTATGAGTCCTAATCCAATTATGCAGATCTCCTGAAAGTCCCACTCCAAGGGAGCTCTCCTTAAAGGTTTTTAAGTGCTGCCAGAATTTTACAGGAGTTTTCAAGTGCAGAGATGTACATAAGGGCCTCTTCCGGCGTTTTCCCGGCTGCAAAAGGACCGTGGCTGTAGACTACGGCAACAGGGGTTTCTTTGAGAATTTCCGAGAGCTTTTGGGCAACCTCCGGTGAGGAGACAACTTTTTGGGCTTTCACAACAGGAACTTCACCTAAAAGGAGTTTTCCCTCTGAATCTGGGGGGACTATTCTGTCGGTTTTCAGTGAACAGGCAACTGTAAACGGTGAGTGGGTGTGGAGGATTGCTTTAACACTTTTGTTTTCTCTATAAATTGTTCTGTGAACAACCAACTCCATAGAGGCAAACCTGTCAAGTACCGGATTTTCTTCTAACGTTGTTAAAACGAAGTCCTCTTCTTTCAGGTAACCTAACATTTTCCCTGAGCGCTTTATCAGAATGTTGTTTCCTATTCTCATGCTGATATTTCCACCGTGGGTATCTGTGAGGCCTGCTTCAAAAGCAATTCTTCCTACTCTTATCAGCTCCTGCCTCTCTTTCAGAAAAGGAACCATTTTTCCTCCAAATGAAAAGGCCGCCCAAAGGCGGCCTCTTAGATATTTAGTAGATCCTTAAACTTTACTTCTTCCTCTTTCTCAACCTCTCCATAGCTATCTGGATGCTGGCCCTTAGCCTGTCTATTGCAATTGCCAGTTTGGTTATTTCGTCTTTAACCTCTTCTTCTTTCAGTCCCCTTACTCCAAGGTCTAAGTCAAGTTTTCCGACGCTAATATCGTGGGCTGCCTGTGTAAGCTTTTCAATCGGTTTTATGATCTCGCTTTTAGCGAAGTACCAGAAGATTATGAATGCTAAGATGAGTGCCAGGATGTTCCAGATGTCTACCATTTTCATAGCTGTTCCGAGGAGGCTTGGTGGAACAATTGTTACGCTGATGATTCCACGGAGCTCCCCTTCCTTGTACCCGGAAGCCCTTTTGAAAGCATCTTCTCCGTACTTTGCAATAATGGCCTTCTTGAAGATAGGGTCAACCTGATCAGGAGTTCCATGACACTTTAAACAGCCCTTTTCAACTTTGAGGGCTTTTGCAAAGCGGAACTTATCTCCGTCCCATCCCCAGTACTCTCCAGAGGTGTTTCCTTTCTTAAGTTCTTTTCTTATTTCTCTTATAGCCTTTGCTTCCCATTTATCCGGTTTGTCTGTAGGTGATAAATACCTGTCAGAAACTGCTTTAAAGCTCCAGCCGTACTCTATATTTGTAAGCTCTGAGAGTTCCCTCGTTGCCAGAGCCGGGTTGTGGGCGTAGAAGTGGACTTCATCTAAGTTCTGGAGTTCTTCACCTGTCCTGTAACTCTTTAAAACACCGTTCTGGGCATCAAGAGCAACAAGGTAACCGGTATCGGGGTTGTACTTGTCTTTCGTCCATACAGTTCCAAAACCTGCTATCCAGCGTCTGAAGATGATAACCTGTTGGGCGATTAACCTGCCCTCTTTTATAAGCTGTTGCTGGTAGTTCTTGTCAAGGAGGTGGAGGAAGGAGGCAGTTGCGAGTGTAACAACTATTATGAAAACAATGAGAACTTTTTGTGAAATGCTCAGGTTTTTAATTCCCATCAGCTCCTCCTCTCAACAAGAGTGTTATCTCGTCCTTTAACCTCTCCCTACAGCTCTCTCCCTCTATTAGGCATGTATCCGGGATCTTCTCTATCAGGTTTTCAACGAAAGTGTCTATCATGTTAACAGGAAGTCTTGTTATTTCCATGTCTTCAAAAGTTTCCTCAACTAAGAACTCTCCCATAGGTCCCATTGCTTCCACCAACAGTTCCCTTATCTTTTCAAAGACTTCTGGATTAACAAATCCTGTTTTTTCCTCTGTCTCTTCTTCTTTGGTTGTCGGTTGAGAAACACCCTCTATTTCCCTGATGAATCCTTTTTCTTTCAGGGTATATATCTTTTCCAGGCCGCTTTTGAAAGATTTTGCTCCGCGGAAGATGGTTTTTGCAAGGTTATTGCCTTTAGACAAGAGAGAGATAAGCTTCCAGCTTTCCGGGTCTATGGTTACAGGTTCTCCTATATCTTCTGAGAGTTCAAATACTGAATTTTTCTTAAAGAGCTCCTTAAGTTTCTCTCCCATTTCGTCTTGCTCTTTTGTAAAGTCCATCATAACGGCAATGGTATCTATCTCTTCTATGGGTTCTGCTTTTACCTCTTTTTCCAAGAAAGAGAATCTTCCCTTTTCCCACATTGCAATGTAGTGGAGGATGAACTTTACGGCTTCCGATAGGGAGATTTCTCCTTTTTTAACTCTTTCTTTCAGCTCTTCTAAAAACGGAACGTTTGTTTTAAAGTTTATGACTTTCCCATCTTTCAGCTGTAGAGTTATACTTTCTCCGTTGCTGTTTAGGAGAACCTCACCAGTTTTCTTTCCGATGCTTACTATCTGAAGAAGGTCAAGAATTTCTGAGTAGGAGGAGAAATCGCCCCTCAGTTCCATGGTATCTCCCAATATTGCTTCGGTGTTAGAATAATCCTAACACATATACCAGTATAGGAGAAGTGGGAAATGGCAGTTTCCTACAACGAGGATGTTAGACTGGGTAATTCTGTTTTTCACGTTCAAACGGAGTACTACAAAAAGAGCGGTAAAGTTGTTTCAAACATCTTTAAAGACGGCCTTTCCATAAAAAGGCTGGAAAAGAGTGTTGAAGAGGGAGCAGATGTTGACTCGGCTGTTGCTCAGTTTCACAGTTATGTTGTAGAACGTCTCAGAAGTAGCCTTAAAAAGAAAGCTCTTCAGAAGAAAGGAGTTCTTTCTATTCCTGATTCTGTTAGGGAGGAGCTCCTCAACGTTCTCAATCCTTACTTCGGTGTTGCCTCTTCTTTTGTTATAGAAGAGGCTCTTTCAAATTCTGCAAGTGTTGATGATTTTCTTGATAACCTTCTTGAAGGATTGCCGACTAATATTAAAGATGCACTTGGTGAGAAACTCTCGTCCCTTCTTCCTTCTATTTCGGTTTCTCAAGCACCTTCAGAGGAGAAGGGCAATACAGAACCGGAAGAGTTTACCGAGGAGAAGAAGGAGAAGGCCCTTAAGATACTTTCAGATTATTTTGGAATAATGTCTCTTTCTGTTCTGGAAGATGCCCTTGAAGAGTGGAAGAGCGGAGAGTACAGTGAGCTTGTAGAGCTCATAGTCTCCCACTTGAACGATGAGAAGGAGAGGGAAGAGCTCTACCATAGACTTATGTTTCTATAAACTCAGGGTTAAACGACCTGTTAACCTTTTCAGAGAAGAGTTTCAGGGATTTTAGCTCTTTTTCTGAGAGGTGGAAATTGAGGCAGTTTAGGTAGTTTTCACAGAGTTTCTCGGGAAGGTTTAGCTTTGGGGCGTATTCCTTACATATATCATTGTAGTGCTTTTCTCCGTAGTTCCTTGACTCTATAAGTTTCCTGTAAAACCTTTGTACCTCTTCTTTTTTTCGGCTGTAACTCTCCTTTCTCACCGCCCAGAGTGCAAAGACGAAGGGGAGCTCCGTTAAGTTAAACCACTCTTCTGCCAGGTCGTAGACGAATGGAAACTTCTTCATCTTCATCAGCTTGAGAGCGTCATCTCCTATCGCCAGAACCGCTTTTGGGTTCCGTGGCAGTGTGTTTTCCTTCAGAGAGTAGTAGTAGAAGTTTGGCTCAACACCGTAGACTTCACGGAGAAGGTACTTGAGGAGTTCTTTGGAGGTCATGGAGCTCCTGGTTATCCATACATCCTTCCTGTGGAGCTGATGGATGGGAACCGTTGAAAGAAAGAGAACGCTTACAACTCTTTTCTCTGCCGATATTGAAAGGTCTGGAAGTAACAGGTACTTTTCACTGTTCCGGATGTACTCGTACGATGAGATTACAGAGATGTCTAAGAATCCTTCGTTTAATAGCCTGTTAAGTTCAGATGGGACGTCCTCAACAAACTCCACTCCAAAGCTGTCAACAACCCCCTTTATGAAGCCGTAGTAGACGGGAACGGTGTTTAAGTATTCAATCTTCCCAACCTTCAGCATCCCTCTTTTAACCTCTCTAAAGTTCTACAAACCGAACAGACCGGAGCCGTTGTCGGCATCCCGCACACCTTACACTCGTTGAGCTCAAGCTGTTCTCTGAGCTCTTTCTCAAAAATGGGTTTTGCCTTTTTCAGGAACTCTTTGTAGAACCTGAGCTTAGTTCCCGGCATCTGGTGTTCTAAGAGTGCCAAGGCCTGTTTGTATACCTTTGAGGTGGCCTCTTTAGCGTTGGGGCAGCCGGTCTCCATGTACTCAATTCTGTTAAGTATTGCGTAACTTACTGTCTCCTTTTCTGTCAGGAAGCAGAAAGGTTTAACTTTTCTTGCAAATCCCTTCTCCTCAGGTAGAACGGGATACTGTCTTCCTAAATAACCTATCTCCCACCTCATCGTATTTGATAGAAGTAGGGCCGACTCATCGTCTAAGTTGTGTCCGGTTGCAATAACCCTGAATCCCTGCTCCTTTGCAATTCTGTTCATCAGGTACCTTTTAAACGTTCCGCACACCGAACACACATCTCTTCTTCCTGTTCCGCGGGCTATCTCTTCTATTGTGTATCCAAACTCCTTTTTAAGGTTAAATACAATTAAAGGTCTTTCTATCCTTTCTGAGAATTTTCTGCAGATTTCAAGGGATTTTTCTGAGTAGCTCCACCCCTCTATTCCGAGGCTTATGTGGATTCCGTAGGTTTCGTATCCTAACCTGTGGAGAGCCAGCCAGAGTGAGAGGCTGTCTTTACCACCGGAAACGGCTACTGCTACCTTTTCCTTCCTTGAGAACATTTGAAACTGCTTTATGGTTTTCTGAACCTGCTTCTCAAACCACTCTATGAAGTGGGTTCTGCACAGGGCTAACCTGTGGTGTCTCAGATAGATAACAGCTTTTGTCCGTTTTCCCTTTGACTTACAGATTTTGCAGAGCATTTCCTAACCTACTTTTGAGTTTTAAGCTATTCTATCAGCCCTCTATTTCTTTCAGGGCCTCTTCAATTTCCTCAACCGTTGCCGTTGCCGTTCCAAGTTTTCCTACAACTATTCCTGCTGCAAGGTTTGCTATTTCTCCGGCTTCAAAGGGAGTTGCTCCAGCGGCTACCGATAGAGCGAAAGCGCTTATTACAGTATCTCCCGCTCCTGTAACGTCAAAAACCTGCTTTGCCCTTGTGGGTATGTGCTTAAAGCCATCTTTCATGACTAACGAAAGTCCCTTTTCACTCCTTGTGATTACTGCATAGTCAAGCTTGTACTTTTCTATCAGCCGTTTTCCGGCTTCCTCTGTCTTTCTGTCGGTGTTGGGCATTACTCCAACTGCTTGAAAAGTCTCTTTTATGTTTGGCGTCATTGCGGTAACTTCGTGGTAGATCCGAAAGTTTTTCTCTTTCGGGTCTAAAAATATGGGAACTTCTCTCTTTATTTTCCCTGTGTGTTTGAAGAGTTCCTCTGTTATTACCCCCTTTCCGTAGTCTGAGATTACAACTGCGTCAAACTCCCTGTAGTGGTTTAAGAGGAAGGAGATAACTTCTCTCTCAATCTCTTTGGGTAGGTAGTCTCTGCTCTCCCAGTCAACCCTTAAAAGTTGTTGTGAGCCAGCGATTATTCTGGTCTTCCTCGTTGTTGGGCGTGAGGTGTCTGTTATTAGAGTTCCGGTTTCGGCTCCCAGAACCTGGAGGAGCTCCCTCAGTCTCTCTCCAGCCTCATCTTTTCCGATAACTCCTAAAGGAACTGCCTCTCCCCCCAGTGCTTTTATGTTTGCTACAACGTTTGCGGCTCCGCCAGGCCTGAAGGTTACCCCTTTTGCTTCAACAACGGGAACAGGAGCTTCCGGGGAGATTCTCTCAACGGTTCCTTTTATGTACTCGTCAACCATAAAGTCGCCGATTACCAAGATTCTCTTTCCCCTGAACTTCTTAAGGATCTCCTTTCTAAACAAGGCCTTCTCCCTTGAGGCTTACGAAGTTTTCTCTTCCAAGGATTATGTGGTCTAAAACCTCTATCCCTAAAAGTTTTCCCGCTCTACAGAGTTCTTCTGTAATGGAGATATCTTCTTTGCTCGGGGTTGGATCTCCTGACGGGTGGTTGTGGAACAGGATAACAGCCTCTGCAAGGTCTCTAACTGCAGGGTTAAAAACTTCTTTCGGGTTGACCGCTGTTCTTCCCGTTCCACCAACAGAAACGATGTGGACGTTTATCAGAAAACCTTTCCTGTTTAGCGTTAGAATTCCAAAATGTTCTGTCTCCTTGTAAGAAAAGGGTTTCAGTACTTTAAAGGCCTCTTCGGGGGATGTTATCTTACCCTTTGGGGTTCCTTTTACCCTCTTTGAGAGCTCAAAGGCTGCTTTTAGAGTTATAGCTTTTGCTTTTCCGAGTCCTTTGAAAGAGCTCAGCTCTTCAACCGAGGCTTTTGACAGGTTTTCTATACCACCAAAGTGGGAGAGGAGCTCCCTGGCAAGGTCAACGGCGTTCTTCCCGCTTGTTCCGGTTCTTATGAGAATTGCCAGGAGCTCCGAGTCTGTAAGGTTCTCTGCTCCTATCTCTAAAAGCTTCTCTCTGGGCCTGTCAGACGGTGGGAGCTCCTTCAGCCTGTACCTCAAGCTTTTAACTCCCTTAAAACCCTTGCACACCTTTCACAAACGTCCGGGTACTCCTCGTCTTTACCAACGGTTTCGCTGTAGATCCAGCACCTCTGACACTTCTCTCCTTTAGCCCTTTCGGCTAAAACTTTGATTCCTTTAACCTCTTCGCTTTCCACTGCCGTTTCTGGAGCCTGGCTGATGGGGAGAACTTCCGCCTGCGATGTGATGAAGATGTAGGGGAGCTCCGCCTCGTACTCTTTTAAGAGCCTGTAGTCCTCGTTATCTGCGTAGACCTTAACGGAGGCCTCTAACGAGTGGCTTATAAGCCCTTCCTTCCTTGCAACTTCCAGAGCCTTGTTCACGACCCCTTTTATTTCAATGAGCCTGTTCCAATTTTTAAGGACCTTTTCGTCAAGCTCTTCACACAGGGGAGGGAACTCCTCTAAGAAGATAGACTCCTTTTCGGTTCCCGGAATGTGGCTATAGGCTTCCTCTGCTGTAAATGAGAGGATTGGGGCAATAAGGGTTGTAAGGCCGTAGAGTATTCTGTAGATGGCCGTTTGGGAGCTCCTCCTCTTCTTTGAATCGGGATGTTCGCAGTAGAGGGCGTCTTTACTTATGTCTAAGTAGATTGAGCTCAGCTCTACAGAGCAGTACTCGTAAATCCTTCTAAATACCCTGTTGAACCTGTAGCTGTTGTAGTCGTTAACAACGTCGTTTACAACCTGCTGGAATCTGTTAATTGCCCACCTGTCAATTTCAGAGAGTTCCTCGTACGGAAGAGCTTTATCGGGGGTAAAGTCTGAGAGGTTCCCGAGCATAAACCTTATTGTGTTTCTTATCTTCTTGTAGGCATCGCTCACCTTCTTGAGGATGTTGTCAGAAATCCTTACGTCCTCTGTAAAGTTCTCGCTTGCAACCCACAGTCTTAGAATGTCTGCACCGTAGCGTTTAACAACGTCTAACGGAGAGATAACGTTCCCCAAAGACTTGCTCATTTTGTAACCCTTTTCGTCTAACGTGAAGCCGTGGGTGAGGACTGAACGGTAGGGAGCTCTCCCCCTGGTTCCGCAGGACTCTAAAAGACTTGCCTGGAACCATCCCCTGTGCTGGTCAGAACCTTCTAAGTAGAGGTCTGCTGGCCAGGAGAGCTCCGACCTCCTCTCAAGAACTGCCGCGTGTGACGAACCTGAGTCAAACCAGACGTCTAATATGTCCATCTCCTTTTCAAACTCGTTTCCGCCACACTTAGGACAGGTAAAGCCTTCTGGAAGGAGCTCCTCTGCACGTTTCTCGTACCAGGCATCTGCAGATTCCTTCTCAAAGATTTCTGCAACCCTATCTGCAATCTCTTTTGAGTAGATAACTTCTCCGCACTTTTTACAGTAGAAGGCAACTATAGGAACACCCCATATCCTCTGCCTTGATATACACCAGTCGGGGCGCTGCTCAACCATATTTTTTATCCTTATCCTTCCCCACTCTGGAATCCACTTTACTCTGTCAATCTCAGAAAGGGCAACCTGTCTGAGGGTCGGTTTACCCCTGTCCATTGCAATAAACCACTGGGGAGTTGCCCTGAAAATTACCTTTCCTTTACATCTCCAGCAGTGGGGGTAGGAATGGGTTATCTTTCCGGCGTAGAGTAGATTCCCTGTCTCTTTTAACTTTTCAATTATTACGCTGTTTGCATTCCATATTTTTGTTCCCTGTAGCCATTCGGGAGCTTCTTCTGTAAACCTTCCGTAGTCATCAACGGGAACCAAAACGGGCAGTTTGTACTTAAGTCCTACCTGATAGTCTTCCTCACCGTGGCCTGGAGCAATGTGGACAAGGCCGGTTCCTGTGTCTGATGCTACGTAGTCTGCAAGAACAACCCTTCCTTCTCTTTCAATAAAGGGATGGATGTACGTTATCCCCTCAAGCTCTGTTCCCTTAGTTTCTTTTACTACTTCACCTTCAATTCCCGTTTTCTCTTTGAAGTCTTCAAGTAGTGGCGTTGCTACAACGTAGTGTTTCTCTCCAGACTTTAGGATTGAATAGGGGAGCTCCGGGTTAACGGCAACTGCAACGTTTGCAGGAAGAGTCCAGGGAGTTGTTGTCCAGATTACAAGGTAAGAGTCTTCCGGAAGGGTACCTTTTCCGTCTTTCACTTTAAAGGCGACGTAGATGGAAGGAGAAGTTTCGTCTCCGTACTCAATTTCAGCCTCTGCCAGTGCAGTAACGCAGCTTGGACACCAGTAGACAGGCTTCTTGGCCCTATAAACGAGCCCTTTTTCGTAGAACTTTCCCAATTCCCTGACTATATCTGCCTGATATTTGGGATCCATAGTTATGTAGGGGTTTTCCCAGTCACCTATAACCCCTAACCTGATAAACTCTTCCCTTTGTGTATTTACCCACTTCTCTGCGTAGTCCCTGCAGAGCTTTCTTACCTCTAACGGGTCAACCTCATCTTTCCTCTTCTTTATCTTCTTAAAGACTGCCCTTTCAATGGGTAGACCGTGGCAGTCCCAGCCGGGAACAAACGGGGTTTGGTATCCCTGCATTGTCTTAGACTTAATTACAATATCTTTCAAAATTTTGTTGAGGGCATGGCCAATATGGATGTGGCCGTTGGCGTAAGGTGGTCCGTCGTGGAGTATAAATTGGTCGTCGCACCTGTGCTCTTCAAGCAGTTTCCTGTATAGATCAATCTCCTGCCATCTCTTTAGGGTTTCAGGTTCCTTTTTAGGTAAGTTTCCCCTCATTGGAAATGCAGTTTTTGGAAGGTTCAGCGTCTCCTTGTAATCTTTACCGCCCATAGGGTTCCTCCTGAGAAAAGTGGCTCTATTTTATCAGAGTTGAAATATAATTCAGGCCGAAATCTTATGTCTTAAAAGGCGGGGAGATGAAAGAGCTTGTCAGGGAGAAAGTTGTAGAGGCCGTTAGGGAAGTTTACGGAGATGATGCAGTTTCTGTTGTTGATAGGGCTTCGTTTGAAAAGCCCAAAAGGAAGGAGTTTGGAGACCTTGCAACAAACGTTGCTTTTCTCCTTGCAAGGGTTCTGAGGCAGTCTCCGAGGGCTATAGCTGAGGAGATTGTAAGGGTTTTAAGAGGAAGTGGAGACTTTGAGAGCGTGGAAGTTGCAGGTGGGGGATTCATAAACTTCAAACTATCCCAGTCTCTATATAACGAAATTCTAAGAGCGGTGGTTGAGACAGATTTCTACGTTTCAGACGTTGGAAACGGTGAAAGAGTACTCCTTGAGTACGTTTCTGCCAATCCTACCGGCCCTCTGCATGTGGGTCATGGAAGGGGAGCCGTTGTTGGAGACGTTCTCTACCGAATTATGAAGCTTACGGGCTACAGGCCTGAAAGGGAGTTCTACGTAAACGATGCTGGCAGACAGATAAAGCTCTTAGGTCTTTCCATCTACCTGAGGGCTAAGGAACTACAGGGAGAGAAGATAACCCTCCCAGAAGATGCCTACTCTGGAGAGATTGAGATATGGAACAGGAACTACATAAAGGAGCTTGCAGAAAAACTCCTCCAGTTGAAGCCAGACCTGTTAGAGCTGCCAGAAGATGAAGCTGTTGAGTTGGCTGCAGAGTTTGGGAAAGAGGAGCTCCTGAAACAGATTCAGGAAGACTTAAGGGAGCTCCGTGTTGAGTTTGACAGCTGGTTCAGTGAGAGGGAGCTCTATGAAAAGGGGGAAGTTGAGCGGGTTTTAAGGATTTTAGAGGAGAAGGGTTACATTTACGAGAAAGATGGAGCTCTCTGGCTGAAAACAACCCTCTTTGGAGACGACAAAGACAGGGTTGTAAAGCGTTCAAACGGCGAGTTTACCTACTTCGCATCAGACATTGCCTACCACTACAACAAAATAGCGAGGGGCTACGACAGGGGAATAGACATCTGGGGAGCAGACCACCACGGTTACATTTCAAGGGTTAAGGCGGCCATTGCGGCTCTTGGGAAAGACCCAGACTGGCTTGAGATCGTTCTCATTCAGTTGGTTAAACTCTTCAGAAACGGTGAAGAAATTAAGATGTCTAAGAGAAAGGGAAACTTTATTCCCCTGAAGTGGCTGATGGACGAGGTTGGAGTTGATGCAGTCCGTTTCTTTTTCCTGTTAAAACGTCACGACACCCCTCTTGATTTTGATTTAGACCTCGCAATCTCAACTAAGAGCGATAACCCGGTTTACTACGTTCAGTATGCCCATGCAAGGCTCTGTAGTGTTCTGGACAAGGCAGAAGAGAGGGGGTTTAAACCGTTGGCAGATCACTTAAACCTTTTAAACACAGAAGAGGAGAGGGAGCTTATACTTAGATGCTACAGCTTGAAGTACGAGCTTCAGCAGGCAGCGAAGAAGAGAGAACCCCACAGGCTTACCTACTACCTGATAGAGCTCTCTTCCGCTCTCCACCGGTTTTACAACAGGCACAGGGTTGTGGGTGGTGAGAACAGAGAGCTTACCTCTGCCAGGCTCTACCTGGTGGAAGGAGTGAGGAAGACACTTGAAATAGGTCTTGGTATATTAAACGTTAAAGCACCGAGGAGGATGTAATGGAAGGAGAGAGGAGGGTTCAGATTGTTATTGCCGTAATTGCCGCTGTTCTACTTGCTTTTGCCTACGGCGTAGGATACTACGTAGGAAAGGGAACGGGTATTGAGGAAGAGAAGAAAATCTGTGAGGTCCAGAAGAGACAGCTTATTAAAACTCTTTCCCGGATAACACCAGTTTCAAGGCCTGAACCTGTTGAGGAAAAGGTTGTAGGAACACCTCCTCAAGAAGAGGGGAAAAAACCAGAGCTGCCCACCGCAACAGCTGTAGTTTCAAAGAAGAAAGAGGTTAAGGAAGGGGCAGTTTCTGAGAAAAAGGAAGTTAAACCCGGAGAGAAGACTAAACCTCAGGTTGTGGTTTCCAAGGAAGCTGTAAAGAGTCAGCCGCAGGCAAAAGTGGAAAAATCAACTCCACCTGTAGCTGTAAATAGTGTTCAGAAAACAGAGACGGTTAACAACCCTGCCAAACCGGAAGGAGCCCAGTTTAGAGGAGAGAATAGATCTGGGAAAAAGTACTACCTGCAGTTAGGTATATTTAAAAACAAGGCTAATGCTGTCAAACTGGCTGAGGAGCTGAACAGGAAAGGATTTCAGGCGAAGACAGTTTTTGGAAAGAGATACGTAAAGGTTATTGTTGGTTACTTTGATTCTCTTCATCAGGCAAGGGTTGTTCAGAAGGAGCTCCGTTCAGCAGGATTTGATTCAGTTCTTAAGTGGAGGAAGAATTGATAGACACACATGCCCACCTCCACTTCCCCCAGTTTGATAAAGACAGGGAAGAAGTAATAAAGGAGTGTGAGGAGAAGTTAGACGCCGTTATAACCGTTGGTTGTGACCTTAAGGATAGTAGAAGGGCAATAGAGGTTGCCCAGCAGGGAAAAAATATCTATGCCTCTATCGGTATTCACCCCCATGAGGCCAAAGGCTACTCTGAAAAAGACTACAGCAAGATTATTGACCTTGCAAAAGAGCCAAAAGTTGTTGCTCTCGGTGAGATGGGACTTGACTTTTACCGCAACCTTTCCCCTAAAGAAAAGCAGTATGAAGTCTTTCTGATGCAAATTGAGGCAGCAAAAGAGCTGAACCTTCCCGTAATAATCCATACCCGAAACGCTGCAAAAGAGATGGCCGACTTTATAAGGAAACATTTTGGCGGTGTAAGGGGAGTTATTCACTGTTTCAGCGGAGAGAGGGAACTCCTTGAGGCCGCCTTAGACGCGGGTCTTTTCATCTCCTACGCAGGTCCCGTTACATATCCGAAGAACGAGGAGCTCCGCCAAACTCTCAGATACGTTCCATCCTCAAAACTCCTTGTTGAAACCGATTCTCCCTACCTATCTCCCCAGCCCGTTAGAGGAAAGAGAAACAAACCCACATACGTAGCCTACACAGCAATGACAGTTGCAAAAGTTTTGGGCCTTTCTTTCACAGACATAGACAGGATAACAACAGTGAACGCTAAGAGGCTCTTTAACCTTCCAATGAGCCCTGAGGAAGAGAAGGAGAGGCTTGTTTACCAGGTTGGAGATAAGCTCTACGTAAACCTTACAACCAAATGCCCCTGTAACTGTAAGTTCTGTTTCCGCGGAACGGAAGATTACATACTCGGCTACAACCTGAACCTTTCAAGGGAACCGATAGCTGAAGAATACATGTACCGTATAAAGAACCCAAAAATTTACAGCGAAATAGTATTCTGCGGTTACGGTGAGCCCTTTAAAAGATATGAAGTTCTGAAAAAAGTTGCAGAGTGGATCAAAAAATTTGCTAAAGACGTTCCCGTCAGAGTAGATACCTGCGGACTTGCTTACTTAATAACTGGAAACAGGGAAGTTTTAGATGAGCTGAAAGGCCTTGTTGATACTTTCAGTATTAGCGTTAACGCTTCAAATCCCGAAGAGTATTACAGAGTTGTCCGTCCAGAGTTCGGAGATAAGAGCTGGGATGCGCTTATCTCCTTCATAAAGGATGCAAAGGAAAAGGGCTTTAACGTTTTAATTACTGCCGTTGACTACCCCGGGTTTAACAGGCAAGCCTTTGAGAAGTTTGCCAGAGAACTTGGAGTAAACTTTAGAATAAGACCGTTTAAGAGGTTCAAACCTTGGGAAGAATAGTGCGTTTTACAGTATCTATAGATGAAAAGCTCCTTGAAAAGTTTGATTCCTTTATAGAGGAGAAAGGTTACGTAAACAGGTCTGAGGCTGTAAGAGACCTGATACGCTCAGCCCTTATAGAGAAAGATTTAAAACCCGACAGTTTTGCTTTTGGAACTTTGACAATAGTCTACGACCACCACCAGAAAGAGCTTGTTGAGAAGATAACAGAAATTGAGCACAGTTACCTTAGCAACATTATTTCAACGATGCACATCCATATAGATCACCACCACTGTTTAGAGATACTTGCCGTTAAAGGAAAGGTGAAGGAGATAAAGGAGCTTGCAGATAAGATATCTTCTCTTAGGGGCGTTAAACACGCAAAGCTCGTTTTTACCGGCGTTGAACCTTAACTAAAACTGTCTATATTCCCGTTGGAGTAAACAAATTGGGAGGTAGCGATGGCTGGCCACTCCAAATGGGCAAACATTCGTCATAAAAAGGCTGCTCAGGATGCCAAAAGAGGGAAAATCTTTACAAAGCTTGCAAGGGAAATAACCGTTGCTGCAAGGGAAGGTGGCGGAGATCCTGAGTCTAACCCCAGGCTTAGAGCTGCAATAGAGAGGGCCCGTAAGTTCAACATGCCAAAAGAGAACATAGAGAGGGCCATAAAGAGGGGAACTGGAGAGATAGCTGGAGAGACGTTTGAAGAAGTAACTTATGAGGGATACGGCCCTGGCGGAGTTGCGATAATCGTTAAGTGTCTGACAGATAACAGAAATAGAACTGCTGCAGAGGTGAGGCACGCCTTCTCAAAACACGGAGGAAACCTTGGAACGTCTGGTTGCGTCTCCTGGATGTTTGAGAGGAAGGGCATTATCGTTGTTCCGGGTGATAAGTACGATGAAGAGACTGTTATGCTTGCGGCCCTTGATGCAGGGGCAGATGATGTTGTTTCAGAAGATGGAAAGTTCATCGTTTACACCCAACCCTCAGATCTTGAAACTGTAAGAAAAGGTCTTTTGGATGCAGGTATTGAACTTGAAGAGGCAAAACTTGACCTAATCCCGACAACCACAACAAAAGTTGAGGGAGATACAGCCCTAAAAGTTCTGAAACTCCTTGAAGCTCTTGAGGATTTGGACGACGTTCAGGAAGTTTATTCCAACTTTGACATGCCGGAAGAGGTTATGAATAATGCGTAAATGCTTGGCTCTTTTTCTTCTCCTTTCCCTTCCGGCTTACGGTGGAGATTTAAAGAACGTTGTTGATAGAGAGTCTCTTTTTCTCTCTTCCTGCTCTTTTTCTTCCACTTCCTGTGATACTCTCCTCAACATTCCCTGGGATAAACCCTCTTTTCAGTTCTGGCTCTCTTATTACAGGAACAGATGGAACAGGGTAAAACTTCTATCACAGGTTAACTCATTTAAACTTTTTTATCCGATCGTTAAAGAAATTTTCAGGCGGGAGGGGCTACCTGAAGACCTTTCCCTTCTTGCTATTGTTGAGAGCGACGGTAATCCGGCGGCTGTTTCAAAGGCTGGAGCTGCGGGCCTGTGGCAGTTAATGCCGGGAACTGCCAGAAAGCTTGGCCTTAAAGTTAACTGGCTGATAGATGAGAGGTTTGATCTTGTTAAGTCCACACTCGCTGCTGCTAAATATTTAAAAGAGCTCCACGCGCTCTTTCACCGCTGGGATCTGGCAATAGCCGCCTACAACGCTGGCCCTGGAACCATAAAGAAAAGACTTGAAAGGCTTGGAACCGATCAATTCTGGGATCTAACAAAACTCCCCGACGAAACCCTTGAGTACGTTCCCAAGTTTTACGCCGTTCTTTCTGTTGTCAAATCCTCTAATGTTCTTAACAGATCTTCAGAAGAGAAGCTGGTAACGGTTAAGGTGGCTTCAAGAACAACCCTTTCAAGGGTTGCAAGGGCTTTAAACGTTCCGTATTCTGTCGTAAGAAGGTTTAATAGACAATTCAGGAGAGGTATAGTACCGGCCGGATACTACGTTTACCTGCCTTCCCGTTCTATCAGGAACTTTAAGATTTTGAAGTACGCTAAGAACTCAAAAGTTTATGTTTATGTTCCTAAAAGGAGGGAGAAGCTTACAGTTATAGCCCGCCGTTTTGGCGTTTCTGCTAACTTTATAAAAAGACTAAACAGCCTCAGGTATAACGTTGCTTTTAAAGGTCAACCTCTTGTTATTGTAAAGTTGGGAGAAAAGAGAGAAGATGGAAACAGTTAGAGAGACCGATACAGTAATCCTTTTTGACCCGGAAAAAGGAAAAAAGTACTTCCTAAACCTTTCACTTACCAGGGGAAAGTTTAATACAGAAAAGGGAGAGATAGATCTATCTCAACTTGTTGGAAAACCTTACGGTTCAGCCGTTAAAACGCACAAAGGTTATACCTATCTTCTCCTGCCCACTACTCTCTACGAGTTCATAATGTTCAAGCTGAACCGTTTAACCCAGATAGTCTATCCGAAAGACGCAGCTTACATACTTTTGAGGCTTGACGTTAAGCCGGGAGACACAGTTGTTGAAAGTGGGATTGGAAGCGGAGCTCTCACCGCCGTCTTTGCCCAGGCTGTTGGTGAAGCGGGAAAGGTTATCAGCTATGAAAAGAGGGAGGAGTTCATAAAAAACGCCCTTTCAAACTTACGGAAAGTTGGGCTTGAGTCAAGGGTTGAGGTAAAACACAGAGACATTTCAGAGGGGTTTGACGAGAAAGAGGAGGCAGATGCCCTCTTTTTAGACGTTAGAGAGCCCTGGCTTTACTTAGATAAGGCCTACTCTGCCTTAAAACCGGGGAAGTTCTTGGGGATTTTAGTTCCAACTGCTAATCAGGTTATAGAGACTCTTAAGGCTTTAGAAAGTATGCCATTTATAGACTTAGAAGTTTCGGAGATTCTCCTTAGGAAGTATAAGACTGTTCCAGAGAGGTTCAGGCCTGAGGATAGGATGCCGGCTCACACCGCTTATCTTATATTTGCAAGAAAAATACCGGAGGGGAACTTCTAAATGGGAGGGCTTGAAATACTAACTAAATCGGGGATTGTTGGCTACACCATATTTGCCCTTTCAGTTTTTGCACTGGCGGTGGTTATAGAAAAACTTTTTACGCTTAGAATGGGAAAGCTTATTCCGAAGGAAGACCTCAAACTTCTCCTTGATTTCCTCAGGCAGGGGAACGTTGGAGATGCCGTTGAGCTCTGTAAGAGGAGAAAGAGTTTCCTCTCTATGGTTGTTCTTGATACCCTGAGGAACCTTGGGGAACCGACTAAAGAGAACTTCCTCAACGCCTTTGAAGTTAGTGCCAGGCGGAGGTTTACAGAGCTTGAAAGAGGAATGGTTCTTCTTGCGACAACTGCTGCAATCTCTCCCCTTTTGGGTCTTTTAGGAACCGTTCTTGGAATGGTAAAAATATTTGGAGTTTTAACCGGTGGAGGGGCTATAGGAAGCCCTCAGCAGCTTTCTGCCGGCGTGGCTGAAGCTCTTTTAACAACCATTTTAGGTCTTATAGTGGCAATTCCTGCAGTTGTTATGTACAACTTCTTCAACAAAAGACTTGACAAAATAGCTGCCGAGATTGAGGCTGCTGGAGTTCTACTTGCCAACAACTTTAAGGGACTTAAGTAGTGAAAGTTGCAACCTGGAACGTTAATTCCATAAGAGTTCGCCTTCCCCTTGTTCTTAGCTGGCTTAAGGGGACTGAAACAGACGTTCTGGGCATGCAGGAGATAAAAGTTGAAGGGGAGCTCTATCCCTATTCTTCCTTTAAGGAGATTGGTTATAACTGCAGCGTTCACGGACAGAAGGCCTACAACGGTGTTGCTGTCTGTTCTAAAGGAGCTCCCCAAAAAGTGGTTAAGGGCTGGCCCGACGGAGAGGACGATGAGAAGAGAATTATTACAGCATACTTCAAAGACTTTACTCTTATAAACGTTTATGTTCCGAGGGGTGGAGAGAGAGGAACGGAGAGACACGCTTATAAGATATACTTTCTCACAAAACTAAAAGTTTTTTTAACGGAGAATTTTTCCCCCACAGACCCTCTTATAGTTTTAGGGGATTTCAACGTTGCCCGCTCAGAAGTGGACGTTTACGATCCGGTCGTCTGGAAGGGAAGGATAGGTTTTATGGACGATGAGAGAGAAGCTCTTGAAGATTTACTTTCATTTGGGCTGTACGACCTTTTCAGGGAGAAGAACCCGCAGCTGCAGAAATTCAGCTGGTTTGATATAGAAACCGGTGCCTTCTCAAGACACAGGGGATTGAGGATAGACTACATCTTTGCCACAAAACCTCTACTTGATGCCTGTTTAAAGTGCGATATTGACTATAACGCCAGAAAAAGAAGAGGCAACCTATTGCCTTCAGACCATGCCCCTGTTTATGCTGAATTTAAACTCTAAGCGTATATGCTGATGGAACTTTCTCCACCTGCACTCTGGTTTAGGGAGTTTATCAGCGTTGTTATCGTCTGATACGTAACTTCCTGAGCCTTAGACAGTGCGAAAAGACTTCTTATTTCGCTGAGAGCTCTCTTCCTCATCTCCTCTGGCATCTTTCCAAGGAGTGAAATTATCTGCTCCATCTGGTCTTCAGTTAGCTTTTTTAAAGAGTTCAGCTGTTGAGGAGACTGGAAGTTCGGGTAAAATAGAGAATATCCGTAGTTTTCCACTTTTCCTATCACGGTTTCCTCTGAAGTTGGTTTACATTTCTATTATCGCCAAGTTCCGTAAAACTTTGAATTTTGTAAGATATTTCCCACAAATTTCAGGGAGGTTCTGTAATGGAGCAGCTTAAAAAGATGATAGAAGAAGCTTGGGAGAACAGGGAGCTCCTCAAAGACGAAAAGTATAAAGAGGCAGTAAGAGAAGTAATTGACCTCCTTGATAAGGGAAAGGTCAGGGTTGCAGAGAGGATAAGTGTAGGAAACTGGAAGGTAAACGACTGGGTTAAAAAGGCGATTCTCCTCTTCTTCCCCATCTCAGAGATGAAGGTTATGGAGGTTGGTCCCTTTGAATACTACGACAAAATACCCTTAAAGAAGGGCTGGGATAAGTTAGGCGTAAGGGTTGTTCCTCCCGCAACCGCCCGTTACGGCTCATTTATAGAGAGCGGTGCAATTCTCATGCCCTCTTACGTAAACATCGGCGCATACGTTGGTTCTGGAACGATGGTTGACACCTGGGCAACTGTCGGTTCCTGTGCTCAGATAGGCAGGAACGTTCACCTTTCAGGAGGAGTTGGAATAGGTGGAGTTCTTGAGCCCCCAAACGCTACTCCCGTAATTATTGAGGACAACTGTTTCATCGGTTCAAGGTGCATCATCGTTGAAGGAGCAATCATTGAAGAAGAAGCCGTTTTAGGAGCCGGAGTTGTTATAACAGCTTCAACTAAGATTATTGATGTAACGGGAGACGAGCCCGTTGAATACAGGGGAAGGGTTCCTGCAAGGAGCGTTGTTATTCCTGGAACGAGGGTTAAGAAGTTTCCCGCCGGTGAATACCACATTCCCTGTGCCCTCATTATCGGAAAGAGGAAAGAGTCAACCGATAAAAAGACATCACTGAACGAAGTTCTGAGGGAATTCAACGTCCCGGTTTAAAGAGGAGGAAGCCTTGAGCGGCAAGTTTTACGTAACAACACCTATCTACTACGTTAACGATAAACCCCACCTTGGGCATGCCTACACAACAACGGCTGCAGACGTTGTTGCCCGTTTTAACAGATTTTTAGGGAAAGACGTCTTCTTCCTTACGGGAACAGACGAACACGGCCAGAAGATACAGCAAGCAGCTGAAAAGAGAGGAATGTCTCCCAAGGAGTTTGTTGACTCTCTCGTTCCTGTTTTTAAGGAGCTCTGGAAGAAACTGAACATCTCTTACGACCACTTCATAAGGACAACAGACCCTTACCACGTAAAGGCCGTTCAGCACATCTTTATGGAGTGCTACAAAAAGGGAGACATCTATTTAGGGGAGTATGAGGGCTGGTACTGTATTCCCTGTGAAACCTACTACACGGAAAAAGACCTTTTAGAGGGTAAGCTCTGCCCCGCCTGTAAGAGAGAAGTTGTAAGGGTTAAGGAGGAGAGCTACTTCTTCAGGCTCAGTAAGTACCAGGATAAGCTGTTAGAGCTCTACGAGAAAAACCCTGACTTTATAGCTCCAGAGTTCAGGAGGAACGAGGTTATCAACTTTGTCAAGCAGGGTCTTAAAGACCTCTCTATCTCAAGGACCAGCTTTACCTGGGGAATTCCCGTTCCGATAAATCCTAAACACGTTATCTACGTCTGGTTTGACGCTCTGACAAACTACCTTTCAGCCGTTGGCTACCCAGACGATACAGAGAGGCTCAACCGCTACTGGCCAGCAGACCTCCACCTTGTGGGTAAGGATATTCTCCGGTTCCACACCGTTTACTGGCCAGCTTTTCTCATGTCTGCCGGACTTCCGGTTCCGGAGAGGGTCTTTGCCCACGGCTGGTGGACTGTTGAAGGCGAGAAGATGAGTAAGTCCAAGGGTAACGTCATAGACCCGTTCCAGCTTGTTGAGAAGTTCGGCGTAGATCAGGTAAGGTTCTTCCTCTTTAGAGAGGTCTCTTTCGGGCTTGACGGAGACTTCTCTTACGAAAAGCTTGTTGCCAGGATAAACGGTGAGCTTGCAAACGACCTTGGAAACCTTTTTAACAGAACCCTCTCAATGCTTAAAAAGTACAGGAAAAGCGTGATTCCTGAGCCTAAAGGGGTTGAGGAAGAGCTTGACGTAAAGTTGAAGAATAAAGCTATGGCAACACTTGAAGCTCTGAAGGAGCTTATTCCAAAGGCCGAGCTGACAAAGGCTTTAGATGAAATCTGGCAGTTTGTTGGTTTTGTGAACTACTACATAGACAGGAGAGCTCCCTGGAGCCTCAACAAAGAGGGTAGGGAGGAGCTTGACAGGGTTCTCTACAACATGGTTGAGTCTTTAAGGTTTATAACGGCCTTTGTCTATCCATATATGCCTGAATCCGCTCAGAAAATGGCAGATCTGTTAAGGCTAAGTAAAAGGGTTGAGGATTTGCGAGCTGCCGAGTTTGAGAAGTGGGGCGGAATAGAGCCCGGAAAAGAGGTTGAGAAGGGAGGAATTCTTTTCCCGAGGATTGAGTACGATAAGGAGACAGGAGAAGTTCGCCTATCAAAGACGAAGAAAGGTTAAGCCTTGATAAGAAAGTACACAAAAGAGGACTACATTGAACTTATCGGGAGGGCTCTTGAGGGAGCTCTCCCTGAAAACTCCCTCATAATCTTTTTCGGTTCCGTTCTGACAGAAAGGTTTTCCCGAACCTCAGACATAGATGTAGCTATCTACTCTCCTGGTCTTTCAGACTCAGACTTTTTAAAGCTCTACGACGCTTTGGAGGAGCTCCCCATCTTAAGGGAGGTTGATATAGTTAACCTTAAAACTGTAAAAGACCCTGAGTTCTTAAGAAGAGTTCTTGAGGAGGGGCTCTTTTGGAAAAGAAGAGAAGAGCTTGTGAGAGATTTGAAAGAGCGTTTAGAAAGTTTAAAGAGGTGATTACCAATCCCTCCCTTTTTGAGTTCTTTAGAGAGGAGTTTATCGTTGAGATAACGACAAAGCGGTTTGAGTATACGTACGAAGCGATGTGGAAGTGCGTTAAGGAGCACTTAAGGATTAGAGGGATAGAGTGTAACTCTCCAAGGAGTTGCTTCAGAGAACTGATAAAGGAAGGTGTTGTTACAGAGGATTACGAGGGAGCTCTCTCAAAGCTAATTGTTCTGAGGAATGAGCTCGTTCACGTTTACGACGAAGAAAGAGCGAAAGAGATTTTTGAAGAGTTAAGAAAGCGTGAAATCTTGGAGACCTTCTCTGCGGTTTTAAAAGGGATAAAGGGGGACTAACCCCCTTAAGTTCCCATCTCCCAGGAGTTCAAGTACTCAACCTGTTCAGGAGTTAGCTCATCTATCTCTATTCCCATAGCCTTCAGCTTCAGTTCTGCAACTTTTCTGTCAATGTGTTCCGGAACAACGTAGACGTCTGGCTTTAAGTTCTTTCCTTCTTTAACAAGGTACTCTGCTGAAAGAGCCTGATTTGCAAAGCTCATATCCATAACAGATGCGGGGTGCCCTTCAGCAGCTGATAGGTTTACAAGCCTTCCTTCTGCCAAGAGGTAGATTCTCCTTCCGTCTGCCATTTTATACTCATCTACAAACGGTCTTACCCTTCTCTTCTCAACGGCCATCTCTTCAAGCGCAGGTATGTCTATCTCAACGTTGAAGTGGCCTGAGTTGCAGACGATTGCTCCGTCTTTCATCCTCTCAAAGTGTTCTTTTCTTATAACGTGGATGTTCCCTGTTACTGTGCAGAAGATATCTCCGATTTCTGCCGCCTTCTCCATTGGCATCACTCTGTAGCCGTCCATTCTGGCCTCTATGGCCTTTATGGGGTCTACCTCCGTTACTATTACTTCGGCTCCCATTCCCTTTGCCCTCATTGCAACGCCCTTGCCGCACCAACCGTAACCGGCAACAACAAAAACGGAGCCTGCAAGGAGCCTGTTTGTTGCCCTTAAAATGCCGTCTATCGTTGACTGTCCGGTTCCGTAACGGTTGTCAAAGAGGTGTTTTGTCATTGCTTCGTTAACGGCTATAACGGGGTAGCGGAGAGCTCCCTCCTTTGCCATCGCCCTGAGTCTGATAACGCCGGTTGTTGTCTCCTCAGTTCCGCCTATTACGTTCTCAATCAGCTCCTGGTGTTTCATGTGGAGAGTTGAGATGAGGTCTGCTCCATCGTCCATCGTTATGTGGGGTTTCCTCTTTAGAACTTCCTCTATGTGCATGTAGTAGGTCTCTTCATCTTCTCCTTTAATGGCGAAAACTGGTATGTCGTAGTGTTTAACGAGGGCTGCTGCAACGTCGTCTTGAGTTGAAAGGGGGTTAGATGCGCAGAGATAAACCTCGGCTCCTCCCTCTTTCAGCGTTCTCATCAGGTTTGCGGTTTCTGTTGTTACGTGAAGGCAGGCACCAATCCTTATTCCCTTTAACGGTTTCTCCTCTATAAACCTTTCCCTTATCTCCTTTCTCAGAACGGGCATGTCCATCTCTGCCCACTCAATCCTGTTCTTTCCAAGGTCTGCCAGTGATAGGTCTTTAACGTGGTATTCCATTACTCTCCTCCTCTCAGGAACTTCTTTATCTTTTCATAAATTTCTGGAAGCCTGTCAATTAGTGCCTGAATCTTTCTCCACTCCCTGTAAGGCCTTGCGGGGAATCCTGCGTAAGTTCCCGGTTCTTTTAAACTCTTAGTGACTCCAGACTTTGCCGCAACGGTTATGTTGCTTCCTATCTCTATGTGGCCTGCAACTCCAACTTTTCCGGCCAGGGTCACAAAATCTCCGATCTTTGTGCTTCCTGAGATTCCCACCTGAGAGACGATGAAACAGTATTTGCCGATCTTTACGTTGTGGCCAATCTGGACTAAGTTGTCTATCTTTGTTCCTTCTCCAATTACTGTGTCTCCAAGGGTTCCTCTGTCTACGGTTGTGTTTGCTCCTATCTCAACGAAATCTTCTATAACAACTCCACCAACCTGTGGAATTTTATGGATTTTCATCTCTTTTTTGCTGAAGGCGTATCCAAAGCCGTCTGAACCTATTACTGCTCCTGAGTGGATTCTGACGAACTTCCCGATTTTTACCCTGTCGTAGATTGAGACGTTGGGGAAAATAACTGTGTTGTCTCCTATCTCACAGTTCCGCCCTATGTAGGTTCCGGGGAAGATGTAAACGTTGTTCCCTATCTTTGTTCCTCTTGAGATGTGAACGCCGTTCCCTACGTAGCAGTTCTCTCCGAGCTCAACACCTTCTTCTATCCTTGCGTTTAGACAGATGCCCGGTTCGGGGAGCTCCTCAGGGTAGAAAATTTCTAAGAGCTTTGCAAAGGCAACGTAGGGCTCTTCACAGATGAGCTGGGGGATTTTGAGGTTTTTGAGGGGAGCTCCCGTCAGAACGGCAGATGCTTTTGTCTCTTTCAGGAACTTCCTGTATTTAGGATTTGTAAGGAACGTTATCTCTCCCTCTTTTGCTCTATGAATTTCAGAAACGCCGGTTATCTCTACATTTTCATCGCCGAGAACCTTACACCCGATAAGCTCAGCAATCTCTCCTAACTTCATTTCCCGGCCTGCTGGTTGTAGAGTTTAATGATGGTTTCTGTAAGATCATACTTTGGAGAGGCTGCAATTATCCCGGCCTCTCTCGCATCAACTATCATCGGGATGTTCTTCTCCTTCTGGTAGTTCTGTATCAGTTTCACAACCTCTTTAATGAGCTCCATCGTGTACTTCTTCTCAAGGTTCATAATTTCAATCTGGGCGTCCTGCTGGTAGCGCTGCAGGTCCCTTATCTTCTGCTGAAGCTGGTCTTCCAGTTTGCTCTTCTCCTGCTTACTGATTACAGGATTCTGGAGCTTCTGCTTTATCTGATCAATCTCCTTCTTCATCTGTTCAATCTTCTTCTTGGCCTGAGAGATTTTGTTCTCTATTATGGTTTTGGCCTGTTTCCCTTTAACAGACTCGTTTATTATTCTCTGCATGTCAACGTAGTAAACTGCAAAGACTTGCTGGCTTTTCTTCTCGGCAGAGAAAGAGGGACTTGAAATGCCCGTTATCAGTGCTGCTGATAAAACTGCTCCAATCAGTGCTTTTCTCATTTAAAACCTCCGTCTGTTTAGAAGTAGCTTCCCATTCCGAAGTGCCATTCAGAGGAGCTCTCCCCTTTTCTCCTGTCAAGCTTCCAGCCAAGGTCTAACCTGATTGGCCCCATAGGGGTTAAAACTCTTAGACCTATACCTGCAGACTTTCTCATGTCTCCTAACTTGTACTCGTCCCACCAGCCGCCGCCGATGTCTAAGAACCCTATTAACCTCAGCATCCGGTTAACGTCGTATCCTAACTCAAAGTTAAAGATGAGCTCCCTGTTAGCACCTTCAGGGTCGCCGTTTTTATCCTTAGGACCGGCTTCACCCCACTTGAATCCTCTTACAGTTGTATCACCGCCAACGTAGAACCTGTAGTCTATAGGTAATCTGCTTGTATCCCCGAATGCGTCTGCGTATCCAATTTTTGCATGAACAGAAGCAATAAATGGCAGTTCAATATCTACAGGTAGTTCATTGAAGTTAAAGTAGTAGGCATACTCTCCTATTACCTTGTAGAAGTCTTTATCTCCACCTAAGAAGTTTCCTGCTACCTGTGTTGTTACTTTGAAGTAATCTCCCTTATGAGGCAGGAACCTGTTGTCTCTCAGGTCTCTGGAAATGAAACCGGTAACCATTCCGATTGTTTCTGTTCCCTCTTCCTCTTTAACAATATCTGGAGCATCTTCGTCAATGTCTGTTATCTTATCTCTCTCTATCAGGTATCCGGCTCCAACCTTCCAGTCTTCCCAGAGCCTTCTTGAGACGAGGGTTGAGAAACCGGTTTTCTTACTGGTGTACGTGAAGTACTCATACCTGCTGTTGTACAGACTGAGTGAGAGAGTCTGAGGTTTATCAAGCCACCACCGATGGTTGTAGTTGATGTAGAAATCCAGAACCCTTGAACCGAACTGGAGGTTGACAGATCCCGAATCTCCAGTTCCAAAGAGGTTTCCTTTAGATACACTTAACATTCCCACTAACTTTGAAACGGAGCTGTAGCCTGCACCTACAGAGAATACCCCGGTAAGCCTCTCTTTAACGTTTACGTCAACGTCAACTTTGTTGGTCCCTTCAACAACTTTCGGCTTAACGTCTACGTTCTCAAAGTATCCTGTATTGAAAAGTCGCCTTATAGACCTTTCAAGGCGAACAGTGTTAAAGATTCCCGTCTCGTAGAGGTCAAGTTCCCGTCTTATCGTCCTGTCCCTTGTTGAAATGTTCCCTTTTATTCTTATCCAGCGAACGTAGGCCCTTTCTCCTTCGTATATGTGGAAAATTACATCGGCAGTATGAGTTTCAGGGTGTATTTTTACCTCTGGAACTGCGTTTGCAAATATGAATCCTAACTCTCCGTATTTCCTGATAATTTTCCTTGCCAGCTCATCAATCAGCTTCTGGTTAAACCGCTTACCGGGTCTTACTTTCTTCTCAAGTTTCAGGAAATCTTTAGAGCTGAAGAGTCTATTCCCTACGAACTCAATTTTTCCAAACCTGTAAGGTTTACCCTCTTTAACAATCTTATAAACTACTTTGTAGCAGGAGTTCTTTTCAAGTTCAACTTCCGGTTGGCCTACAACAACGTCTAAGTAACCCCTTTCCTTGTATAGTTCCTCAATTCTCTTTACGTCTTCCTCTAAGTTTTCCCGGGAAAGAGGAGCACTGAACCTGAGGTGGAATATTGATTTTGGCTTTGTTAATAGCACATCTTTTATGTCTCCGGAACTTATAGCCCTGTTCCCTTTTACTTCAACATCGCATACTTCTGCTTTCTTACCCTCGTTTATAACGAAGGTAACCACTGCTTTTGTAGGTGATATTCTGTCTATCGTGTAGTAGACTTTTGTTCCCGGATATCCCTTTTTGGCGTAGAGTTCCTCAATTTTTCTGGCAAGTGTATCTAAATACTTGTAGTCAAGGGGCTTTTGAAGTTTCGTCTCTTTTCCCTCTTCTGTTACTAATCCCAACTCTTCTTTGAGTTTTTTTGATGAAATTTTTGAATTTCCTTTGAAAACAACGTCTGTTATTATCGGTTTTTCTTTAACGAAGTACCTTAGAATAACTCCGTGTTTTCCCTCTTTTACATCAACGGAGATGTTTTCAAAGTAGCCCAGTTTAAACAGGCGTTTAATGTCCTGTGCAACTAACTTTGGAGAAAAGGGTTTTCCCGGTTTTTCCGATATGTAGTAGAGAATAGTGCTTGTTGGAACGCTCTCGTTTCCAATTACTATCACTTTTTCTACTTTTTCTTCGGCACCGTAGGAAAAGTGAAATAGAGAAAGGAGTAACAGCAGGGTCAAGAGAACACTTCTCATTCTTCCCCCAGTTTTAAAGGTCGGTGGTAATAATATCACACCTTTTGGGGAGGTATATAGAGAAGCAACTTCCTTTTCCTTCTTGACTTTCAACTTCTACTTTTCCGCCAAGTTTTTCCGTTGCCAGTTTAACGATTGAGAGTCCCAGCCCTGTTCCTCCAGATTTCCTTGAGCGGGAGCGTTCTACTCTGTAGAACCTCTCAAATATAAAGGGTAAATGGGATTTTGGTATTCCGTATCCGGTATCACACACTTTAATTTCATCCTCGTTTTTAAGTTGCTTGAATGAGATTTCTATTTTTCCCCCTTCTCTGTTGTACTTTATTGCGTTGTCTATTAAGTTTTTAAGAATAGCATGGAGAAGTTTTTCGTCTGCGCACACTTCAGCATCTTCCGGAATTTTTATTGAAAGCTGTATCTTTTTTTGAGATAGGAGCTCCGAAACGTTGTTAAGTATCTCCTTTATGAGAGGGAGAACTTTTACCTTTTCTAACTTCAGGGTCAAATTTGTACTCTCTAAGAGGGAGAGGGTTATGAGGTCTTCTATAAGCTGTTCCATGTAGTTAACCCTTTCCTGTGCTTTTGATATGTATTTGAGCGCTTTTGAATTCTCTTTGCACATTTCCTCAAGTGTTTCAAGGGATATCTTCATTGCTGCCAGAGGTGTTTTGAGTTCATGGGAAGCGTTGGCTATAAAGTCTTTCTTTAGGTTTTCATACTTTTTCATGGGTGTCTGATCTATGAGGAGTAGGACTTTTTCGTCCATGTCTGAACCGAAAATTACCTGTACGTAGCTGTCTTTTATCTTCTTTTCCTGCCAAACTTTATAACTTTCGTTGAAAGCTTCATTTATCATTGATACTACGTCAAAGTCTTTTATTGCCTGGTAGAAGAACTTTCCGATGTCTTTTTCGTCTATCCCGAGGAGCTCCCTGGCAAATCGGTTTGTGAATATAACCCTTCCGTAAGGGTCCATTACAACTATTCCTTCCTTAATAAGGCTGAGAGCTCTTGCAAGGAGTTTTGATCTATCAATTGGTGGCTGTTTCCCCTCTTGACTCTTTTTCTTTAGCTTCCTGAGAAGTTTAACTCTCTTTCTTCTCTCGTTGAGTGCTACAGAGGCAAATACCAGTAGCATCAGAAACAGGAAAATGAGGAGCGCCAGAAGTAGCCGGTTCAAGTTCAACTCCCATTTGTGAGGTGTGAACTAATAGTTTATCATTAAGAAAGTAAAAATGATCTATAGGGAGGAGCTATGGCAGTGAGAGTGGCTATTAACGGTTTTGGCAGGATTGGAAGGAGTTTTTATCGGATCGTTCATTCAGATCCGGATGTAGAAATTGTTGCAATTAACGACCTTACAGATGCGAAGACCCTTGCCCATCTTCTCAAGTACGATTCAGTTCACGGCAAGTTTGATGCCGACGTTTACGCCGACGGCGATGAGTTGGTGGTTGACGGTAAGAGGATAAAGGTTTACGCCGATCCCAATCCAGAGGAGCTCCCCTGGAAAGAGCTTGAAGTTGACGTTGTTCTTGAGTCAACAGGCCGCTTTAGAGATAGAGAAGGTGCAGGTAAGCACCTGAAGGCTGGTGCAAAGAGGGTTGTAATTTCTGCCCCTGGAAAGGAACCCGACATTACAATAGTTATGGGAGTAAACCATAAAGAGTACGATCCTGAAAAGCACAGGATTGTCTCAAATGCTTCCTGTACAACAAACTGTCTCGCTCCGGTTGCAAAGGTTCTCCTTGAGAACTTCGGTATCGTTTCTGGATTCCTTACAACTGTGCACGCCTACACTATGGACCAGAGACTCCTTGATGCTCCTCACAGAGATCTGAGGAGGGCAAGAGCTGCTGCTGTTTCAATGGTTCCTACAACTACAGGAGCTGCAAAGGCTGTTGGTCTTGTTATTCCAGAACTTAAGGGTAAGTTCAACGGTATATCTATAAGGGTTCCAACTCCAGATGTTTCCCTCGTTGATTTTGTCTGTGTAGTAGAGAGAGAGGTTACTGTAGATGAGGTTAACAGGGCTCTGAAAGAGGCCGCCGAAGGGGACCTTAAAGGAATTCTTGATTACTCTGAAGAGCCTCTCGTCTCTATAGACTATCTTGGTAACCCTCACTCTTCCATTGTTGACGGTCTCAGCACAGACGTTATCAATGGTAACTTAGTTAAGGTTATCGCCTGGTACGACAACGAGTGGGGTTATTCAAACAGGCTTGTAGACCTTATTAAGTATATGGCTTCTGTAGGGGTTTAGCCTCTTTGGGGGCTACCCCTTTATGTACTTCTTCAGAGCAAAGTTTTTCCACAGGAATTTCTCTGCCTTAAACCAGTTTTTAAGGATTAAATCGTTTTTCTTGTTCTTCAAAGGTAGAAACTGAAGACTTTTATCAATAACGGGAACAGCCAGCCCGCCAAGGGAACTCTTCTTTATTAAGTAACCGTCTGGAGTTAACACTGCTATTAAAAAAACGGCAATAGAGGCGAGAATCCAGCCCCTTATAACTCCGAAGAAGAAGCCCAGCACATTGTTGACTATTCCTATTGCCGTTTCGTTTACCTTTCTGTTGATATGAAAAGCTATGTACTTTGATATTACAAAGGAAATTAGAAAGATAAAGATTCCGGAAACTATCACGGTAGTTTGGTCTGGCCTGCTAACCAGTAATCTGGCAACCTGAGGGGCAAATAGGTATGCGGCGTATAAACTGATAATAATTCCTGTGATGGATATTATCTCCTCAATAAACCCTTTATTGAAGCCTCTTATCAGGTTCCAGCCTAAAATTATGATTATTAGACCATCTAAGACGTTGAGTGTTGTGAGATTCACCACACCTCCAGGCTTAGGTCTATCCACTTTGCTGCGGTTATTATTTTACTGGTAGATACGAAGTCAACCGGCAGTTCCCTGATAATTTCTAATTTTTCAAGTGTTATTCCACCAGAAACTTCAACTTTTATGCCTGGTTTGGCCTCTTTTAGTCTTAAAGCTGCTTCTTTTACGTTCTCTAAAGGCCAGTTGTCAAGCATTACTATATCAATTAAATCAATTACTTCAAGGGCTTCCTGTAGCTGTTTCTGATTTTCAATTTCAACTTCAATTTTTGTAGTAACCGGTACCTGTTCTGAAACTTTTATAACGGCCGGTTTAACTCCACCAAAGGCTTTAATGTGGTTGTCCTTTATCATGGCAGCATCGTAGAGACCTAACCTGTGGTTGAGAGCTCCCCCCACCTTGGTGGCGTGTTTTTCTAATATCCTTAACCCCGGCGTTGTTTTTCGGGTATCAAGAAGCTTTACCTGTGAACCTTTCAGCTTTTCAGCAAACTTTCTTGTTGTTGTTGCAATTCCACTTAGCCGCTGAATCAGGTTTAGAGCTGTTCTCTCGGCAGTGAGGATGGAAGGGAGCTCCCCCTCAATCAAACAGATAACTTCACCTTCTTCAAACTCTTCTCCTTCCTGTTTCAGCCACTCTATTTCTGTTTTAGGGTTTACCGTTTCAAATGTGATGTTAAACGGTTCTACACCGCAGAGGATCCCTCTTTCTCTTGCTATGAGCTTTGCCCTTCCTTTTACTCTATGGAGAGCTCCGGTGGTAATGTCTCCTGCAGCTCCTAAATCTTCGTTGAGAAAGTTTACAATTAATCTCTTCAAGTATAGAGGGTTCATACTTCCTCCGGAGGTAGTGTGGTAAGTGTTCCTAACCTGATAACAGTTTTCAGGGTCTTTTTAGTGCCGGTTTTCATTATGGCCGTTTTTTACGGTAGATGCAAGGCGGCTTTCCTTACTTTTCTTCTGGCTTCCCTCAGCGATGCTTTAGATGGCTTTCTGGCAAGGAAATTGGGTCAAATAACCCTTCTTGGAGTTATACTTGACCCAATTGCCGATAAATCTTTAATAGATTCTGGCTATATCCTATTTTCCTTCGTTGAAAAGGTTATTCCTGTTTGGCTTTCTGTTATTGTGGTGAGCAGGGATCTCTTAATAGTGTTTGGCGGATGGCTCCTCTCCGTTTTTGGGAAGTTAGATAGTGTTAAACCTACACTTTTAGGGAAGTTAACTGCGTTTTTGCAGTTCTTAACGATTCTGGTAGTTCTTGTGAAGGTTAATTACGGTATTATTGGATTAAAAGAGCTCAACTTCCTCTTTTACCTTACAGGGGCTTTTACTGTTGCCTCTGCAATTCACTATACGTATACGGGAATAAGAGAGCTAAATGGTGAATAGATATTTACCAGAAATTTACCTGTTTTTAACGATAGTTCTTTTATTACTGCTGCTCTTTTCCTTAACACCTGCACTTTTACCTTTCTTTATGGCTTCTATTCTTGCGTATGTGTCACTTCCTATTTTTGATCTATTTAATCAGATAACAGGAAAGAGGAGAATTTCTGCTTTACTCACCATATTAACTTTGATGTTAATTTTAATTATTGCGTTGTTTGTAGTTTTGCCTACTGTGATTAGCCAGATTCAAAGTTTCATAAACTACTTACCTACGCTTGCTAAAAAGTTTGATTCCTTTCTTTTTTCTCACTTTGGGAAACACTGGTCCATATACCATCCTTTTAAGATAAAAAATCTTGCGGAGATTTTTCAGGAAATTTATTCAAAATTGGGATCCATTCCCGTTGGAAGTATAATTTCCAAACTATTCTCAGGAGTTTTTTCTGTTCTTTCTATCGCTATTGATGTTGTTGTTGTTCCATTTCTTACCTATTATTTCTTAATTGAGTCGGATAAAATTCTGAAACTCTACATCTCCCTTGCTCCTGAATCAATACAGCCTGAACTAAAAAACCTTATTAAAAAGGTTCACTCTGCTCTGTCAAGTTATTTGGTGGGGCAGATCGCCGTTGCAGTTTTTGTTGGTGGCTATTTAGCTGTAGGTCTCTACTTTGTAGGAATTAAGTACTCGCTCCTCATCGGCTTTGTTGCAGGTGTTCTGAATATGATTCCCTACGTCGGTTTTTTCTCAGGACTCCTTCCGTCACTCCTCCTTGCTATATTTGACAACGGTTCCCTTGAGGCGGTTTTGGGCGTTTTAACCGTTTTTCTTACCGAGGCCGGCTTTGAGAACCTTATCTATCCCCTGGTTATGAGCAGGACCACAGGAGTTAACCCTATTCTTATACTCCTTTTCATCTTTACAGGTGGTTACCTGGGTGGTTTCTTAGGGATCGTTGTTGCAGTTCCCCTTGCTGTAATGCTGATCCCTATATTTGAGAGTTTCCTTGAGAAAAAGGGGAGAAGAGAGGTTGATAGTAGGGATAACCGGTAATATAGGTTCTGGTAAATCTACTCTGTCAAAATTTTTGAGTCTCGGGGGATTTACCGTTTACGATGCTGACAGAATAGGAAAGGAAGTTCTCCAGAAAGAGGCTAAGGATGATGTGGTGAGGGTTTTTGGGAGGGAGCTCCTCACCGATTCCGGCCTTATAGATACCCGGAAACTTGCATCTATCGTATTTTCAGATCCTTTGTTGCTGAAAAAACTTACTGATATACTTCATCCTCTCATTCTTGAACGGCTTAAAGGGTTAAAATCTAAACATTCAGGCTCTGTAGTTTTTGTTGAAGCTGCCGTTGCTGTTGAGTACGGCTGGCACACCTTTTTTGATGGCCTCGTTGTTGTTTTTGCCTACAGAGGGCAGAGGCTGTTGAGAGCTGCCAGGAGGTTTGGCTTGAAAGAGGCTTTAAGGCGAGATTCCCTTCAACTCCCCTACAGCGAAAAGTTAAAATACGCAGACTACCTTATCTGTAACACAGGAACTTTACTCCACCTTAAGGAGCAGGCGGAGCTCCTGACAGAGGAGATTCTGAGGTGTTGAGGGTTCTTTTTGTTGGAGACGTAGTTGGAAGGCCGGGCAGGAGAGCTCTCCACCTGTGGCTTGAAGAGAACAGAGGTAGGTTTGATCTCTGTATAGCCAACGGAGAGAATGCAGCAGGTGGGTTCGGTTTAACGGAGAAGATAGTCAACAAGCTTCTCTCTTACGGTGTAGACGTTATAACCGGCGGAAACCATACATTTGACAAGAAGGAGATCTACCAGTTCATAGATAAGTACCCCATTCTGAGGCCTGCAAACTACCCTCCAGGAACTCCCGGAAAAGGGTTTTTAACCGTTGAAGTTAAAGGCTTAAAAGTTCTTATTGTTAACCTGATGGGAAGGGTTTTTATGGAGTGTCTTGACAACCCTTTCAGGGTTTTTGACGCTATCTACGAGGAAAACCCTGCCGACGTTGTTATCGTTGATTTCCACGGAGAGGCCTCGTCTGAGAAGCAGGCCTTCGGTTTCTACGCCGACGGCAGGGCAACTGCAGTTTTCGGTACCCACACCCACGTTCAAACTGCCGATTTAAGACTTCTTCCACAGGGTACGCTCTACATTACAGATGCTGGAATGACCGGAGCAACCGATACCGTTATAGGCATGGAGTCGAAAGAAGGGATAGACCGTTTTGTAAAACAGCTTCCTGTAAGGTTTAAAGTTCCCGAGAAGGCCAGGCTTATTCAGTTCTGCGGTGTTCTCTTTGAGATTGGAGACGACCTGAAAGTTAAGAGTTTTCGGAGAATTTACGATTTCTACGAGAGAGGAGAGGATGGCAGTTATATTAGACGGGAGAGCTCTCTCTGAGAATATAAGGAGAGAGCTTAAAGAGGAAGTAGAGGAACTCAGGGAAAAGTTCGGGAGAGCTCCCACCCTTGCCGTTGTTCTTGTGGGTAACGACCCGGCCAGCGAAATATACGTGAGAAACAAGGTTAAAGCCTGCGAAAAAGTGGGAATAAACTCTATAGATAGGCGCCTTCCTTCTACCGTAACTCAGGAAGAACTCAACACCGTTGTGAGTGAGCTCAACCGGAACCCGGAAGTTGATGGAATAATCGTTCAGCTTCCCCTTCCGCAGCACCTTTCGTGCAGAGAGGTTATCAACTACATCTCCCCTGAAAAAGACGTTGACGGTTTCCACCCGGTAAACGTTGGAAAGTGTATGTTAGGGCTTTACGATGAAGGCCTTATGCCCTGCACGCCGGCAGGAGTTATGAAGTTCTTTGAAGCCTACAACATACCTTTAGAAGGGAAAAACGCCGTTATGGTAGGCCACAGCAACATAGTTGGAAAACCCCTTGCAAACATGCTCTTAAACGCCAACGCAACGGTTTCCGTCTGCCACATCTATACGGAAGACCTTTCCCACTACACCCGCTACGCCGATATCCTCTGCGTTGCCACCGGCGTTCCACACCTTATAAAGGCGGACATGGTAAAAGAGGGAGCTGTTGTTATTGACATTGGAATCAGCAGGGTAAATGGTAAGATAGTTGGAGATGTGGATTTTGACGCTGTAAAGGAGAAGGCTTCTGCAATTACGCCTGTTCCGGGAGGCGTTGGCCCCATGACCATAACGATGCTCCTTTACAACACGGTAAAAGCTTTTAAGATGAGGATGGGTGTTTGAAAGTTATTCCCTACATAGATCAGGAAGGGTGTATCGGCTGTGGAATCTGTGTTGACGTTTGCCCTACAGGTGTTTTTGTGATGAGTGGAGAGAAGGCCGTTGTTATGTATCCGGAAGTCTGTAACGGCTGCGGAATCTGCGTTGAGAACTGCCCGGTAGATGTGATAACCCTCAAGTGGACAGACCTGTAATCTTTCAATAAAATCCTTCCCAGTTACACACTTCTGAGAGGTGAAAAATGCTTTTACTTTTAAAATCGCTCTATCTCTACTCAGTTTCCCTGTGGGTGGGAGCTCTCTTTTTCTTCACGGCCGTTGGAGCTCCCCTGGCATTCAAAGTATTGAAAAAAGAGGAGGCAGGAAAGTATACGGGAGCGGTATTCCCCAAGTATTTCGGCCTTGGCTACATCTTCGGTCTTCTCGCCCTTATCTCTTTCTACCTGCTCGTTAAAGGGAACATGACCCTGATAGCTTCTGTAAACCTGTTTTTGCTACTCATTATGAACCTGCTTAACTTTATAAATGGCCTTTTGATAGTTCCGAAAGCTGGAATCCTTAAAGCCGAATTCTATAGAACAAATGAGCGTTCTTACTACGATAGGTTCTTAAAACTCCATGCAGTTTCTATGGCCCTAAACGGTATTACTGTAGTTTTGGGTCTTATGGTTATTGGAATAACCTCTCTCTATTTAACTTTTTAGAGGTTAGAGATGACTCTGAAGCAGAACTTTTATGCGGTTCTTGTGGCTGTAATTGTTGGTGGTGTTACCCTTTTTGCTCTTCAAAACTTTCAGGATGTTAACGTAACAATTCCCTTCTTAGGTGAATTTAAAACAAAACTTTTTGTGGTTATAGTGTTTTCCTTCCTATCTGGTTTTCTTACGGCAGGTTTCCTTTCGCTTATTCTTAAAATATTCTCCCTTCCATCTAAAATAAGGAAAAAGGAGAAAAGGGTTGAGGATAGACCAGTTCCTGAAAGTAGCAAGGATAGTAAAGAGGAGGAGCGTAGCTAAGGAACTTTGCGACTCGGGGGCCGTTAGGGTTAACGGCCAGTCTACTAAACCTTCAAGGGAAGTTAGAGAGGGAGATATTGTTGAGATAGATACTCTGACCCGATTTTTAAAGGTGAAGGTTCTAAAGGTTCCAGAAGGGAAGAATGTTTCAAAGAAAGAGGCTAAGGAACTCTGCCAGATCCTTGAAGACAGGAAGAAGGATATCAGAGACATAATAGATTTGATATGAGGGGACACTATGGGAACGTTTCTTGAGAGGGTCTTTGAGAATATTCAGGAGTTTCCTGATAGAGAGATACTGGTAAGCAAGAAGGACGGAAAGTATACTCCGATTACGTTCAGAGATTTTGGGAATCAGATTTCCAGTTTTCAGGGATGTATGAGGGAGCTCTCCCCCGAAGACAGGGTGGTCATTTTTATGGAGAACAGGCCCGAGTGGATAAGCTCCCTCTTTGCAGTCCTCTTTTCGGGCGGAATAGCCGTACCTGTAGATTACCTTCTTACAGAAGAGGAACTCTTTAACATCCTGAAAGACTCCCAGCCCAGGTTTCTTATAACCAGCAACGTTAATAGAGAGGTTGCTGAAAGGGCTGTTTCAAAATTGGGATACCATGTAAAGGTTTTGAACGTTGACTCAGAAAACTTAAGTAATGAGGGGAAGATAACTTTTAAGAAGAGGGATTTGGAAGACGTAATTCTTATCCTCTACACCTCTGGTACTACCGGAAACCCGAAAGGTGTAATGCTTACTCTGAAAAACCTGAACCACAACATTGAGGCCGTTGAGAATTTAAACTTCCTGAGTGAGGATGACCGGTTTGTTGCAATCCTTCCATTCCACCATACATATCCTTTGATGGCAACGGCAGTTCTGCCGGTTACTCTCAGAATTCCCCTTGTTTTTATTGAGAAACTTACCCCTGCAGATATCCTTTCAACCGTTAACGACCAGAAAGTTACTATTATGGTTGGAGTGCCAAAGCTCTACCACGTAATTCATCACAACATAATGGCTGAAATTAAGAAGCTTCCGCCCTTAAAGAGGAAAGTTGTTGAGGGAGCTCTCAAGGTTTTTAAACGGGGAGCTCCTATTTCTGTTAAAAAAAGGTTCTTCTCAGAAGTCCACAGGAAGGTCGGTCGCCATCTCCGTTTCATGATAAGCGGAGGTGCAAAGCTCAGCGAAGATGTGTGGCGTGATATGGAGGCTATGGGCTTCAACATTTTAGAAGGCTATGGTCTTACCGAAACCTCTCCCCTTATCTCTGTAAACAGGCCCGATAAGAAGAAGATAGGAACTGCAGGAGTTCCTGTTGACGGTGTGGAGGTTAGAGTGACGGAGTCTGGAGAGATAGTAGTAAGGGGTGACAACGTAATGAAAGGTTACTACAATAAACCTGAAGAAACCAAAAAAGTGATAAAGGACGGCTGGTTCTATACCGGAGATCTGGGCTATATTGATGAAGAGGGTTTTATTCACATTACTGGAAGGGCTAAAGAAGTAATAGTCCTTGAAAGTGGAAAGAACGTTTATCCGGAGGATATAGAGATAGAGCTACTAAAGAGTCCTTACATTTTAGAAGTGGGCGTCTTCTTTCATGAAGGGAAACTGAAGGCCATTATAAGGCCCGACTTTGAGCTTTTGGTTGAGAAGGGAATTGAAGATGTTAAGGGCTTCATAAAGAAAGAGATAAACAGACTGATGAAAGGGTTTCAGCCCTACAAGAAGATAAAGGAATTTAAGTTGGTTGATAGGGAGCTCCCCCGAACGAGAATAGGGAAACTGAGGAGGTTTATGCTTCCCGATCTCTGGGAGGAGATTGAATAGATTTGGAGAAAAAGATGAAACTGAAATTTGCAAAGATTCAGGGGACGGGAAACGACTTTATCGTAATCAACAACCTTTCCGGCAGTTTTGAGAAGTTCTCAGAGAGTCTTCCTCAGGAACAGGTTGTAAGAACTCTCTGTTCCAGAAGAACAGGAGTTGGAGCCGATGGCCTGATTCTCATTGAAGATTCTGAAGTTGCGAACTTCAAATGGCGTTTTTTCAACTCAGACGGCTCAACAGCAGAGATGTGTGGAAACGGTATGAGGTGCGTTGCCCGTTTCGCCTATGAAGAGGGGATAGCACCAGAGAGGATGACAGTTGAGACAGAAGCGGGAATAGTGGAGGCTGAAGTTAGGGGGAGAGATGTAAAAGTAAAGCTCACACCACCTTCCGATTTAAAGTTGAACCTGAGCGTAGAAGGGTTAACTCTCCATTTCATAAATACCGGTGTCCCTCACGCTGTTGTCTTCGTCAACAGGTTAAAAGAGGTTGATGTTGAGAACGTTGGCAGGAAGATACGTTTTTCGGAGCTCTTTTCTCCAAAGGGAACAAACGTTAACTTCGCCGAAGTTCAGCTCAACAAAGTTCTTCTTAGAACTTACGAAAGAGGCGTTGAAGGAGAGACCCTTGCCTGTGGAACCGGAGCTGTGGCTTCAGCCCTCGTTGCCGCTAAGGTTTTTGGTCTAAAATCTCCTGTAGAAGTTGAAGTATCAACGGGAGAGAGGTTGAAAGTTTACTTTGATGAAAACCTAAAAGATGTCTATCTTGAAGGTCCAACTACCTGGGTTTACAATGGAGAGCTGAAGAAAGAGGTTCTTGGTGGAAAGGGTTAAGAGGTTTATTGAGTTTCTGAACCTCATCGGTTATGATGAAGTGAGAGTTCCTGAAAAGACTGGAGAGTTAAAGATGGAAGCCTTTGACCCTGTTTCCGAACTTAAAAGCTTAGAAGAGGAAGCAAAGAGCTGCTGCAGGTGTAGGCTCTGTAAAACCAGAACAAACGTGGTTTTTGGAGAGGGAGACCCGAAGACAAACCTTATGTTTATAGGTGAAGCTCCTGGAGAGCAGGAAGACCTGCAGGGAAGGCCTTTTGTTGGGAGGGCCGGCCAGCTCCTAACACGGTTCTTAAACCTCTACGGCGTTTCAAGAGATAGGGTCTACATAACAAACGTTGTGAAGTGCAGACCACCGGGAAACCGGAATCCGGCACCGGATGAGATTTCCGCCTGTTATCCCTTCCTTGAAAAGCAGATAGAGTTGATCTCTCCGAAAGTTATACTCTGTTTGGGAGCCTTTGCTGCAAGAACGGTTCTCAACCTTCCAGAGAAGACTCCCATATCAAAGATAAGAGGGAAAGAGCAGAAGATAACCGTTAACGGAAAGGAGATAGTTGTAATTCCCACCTTCCACCCTGCCTATCTGCTCAGGAACAGGAGAGGTGAGCCTGAGTTCCAGAAAGACCTTGAGAACGCCCTGAGAATTGCAGGGCTCATCTGATGGACAGGTTAAGGTTAATAAAAGAGATTTACATCAGGTTAAAGGAGCTCTTTCCGGTTCCCTACAAACCCAACAGAACTCCCTTAGAGCAGGCGGTTTTTACCGTATTGAGCCAGAACACCACCGACAGAAACGCAGAGAAATGCTTTGAGAACCTGAAAAAAGTTACAAACGGGAATCTGATTAAACTAAAAGACATTCCCAAAGATACTGTTATCTCTGCCATTCGCCCCTGTGGAATGTTCAGACAGAAACTGAAAGGGCTTAAGGCTCTAACTTCTGCCTGGCCAGAAATTGAAAGAAAGATAGAGGAACTTTCGGAAAAAGAGGCAATAGAGCTCTTAACTTCCCTTCCCTACGTTGGCTCCAAAACTGCGAGAGTGATTCTGACCTTCGCCTTTAATAAGAACACGTTTCCCATAGATACCCACTGCTACAGAGTTTTAAAACGGCTTGGAGTTTTTCCAGAGAGCTGGGATAAAGACAGAATTTCAGAGTTTATGGAGAAACACTTTGACGGAGAATTTAATAGGGTTTTCCACTACAACCTGATAAGGCTTGGAAGGACTGTTTGTAAAGCCAGAAACCCCGAGTGTGAGAAGTGCCCTCTTAAAGATCTTTGCAGGTATTACAGGGAGAAAACAGAAAAAGCTAAAACTGAGAAGTAAAAGGGAGCGGGAGCTCCCTCCTACTCCTTCTCAACCTTAATCAGGTGGTGGGCAAGGCCAGACTTTTCCTTATCAATTCCGAAGGCATAAGCCATAATCTCCGGAAGGAAAGAAGATGGAACGTGAGGCGGATTTTCCATGTTTGTCTGATAGATGTCAAAAGACTTAAAGCAGAGCGGGCAGGGCGTTGCAACTATATCGGCTCCAACCTTCTTAACTCCGCCCAGAATCCTGTTCAGCTTTTTCAAAGTCATAGACTTATCTGTGTAGAAAGAGTGGTATCCACAGCAGGCATCTTTTCCTTCGTAGTCATCAATAACTTCTGCTCCAAGGGCCTTCAGTATCCCCTGTAGAGAAGATGGGTTGTCGCTGTTGTCAACTGCTATCTCTTTCGGGTAGAGAACGTGGCATCCGTAGTAGGCTGCAACCTTCCACCCCTTTAAAGGCCTTTTAACAGCCCTCTTTATCTTCTCATAACCAACAACATCCCTGAAAAAGTCTAAAAGGTGGTATATCCTGCTCGTTCCTTTATACTCTAATCCTTCCTCTTTCAGAAGTTCGTTAATCTCATCCTTAAGCTTTTTGTTCGTATCAAGGGCCCTTTTTGCCTTTGCTATCACCATGTAACAGGTGTTACAGGAAACTAACATATCAAGGCCTTCTTTTTCTGCAAGGGCGATGTTTCTTGCATTTATTGCGTAAGAGAGCTTCCTGTTCTCCTCGTCAATCGTATTCCCGCCGCAGCAGGTTGTCTCTTCCAAAAGAACAACGTCAACGTCTATTTTTTTGAACATCTCCTTCATGGTTTCAAACATGTGGGCATCCTGCCCCTGAAAGCAGCAGCCCTGGTAAAAACCAACTTTAACCATTACTGACCTCCTAAAAGACCTTTCAGCTTAGAAATTAACCCCTTTGAACTCCTGCCCTCCTCGTGGGCTCTGTCAACGATGGTGCAGATGTCTGCCTTGAAGATGTCACTTACCATCCTGTCAATCTTCCGGACGTGAGAGAAATCAAGGTCTAACGCCTTATCCTCTTTTGAAAGAATTTCAAGGTAAATATCTCTGAATTTCATGAGGCCTTTTGTTGGCTTTGGAACTTCCCACACCTCAACGCCCATTTCTGTATAGGCCTTTGTAAGTTTCTCTTTAGCTTCCTTGTTCCCGTAGACCTCTTCAGGCAGGTAGAGCCTGTTGATCTGACCTGTAGCGTAGATCCAGTCAACAAAGTGCTTGAGCTTTTTGGCTCCCGGTTTGTCTGTAAACCCTTTCTTAACGGCCTGGCCTCTTAAGTTCTGAATGTCCTCTGCAGGTTTGACCCCTTTGGGGCAAACGTACAAACACTTCTGACACTGAACGCAGCTCCAGAGACCTCCTGAAATTGCGTACCTGATTCTCTTCTCCTTTGCGGTCTCTATGTCCCTCCTGTCAACCTGGAACCTGTAGGCTTTAGAAAAGGCAAAGGGTCCTCTGTACCTTTCGTTGTCTGCAACTGCTTCACAGGCCGAGTAACAGGAGAAGCAGAGCATACAGTGGATCTGGTCTTTGTAGGCCTCCATCTCTTCCGGATAGATAATACTTTCGTGCATAGGGTCTGTAGGAACTACCCTTGGGTCCGGAACTAACCAGGGAATGAGGGTTTTCATCTTCTCTATCGGCTTATCTATATCAACAACCAAGTCTTTAATCACTTTCATATGGTTTAACGGCTCTATCCTTAAAGGTTTTCCCTTCCAGGTCTCAACTAACTCTTTCATGGGCGTTTTACATGCAAGCTTCGTCTTTCCGTTGACCTTCATTGAACAGGAACCGCACACCTCACTTCTGCAGAAGGCCCTGAAGGCAAGGGTCGGATCCAAGTTGTCTTTTATGTAAAGCAGGGCGTTAAGGAGCGTTCCTTCAACGGGAACTTCGTATTCTTTGTAGTAAGGAGCCTGGTCTTTTTCAGGGTCGTATCTAAAAACCTGTAGAACGGCAGTTTCCATAGCTTCCTCCTTAGTACTTCCTTTCCTCTGGCGGGAACTTTGTAATCGTTACGGGCTTCCACGAAAGCTCATAACTTCCATCCTCTTTCAGTTTTACAACTGAGTGTTTCAGGAAGTTCTTATCGTCCCTTTTTGGATAGTCCTTCCTTGCGTGAGCTCCCCTGCTCTCCTTTCTCTCTATTGCAGGAACGGCAATAGCCGGAGCCAGATCTACAAGGTTTAAGAATTCAAGGGCTGTTATCAGGTCTGTGTTGAACTTCTTACTGGTATCGTAAACCTTAACGTGTTTTGCCCTCTCTTTAATCTCCATCAGCTTCTCAAGCCCTTCCTTCATAGACTTTTCTTCTCTGAAAACGCCAAAGTGTTTCATCATAACGTTGCCGAGCTCTTTTCTCA
>Ga0256831_1000081_pt1 | contig 46663 bp, 49 predicted proteins | sample 132544metaG_FD_189087 | JGI IMG/M metagenome (GOLD analysis project Ga0256831, IMG submission 189087) | Hydrothermal vent microbial communities from Lau Basin, Pacific Ocean - 132-544 | ecosystem: Environmental > Aquatic > Marine > Hydrothermal vents | place: Pacific Ocean: Lau Basin | collected...
AAAAGAGTTTTTTAAATTTTTTTCGCTCAACGCTCAACGCTCAACGCTCAACGCTCAACGCTCAACGCTCAACGCTCAACGCTCAACGCTCGCTCTCAATCCACCAATCCCTCAAACGGCTGCACATCCACCATCTCACCAGCCTCAATACTACCGCTTTCCGCCGGTATCACAATAAAACAGTTTGCCCGGCTCATGGCGGTTAATACATGTGAGGCCTGGGTGCCGGCATTTCTGACGGTTAATTCACCGCTTTCAGACTGTTCCAGAATACCCCGCTGAAAATCGGTACGGCCGGGGCGTTTCTTTAGAAACTCGGTGGTTTTCACTTTTACTGTCAGGGGCAATACAATCTTCTGTCCCTGCATACGTTTCAGTGCCGGCTGGACAAACTGGTAAAAGGTGGCAATAACCGAAACGGGATTACCCGGCAGGCCGAAAAACAGGCTTTTACCCAGGGTACCAAAGGCCAGTGGCTTGCCGGGTTTCATGGAAATTTTCCAGAAATTAATCTGGCCGAGTTTTTCCAGAGTTTCTTTTACAAAGTCCGCTTCTCCGACAGAGACTCCGCCTGAGGTAATTACCGCATCGGCCACACTGGCGGCAGTAGTAAAAGCATTTTCAATGGCCTGACGATCATCGGGGATCACGCCCATATCCACCAGTTCAATACCCAGGTTGTTTAACAGGCCGTAAAGTGAATAACGGTTGGAATCGTAAATTTCACCATTGCCCAGCGGTTCACCAATAGAACGCAGTTCATCACCAGTAGAAAAAAAGGCCACTCGCAGTTTTCGGCTGACGGTAACTTCTGCAATGCCCTGGGTGGCCAGAAAGGCCAGATCGGTAGGGCTGAGCTTTTTGCCTTTAGCCAGAAATGTCTGTCCAGTTTTCAGATCATCGCCTTCCTTGCGGACATTAGCATAAGGTTTGGGGACGGTTGTAATAACCACCGTACCTTCTTCCGGTGTTTCAGTATGTTCCTGCATAACCACTGTATCCACACCATCAGGTACCTGTGCACCGGTCATGATCCGGATGGCTTCGCCGGACTGAATTTTTCCGTTATAGGGGTGGCCGGCAAAGGACTGGCCAACCACTTTAAGTGTCAGCTTGCTTTGTTCACCAGTATCACTGGATTTAAAGGCATAACCATCCATGCCGGAATTGTCACAGGGCGGGGTATTAAAGGTCGCGATTACATCCTCTGCCAGAATACGGTTTAAAGCATGACGTAAATCAACCCGTTCAAAGCCTGCAACTGGCTGGATATCACTGATTATGCGGTTTTGCACTTCACTTACGGAAAGAAAAAGATTGTTATTCTGAGTTGTATTTTGAGCCATATTTTGTGTCATAGTTCTAAAAAATCCTGTGGGAGACGAAAATTAACTGGATTGCTGGTTTTCTGATATATCGTTGTCTTTAACGAGTGTCGTAATAAAACCGGCTATTTCTGCAATATTGTTTATATCCAGTATGGGACATGATCTTTCCAGAGCATACCGTTCGGTTAAATCAGCCTGATCACTGGCAATAGCTATAATATCTGGATCCTGTGGGTATAACAGGGGTTTACCCAGAGACGGCCGATGCAGTTCTATCTTGGAGATTTGCTCATGTTTAAAACCTTCTACCAGAACCAGGTCAGCCTGCTGCAGATCCAGATGAGGCAGCAACTCAAACAGCTGAGGTTCAGGATGCTGTTTCCGGTAAGCCGGGCTTTGTTCCACCATTAAAGCCCAGCGTTTGGCTGAAGCCACTAACATCTGATCTGCTCCGGCCTTACGCAGGCGGTAACTGTCCTTACCCGGTTTATCAATATCAAATTTTTCATGGTGGGTATGTTTTACCATAGCAATATGAATACTGGCTTGATTCAGCTCAGGGATTAACTGTTCCAGCAGGGTGGTTTTACCGGTACCGCTAAAGGCGGCAAAACCCAGTAATGGTGTATTTTTATAACGGGTCAGTGAAATCATGGGCAAAATATATCATAATTTACGCCATTTTAAATCTAAAGGCTTATCTGGATGCAGCAGTTTAAATGCAAAGATGTCACACTGATAAACAAAGAGACCGGCTACAGCGGTTTTTTTACCATAAATAAATACACTCTGCAGCACAGAATGTTCAGCGGAGAACAGACCAGGATACTGCACAGGGAATGTTTTGAGCGTGGACATGCAGTCGGTGTGCTGGCTTATGATCCCTGGAAAGACAGAGTTATTTTGCTGGAACAGTTCCGTATCGGCGCCTGGGTTAATGCACTTGAGAATAGCAGTTCATCAGACAATAGTCCCTGGCTGCTGGAAGTTATTGCCGGAATTGTAGAGCCCGGAGAATCCTGTCAGGAAGTGGCCCATCGAGAGGCTATGGAAGAGGCTGGCTGCCGGTTGCTGGCTCTGGAACCCATAGGCGATTTTTTATCCAGCCCCGGCGGTACTTCTGAAACCACCCAGTTATATTGCGGCTGTGTTAAAAGTGACGGCATTGGAGGTATTCATGGCCTTGAAGAAGAAGGTGAAGATATTCGGGTGTGGGTGGTTGATTTTAAGGAAACGGTCCAGTGGCTGAAACAGGGGCGTTTAAATAATGCCAGTGCCATGATAGCACTGCAGTGGTTAATACTTAACCATGATTCAATAAGAAATAAATGGCAATCAGTTGTTAAATAATACACCAACGATCAAACCGCCTACTTGCAACTAAAGATTTTTCCTTTTAAGACGCTAAAATTTTTAACTAGTACATATAAACCTGGGAGTACGGGTATTTTTATTCACGCTTCCAGCACTCAAAATTTCAGGATTTAAATATGTCTGACGCCATTACTGCTACAGCTCAAACCGGTATCCAGCAGGGTCTTAACGGTTTAAAGAAAAATGCCTCGCAACTGGCCAGTAAAGCGGCTATGGAAGGTAAGGCAGATATCACGACCCCTGTAGTAGAAATGAAAATGAACAAGTACCAGGTACTGGCATCCGGAAAGGTTATTGAAACCGTGGATGAAACCCTGGGAGCTCTTTTAAATGAAAAAGTATAATCAGCTATTCTATCTGAATATTCCCTCTATCTGAATATTTTCCTGCCTCTATAGACTGCCTAAGCGGTAGTTGTCTGCTATACTTTAGTTTTTATATTGCCTTTTAATTAAGACAGGGCGCTGGCTTTATGAACTATCCGGAAAACATATAATGTCTAACGAAAAAACTTTATCAATATCTATGGAAAAACTGAATAAATTACCGCCGCTTTCCAATGCGGCCCGTAAAATTCTGGAGATTATTAATAATCCGGATATTGATATTTCGGTATTTGTGAAAGTTGTAGAGCAGGATCCTGTGCTGTTGGGTAAGCTGATTGGCCTGGCAAATTCCGCTTATTATGGAAACCGTAAGATAAGTAGTGTAGAACGTGCCATTATTGATATTCTGGGACTGAGAACAGCCAAAAATATAGCTCTGGGTGTGGTTTTAAGCGGGATCTTTGATACCCGGCAATGTCCGAATTTTAAAGTAGCGGATTTCTGGCTCAATAGTCTGTTAAGTGCACGTCTGGCCAGAGACTTTGCTGTATATATTACAGATATAGAACAGGATGAAGCCTATTTATGTGCCATGCTGTATGAAATTGGCCAGATGGCCCTGGCGTTTCTGTATCCGGAAGAGATGAACCGGCTCCTGGCTGAAGAACCGGCCCTGATAATGGCCGGAGAAGTGGAAAATTTTGGCCGCAATCATTATAGCATCAGTGCTGAGCTGCTTGAAAAATGGAACCTTCCGGAAATTGTCGTGCAGGTTTTATCAGAATCGGCTGAAATTGAGGACTCCGGAGATAAAACAGAACAGCAGACAGCTGAATTAAGTAAAATGACTCAGCTGATCCTGCTGTGCAAAATATTAAGCACGGCTATTTTGTCTAAAGAAAAACAGGTGGAATCTACAGCTGAACAGGCTGATGCACTGCCTGAGTCCTGGCCGGATTTTCTGCAACCCATTAAGGCCGAACTGGAAGCTGTGGTAAGAAAAACAGCCGGTAACCTGGAAGATTACCAGGAAATGGCCCGGCTTCTGAGTTGATAATATGTATAGCCCTGAAGAAAAACAAGCTGCTGATCAATTACTTGAAAAATATACTCCGCTGGTAAAAAAAATTGCCTGGCATCTGTCATCCAGACTGCCGGCAGATATTCATATTGACGATATTATACAATCAGGGCTAATTGGTCTGCTCGATGCCAGTAAACATTATGATCCGAGCCAGGGTGCTCAGTTTGAAACCTATGCCAGCATTCGGATCCGGGGTGCTATTCTTGATGAAGTCAGGCGCAGTGACTGGGTGCCTAAATCAGTGCATAAAAAAGCCCGGGATTTAACCGCTGCCATTGCAGAAATTGAGCGTCGTACCGGCCGTGATGCCAGAGATATTGAAGTGGCTGAGGAACTGGGCGTTTCCCTGGATGAATATTATACTATTCTGCAGGACAGCAGTTCCTGCAGAATGCTCAGTTTTGATGATCTGGAAGCGGATGATACCCAGAGCCTGGGTATGTTTGAGGATCGCCACAGTAACGTGGTGTCTGAAGTGATGGATGAAGAGTTTAAACAACGCCTGTCCCATGCCATAGCCAGTCTCCCGGAGCGGGAACGCATGGTTATGTCGCTGTATTATGATACCGAGATGAACCTTAAGGAAGTTGGAGCATTAATTGGCATCAGTGAATCCCGTGTCAGTCAGCTGCTCAGCCAGGCCCAGTTAAGATTAGTTGCCAGAATGAATGAAACATGAGCCATACAATTATACGCAGACAGTATCAGACCACCACACCGGTTGGTTTGTATGAAGCTAATTTTCGCCGTTTAACCCGGTTATTGCCGGATATCGGCCGACGTAATGTGGGAGAGTGCATTGAATTAGCGGCAGAAAATACTACCATCACCATTCTTGAACAGTTTAAATATACTTCGATTATCAACCTGCAACAGGTGTTGAATACTTCCTTTAATCAGCTTTCTGACGTTGAGATGGAACTGCGTATCTGCCACGATGCCCGTCTGCTTGAAGTGGTAGGGTACCAGGGACGTAATCCGGTACAGTCGGCGCTTTATTATCCGAACAAACACATGCTGCAGCTGGATGAAAAAAAACAGCTGAACTTATTATTAAAGGAAATACTGGAAACTTCTATCCGGCAGCAACGCCATCTTGCTGACTCTTTAATTTAGGTTTAACACCTTAATGCCCTGGATAATGATAAAAAATGCATAGACAGTCTCTTTTATACACCTTGTTCAGCATAATACTGATGTTTTTTTTACCTGCAGTACAGGCTGATGATTTTGATAAAGCCATGCAGGCTTATGCAAAAAGTGATTATGTACAGGCAATAAAACTATTCACTCCACTGGCTGAACAGGGAGACAGCCGGGCTCAATATAACCTGTGGCTGGCTTATAGTAAAAACGGCGCTACTAAATTATCCCGGCAGTACCTGGTTCAAAGCCGCAGCAGCGGACTTATTGACAGTTACTTAATAATGGCTTCAGATAAAACCATTGCTGCACTTAATCCAGAGCAGTCATGGCTGTTCAGTCAGCCGGAAGAAAGTTATACCCTGCAGCTGGCAACCGGAAAAACAATCGATTATCTGAAACAAATGAAGCAGAAACTGATAAACGGGAAAAACCTGGAACAGGTTCATAACCTGTCTATTTTGAAAGTTAAATTTGTGGATAAGGATCATAATAATACCTCTTCCAGTCGTTATATCCTTGTTTATGGGGTATTTGACTCCTATCAAAAGGCCAAAGTAGAAATAACCAGACTGCCTGAATCACTGCAAAAATCCAGCCCCTGGATTAGACAAATTAAAAGTTTGCAGTCTGTAATACAAAAGACCCGCTAAAAGACAGACTTTCTGTGATCTTTTGCTGTTCTCTTTTTATTGCTTTCTGTTTCCTTGTGATGACTTTCCGCTATTCATTATATTCTATGTCATTTTTTTGGCACTTTTTCGGCACTTTTAGTGTTTTACTGGTATTTACCTCCTTTCAGAAGCAGGTTTTATTATGAAAAAGCTGTATTTATAGACTACAATTATTCCAAAGGTAATTTTTGGAACATTATTTGCTTGGTTTTAGTATATGTTTTTCACTTTATCTAAAAAAGCCATAAGGCCAGGATATTTAGAAAAACCACTAAAGATTTTATCTATAATAAACTAATATAATGGCTATCTATATTTTTAATCAGTAACAGGAAAACAATATGGCAGATGAAGATCTGGATCTGGACGAAGGCGAAGAAGCCCCGAAGTCATCCAAGAAATTGATCATAATCATTGCAGCAGTGGTGGTATTATTAATTGGTGCGGGAGCCGGTATGTATTTTATGGGCTTTTTTGATGATGAACCGCAACAGACAGAAGCAGGACAGTCTGCTGAAGACGGTGATACAAAAGCGGCAGAGGAAGAAGAAGCCGAACCGGTTGCCGAACGAAGTTACTGGCCGCTGGAACCGCCTTTTGTACTGAACTTTGAAGGTAAAAGCAAAGCCCGTTATATGCAGATTGGACTGGAAGTGGTAACCACCAATGATAAAGCCTTTGCCGCAGTCAAGAAGCACCTGCCGGTAATACGCAATGAAATCGTGTTATTGCTCAGTGGTCAGAAATATGAAGAGATGGTTACACCGGAAGGTAAGGAACAGCTGCGGGCAGAACTGATAGAAACGGTTAATAATGTGCTGAAACAGCATAAAGTTAAAAAAGGTATTGAGAATATTTACTTTACCAGTTTCGTAATGCAATAAATAATGATCCAGAAACTTTATAAAGGTGAAAAACCAGCGTGACAGATTTACTCTCACAAGAGGAAATTGATGCTTTATTACACGGTGTTGACGATGGTGATGTCGATACCGAAGAGGATGAAGAGGATGACGGTGATGCCCGGCAGTACGATTTTAATAGTGAAGATCGTATCGTCCGCGGGCGTATGCCCACTCTGGAAATGATTAACGAGCGTTTTGCCCGTTATCTGCGCATTAGTATGTTTAATATGTTACGCCGTTCGGCAGAAATTTCCGTGGGTGGTATCCAGACCTTAAAGTTTGGGGAATACATTCACACCCTTTTTGTACCTACCAGTCTTAACCTGATAAAAATGAAACCCATGCGCGGAACAGCCATACTGGTGATAGAACCGACCCTGGTATTTATTCTGGTGGACAATTATTTTGGCGGAGAAGGTAAGTTTCACGCTAAAATTGAAGGCCGGGAATTTACACCCACAGAACAACGGGTTATTCATATGTTTATGGAAATCTGTTTTAAGGATCTGGTTAAAGCCTGGGAACCGGTAATGCCCATTGAATTTGAGTTTACCAGCCGTGAAGTGAATCCCCAGTTTGCCAATATAGTCAGTCCTACCGAAGTCGTCGTGGTCAGCAGTCTGCATGTAGAACTGGAAGGCGGCGGGGGTAATGTTCATGTGACTATGCCTTACTCCATGCTGGAACCTATTCGTGAATTACTGGATGCCGGTATTCAAAGTGACCGCAGTGATGTGGATGAACGCTGGAGCCAGGCATTAGGTGATGAAATCAAATCAGCAGAAATTGAAATCTCTGCAACCCTGACCCGAACCGAGTTAACTTTACAGGAAGTTATTAACTTAAAAGAGGGTGATATTATTCCAATCGATATGCCTGAGACGGTCAGTGTTTATGCAGAAGATATTCCAGCATTTAAGGCAACTCACGGCGTACATAATGGTCATTATGCCATTAAAATTGTGGACAAAATGGAGCGTCCAACCCATATGGAAACCGGGATCCCCTTTCTGGATGATACTTATGTCTCCGGTGAAGAAAATGATGACTCAAATAAAGATACAGGTGATAAACACTCATGAATGATGAAACCGATAATGTAGAAACTGAGGAAGATCCCTGGGCTGAAGCTATGAACGAACAGGCTGAAGCTGAAGGTGGTTCTTCTGCAGGCTTTGAGAACCTGGAAGATGAAGGTCAGCAGAATGAGGATGAAATCAACCTGGATGTCATCCTGGATGTTCCCGTGGATATATCCATGGAAATAGGGCGTACCAAAATCAGTATTCGCAACCTGCTGAAACTGAATCAGGGGTCGGTTATTGAACTGGATCGCCTGGCGGGTGAGCCTATGGATGTACTGGTTAACGGGACACTTATTGCCCATGGCGAAGTTGTAGTGGTTAATGACAAGTTTGGTATCCGGCTCACCGATGTTATCAGTCCGGTTGAACGTATCAAGAAATTAAAATAACCTTGAAAATTTCCGGCTTTATAAATAAATATCTTCTCCGGGTGATCTCTCTGCTGGTCTTATTGCTGTGTCTGCAAAATGCCATGGCTGAACCTGTTGCGGTCAGCGAGTCGGACGAAGGTGCTCAGACCCTAACACAGGAACAGGAGAAGCAAACCCAGCCAGGTAAAACCGACAAAAAGAGTTTTTCTTTTTTAATGGCAGAACGAAGCAAAAAGGAAGCTGACAGTTCTCATTCAGACCAGGCACTGAATGTATCCCTGGGGCTGCTTTTTATTTTACTGCTTATTTTCTCAATGGCCTGGTTTATGCGCAAAATGGGCTATAGCAATATATCCGGGCAGGATAATCTGAAAATACTGGCCACCCTGAACCTGGGACAAAAAGAAAAAATTGTCCTGTTACAGGTAGGCAAACAGGAACAGAAGCAGCAACTGGTACTGGGTATTACCGCCAGTCAAATTAATACTCTGTATGTTTTAAAGGAACCCATTGAAGCGGACACCGATGGCATGACGCCTGAACAGGGCTTTGCTGCAAAATTAACGGAATCTCTGGGTAATTTTAAAAAGGTCAAATAATTTAATGAAACAAATACATAATAAGGCTGCTTTTTTAGCCGTGATATACCTGCTCATGGTATTGTTTTTTATTCTGTTTCCTATAAGCGGTTTTGCAGCACCGGATCTTAATGTGCTGACGGTTACGCCGGGTAATAATGGTGAAGAAAGCTATTCGGTGACTCTGCAGGCACTGTTCTTTATGACAGTGATCTCGCTGCTGCCGTCCATGCTGCTGATGATGACCTCCTTTACCCGCATCATTATTGTTCTGGCCATTGTCCGGCAGGCGACGGGTTTAATGCAGGCACCTCCGGCACAGGTTCTGGTTGGCCTGGGCATATTTATGACCCTGTTTATTATGGCTCCGGTGTTTGAAAAAATGTACAGCGATGGTTTTAAACCCTATCTGGATGATCAAATCGGCATTGAAGCGGCTGTAGAAAAAGCTTCCAGCCCCCTGCATGAGTTTATGCTGGCCCAGACAAGGGAAAAAGATCTGACCATGTTTACGGAAATAGCCGATGAAGGTCCGTATCAGACACCCGCTGATGTACCCTTTACGGTATTAATACCGGCTTTTGTCACCAGCGAACTGAAAACGGCCTTTACCATTGGTTTTCTGATTTTTATTCCTTTTCTGATTATAGACCTGGTGGTTGCCAGTGTACTGATGTCCATGGGAATGATGATGCTGTCCCCCCTGATTGTTTCGATGCCGTTCAAACTGATGCTGTTTGTACTGGTGGATGGCTGGTCTATGATTATGGGAACTCTGGCGTCGAGTTATTATATGTAAGAGCAGTATTGAGCGCTGAGCGCTGAGCGTTGAGAAAAGAGCCAGGCCTTAGGCTAAATTTATAAGTGGAGAGTTTATGACTCCTGAATCTGTTTTAGATATCCTTCAGGGTGCTGTTTATCTGATTATTATTCTGCTGTTGATTATTTTGCTGCCGGCTCTGATAGTGGGGTTGATGGTGAGTATGTTTCAGGCGGCGACACAGTTAAATGAACAGACTTTAACCTTTATACCTAAATTACTGGTTACCTTTGCTGTTTTAATGTTTGCCGGTCCTTATATGCTGGATCGTATTATGGAATACATGCACCAGATGTTTATTAATATTCCCATGTTTTTGAGTGGTGGCTAAGGGTGTTTACCACTGAGGAAATTACGGCTTTTGTGGGAGCCTTTGTATGGCCTTTTATTCGTATCAGTGCCATGATGCTGGTAGCACCGCTGTTTTCTTCCAAATCGGTCCCTGTTCGGGTCAGAGTACTGGCTTCAGTGGCTCTGTCTGTAGTGATTATTCCTGTACTACCACCTTTACCCCTGGTTGATTTCGTCAGTGGGGAAGCCCTGCTGATTGCTGTTAACCAGGTTTTAATTGGCGCGATTATGGGCTTCGCCCTGCAGCTGGCCTTTAACCTGTTTGTTATGGCCGGACATATTCTGGCCATGCAGGCCGGCCTGGGTTTTTCTTTAATGAACAGTCCTCAGGACGGTGTTCAGGTAACGGTAGTTGGTCAGCTTTACCTGTTTCTGGCCACCCTGCTGTACCTGGCCATGGACGGGCATTTAATCCTGATCCGTGAAGTACTCAATAGCTTTACTGTGTTGCCGGTTGCGGCTAATGGTATTGCTCCCACGGGTTTCTGGATGCTGGTCAGTTGGGGAAGCGAAATGTTTCGCAGTGCCGTTATGATGGTGTTACCCGGTATTACCGCTTTATTAATGGTTAATGTCAGCTTTGGCGTGATGTCTAAAGCATCTCCGCAGCTTAATCCTTTTTCTATCGGTTTTTTAATCACCATTATCCTGGCTTTTGTTATTATTTATATTACCTTGCCGACCTTATGGCCCTATTTTACCCGGATTATGGACTCAATATTCTTACTGATCCAGAATATTCTGGATCAGAGTGCCGCCTATAATGCAGGGAAAATATAATGGCAGAGAATCAGGACGGTCAGGAAAAGTCAGAAGAACCCACGGCGAAAAAGAAAGAGGAGTCCCGCAAAAAAGGGCAGGTGGTACGTTCTAAAGAGCTGACCACTTTGTTTATGCTGGTGATGTCTATTGTGGGCATTATGATTTTTGCCAGGGACATGATTGAAACTATAACCGCCATTATGCGTAATAATTTTGCCGTAGAGCGGGATACCCTGTTTCATCCCGGACAGCTGTTTATTCATTTCAGGGGTGAACTGGCTTCTATGCTTTATTCCATTTTGCCCCTGTTTATTCTTATGGTTATTACGGCCATATTATCGAGCTCCATACTTGGGGGATTTAACTTTTCTTCTGAGTCACTTAAACCCACTCTATCCAAGATGAATCCTATCAAGGGATTAAAAAAAATCTTTGGCATTAACGGTTTAATTGAATTACTGAAAAGCAGCCTTAAACTGCTGTTATTAGGTAGTATTGCAGTATATTTTATCTGGTCGGATCGTATGGAAATTTATGGTCTGTCAGAAGAATCTTTTCCGGATGCATTTATTCATGCCATGGAACTGCTGTCCTGGCAGTTTTTAATCGTGTCTTTAGGCATGATAGTGGTAGCTCTGATTGATGTACCGTATCAGATCTGGAATAACAAAAAACAGTTAAAAATGACCAAGCAGGAAGTTAAGGATGAGTCCAAGAATTCCGATGGTAATCCTGAAGTAAAAGGCCGTATTCGGCAGCTGCAGCGGGAGATGGCCATGCAGCGTATGATGGCAGATGTGCCTAAAGCCGATGTTATTATCACCAACCCGACTCATTATGCAGTGGCTTTACAGTACGATCCGCACGGCAGCGGCGCACCGGTTATGCTGGCTAAAGGCGTGGATCTGGTGGCTCTGCAGATCCGCAATGTCGCCCAGGCTCATGATGTTCCAGTTCTGGAAGCACCGCCTTTATCCCGTGCCATTTATCATAATGTAGAAATCGGCCATGAAATTCCTGCCGGCCTGTATGTTGCCGTGGCCCAGGTGCTGGCCTATATCTTCCAGCTGAAAAACGGGGAAATTGATGAATCAATGAAACCGGATCTGAGTCACCTGCCTATTCCTCCGGAATTTAGTTATTAACTATTAATCATCCTGTCATAATCTGGCATACAATCTGCTAACTATACCTGTAAATGTTAAAAGCGAATAAAAAACCATAAATTCGTCAAAAAACAGTCACAGGAATACAGTCAGGTTAATATGGCCACAGCAGCAATTGACGTTAAATCTCAGATTACCCAGTTTATCCAGAGCGGATTAGGAACGCCATTATTATTAATGGGCATTCTGGCCATGGTGATTCTGCCATTGCCGACCATTTTACTGGATATGCTGTTTACCTTTAATATTACCTTTGCTCTGATTATTCTCCTGATTGTAGTCTATGCCAGAAAGCCTCTGGATTTTGCCCTGTTTCCTACCGTTATCCTGATTGCCACCTTGTTACGTCTGGCGTTAAACGTCGCCTCTACCCGTGTTGTACTGCTTAATGGTCATGAAGGTTCTGATGCAGCGGGAAAAGTCATTCAGTCCTTTGGTGAAGTGGTTATTGGCGGTAACTATGCCGTCGGCCTGGTGGTGTTTATTATTCTGGTGATCATTAACTTTGTGGTAGTAACCAAGGGTGCAGGACGGGTTGCCGAAGTCAGTGCCCGTTTTACCCTGGATAGTATGCCCGGTAAACAGATGGCCATTGATGCTGATCTGAACCAGGGGCTGATTGATCAGGAAGAAGCTAAACGCCGGCGCGAAGAAGTAACCCGTGAGGCCGATTTTTACGGTTCTATGGATGGTGCCAGCAAGTTTGTACGAGGTGATGCCGTTGCTGGTATTTTAATTACTCTGATCAATGTTATCGGCGGTTTTACTATCGGAGTACTGCAGCATGATCTCAGTGCGGCCCAGGCCGCTGAAAATTATGTACTGCTGACTATTGGTGACGGTCTGGTGGCACAGATCCCCGGTCTTATTCTTTCTACTGCAGCCGGTATTATGGTCACCCGTGAAAATCGTGAAGGTGATATGGGGGGCAAGTTTATTGCTGACATGTTCAATAAACCTAAAACTCTGGGCATTACCTCCGGTATTATGACAATTATGGGGCTGGTTCCTGGAATGCCGCACCTGGCTTTTTTAAGCTTTGCGGCCTTAACCGGTTTTATTGCCTGGCGCAAAAATCAGCAGGCGAGCACTGAACTGGAAGTCATTCAGGAGCAGCAGGAACAGCAGCTGGAAATGGAAGAGGCTTCCAGTGATCTCAAGGAACTGAGCTGGGATGATGTCATGCCGGTGGATGCCATTGGCCTGGAAGTAGGCTATCGCCTGATCCCCATGGTGGATAAGGCCCAGGGCGGACAGCTTATGTCCCGGATTAAAGGTGTGCGCAAGAAACTGTCCCAGGATCTGGGCTTTCTTATTCCGCCGGTTCATATCAGAGACAACCTGGATCTGGCGCCTAATGTTTATCGCATTGCCCTGATGGGAGTATCGGTTGGTGAAGCCGAAGTGCATCCTGAACATGATATGGCCATTAATCCGGGCCAGGTGTTTGGAGAAATTAAAGGCATTAAAACCAAAGACCCGGCCTTTGGCCTGCCGGCAGTCTGGATCAATCAGGATGAAAAAGAAAATGCTCAGACCCTGGGTTATACCGTGGTGGATGCTAATACGGTTATTGCCACTCACCTGAGCCAGGTGCTCAATGAAAATGCCTCACAATTACTTGGTCATGAAGAAGTACAGCAATTGCTGGATCGACTGGCCGTGTCGTCACCCAAACTGGTAGAAGAGCTGGTACCCAAGATGCTGCCTCTGAGTACTATTGTGAAAGTGCTGCAGAACCTGCTCAATGAGTCTATACCTGTTCGTGACTTTAAGACCATTATTGAATGTCTGGCGGAATACGCACCGGTGACCCAGGATGCCGAAATTTTGACAGCCCATGTGCGGGTGGCACTGGGACGTTTTATTGTTCAGCATATCAATGGCTTATCCCATGAACTGCCGGTTATTACTCTGGAACCATCTCTGGAACAGTTATTGCATCAATCAATGCAGATGTCAGAAGACGGTGGCGGTATAGAACCGGGACTGGCGGAACGGATCCATCAGTCTCTGGCTGAGAGTGCCCAGAACCAGGAAATGAACGGCAGTCCGGCGGTTCTGCTGGTGTCTGCCCAGATACGGCCGATGTTAATGCGTTTTGTTAAACATACTATACCGAATATGCATGTACTGGCCTATAACGAGGTACCGGACAATATGCAGATCAAAATTGTGGCTACGGTGGGGCAGTAGAGCAGGTTGTAGAAAATAGATTTGAGGTTGGTTTCAGGTAAAAAGATGGCTTTGGAAGTTTGGAAGGTGAGTGGTTATGAAGATTAAACGGTTTTTTGCGGCAGATATGCGTGAGGCCTTACGGCTGGTAAAGGATGAGTTAGGAGCGGATGCGGTTATTCTGTCCAATAATAAAGTCAGCGGCGGCATTGAGCTGGTGGCGGCTATTGATTATGATGAAGAAGCCATTAAACGTCAGGCGGGTTCCAGCGGTTTGTCTGAACCTCTAAATCGAAGCTCTCAGGCAGGAGGAGCTTCTTCTGCTAATCTGAACCGTCGAAAGCAGATGGAAGGCAAGATAGAAACTCAGAAGAAAAATAAAAAACGTTCGGTATTTTCTAAAGTCCGCAAAGCGGCTGTAACGGATAAGCTTGAAGACTCCATTGAGGATGATGTTATCCAGTTTAGCCATGCCTCTGTACCTGCGGCTGAAAAACCAGCCCGTCAGGAAGTTTTTTCAAAATTATTTAAACAGGCTTCCGGCAGTAGAGACAAACAGGATGCTTATACTCAGCCATCGGTGCAGGAGCGCAGACAGCCTTATATTTCTGAGTTACAGCCTGAGCCTTATGGACAGTCTGAGCCATATGAAAAGCCTGAGTCAGAACTGCAGGAGGCTTTTGATTATCAGCATCTTAAAGGGGCAAAACATAACAAAGCCTCCAGAGAGACAGCTGAACAGAACAATGACTGGGATCTGGATGATTTCTTTGCCGACAGCGGCAGTGTACGTAAATCGCCTCAAAGGGAAAAAGCAAGTTCTACAGCCCGGACAAAGCGCAGTCAGAAAAAAGCGGCAGACAAAGTGGAGTGGATACAGGATCCGGCACTGACCTCTATGCAGGAAGAAATTAAATCCCTGCGCGGTATTCTGGAAACTCAGCTTTCCGGACTGGCCTGGGGGGATTTTTCCCGCCGCCATCCGCACCGTGCTGAATTGCTGTCTCGTCTTTACCGGCTGGGACTGAAATCATCCCTGAGTGAAGAACTGGTCAAACAACTGGATGCTGCCGACTCCCTGGAAGACAGCTGGAGACGTTTATTAACCCTGATTGCCCGCAGTCTGCCGACTTCAGACAGCGATTTAATTGATGAGGGCGGTGTCATTGCTCTGGTGGGGCCAACCGGGGTAGGCAAAACCACCAATATAGCCAAACTGGCGGCCCGTTTTACCCTTAAATACGGGGCAAAAGACCTGGCACTGGTTACAACTGACAGTTATCGAATCGGTGCCCATGAACAGCTTAAAACCTATGGCCGTATTCTGGGGGCACCGGTCTATGTCGCAGATGATGAACAGGAACTAAAACAGATACTGGCTCGTCTGGATGATAAGAAACTGGTACTGATTGATACCGCCGGTATGAGTCCCAGGGACATAAGACTGACCCAGCAGCTGACTATGCTGCGCCGCAGTTATTCAGATATTAAAGTGCTGGCGGTGCTGTCTGCCGCTGCCCAGACCCTGGCAATGGATGAAGTAATAAGCACTTTTGGTGCCGATGAACTGGACGGCTGTATTGCCTCCAAGGTAGATGAATCCACTTCGATTGGCGGAATAATTTCAATTCTTATTGAGAATCGGCTGCATCTCAACTACATTAGTGATGGGCAGAAAGTTCCTGAAGATATTCATCAGGCAAATACCAAAGACTTTCTGAAACTGGCGCTGGAGATGGTTCGTCAGCATCCGGTGCAGGTAAAAACAGATGAACTGGCAATGTCTTACTCTGCTGGAGGTCTGTCCCATGCATTTGGCTAATTCGGCCAGTAAAGTACAATACAGCAGGATCCTGCCGGGATATACAAACCGGCGTCCTGCTGATCAAGCAGAAGGTTTAAGACGTATGACACAGGGGCGACCTGTCAGAGTAATTGCAGTCAGCAGCGGTAAGGGCGGGGTAGGCAAGACCAATGTCTCTGTCAATCTTGCTATGGCCTTACAGGCCTCGGGGAAAAAAGTGATGATCCTCGATGCTGATCTGGGTCTGGCCAATATTGATGTATTGCTGGGCCTGCATCCGAAACTGAATATCTCCCATGTATTAACCGGGGATTATGACCTGTCAGAAATTATTGTGGAGGCCCCCGGCGGAGTAAAAATCATTCCGGCGGCTTCTGGTGTCAGCAGTATGGCTTCTCTAAGTGATGGTGAAAATGCCGGTATTATTAATGCCTTCAGTGAGCTGGAAAATGAACTGGATGTATTAATTATTGATACGGCTGCAGGTATTGACCGAAGTGTGGTCAGTTTTTGTAGAGCCTCGCAGGAAGTCATTGTCGTAGTATGTGATGAACCCTCTTCCATTACGGATGCTTATGCGTTAATTAAAGTTTTAAATAAAGAACAGGGTATTAACCGGTTTCGTATTCTGCCGAATATGGCCCATGATATGAAAGAAGGGCGTGAGTTATTTAATAAAATACTCAAGGTGACGGATCGGTTTCTGGATGTCTCGCTGGATTTTCTGGGTGCTGTACCCTTTGATATTTACTTAAGAAAATCCGTTAAAAAACAGACTGCCGTGACGCTGGCCTATCCGAGGAGCCCTTCGGCCCAGGCCTTTAATATGGCAGCTGAAAAAATTAATAAATGGCCTCTGCCCAAAAGAGCAGGGGGACACCTGGAGTTTTTTGTTGAACGTCTGATTGCTTCAAATTAAAACAGTTTAACTAAAATAACAGGCTGAAATTGATAAAGTCATGGGGACGCGGTGATGAGCCTGACAATGAAAAAAGCGGAAATATATAATCAGTATCAGCAGCAGGACACGGTTGATAAGCATGCGGCCCTGGTCAAGCGAATTGCCTGGCATCTAAAAAGCCGTCTGCCGGCCAATGTGCTGCTTGATGATCTGATCCAGGCGGGTATGATAGGCCTGCTGGAAGCGGCTAAAAATTATGATGCAGCCCAGGGGGCCAGTTTTGAAACCTATGCCAGTATCCGGATCCGTGGTGCCATGCTGGATGAAATCAGAAAAAATGACTGGGCACCCCGATCGGTTCATCGCAACAGCCGAAAAGTTGCGGAAGTCGTTCGGCAGATAGAAAATGAAAAAGGCCGTGATGCCCGTGACAGTGAAATTGCTGAAGCTCTGGAAATGGATCTGGATGAGTACAATAAAGTACTGCAGGATGCCAGCGGTCAGAAAATACTCAGTTTTGAGGAAATCGGCATAGGCGATGAGTCTATACTGGATAATATTCCTAATCCCCAGACGGGCATACTGGATGGCCTGCAAAAAGAAGACCTTAAAGCGCATGTCGCTAATGCTATTGCCAGTCTGCCGGAACGGGAGCGCATGGTAATGGCCTTATATTATTCTGAAGAGCTGAACCTCAGAGAAATCGGAGCCGTTATCGGGGTCAGTGAATCCCGGGTCAGTCAGATACACTCCCAGGCCATTATCCGGCTTCAGGCCCGCCTGTTATAATATTATTCCTGCCTGTCGCTGCGTATAAAATAGTGCGTAACTTCCTCTGCTGTTCTCCTGTATTAGCACTGTACTTTCTGTTTTTTTAAATAAATTCCTGAATATTTCAAATAATAGGCTTTTTTACTGGTAAAAAGTGAATTTATTGCCTAAAAATACATTGATACTTTAAGAAAGTCGTCTTATTTAATTAATATTAAATCGCAAACTTAAATTTACTGGAGTTTTTTTGGCTGTGGCCGATAAGTTATAGTAAGAAAAAAACCAAATATTGAACGGCTATCAGTATTAAAGAATAATTTAGGCTAGAATTATACTCAAATTAATCCTGAATTATTTTATGTTATTACCTGGAGGTTGACTTGAACAAAGACATGAAAATCCTGATTGTAGATGATTTTTCAACAATGCGACGCATTATTAAAAATCTGCTGAGAGATCTTGGATTTACCAATACAGTAGAAGCGGATGACGGTAATACAGCCGTTCCAATACTGAACGCGGGTGGAATAGATTTTCTGGTGACAGACTGGAATATGCCGGGTATGACAGGTATTGAGTTATTAAAGTATGTCAGAGCGGATGACAAGTTGTCCAATATGCCCGTGTTAATGGTAACTGCAGAACAGAAAAGAGAACAGATTATTGAAGCTGCTCAGGCCGGTGTAAACGGCTATATTGTTAAACCTTTTACAGCCGCTACCCTGAAAGAAAAAATTGATAAAATTTTTGAACGCATTGATTAGTTAAATTAAATTATTGTGTGCTCCGCTGCGCACAATAATTTTTTAATAACATGTTTCTTAAGTCAGGGGTTCAGAATGGCGTTCCAGAAAAAGCATTGCTGAATCTGTACCTGAATAAGTACTCCTGAAACAATTTTCAAAAAGTTGTTTTCTTAAAATATGTCCCTGAAAACTAATGTTTTCTAATATTGTTTTCTAATAATGTTCTCTATTAATACTGAGTTACAAGGATAAAATCTTTTATGGTTGATGATGTTGTAATTGATGAAGCGTTTATAAAACGCGCTAAAGATCTTGTTGCCAGTGCTGAAGCCGGTAATGATGAAGAAGTAAAAAATATTCTTGATGAATTAGCCACCATGAAGGAAACCAGCCTGTTTCAGGAACTGGGTAAACTGACCCGGGAAATTCATGATACCTTCAACGACTTTCGTTCCGACTCCCGAATTAATGAACTGGCAGAAAGTGATATACCCGATGCCAGGGAAAGACTCCATTATGTTATCAATATGACCCAGCAGGCAGCTGATACTACTATGACCCAGGTAGAAAACGCGATCCCCCTGTGTGAAAACATTACCAGGGGAAGCGCGGAGTTACTGGAGGACTGGGATCGTTTTACCCAGCGTAAAATGGAAGTAGAAGAATTCCGCCAATTAAGTAAAACTCTTAAAGATTTTCTCCAATCTGCCAATAATGATAGTAAGAGTCTAATGACCAATCTCAATGAGGTGCTTATGGCTCAGAGTTACCAGGATATTACCGGGCAGATCATCTATAAAGTGATCAACCTGGTGGAAGATGTTGAAACCAGCCTGGTTAATCTGATTAAGCTGTCCAGTAAACATCTGGGTGTAGAAGCTGCCACGGGTCAGGAGACTAAAAAGAAAGATAAGAAAAGCCTGGATGGTCCGGTGGTGCCCGGAGTGGCCGATGAAAAGGAAACCCTGTCAGGCCAGGATGAAGTTGATGATTTACTGTCCAGTCTGGGCTTTTAAAAAAGGCTTTAAAAAAAAGTTGAGGAAATAGTTTATGTCATTTGATGCTGATGATGAAATTCTGCAGGATTTTTTAATAGAAGCAGGGGAGATAATTGAGACGCTGAACGAAGAGCTGGTAGAGCTTGAGCAGCGCCCCAATGATGCTGATCTTCTCAATTCTGTCTTTCGCAGTTTTCATACCATCAAGGGTGGTGCCGGGTTTCTGTCACTGATACCTCTGGTGGAATTATGTCATCGGGCAGAAGATGTTTTTAACCTGCTTAGAAATGGTGAATTACAGGTTAATTCGGCTATTATGGATGTTATGCTGCCGGTTCTGGACTCGCTTAATGAAATGTTTGACAGTTTAAGAAACGGGGCTAAACCTGAAGATGCCGATCCGGCTTTGCTGGCGGCACTGGATAATATCCTTAGTGGTGATATAGGTAGCGCGGATGCAGAACCAGAAGCGCCAGCTTCAGAACCGGCTGTTGAAAATGCCGCTGAAGACGATATTGCCGATGAAGAATTTGAGCAGTTACTGGATAATATGGATGGCGTTGAAGGCTCTACATCCGCTGCTGCTGACGATGATCTGCCAGGGCAGGGTGATGAAAAAACTGGTGCGGCTAAAGATGATGAAATTACTGAAGAAGAATTTGAAAAACTGTTAGATCAGTTGCATGGCAAAGGTAAATTCAATGCTAATGTCAGCGCTGCTGATGCATCGGACATTGCGGCTTCTGCATCCAGTAATAGTAAAGCGGCTGATGATGAAATTACCGATGAAGAATTTGATAAATTACTGGACGAACTGCACGGTCCGGGTAAATTTGACAGCAGTATAGCTAAAAAAACATCTTCTGCTGAAAGCAGTTCTGATAATAAAGCAGCAGATGCCTCTGAACCAGCCGCCAAACCCGAACCCGCAGCAGAATCAAAACCTGAGCCAGTTTCTGCTGCGCCGGAACCGGCTGCCGCAAAACCGGCATCCAGACCCTCTGCAAAAAAAGCACCTCCAAAAAAAGACAGCGGCGGCCCGTCTCCGGTTCCTGCTGAAGCAACGGTACGGGTGGATACCAAACGCCTGGATGATATTATGAATATGGTTGGTGAACTGGTACTGGTGCGTAACCGTCTGGTGACTCTGGAACAGTCTCTGGGTAACGAAGAAATGTCCAAGGCGGTAGGTAGTCTGGATGTGGTGACTGCTGACCTGCAGATGTCGGTTATGAAAACCCGCATGCAGCCCATTAAAAAGGTTTTCGGTCGTTTCCCCCGGGTTGTTCGGGATCTGTCCCGCACCATGAAAAAAGAAGTCAAACTGGAACTTATTGGTGAAGATACCGATCTGGATAAAAACCTGGTGGAAGCGCTGGCGGATCCGCTGGTGCATCTGGTCAGAAACTCGGTAGACCATGGCGTTGAAATGCCTGATGTCCGTGAACAGGCCGGCAAGCCTCGTCAGGGTACTGTGATCCTTGCGGCAGAGCAGGAAGGTGATCATATTATGCTGTCTATTGAAGATGACGGGGCCGGTATGGATGCTGAACTATTACGTCGAAAAGTCGTTGAAAAAGGCCTTATGGACGAAGAAGCCGCTAACCGTCTGGACGATAAGGAATGTTATGCATTAATATTTATGCCAGGTTTTTCCACCAAGGACGAAATCTCAGATATTTCCGGCCGTGGTGTGGGTATGGACGTGGTCAAAACCCGTATAGCCCAGTTAAACGGTGGTATTGAAATTGATTCTGAACTGGGTAAAGGTACCAGGATTGCAATTAAAGTACCGCTGACCCTGGCTATTATGCCGACCCTGATGGTTAAATTAAAAGACCAGGCCTTCGCACTGCCGCTAGTGAGTGTCAATGAAATTTTCCACCTGGATCTGACTAAAACGAATATGGTGGATGGTCAGCTGGTCATTATGGTTCGTGACAAACCCCTGCCTCTGTTTTATCTTACCCGTTGGCTGGTTAACGGCTGTGAATACGATGAACTGCCGGAAGAAGGGCATGTGGTTGTGGTACATGTCGGCACCAGGAAAGTAGGCTTTGTGGTTAATCATCTGATTGGTCAGGAAGAAGTGGTTATTAAACCTCTGGGCTCCTTATTACAGGGTACTGATGGTCTGGCAGGTGCAACCATTACCGGTGACGGCAAGATTGCTCTGATCCTGGATGTTCCAACCTTAATGACTTCACGGGTACACTAAACCCATGATTGACATCCTCAGTATAACCGGCCTGATCCTGGGTGTTGGAGCCATTATATTAGGCCAGTTTCTGGACGGGGGGCACCTTTCCACACTGGTAAATGGTCCGGCAGCCCTGATTGTTCTCGGTGGTACTTTTGGTGCTGTGATGCTGCAGTCGCCGGTTAATGTCTTTTTACGCGGCCTGCGTATTATTACCTGGGTGTTTGTTCCACCCCGTTTTCATACTGAAGAAACCATTGCCCGTATCGTAGACTGGAGCAATATAGCCCGCAAGGAAGGTCTGCTGGGTCTTGAAATTGTCGCTGAGGAAGAAGAAGATCTGTTTGCCCGTAAAGGACTGGAGTTACTGGTGGACGGCAGTGAGCCGGAAGTCATGCGCTCGATTATGGAACTGGAAATTGATGCCAAGGAAAGTTTTGATACCCTGGCCAGTAAAATTTATGAAGCCATGGGTGGTTTTTCACCCACAATTGGTATTATCGGAGCCGTTATGGGGCTGATTCATGTAATGGGTAATCTATCTGATCCCAGTAAACTGGGCAGCGGTATTGCGGTAGCCTTTGTGGCTACTATTTACGGTGTGGGTGCAGCCAATTTATTATTTATTCCTATTGCCACCAAGCTTAAAACCCTGGTCAGTAATGAGGTCAGCTACCGGGAGATGATTGTTGAAGGCCTGGTATCCATTGCTGAAGGGGAAAATCCCCGTAATATCCAGAGAAAACTGGAAGGCTATCTGGATAAAACCAGAGAGGAACAGGAACCAGGAGAGCTTTTATAGCGCATTATCATGTCCAGACGCAGAAAAAAGCAGGAAGAACACGTTAACCTTGAGCGCTGGCTGGTGTCCTATGCCGATTTTATTACCCTGCTGTTTGCTTTTTTTGTGGTTATGTATGCTATTTCTTCCGTTAATGAAGGTAAGTACCGGGTTCTGTCGGATACCCTTAATGAGGTATTCAAGTCCCGTCCCACTTCACCGGTTCCCATAGACTTTGATAATGCCTTACAGAATAAAAAGGCTTCATCCAGTGAGCCTGATTATATTGAACTGCCCGTACCGGGACACGACAATAATTTGACGCCTCCGGATAATCCTGAACTGGATGCTCTTTCTGAACAGATCACGGAAGCGGTACAGCCCTTAATCGATGATGATTTAATTAAAATTAAAAAAAATGATTTCTGGCTGGAAATTGATATTAAATCCAGTATTCTGTTTAAAAGCGGTACTGCCACCTTATCCGAAGATGCGGAAGATATTCTGGCCAGTATTGCTGATCTGATAAAAGAATACCCCAATGATGTACAGGTAGAAGGTTTTACCGACAATGTCCCCATAAAAACGGCTAACTTCCCCTCCAACTGGGAGCTGTCCTCTGCCCGTGCCGCCAGTGTAGTACACCTGTTTGAAGAGGAAGGTGTTGATCCTAAGCGTATGCAGGCCATAGGCTATGGTGAATTCAAACCCATTGCCGATAATAATACCCCGGAAGGGCGAAATGCCAATCGACGGGTCAACCTGGTTATTCTTGGCAAGGGCGATCCCCGCCGAATCATGCAAAAACGTATTCAAAGCCTCAGAGATCAGCAGCAAAAAAATGCTGACACAGACAAAACCGGTACTACGAAAGACCCCTTCAACCCGGTCATTGAGCTCCAGTAAATAAAGGCATACTTTCTTAACACTTAACATTAACTAACTGGCGTAATTTATGCATACTTGAGTAAACAAGTATAAAGTAAGCAGATAGTAAGAACGAACAAGGTATGATTACGTGAGAATTTGGGCTGTTGCAAATCAAAAAGGTGGTGTAGGAAAAACCACCACGGCCATATCACTGGCTGGCTGGCTGACCATGAAACAGAAAAGGGTACTGGTGGTGGATCTGGATCCTCATGGCTCTATGACCTCTTATTTTGGTCTGGATCCGGACTCGCTGGATAAAAGTGTTTATAAGGTATTTCAGAAAGCAGCAGCCAGACAGGTGATGGACATCAATGAAGTTATCCAGCCGACCCGTTTTGACTACCTGTCCATTCTGCCTGCCTCTACGGCAATTGCTACACTGGATAAACAACTGGGCAGTAAAGAGGGCATGGGGCTGGTACTGGCCAGACAGCTATTAGGCCTGAAGGGACAGTTTGACTATATTTTTGTGGACTGTCCGCCCATGCTGGGGGTATTAATGATTAATGCCCTGGCTGCCTGTAATCAGCTGTTAATACCGGTTCAGACTGAGCACCTGGCCCTGAAAGGCCTGGATCGCATGCTCAACACCCTTAAAATGATTAACCGTGCCCGTAAGCATCCCCTGAATTACGCCATTATTCCAACTATGTTTGACCGGCGTACCCGTGCAGCCATTGAATGTCTGCGCATTATGCAGAAAAAATATGATCCCAAAGCTCTCAGGCGAACCATTATTCCAGTTGATACCAAATTCAGGGAAGCCTCAAGAGACGGTGTGCCTTTACCGATCTACAGTCCTCATGCCCGGGGTTCCGTAGCATACAATTTATTACTGGATAATTTGCTCGCAGAAGCGGCGGCTGAATCAACCCATGAGTAAAGAGCAGAACAGTCAGGATTTTTTAGTAGAACAGGATGAAGCTCTCGGGTTTTATTTTGACTCACTGCTATTGACTGATGAAGTGGAATTCCTGGATGATATGCAGGAATCCCCCAGTACACCTGAATCTGCCACCGAACAGCAACAGGCGGATAGCAGCCGGGAAACACTATCTCCTGAAACAGATAATAATGATAACAGCTCTCAAAACGGGGAATCAGTTAAAGGTTTTCTGCAGGCGTCAAAAATGCGTCAACAGACACCTGGCCAGCAGGAACAGGTCACCCCTGAAAAGCTGACACAGAAACCATTTATCCAGGAAAAAGAACAGTCTGAATTCAAACAGTCCGTAAAAAAAGATACCGATGCGCCTGTAATTGCTGCAACCAGGGCAGAGCAATCCCCCCGAACCATTACATCGGGTCCGGTTTCACCCAAACCCAGAGAAGCCGTTTCTACAGAGTCTCAGGCAACCCGATCTAAATCTGTTAAGCCAGTAAAAGCCGTTGAGCCAGTAATAGTTTTTACTGAAAAAGACAGCAAGGGAGAGGTTAAGGAAGAAGTCTTAATTCCCAGAAGCCAGCGTCTGGCCCAGAAAAATTCAGCGTATAATGTAACTGCCAAATCGGTATCAGGATCACGTCCTGTAAAACAATCTGGACGAGAAGCTGCTAGCTCTGCTCCGGCTAAAAAGCATCCGCCTCTGCAGCCCCGTTCAAAGCAGATCCAGTCCCGGGAAAAAACTCATACTGCTGAACAGACACAGACACAGACACAGACACAAAAAGCGCCAGAAACACAGGCCAGCCCAAGGGTTACCAAAGAAGCCCCCGAACTGGACCTGAGCCTTTTTCTGCCTAAAATAAAAACCCTCAGTGATGAAGAAATCAAACAGCAGCTTCAGGCTCTGACTCAGGCGGCCGTCAGCCAGGCGCAGGTAGAAACGGAGCTGGAAGAATTATCCCAGTATGAAAAATACAAACAGCAGACCCAGCAGGGTGATTCTGAAGCACTGATCAAAAATATCAACAATGCTCCGGACTGGGCCATTCCGGAATTTCAGGCTCTGTTATTTGCGGTGTCCGGCCTGAAACTGGCTGTCCCCCTGTCAGAATTAAATGGGATTGTAGAATGGGGGGATGAATATATTAATGAGCTTCCGGGCCATACCTCCTGGTACCTGGGTCTGATTAATCATCTGGGAAAGAATGTTCCAGTTGTCGATACCCTGCTGCAGGTGGTACCCAAAGAACGCTGGCCTGCAGGACACCTCGAAAAGCCTGAATTTAAGCATATTATTCTTATTGATGAAGGTCGATGGGGACTGGCCTGTGAACAGGTGCTGGAAATTATTACCTTAAAAACAGAACAGGTTAAATGGCGTTCATCACGCACCAAACGCCGCTGGCTGCTGGGTACGGTTATTGAAGAAAAATGTGCTTTACTGGACAGTACAGAATTTGCATCTATGCTTCAAACAGGTAAAGACAGTTTAATCGCTGGTTAATTGTTGCGGCAATATAGAAAAATAATAACTTTGAAGCTAAACTTTTTATTAAGCTTTAAATTAAACTTTTAATAGTTATTGCCGATACTTATACATAACAGACGCCTGCAAAATTACTTGCTTTAGATTGATAGAAGAATTGAGGACTAATCATGGAATATGATTATGATGATGAACTGGCAGTTGACCCGATGACACAATGGGTTACTTTTATGCTGGATAATGAAAAATACGGTATAAATGTTATGCAGGTCAGGGAAGTTTTGCGTGATATCGAGATTGCACCGGTTCCCGGTGCACCCACTTATGTACTGGGGATCATTAACCTGCGTGGTAATGTGGTGACGGTAATCGACACCCGCAGCCGTTTTGGTCTGCCGGCCGTAGAAGTTAATGACGAATCCAGAGTTATTATTATTGAAACTATGGATCAGATTGTGGGTCTATTAGTAGACAGCATTGCCGAAGTGGCAGATATACCCAAATCTCAGATTGAATTAACCCCCAATGTCGGTAATGATGACAGTTCCAGATACATTCAGGGCGTACACAGCCGTGAGGGTGAACTGTTGATCCTGGTAGCTGTAGAAAAAGTTCTTAGTGATGAAGAATGGGCTGAAATGGAAATGTACTAAAGCCGGGGGACCTGCCTTGGAGATCTTCAGTGCCTTCTTAACTGAATTTTGTACAGAATGTCGAACTGATTATCGGCTTCCAGTAAAAACAGAGGGAGACTAGTATGGCTGCAGATTTACCTCCACTGGCACCAGTGAACCCGTCACCGCTGGTCAGGCCAAAAAGGCATTATCATGGTGAGCATCAGCAGGGTTCAAAACACAATAAACAGTCTGAAGCTGACGAACAGGCGGAAAATTCAGAAACATTGGAGCAGAAGTTAAAACAGGAACAAAGTCAGGAAAATAGCCTGGAAAATGGCTTAGCCGTTAGTCCGAAAAGCCTTAATAATTCTGTTAATCAGGATGAGAAACATGCTACAGTACAACATCTTGATGAATATGTATAATCCTGAATAATAAAAAATGGACGTCAGTAATTTTTTCAGCAGCTTATCACCAGCCTTAATTTATATCAGCATTGCGGTTTTACTGGTGTTGTTTCTGATGTTGCTGGTTTATGTCAGTTCCCTCAACCGTTCCCTGCAGCAGTCAAAATCTGAACTTAAACAGGTCAAACAGTTTACTGCTATGCAGCAAAAGCAGCTTAAAGATCTGTCCCATGAATTACAGGCCATGACCAGTGCGGCTTATGGTGTGGGTAAACGAATTAATCAGCTTTCGGCACAGCTCAGAGAACTGGATGATCGTCAGGAAGAATTTGATCTGAAAGAACAGGGCGCACAGTCCATGCAGCAGGCTATTGCCCTGGTACACAAAGGCGCATCCATAGAAGAATTAATGGAAACCTGTGAAATGTCCCGCGGTGAAGCTGAATTATTAATCATGGTTCACGGGCAGCGCTAAAGTCCCGGTACTCTTTCTATATTACGCTGCTAACGTGGTGCAATCATCATAAACAGAAAACTGAAAATAACCAGAGCGATAAAAAAATAAATAAAATTTCTCGGGGTTTTTTTCTGCCAGTCCTTACCATGAAAACGGGTGGGGGCATTGCAGACCGGACAGCTGCCCGCATCCGGTTCAATTTCATTGCCGCAATGGCTGCAATAGTGTTTTTCCATAAGCTCAGTTATTATCCAGTCTGTTACTTTGTCAATATGTAACTATTCAGTGTATCTGACCGTGACTGTCTACAGGTACTGAATTTCCAGGGGCGCTCAAGTACGTCCATGTATCGCTTTGTGAAAACATCCATGTTTTCAAAACCCTGTAAATCCAGTACCTGTAGCCATTCACTCTACGTTACTTTAATTAATACTGAGTAGTTACGTCAATGGTTTAGCAGGATACTTTATGCAGATTCAACAAAGCCAGTTCCCGCTCTAACTGCGGATAATCCAGATCCAGAAACTGGGTGTGATTAAAGGTCGTAAAACCTCCGCTGACCTCATACCAGGCAAAACCACTGCTCCAGGGGGCATCAGGATAAGTTCCCTGATGCTTTCTCGGCAGACAATACAGCTTACCGGGAATATAAATAAGATTATAACTAATATGCTGCTGATGTAAATGCTCAATAAATGACCAGCTCTCCTGCATATTATCAAATACCCGGCATTCCAGGGGATAGCTTTGGGAGCCGCCGTTGTGCTGCCAGACCGGTTCTAAAACCGGTAAAGGGTGATCCTTGATAAACAGGTGAAAATGCAGATGATTAATGGAAGAAAACGCACCATAGGCATTATAAGCCATGCCGAGCCCCGGCAGAGTTTCGCCCAGTTGTGCGGTTAACTGCCAGATATACTGATGATAATCACGCTGCAGATACTGGGGCAGACATTTTTCAGCATCGGGCACCAGCAGAGAATGAAAGCGTGCAAAGGGAAATTTATTATAAAAAATCTGTAGTTTTCTATCGTGTAAAGTGCCGGACCAGTAGCACTCTTTCTGTAAAAAAGGCTTGTTAAAATGAAAACCGTCAGGGTTAAAGTCCAGAAAAATACCTTCAATTACATTCTGGCTCATACGGGCAGGGCGCAGGGAACGGATATGATTAAACTGCAGTTCCCACTGGCGATTATTATGATGAACATGACGGAATTCTGTCTGGCTGATCTGTTCAATACCACCCATGGCCATCAGCTTTAAAAATACCAGAATATCATCCGGTGCTTCAGTCAGCAGTTGCCCGTCCTGTAACAGACTGCGATATTTATCAGCCAGTTGATGGTATTTTTTCTGTAATGCCTCATTAGTATAGTCGTGCACATGCTGATCAAAACTGGCATTGGCCAGTACCAGGATAAAAACACCCAGTTCATCATAGTCCAGTAACTGCACCAGACCCTGCTCGAAAATGTGACGGAATTGTGCTTTTGAAGAAAATATTTCAGGGATCATAATGAGTCTTATTATGACCTAAGTGGTTCTGTTATTACCAGAAAATCACAGAATTATGACTAAATAAGGGGGTATTTTTTATCTTTAGTTTATAAAATCGGCCGTTATTGTGATTGTTTCGTGACATATATTAATTATAATCAATCCTAACCTGTTGCTGAAAAGGACTGGAAGTCAATATCGGCGACAGGCTTTCTTATAATTATTAACGAAGGTATAAAATATGAATACAGCAAAAAAAATCACAGGTGCAGCCGTTGCTGCCGCAGCAGCCGCTTTAATCTCGACCGGTTTTACAGCCAGTGCAGTGGCTTCTCCAGCCCAGGACGGTACGGTAAAATGCAGCGGTATTAACTCCTGTAAAGGCACCACTGCCTGTGCCACAGCCACCAACTCCTGCAAAGGCCAGAACAGCTGTAAAGGTCAGGGCTGGATTAAAGCCACTAAACAGGAATGTGCAGACAAAGGCGGTAAGGTTGTAGGCTAATAAGCTATGACTTTTTAGTCCGGGTTCCCATAATCCTAAATTAATAAGTTGAACCTACTGCGAATGTCCATAGCACTGAATCTACAAGGCTTTCCAGAATATTTTGACTTCACCCGTAGGGTGACTACGAATAAAGCCAAAATAACCTGTAAAACCTTGTATCTCCAGCACTCTGATCATTCTCGCTACGTTTCAACTGATTAATTTAGGATAAGCTGTATGGGAACACCCGGAATATAAATATTATGCCCAATAAAACACCACAGAAAAAATATCCTCAGCTGGGTTTTGGCCTGGGCCTGAGAAAAGAACATTATCAGGATGTCATAGACACCCGTCCCGATGTGGACTGGTTTGAGATCCTCACCGAAAATTATCTGGTAGAGGGCGGCAAGCCGCTCTATTTCCTGCACCAGGTCGCTGAACATTATCCTCTGGTTATGCATGGCGTATCCATGAATATCGGCAATACCGAACCACTGGACAGGGATTACCTGACACAGGTGAAACAGCTTAAAAAATCCATCAATGCCCGCTGGCTGTCCGATCATCTATGCTGGACAGGCACCAACGGCACCAATGCCCATGACTTACTGCCCCTGCCTTATACCGAAGAAAGTATTAACCATGTGGTAGAGCGTATTGAACAGGTTCAGGATTTTCTCGGCAGCCGCCTGTTAATTGAAAATGTGTCCAGCTATATTTCCTATAAACAGTCTGAAATGAGCGAATGGGAATTTTTAAATGAAATTGCTAAACGTTCTGACTGTCTGCTATTGCTGGATATTAATAATATTTACGTATCAGCCGTTAACCATGAATTTGACCCGCTAAACTATCTTAATGCCATTGACCCTCAACAGGTTCAGCAATTTCACCTGGCCGGTCATAGTGATTATGGTGACTATATTATTGATACCCACGACGAACCGGTCTGCAGAGCTGTCTGGGAACTTTATGCACAAGCCGTTGAACGCTTTGGTGAAACCACCTTTATGATTGAACGGGATGCCAGTATTCCGCCTCTGGCCGAACTGCTCGATGAACTGAACTTTGCCAGAAAAATTGCTGCAGCAGTTTCTACCCAGGGTATTAACCATCCGCAGATACAGAACCTGCTGGAGAATCTTCCAATAATACAAACTTCTGCCGCTGAGGCTTCAGAAGCTGCTGCTGTGTAAAGGATGACACCAAAAACCATTATGAACAGCAGTAAATCCCAACCAGACCTGAAAGAACTACAGCGGCAGATGCTGGCCTGGCTGAAGGCACATGATCCCGTAATTAAAGAATCGGTAACCGGAACCGAAAAAGTACCGGCTGATTTACGCCTGGACATTTATGCCAATGCCTACCGTTATCGTCTGATAGAAGCGCTTGAAGATACCTTTCCGGCTCTGAATACCCTGTTAGGGGATGATGATTTTTTTAATATGGGCCTGCGTTATATTGAACGTTACCCGTCACAGCATTTTTCCCTGCGTTTTTTCGGACACCGGCTGGCTGATTTTTTAGCGGCAGAAGATGGTTTCAAAGAGCAGAAAGTACTGTCAGAAATGGCACAGTTTGAATGGCTGCTTCGGGCAACCTTTGATGCTGCAGCACAACCGCGCCTGAGCCTGGAAGATTTGCAAAATATAGCGCCGGAACAATGGCCGGAACTGACCTTCAGTTTTCATCCCTCACTACAGCGTATCAATTTAAGCTTTAATGTCCCCCAGCTCTGGCGGGCTATTGAACAGGAGCAACCCCCCATTGATATTGTCGAGCAGGAATATCCTGCCGGCTGGGTTATCTGGCGCAGAGATCTAAGAACCTGGTACCGCTCCATGGATGTGGATGAAGCATGGGCCATGGATACTATGCAGGAAGGTGAAAACTTTGCCACTATCTGTGCTGGTGTCTGTGAATGGATAGATGAACAGCATGCCCCCACCAGGGTCGCCGGGTTTATTCAAAACTGGATTAATGAAGGCCTTATCTGCTCCGTAAAATAAAGAATTTACAATGGAGGTGTAATTTATTGTGTTTCCTGATTAATACAGCCACATCAAGATGGCCTGTGCTCAGAAATATATATACTTCTCTATTTAGAACCTAAAGTAGTCCGATTTCAAATAATAATTCAGGTTGTGGTTCTCTACTAACACAATCTAATCTTATTCGTTAATAACTACTTTTTAATATGAGAGACTTTATTAATAAGTTCAATTAAGCTCTCTTTGTTAAATGGCTTTGAGATATAATAGCCATTGACTTGCTGGATTTTCTGCCGATAAGCAGGCAGTTCAAGTGTAGATAAAAAAATAATCGGCGTTTTATCATAGCCCAGTGTGTTCCGTATTTTGTTACTGGTTTCCAGACCATTTATTCCTGGCAGACAGATATCCATTAAAATAATGTCAGGTTCCACCAGGCATAAGTATTTTAGACAGTTTTCACCACTGCCAACAAAACTCAGCTCATATGAATTACTGAGAAACTCTTTAATGATAAACTGATGGATTGGTTCATCATCAACTGATAGTATATGTATCATTCTAGTCAATCCTCTCATTTTAAGATTGAACCAATAGTCTATAATATACTGCAGCTGAAACTATGCGTATTATGTATTAATATGTATTAAAATGTACACCGTGGATTATAGCTGTTTCCTGGCCAGGAAAGTGTAAAGTAAGCACCTCTTTGTGGAAAGTTATTAATAGCAATATCCGATTGTAGTTATACCTGACATAGCCAACTGCCCCCCTGCCACAAGCCATATTTACCGCATTTATTTTGATATTACTAAACGGCTAAAACTAAGAAATATATATGTAGTTGTTAATTGAAGCGTTAGAATGAAGCTGGGAATTCCCTCCGAAATAAATCAATAAACTCCTGAGTTGTGACTTTTCCATCACTATTTGTATCGGCTCGTTCAAATTCCCATTTTTGATATTCCTCCACGGTCATTCCTTTCTCTTTCGCATTTTCTACGAAATCTTCATTTGAACCACTCTTTAAATATTCGTTATAGTCAATATAGCCATCATGATTCAGATCCATTTCTTGATGGGCAGAGGTTAACATACTATCTGGAATAAGAGCCGTACACCCATTAAGTGTTCCTGTAAAGAGAATAGCTAAAACTATTGTTATATTATTTTTATTCATATTTTTCCTTTATGTAAAAATTATTCCGCAACTAATGTTGCAATGCTTACTGTTGGGATGGGTTAGTAGAGCATTGTTTACGATCCTTTAGCTTATTTAATGCCGCCATTCGATTAGTTGCACTTTCAATAGCATCATTTCTTTCCATATAATTACCTATTCCAAGATCGCCAAAAATAGCTAATACATCTTTCCCGCTAAATTCACTTTCTTTATTAACATATTTGATGAAGCCCCGCATTTTTGCTAATTCCAGATCAACTTCTCTACATGTCATATTTTCCTTTTCATAGGATGATAATATACCCTGGCGGCCATAATTTTTAGTTGCGCAGCCCTGTAAAAATAATATACCAGCTGTAATCACAATAGTTATTTTTTTCATGGTGTTCTCTCAATTAAAGATTATAAAAATACATAGTAACTGCTAAAGTGATTGCTCATCTATCAGCAAGATGTTTAGATTTGTATCAAATTGTATGAAGTTAATGAATGTTATTTTGGCAGGGAAATTGAAAAGCGGGCACCACCGATCGGAGAGTCATCAATAGTAATGCAGCCGTTATGTGTGTCTATAATTTTTTTGGCAATTGCCAGTCCTAAACCGTGACCACCACTGAGCCGGCTTCGGCTTTCATCGAGTCGTGAAAAAGGCTCAAAAATAAGAGGACGATCTTTTTTGGGAATACCGACACCATCATCATCAATATGAATCAAAGTGCCTTTTTCTGTTAATTCTAAAATAATACTGATTTCATGCTGACTATACTTGCAGGCATTACGCAGTAAATTATGTATTACTCTGGCCAGATAACGAGGGGAACAGCGTATTTTATGTGCTATGGGTACATTATTGTTAACACAATAAATCTTCAGGTTACCAGCATATCCCCTTGCATGTTCAATAATATCTTCTAACCAAGGTAGCAGTTCAATTGTTTCTAAATCAGGCAATGGTTTTGCTTGCTCAAAACGTGCAAAATTCAACAGTTCATTGACCAGATCTTCTAAATCATTAACATCAACATTGAGTCCATCCAGATAGCGTTGTTTTGTTTTTTTATCCGTTTTTTCATTCGTCTTTTCCAGCATTTCAAGAGCAAAGCGCATTCGGGTAATAGGTGTGCGTAGTTCATGAGAAACAGCATTTGTGAGGTCACGATGTCCTGTAATTAAACAATTGATTCGTTCTGCCATTGCATTAAACTGACTGGCAAGATTTCCCAATGCTGCACGAGATTTGATATTGACACGAGAGTCCAGTTTACCTTGACCAAAATTATCTGAAGCATTCGTTAATTCGTTAATTGATTGCCATAAAGGACGAATCCATAAGAAAAGAGTAATTGCCAGGCCCAGAAAAAATAATAAAAATAATCCTGCCAGAAATGAAAGAATAACAGCAATGGGAGGTTTAATCGGTCCTGCCTGTAGAATATAAGGATATTCTTTTAGTTTTTGTATATAGTATTCATAATCACTGCCATCTATATGTATTATTTTCCCACTTTCAAATCGCTGATTTAGTTCATTATCATTTGCCAGGGTACTTAATAACTCACCGCTCAGCGCATTGTTTTCTATCAAATTTATAGGGAAACCAAAATAAGGTTGTAGTTTATGAATAATATCAGGCCACTTTTCCCGGGGCTGAGCGAACAATTTTTGTTTAACTAAATTAAACGTTCCCATTGCCTGTTTATGAGCATTTTCAGCATTACTTTCAGAAAAAGCAATTGCAATTACAGTATCAGAATCAGGTAGTTTTTTGATGTTATAATCGGCATCATCAATATCTAATTGTATTGAACCTCCTGATAAGATTATTTTCCAGTTTTTTTCATCAATTAATGGATCATTCAGCTTGAGTAGATGTAATGGATAACCAAAATCCTCCTGTAATCCATTAATAACCTGTAACTGTTGTTGATAGTTTAGCCCCTGAAGTTTTTCCTCAATAAGATAAAAAGTTCCTTTTGTTACTTGATCTTCATAATCTAATAATGCTGAATGCAAATAAAGTGTCGGTAAAAAAAAGACTGCACTGATAAAAATAACAGCAAATAGAATGAGGATGATATAAAGAGGTAAAAACAGCCTGAGCATTACCAGGCATCCTTTACAAACAGGTAACCCTTACCCCATATAGTTTTAATTTTTTGTGGGTGTTCAGAAGAATCATTTAGTTTTTTTCTCAAACGTGAAATACGAATATCTACCCAACGATCCAAACCATCATATTCAATTCCCCTGACTGCATGAAGAATTTGATCACGGCTGATCACTTTTCCTGCATGGTTTGCCAAAAAACAAAGAAGCTCAAATTCATTAGTACTCAGATCAATTTCTGAGCCAGAAAGCGTTACCTGCCTTGCAGCCTGATTAATATATAAATCTCCCAACTGAAAACCTTGCTTGGCAGGTGTTTCATCTGATAGACCATATCGGCGTAACAGGGCATGAATTCTGGCCAGTAATACTCGTGGTTGCACAGGTTTGATAACATAATCATCAGCACCTAATTCGAGTCCCAGGATCTGATCGATATCATCATCCCTGGCGGTTAACATTAATACACCGCCTTTAAAATGGGGTTGAATCATTTTATATACTTCTAATCCATCCAGACCGGGTAACATTAAGTCAAGAATAACAATATCGGGCTGTGCTTTAACAATCCTGTCAACCGCTAAATCACCACGAACTTCATGAGAAACAAGAAAACCCTGTTTCTCCATATACTCCTGAACCAGGTCAGCCAGGCGCTGATCATCTTCAACGAGAAAAATGTGTTTTTGTGCCATTATGTTGTTCATTGTTTTTTTAAGATCTTTCCTGAGAACCATGGATGTACCGCCAGTTTCAATTTGGCTACCTCTAAATCAGTCATAGAATTTCCAACTTCTACAATCGGTGGATTGTAGTGAATAATATAGTCTATAGCATCTTGCAATCCTCGAATAGATACTCTTTCAGAATCTGAAGAAAGCAGCTTATTCTTTCTTTGTATAAAAAGTAGCATACCTGCTTTTTCTTGTGGGGGCATTACTATTTACTCCAAAAATAATAATAACTCTACTTTAATTCTTTTGTTTAATATTTCTGTAAGAACTTAGTATGCACTTTGTATCTTTTTGTACGTTCTTTAATAGTTACGGACTGTAATTAAACATTAAAAAAGGATTAGGCGACAATTAACTTTTCCAGTCTGACGGCACTTTAGAAGGTACTTGTCAGGACAGGGATTGTTAATCATCATAGAAGATGAATAATTATTATTTGAGAAAGGGGATGATGTTGGATTCACAGCCAATTCTGCTGCTCATGTTCTTAAGAATACAGCAGCAGAGACATTGATTTGCCAGGTATTAGAGCACGACGTTGTAGATTATCCGAATAAGAAGAAACGCTTATATCGCATTAACGACAGATGGGATATGGTTGATGCGGGACAGATATAGTACCTCAGATCAGTTTTCGGACATCTGGCAGCATCTTTCTAATATCTTCAAGCTTATAGGTTTCAGGTATATATTTATTGGACCAGACAATTAAACTTTCCATGACCGGCTCCAGATCGCGTCCTTTCTGAGTCAGGTAATACCGGTAGCGTTTGGGATGCTCCTGGTATAACTCTCTGCACACTACTTTGTTTTGTTCCAGTCGTTTGAGCCGATCCGTCAGGATATTGCTTGGTATTTTTTCTGCAGAAGACTGTAAATCCTTAAATGTATGTTTTCCAAGGAAAATATCTCTGACTACCAATAATGTCCACTTATCCCCAAGAATCTCCAGAATACAGGAAACTGGACATTTTGAACGTTTGCAGTCAGGTTCAGACTGATGCTGTTGAATATTCATAGACGTTATTTTAACAGGTTACTTGCATTTTTAAAGTCACAAAGCTAAACTCAAGTGACTTTAAAAATGCAAGTCACTTGAGCTTAAGGAGATTTTTCCATGGAATTTATTCTTTATTATCAAAAAGGTACTCGTTCCCAACGGGTCAGATGGTTACTGGAAGAGCTGGGGCTGAATTATAAGCTTGAATTAATTAACCTCTTTAAAGGTGATGGTTTTAGCAGAGAACACCTGCAACGTCATCCTCTGGGTCAATTACCGGTATTAATGATAAACGGTCGTCCAATGTTTGAAAGTGGTGCTATTGTTCACTGGCTGGCAGACAGGTATCCAGAAAAAGGATTTTCTCCTGCTCTTAATACTGATTTGAGGTGTGATTTTAATCAATGGATGTATTTTTCTGTTACCAGTCTTGAAATGCCGGCATGGGAAATTATTCTGCACAGTAAAATCATACCAAAAAAGGATGCAGTTAAGGAAATCATCCCATTTGCAAATAAAAATTTATTGCAGGTTTTTGATGTACTTGAAAAAGAAGTGAGTAATAAAAGGTATATGTTAGGTGACAAATTCAGTGCTGTGGATATAATGGTTGGCTATATCCTGATGTGGTTTCCTGAATATTTGTCTGATTTTCCACAGTTGCAGAAATATACAGGTCATCTGAAACAACGTCCGGCATATATTCGCAGTATTGACGGTAATTAAGCTGATCTTAATAACAGGCTCTGTAGTTGCGATATTTATTGACATTCCGGAGTCATAAAGGTAGTTTCAGATTATATCGTATCATGATAGAAAACTCTTTGATTTGCTTCTTATTTAGCAGGGCCAAAATATGCAAATACGTACCTATCTAACAGGTTTGTCGTTTAGCTACTTATTATTGTTTTTTCCTGTTTGTCAGGCTCTGGAAACAGTCCCTGTGGAGCTACAGACAACGGTGCGAAACTTTTATCTTGATGGCGTCGTTGAAGCAATTAACAGGACGACTGTATCAGCACAGACTCTGGGAAAAGTTAAGGAGATTCTGTTTGATGTTGATGATTATGTGCAGAAAGGTGCAGTTATTGTTGTATTAAAGGATATCGAGCAGCAGGCCCGTGTAAAAAAAGCACAGGCTGCTGTAGTAGAAGCAAAGGCTTTGTACCAGAAGGCCAATAAAGAGTTTAACCGGATAAAAAAGATTTATGCCCGGAAGTTAGTGTCCAAATCCAAACTGGATGAGGCAAGTGCCCAGCTTCAGGCAACCAGGGCCAGACTGGATGCTGCAAAGGCGGGACTTGTTCAGGCACAGGAGCAGCTTACCTACACCCAGATTCATGCCCCTTATAGTGGTATTGTTATAGAACGCCATGTTGAGCCGGGAGAGATCGTACAGCCAGGTATGCCATTGATAACAGGGATCTCCCTTGATCACCTGCGGGTTAATGTCGATGTCCCACAAAGTTTGATTAATAAATTACGTAAATTTGCTAAAGTATCTATCGTGCTGCCAGAAACAGGTAAAATAATAAAGGCTCAGCATATTACTATATTTCCCTTTGCCGATCCCTATAGTAATACCTTTAAAGTACGTCTGGATTTACCTCCAGATATAAAGCAATTGTTTCCGGGTATGTATGTCAAGGTTGCTCTGGTTACAGGGAAGAAACAGAAATTAACTGTACCGGCCAGTGCAGTGGTATATCGTTCTGAAGTGACCGGAGTGTATGTTAAAGCTGATAATGGCCGAATTAGCTTCCGTCAGGTACGCAGCGGTGGTGAACATGATAAGGACACAATCATTATTCTGGCAGGTCTTGATGTCGGTGAGCAGGTGGCACTGGATCCCATTGCGGCGGGCGCATTATTAGTCCAGCAACGCAGGGAGAATCAGGGTGAATAAGCTGGGCATCTCTGGTCGTATAGCCAGGGCATTTCTAACGACACAGATAACACCATTACTGGCTCTTGTGGCTGTTCTGATTGGTTTGTATGCAGTTCTGGTTACACCACGGGAAGAGGACCCGCAAATTAATGTCACTTTTGCCAATGTGTTTATTCCATTTCCCGGAGCCACAGCCTCACAAATAGAGCAGCAGGTAACGAAACCGGCGGAGCAGGTGCTGTCGGAAATTGTCGGTATTGATCATATTTATTCTTCTTCTATGCCTGGTATGTCTATCCTGACCATTCGTTATAAAGTGGGTGAAAATCGTACTGATGCCATCGTGCGTCTATACAACAAAATTTTCTCCAATGCAGACTGGTTACCGCCAAATCTCGGTGTCGGCCGGCCAATTATCAAGCCCAAAGGGATTGATGATGTGCCTATCATTTCCGCTACTTTATGGTCCAGAGATACCCAAAAGGGGGCTTTTGAGCTGGGTCAGGTAGCTCATGCACTGGAAGCAGAGCTGAAAAGAGTACCTGGAACCCGTGATATTTACACCATTGGCTCCGCTGAGCGCGTCCTGCACGTGGTGCTTGATCCACAGGCACTTTCGGCCTATAACATTGCGATAAGTGAGCTGGCTGACTCCCTGCGTGCGGGTAATCAGACACGTGATAACCTGAAAGTGACGACAGACAATAAAGAAATTCTGGTTCAGGCCGGCACGTTTATGAGTACTGCGGATGAAATCGGTCAGCTGGTGGTCGGTGTCCATGAGGGTAAAGCCGTTTTTCTTTCCGATGTGGCCAGAATAAATGACAGTTTTGCTGTTCCGAAACATTATGTCAGTATTTCTCCGGGTGTTGCAGCCGCTCATGCGGGTATCGGTCTGGATCATACCCGGCCCGCTGTTACGATAGCAATAGCTAAAAAACCCGGCAGCAATGCCGTAGAAATAGCGGCTGATGTTATTCAACGGCTGGAGCAGCTCAGGGGTATATTTATCCCTGATGATGTGGAAGTGACTATTACCCGAAATTATGGCAAAACCGCTAATGAAAAATCCACTAAACTCATACATAAGCTGGTTATTGAGACTATTGCTGTGATTTTGCTGGTGGTTCTGGCACTGGGCTGGCGAGAAGGTATTATCGTCGGCACTGCAGTGGCGGTTACCCTGCTGGTCACTCTGTTTGCTTCCTGGGCTTACGGATTCACCCTGAACCGGGTTTCATTGTTTGCACTGATTTTCTCCATTGGTATTCTGGTTGATGACGCTATCGTAGTGGTAGAAAATATACATCGACATATGGGCATGCAAAAACAAAAACTGCTGGATTTAATTCCTAAAGCTGTTGATGAAGTAGGAGGACCTACGATTCTGGCCACTTTCACTGTTATCGCCGCTCTGCTTCCAATGGCCTTTGTCTCTGGTTTAATGGGTCCCTATATGAGTCCTATCCCGATTAATGCCAGTATGGGTATGCTGGCATCCTTGATAATAGCCTTTGTTTTTACACCCTGGTTAACGAATATCATGCTGGCGAAGGTTCATGAAAAACATGCTGTCCAGACGGAAGATAAGGCGGAAAATAGACAGCTGGCTTTTTTTAGAGGCTTGATGTCTCCATTTCTGGAAGGGCGTCGTGGCCGACGAAATCGATGGTTATTACTATTAGCTATTTTTGTATTAATTGGTTTTGCCCTGTTTCTGGTATACAACAAATCAGTAGTATTAAAAATGCTGCCTTTTGACAACAAGTCTGAATTCCAGATTGTACTGGATATGCCGGAAGGCACAAGTCTGGAACAAAGCAGCCGTGTCCTGAGTGAGATAGGTGACTTTCTTAGTACGGTGCCTGAAGTGACTGATTATGAAATTTATGCGGGTACGGCCGCGCCGATCAGCTTTAATGGACTGGTTCGCCAATATTATTTGCGTGCAGGAGCTAATGTTGGTGACATTCAGGTGAACCTTATTGACAAACATCAGCGTGAGAGAAAAAGTCATGAGATTGCACTGGCAATTCGTGAGCCAGTGCAGAGCATTGCAGGAAAATATTCCGGCAACGCTAAAATTGTCGAAGTGCCCCCTGGACCACCGGTTCAGTCACCGATTGTGGCCGAAGTTTATGGTCTGGACTATACGGGGCAAATTGGAGCGGCAAAAGACATACGCAAAGTATTTGCTTCTACTGCAGATATTATTGATATTGATGACAGTATTGAATACCCTTCGAGTAAATTCACGATAAAAATTGATCGTCAGAAAGCAGCATTACTGGGTGTCAGACAGGATGCTATTGTGCAGGCATTAGCAACGGTTCTCAATGGTGATGATGTGACCTACCTGCATGACCGTCATCTGAAATATCCGGCACCTGTACGGCTTGAATATTCTGAACTGGATAAAGCGGATCTTGAGCAGGTGTTATCTTTACGGGTACGTGCAGAAAGCGGCCGCCTGATACCTCTACTGGAAATGGTAAGTTTGCATCAGGGGATTCGTGATTACACGATTTATCATAAAGATTTATTACCTGTCGCCTATGTGACAGCCGATATGGGTGGGGCTGTGGACAGTCCTTTATACGGTATGTTTGCTATTTCTGAGGCGCTGGAAAACAGTTCAAATCTGTCACAATGGTTTATTCATTCACCAGAAAACCCCTATGAATACAGTCTTAAATGGGATGGTGAATGGCAAATTACCTATGAAACTTTCCGCGATATGGGGATAGCCTATGCAGTGGGACTGTTGATGATTTACCTGCTGGTTGTGGCACAGTTTCGTTCTTATCTGGTACCGCTGGTTATTATGGCGCCCATTCCTCTGACCATTATTGGTATTATGCCTGGTCATGCCTTGCTGGGAGCCAAGTTTACTGCCACATCAATGATTGGTATGATTGCCCTGGCTGGAATCATTGTGCGTAACTCAATTTTGCTGGTGGATTTTATTAAGCAGCAGGTCAGTGCTGGTATGTCTTTGCGAGATGCCGTAATCGAATCTGCTGCAGTGAGAGCAAAGCCTATCCTGCTAACGGGTATAGCCGCAATGATTGGCGGGTTTTTTATTATTGATGATCCAATCTTTGGCGGCCTGGCGATTTCTCTGATTTTTGGCCTGCTGGTTTCTACCATGCTGACACTGATCGTCATTCCAGTCGTCTATTATGCGGCCATGGAGAGCCGTCAGGGGCAGTTGCAGAATCCTGAATGAGCATTAATGGGGAAAAATTAGTGCATTGTCCTTATATGTAACTATTATCATTTAATTGCACAATTTTGCATTTTGTACAGTTAATAACTAATTTCTATTTAATTATTTCTATAGTTTTGTATAAAAAGCTACGGAAGAACAAAATGAAAAATTTTTTTCTGATCATTTTTTTAATAGCTGTAACAACCCTGGCTAATGCTGCTGACATGAGGCCTTTTGTCTGGGCGGATGATGAAGATTACTGGCCGGCCATTTATCGTGGGAATGATGGTAAGCCTGCCGGTATATTTAATGATATTCTCACCGAAGTATTTGCGCGGCTAGATATCCCTTTAAAAAAAGCAGCTTACCCCTGGAAAAGAGCGCAGAAAATGGTTAAGGATGGTGATGCGGATGGTATGGTTACGGTTTATACCAAAGAACGACAGGCCTATATGATGGCAACCAAACCGATCTGGAATATCGGCGAAACCTTGTTTTTTCGACGTGACCAACCCAGATCATGCGAGATATTAAAGTTAATTTCATTCGAAGATATGAAAGAACTAAGGGTAGTTGAGACCATTGGCTCTGGGTGGACAAAAGAAAAATATATAGAGCATGGAATCAATAATGTAATATGGGTGCCGACAATTGACAGTGCATTCAATATGCTGGCCAAGGGCAGGGCAGATGTCTTTATTATGTTTAACCTGAATGCTTTTAATTTATTGTCGAAAAAAAGAGCTGCTGAGGGTGTATTGTCGGAGGGATACCAGAATATCATCGCCATAACGCCTTCTTTTGCATCGCTTCCGTTCCGACTTTTGATTAAAAATGATTCACCATTTGTTAAAAGAATAGATGATATTAACAGGGTGTTAGAATTAATGAAAAAAGATGGAACTTATCAACGCATCCAGAAAAAGTATGCTGGTATTATACCTGTTTTATAGTTAAAGGAGATGTAATCAGTTTAGTTATGAAAAATTATCTGGCATCAAATACACTTCTTGCCATCGTAAAATGCAAAATCGCCAGGCGATTTGCATTCTATATTGTGAGTTTCGGCCTGCTTGTTGCCTTGTTTATTTCCGCTATCGTTCTTTACAACAAATATCATAACGACCTTGTTAAGCTTAATGAAGAGCTTGTGCATATTGAGCGTTCTATTAAAAGCTCTCTGTCGCAGAGTTTGTGGCAGATGAACTTTAATGCGTTAGATGTTCTGACTAACGATTTATTTATGAATAAGGATATTGTTTATGTAGCATTATATGACGAGGAAGGTAGTATCCTTATTGAGAAAGGAGAAAAACAACAGAAAAATGTCATAGCAAAAACCATCCGCCTTTATCATCAGAGTAATGGAAAGGAACTTTATCTGGGTAAACTGGATTATATTGCGACAACAAAGAATATTTACGAGAAAAACAAACAGGCTGTTTTCAGTGCAATTATACCCATTATCATTTTTTTTATATTGTTGAGCATAGCCATTATATTGTTTTTCTGGCATTTCATAGTAAAACATCTGTTAGCCATCAAGGATTATACAGATAAGCTCAATCTTGAAAGCTATGATAGTGGAGAAATAGATGATCTGGTGCTTGATCGATCTTCTGACATTAGAAAAAAAGAAGATGCATTGAGTATTCTGGTCAGTGCCATCAATAATATGCATCATGAGATAGTAGAAAAATATACAGCTATTGAATTTCAGTCTCTACATGATGCACTGACTGGACTGCCCAACAGGAGAATGATCAATCAACTCATGATAGATGCAATAGCCCATTGCCACGAGGCTAATGGCTACGGCGTATTATTCTATATTGATCTGGATCAGTTCAAACTATTAAACGACTCAATGGGGCATACTGTTGGAGACAGGATTCTACTCGAAATTTCCAGTCGTCTGGTAAGCGTTTGTAAACCGGGTTATCAGCCGTCAAGAATAGCGGGTGATGAGTTTCTTATTCTTCAGAGCAAGGTTGTTACCGGCAGGGAAGAAGCAAAAGCATCCGCCATGGACTTTGCAAAAAAGATATTATCAGGTATCTCTGAAAGAATAAAAATCGATAACAGCTGCTTTAAGATTAAAGCCTGTATTGGCATTACCATATTCGGGACAGAGGTAAATGCAGAAGTTGTAATGAAGCAGGCTGATAATGCCTTATATCATGCAAAGGAAACAGGGCGTGGTCAAATAATGTTTTTTGCACCGAATATGCAAAAAATGACTGACAGACGTTTACAGCTGGAACAATTGATTGATGATGCAATAGAGAAGGATTTGTTTTTTGTCAATTATCAACCAAAATACGACCATCAGCATAAAATATCTTCAGCTGAAGCATTGGTAAGACTACGGGGAAAGAACGGCAGTATTGTTTCACCAGGAGAGTTTATTCCTATTGCTGAGGAGAGTGGTCTTGTTATCAAAATCGGGGATCGTATTATAGAAAAAGTCTTTGAATTTATCAAAACAAATCAGCTTGATATTGAACAGTCAGGCATTAAAAGCATTGCCATTAATGTTTCTCCAACGCAATATTCTGCTCGCGGGTTTACCGATAAGGTTGTAGCCTATGCTAAAAAGTTTGAAATTGATCCGGATTTCATTATCCTGGAGATTACCGAAGAAGTTGTAGCTGGCAGCATTGATGCTGTGCTGGATGTGATGATGCAATTAAAGAAACATGGCTTTAACTTTTCTATTGATGATTTCGGTACAGGATACTCATCGTTGCGCTACCTCAGAAACTTCCCTCTGAATGAACTTAAAATAGATAAGTCGTTCGTTGATGATATATTAGAAGATGATAAAGCAGTAGCCGTTGTAAAAACGATTATTGATATGGCGCACAACCTGAAACTCGATGTTGTTGCAGAAGGTGTGGAGAATATAGAACAATTCAATATCCTGCACCAGTATGGATGTGAGTTGTATCAGGGATTTCTTTTTTCAAGACCTTTAATGGAAAATGATTTTTTAGCCGAATTAAAAGTCCATAATAAATTACAGAAGTATGGTTAATTTATTTCGTTAAAGCAGCCGCAAAATCCAGTAACCGCTGAGTTGATTCATAAGCCTTTACTCTGATCGCCTCATCCACAAAAACTTCATTTTTGCCGCTTTCCAGTACATCCAGAATTCCCTGCAGGCTGTTCATGGCCATCCAGGAGCAATGGGCGCACATGGTACAGCTGGCACCGACACCGCCGGTGGGGGCTTCAAGCAGGGTTTTATCCGGGGCCGCTTCCTGCATTTTATAAAAAATTCGGTTATCCGTGGCCACAATAAACGTCTGGGCATCCATATTCTGTACGGCATTAATTAACTGGGTAGTGGAGCCCACTACGTCAGCCATTTTGACAACGGTATAGGCCGATTCAGGGTGTACCAGAATTTTGGCTTCGGGATGCTTCTGTTTCAGAGCTTCCAGGGCATCGGCCTTAAATTCATCATGCACAATACAGGACGCCTGCCAGAGCAGCATATCGGCACCAGTAACCGATTGAATATATTGCCCCAGATGCCGATCCGGTGCCCAGAGAATCTTTTTACCCTGGGCTTTTAAATGTTCCACTACTTTAGTGGCAATACCGGATGTCACCACCCAGTCGGCACGGGCTTTAACGGCAGCACTGGTGTTGGAATAAACCACCACAGTATGATCAGGGTGTTGATCACAAAAAGGGATAAAATCTTCTGCAGGACAGCCCAGGTCCAGTGAACAATTAGCTTCAAGGTCGGGCATTAAAATGGTTTTTTCCGGAGACAGGATCTTGGCCGTTTCACCCATAAAACGGACGCCGGCTACAATAATTTTTTCAGCCGAACTGGCTTTACCGAAGCGAGCCATTTCCAGGGAATCGGATACACAGCCGCCGCTTTCATCAGCCAGTTGCTGTAATATAGGGTCAGTATAATAATGAGCCACCAGGACGGCATTCTGCTCAGCCAGTTTATCTTTAATCTGCTGAATTAACTGCCCCTGTTCCTGTTCATTCAGGTGGGGTTTAAGCTGTTCAATGTCAGAAGTGGCGGGAACAGAAGCTTCCCAGTTTGCTGTACTTTTCATAAATCGCTTTATGTCTGAATAAACGTTTAATTATCCACCGATTTTACTTTACAGTCCAGAATTTTATAAACTATATAATATAGAAAAACCAATAGTGGAAAACCCATGGCAGTAAAAGTCAGTTTACAGATTTCCGATAAGGCTTATGAAAAATTATCTACTTGCAGTGAACAGCTGGGTTTAAGTCCGAATCAGTTTGCCAGTATCTGTTTTGAGTATGTGGATATCAGCCACAAAGGGATTCTGGCGGCTGCCAGGAAGTTTCAGGCCATATCCAGCCCTCAAAAGCCTGCAAGGGATAAAAATGATCTGGAGAAGCATTTGCAGAACCTGTCTGATGAACAGGTGGAACTGCTATTGCTTAAGGCGGCTCAGAAAAGCAAGAGTTAGTTTTTAAATGATATTAGAACTGGGTATCCAGCTGCGTCATTAATACAAAATGACGTAAAAATGGACGGCTTAATAAGGGATTGCGGATCATCTGTCTATAATCGCCTGCAGCAAACTGCAGGGCGCGGGTTGCTACCGCAGGTCCCAGTTTGGTCAGGCCAAATCCGCCGGTCAGCCATTTTTCCCAGTTCTTACGATCAGCTCGTAAGTCCCAGTCCAGGTGGTGATTGTCATATAAAGAAGCGTTAACAGCTTTACCGTTAACTATGGTCAGCAGGCAACGTGGATTATCTTCCCCGATAAAACCATAGGAAATATTAGCTGTAAATTCAGCTTTTTCCAGTGGTTCCAGAACCAGATTATCATTGTTCCATGCCATGCCCAGCTCCTGGATCCACTGTTCTGAAAATAAATCACTCATTAATTATTTCTCGTAAAATTGCTAGATATTGTTATTTTTATAAAAAAACTTTGTCGTTTTTGTTGTTAGGTTATTATGTTGTTTTTATTCTGTTATTAATAAAATAAGCCATGGAAAAATAACCTTTTTTTGCTTTTTTTTCAAGTGATTAAACCTTTTTTCGTACATTTTTCCGCAGCTTTCCTACAGGCATACAGCAGGCCTTGTGTTATTGATTGCTGTTTAAGTTGCTGATGAATCATTGCCGCATTAAAAACATCACCGGCCCCCAGTGAATCCACGGTATCTACCCTGAAACCGTCCTGCCAGTAAAAGTCCTGTTTAAATGCTGCTCCTGCACCGGCTTTACCCCAGGCACAGACAATAAGCGTCTGCGGGTATTGCCGGTTTTTCTCCAGGCAAAAAGAACGGGCATTTGGGGTCTGACTGTTTTGGGCATACTGTTTTGAAAATAACACCATATCCGCATAAGGGATCAGGGTTTCGATATTGTCTCTGACTTTCTCAATTTCCAGAGAAATGCGGACTTCAGGTAAAC
>Ga0256831_1000082_pt1 | contig 46532 bp, 42 predicted proteins | sample 132544metaG_FD_189087 | JGI IMG/M metagenome (GOLD analysis project Ga0256831, IMG submission 189087) | Hydrothermal vent microbial communities from Lau Basin, Pacific Ocean - 132-544 | ecosystem: Environmental > Aquatic > Marine > Hydrothermal vents | place: Pacific Ocean: Lau Basin | collected...
ATAAATTTGTTAATCTTTAAATTTAATTATTATGAAAAAAACATTATTATTACTTACAAGCTTTTTGCTTTTGGCCGGAACTTTCAGCTCATGCAAAAAAGAGTGTCCGGTAGATGAACCAACAAAAACAGAATTGTTAACCGCCCATGAATGGAAAGGTGTAGATGGAATGGAATATAGGAATGGTACCCTCGTGAATACAAGAGATATGAGTGATTGGATATTCTTATTTGCCGTTAATAAGGATGCGTTTATTTATGAAAATGGCATGCTTGATGAATATTATCATTGGGAATATATCAAAGGTTCGCCTGACATTATTCATTTAGAAGAAGTTAATACTGCTCCATCACCTATTACCCATCACTTTTTCTTTTTGAATGATACACAAACACGTGTGCCTCAAACTTATGATTTTAAGGTCGAAAAATTAAATGAAACCAAATTGACTTTTTATATGGAAATCACGGATGGTAGTGGCAATACGACTAAGTTTGTTTATAATTTTAAAAAATAGAATGTAAAAAACGCAATTTAAAAAGCCTGTTTTTATAAAAAACGGGCTTTTTAATTGGACGATAGCAGCGAAATAGTTATTTTTGGAGTACTAAGATACTTGTTATGTCAAATCTATCTATACCTCAAAAATACATCAACCGCGAAATCAGTTGGTTATCCTTTAACGAACGTGTTTTACAAGAGGCTTCTGACCCCAAAGTGCCTCTTTTGGAGCGTTTGCGTTTTGTGGGGATTTTTTCTAATAATATGGATGAATTTTTTAAAGTTCGTTATGCCAAAATACAACGTATAAGTTTAGGTAAATTTCCCGAAAAAAGTAAATTTGAAGTTCGGTCGGCCAAAAAACTTTTAAAAGAAATTACCAAAATAGCCATCAAGCAGCAAAATGAAATGCGTAAAGTAAGGCGTGGTATTTTTGAAGAGTTGAAAGAACATGATATTCACCTTATTGATGAACGGCAAATAAATAAGGCACAAGGTGAGTTTTTAAAAAAATATTTCATTGATAAGGTTAGCCCTTCATTGGTAACCATTGTTTTAAATGACCTGCCTGAATTTCCGATTATTAAAGACTCGTCAGTTTATCTGGCTGTTAAAATGAGCAAGCAAAAAGGTAGCCAAATCAAAGATGATATCAATGAACCCATATATGCTTTGGTCGAAATTCCTACAGATGATTTAGGTCGCTTTGTGGTTTTGCCTAAAGAAGGAGATAAGAATTTTATCATGCTTTTGGACGATGTCATCCGGTATAATTTAAATGAGATTTTTAACATTTTTGATTATGACCATATCGAGGCACATGTAATAAAAATATCGCGCGATGCCCAATTTGAAGAAGATACCGATCGCACTAAAAGCATTTTGGAAAAAGTAAGTTTTTATGTTCGGCAACGGCAAAAAGGTGAGCCTGTACGTTTAATTTATGACGAGACTATTGCCAAAGACACACTTGAATTTTTAAAACAAAAAATGGGAATTGATGAGCTGGACAGCTTGATTCCCGGTGGGCGTATTCACAATCATCGTGATTTTATGAGTTTTCCTGATTTAGGGAAAAAAGAATTGTTGTATAAACAATATCCGCCCTTACCGATTAAAGATTTGTCATTGCATGGCAGCATATTAAGTCAGATTAAGGAGAAAGATTATTTGCTGTATGCACCTTATCATAATTATAAATATGTCGTAAAATTTTTGAGAGAAGCGGCGTTAGATCCTAAAGTCAAAGAAATAAAAATTACGATTTATCGCTTGGCAAAAAATTCGCAAATTGCCAGTTCACTTATCAATGCTGCCAAAAACGGAAAAAAAGTGACGGTTCAAATAGAATTGCGTGCACGCTTTGATGAGGCACAAAACATAAAATATGCCGAACTTTTCAAAAATGAAGGGATTAATCTTGTTTTTGGTTTACCCGATATAAAAGTGCATAGCAAAATATGTATGATAGAGCGCGAAGAACAAGGACAAATAAAACGTTACGGCTTTATCAGTACCGGTAATTTTAATGAGAAAACTGCCAAACTCTATACTGACTATACTTTGTTTACTGCCAATCAGGGAATTTTGGAAGATGTGTCTAAAGTCTTTAATTTTTTTGATATAAATTATAAAATTCCTAAATACAAACATTTGTTAGTATCGCCACATTTTTTGCGGCGTAAAATGTATGCGTTGATTAATGAGCAAATAAAACGCGCTAAAAATGGTCAAAAAGCAATGATTCGTTTAAAAATGAACAGTTTGTCAGACCGTAAAATGATTGATAGATTATATAATGCCAGTCAAGCCGGTGTCGAAATTCAATTAATAATACGCGGAATCAACCGCTTAATTCCGGGTGTTAAGGGATTAAGCGAAAATATAAAAGCCATAAGTATTGTCGATAAGTTTTTGGAACATCCACGTTTATTTATTTTTGGTCCGGATGAGGAAGCTAAAATATTTATTGGTTCGGCTGATTTTATGCCGCGAAATTTAGATCGACGGGTTGAAGTTACCACCCCGGTATATGATCCTAATATTAAGCAAGAATTGATAGATACCTTTAATATCTCATGGCGAGACAATGTAAAAGCGCGAATTTTTAACGATAAACAGGACAATCAATATAAACGCGATGGCAAAGAAGAAGTGCGTTCGCAGTTTGCTTTGTATGATTATTATTTAGATAAATTGAAATAGTAAAAAACGGCAATTAGCCGTTTTTTTTAAATTATTAAAAAATATATAAATAATTTACCTTTCAGGTTTATATCCTAAATAAAGTCCGCCAAGTACCAAACTGACTATATATACGTCTTCGGCAAAGGTAATGGTCATAATTCTGGCAGCTTCTATAACAGGCGTTATCAAAGTGTTTTGGGCAATGTAATAATTTATCATAACCTGTAATGCTACAAAAACCAGAACAAGGCCGCATAAAACACCAACCCCTTGTTTCCGGGGTAATTTTTCGGCTATATTAAAAACTTTAAAGTAAGCATAAGCCATTACCAAACCTAAGAGGCCGCCAAAGATCAACATGCCGTTAGATGCTGATGGAAATAGCAAATAACTTACGGTGAGAATTAAACTGACAAGAAAATAACCGCCAATAAAAAGACATAAGGTTTTAACGATTTGAATGTGTTTCATAATGTGTTGTTTTAATGAATGTTTAACCAAATATTTTTTTAAGAACCCATGCCGGTCCGATAAGTAAAAATTGTAAATCTTTAAAAAATGAAGGCTTTTTTCCTTCAACTTTATGCCCATAAAATTGCCCTATCCATGCCAAAATGAATAAGGTCAAACTAACATAAAAAAGAGGGACTATTTTTCCTAAATAATAATTTCCCACAAGAGCCAATATGGATAGTAACAACATTTCTGTAAAGGTTTTGAAAGAAAGTTGCCAATAAAAAACAAGCGTTAAAAAAAGGATGATTGTTGCCCAGTTTGCAATTAATGGATGATGAAAAGGCAAAATTTTTTGTAACCAAGTGGCATCAAGACTCATCAGCATCCCAACAATACTAAAAAAAATGATGGGGACACAGATAAAATGGATACGTTGGTTTACCGGATTTTGGTGACTTTCGGCATATTCATCAAACCATTGTGCTTGTGATTTCATACTTCATTAAGTTTTTGTAAAAATAATCAAAACAAATTAAATAAAACATATAGACCTTAAGTTTTAAACTTTTATCAAAGATATTTTTAGTTTTGTATAAATGTCTTAAAGAATTTTGTTATTTTTGTTTAGAACACAAACAAAAATGTATATGAAAAAAATTACTTTCTTATTTTTATGGATTGGCTTAAATGTATTTGGCCAAAATTTTGTCGATGCAACCGGTAATTTACCACAATTGGCTTTTGGTTTTTCGGCCTGGGGAGATTATGACGGCGATGGCGATTTGGACTTGTATTACACCGGGCAGTTAAATAGCAATAATACCGGTGGATTGTATCAGAATAATCAGGGCAATTTTACTTTGGTTGCCAATTCGGGTTTGCCCTTGAGAAGTTTAGGGGCTGCTGTTTGGGGTGATCTTGATAATGATCAAGATTTAGATATTATAATTACCGGATATAATGGAACAATTGCCGTAACTGGTGTATATTTAAACAATGGGAATGGTACTTTTAGTTTGCATAGTACAAATTTACCCGGTATAGAATATAGCGATGTAGCATTAGCCGACCTCAATGGCGATGGTATTTTAGATTTGGGCTTGACAGGTTTGAACTTATCAGCTAATGTAAAAATGGCAAAGATATATTTAGGTAGTGGTAATGGGAACTTTAATGAAGTAAGCGGTTTAACTTTACCGCCGATTAATAACGGACATCTTAAATTTGTCGATTATGATAATGATGGTGATGTCGATTTTGTATTAAATGGTGAAAATACCGCAACCAATAGTCCTTATACCCATATATGGGAAAATGATGGGGCAGCTAATTTTACTGAGAAAAATTTTAGTTTACCGCAATTAAAAGAAGGGGATGTTGAATGGGGCGATACCAATAATGACGGGAAACCGGATTTAGTTATAACAGGTACAGCTACAGGTGATAGTGAAGCGCATTTGATGATTAATAATGGTACCTCTTTTGACGAAGCTCCTAATTTTAATGTGATGGGTGCACAAAACTTAGCCAATATTGAATTGGCTGATTTTAACAATGACCAAAGTTTGGATGTTTATATAGCCGGTGCTAATTACGCTAATAATACAGCCACCCTGATAGCCAAAATATATTTAAATGGTGCTGCTTCATTTTCTGAAAATACTAATGTTAATTTAGTCCCCTTACAATATGTTGATGCTCATGCGGTAGATTATGATGCAGATGGAAAAGTAGATTTATTTGAAACAGGTGTAGATGCCAATTATAGCGGAAAAACAAAATTATATCATAATGGCGCCATTAATGCTGTCAAGGATAATTTGTTAACACAATTTCGCTTATATCCGAATCCGGCCAGTGTTAACTTACATATTGTTCCCTTAACCCATTTGCCTTACCAAGTTTTTATTAACGATCTGACCGGTAAAATGGTTTTTAACGGACAATCGGATGCGGAAATGGAAATTCGTGTGGCGGATTATCCCAAAGGTATTTATTTGGTAAAAATAGTGACAGCCAAAACAAGTTTGGTACAGAAACTGATAATAAAATAACTTTATAAACCAAAAATTCCCGGATTATTTCCGGGATTTTTTGTTTAGTTAACTAAGATTTTTGGGTAATTTCTTTAAATAATTGTTCCAAATTTTTATTTTTTTTATGCATTTGCAAAATTCTCAAACCATTGGTATTGGCAAAATCAAAGATCACAGGACGCATATCTTTTGTCGTATCAAAAGCCAGACACCAAATCTGATCCATTAAATTTTCGGCAGAGGCAATATGAGGTAACTGATCTAAATATTCACGTTCTATCCGCAAATCAAATTCCACTTCAATAATTTGTTGTTGCCCTTTTTGCAATTCTTTAAGCGGTTTGTCCGCTAATATTTTCCCTTTATTAATAATCAAAACCCTGTCGGCCATCTGCTCAACTTCTTGCATTATGTGTGTCGATAATATAATGGTTTTTTGGGCTCCTAAATCTTTAATAAGTTGTCTGATTTCAACCAATTGGTTAGGGTCTAGCCCGGTAGTCGGTTCATCCAAAATTAATATTTCAGGGTCGTGAATAAGTGCTGCTGCCAGCCCCACCCGTTGACGGTAACCTTTGGACAATTGACCGATTTTTTTGTGTGCTTCAGGACCGAGGCCGGTCATTTCAATAACTTTCTCAATACGCCTTGAATCCGTTTGATAAACGGAAGCAACAAATGCCAAATATTCGCGCACATACATATCCAAATATAAAGGATTGTGTTCAGGCAAATAACCAATATGATGTTTGACGGCAAGTGGATTTTCCAGAACATTTTTACCGGCAATGTCTATTTGACCACTGTTGGGTTTAATGTAACCGGTCATGATTTTCATAAGAGTAGATTTACCGGCGCCATTAGGCCCCAATAGACCTACAATTTCTCCCTTTTTGACGGTTAAAGTTACGTCATCCAGCACTTTTTGAGGTCCGTAAGTTTTGGTAATATGTGCTAATTTAATTCTTTTTTCTTCTTCCATTTTTTGTAAATTAACCCGGCAATATATTGGGCAGTCATAAATGCTATTAAGTTATAAATAACCGACTGCCATGAAAAACCGGTGTGAAAATGAATTTTATTATAAATACGTAGCAAAATTATGAAAATAACGGGAATATGAATGGCTAACATCCAGTCTCTTGATTTAAATTTAGATTTGGCCCGCCAAAAACCAAAAGGAAATGCCATTAAAAAGACATAAAAAGCGAAAGTCAAATTATCCATACTCAATTGAAATTTGTTATTATCAAACAAATATAATATCTTTGATTAACAAAGTGAATTAATTGATGCTTAATAATGCCCGCTTATCGCAATTTTTGTTTTTGGATATCGAAACAGTGCCTGAAATTTATAAGTTTGAGGCTTTACCGGATAAAAAACGGACCTTATTTGAAAAGAAAGTCCAATATAGATTAAAAGAATCCCAAACGGTCGAAGATTTATATGAGCAAGCGGGTATTTGGGCCGAATTTGGTAAGATTATTGTTATTTCCTTAGGATTTTTTGTCAAAGATGATGGTAGCGAATTCCGCTTAAAATCTTTTGCTTCAGATAATGAAAAGGAATTACTAACTGACTTTTCAAATTTGCTTAATACCAAATATTTTCAACGTAAAGACCTTAAATTATGTGCCCATAATGGTAAGGAATTTGATTTTCCATATATTGCACGACGCATGATTATCAATGGACTTGCATTGCCCAAACAACTACAAGTTTTTGGCAAAAAACCATGGGAAACACCGTTTTGTGATACCATGGAACTTTGGCGTTTTGGTGATTATAAACATTATACGTCTTTGGAACTGTTAACGCACATTTTGGGGATTCCTTCGCCTAAAGAAGATATCAGTGGCAAAGATGTTGCACGGGTATATTATGAGGACAAAGATTTGGAACGTATAAAAAAGTATTGTGAAAACGATGTCATTGCCATTACGCAAATTATGTTGCGATATATGGGTAAAAATCTTTTAAAAAATGACCAAATTATTAGAAAATAACTAAAAATTAAAATTATGGCTTCGATATTTACTAAAATTATTAACCGAGAAATACCTGCTTATATTGTGGCAGAAGATGACAAACATATTGCATTTTTAGATATTTCCCCCAATGCGCCCGGACATACATTGGTTGTCCCCAAGCAAGAAATTGATTACTTATTTGATATGCCTGAAGAAGATTATCTATCACTTATGCAATTTGCCCGAAAAGTTGCCAAAGCGCTGGAGCAGGTTTTTACCGGGGCAAAACGTATAGGTATGGCAGTTGTAGGACTGGAAGTGCCACATGTACATGTTCATTTAATTCCTTTAAATGAAATGAGTGATATGGATTTTAGAAAAAAAGTTGAGCTTTCTCCAAAAGATTTTGAAGAGATGCAACATGCCATTCAAGCTACCTATAAAAATTTAGATTGAGATTATTTTTGTTTAGTCAAAAAAGGAAGTAAAACCGGTTTAAATCCGCGTTGAATGTCTGCCGGCAAATAATCGATATGATACCGGTGACAAGTGTCCTTTATTTGTTGAAAATATTTTTCTACCGCCTTTTGATAGGCGGTTTTTATTTGATTAGGATATAGATTTAGCTGTAAATCTAATTCAGCATCGATAAATTTGGTTGGTTTATTATCAAAATCAAAGGCAAATTCTGTTTTATAATCAAATACATGTCCCAGCAAAACTTGGTGTTTATTATACTTTAAATGACGCAAAGCTTCAAATAATTCAGTTTTATTATTCCGGGCTTCCCACAAATCTGTAAATAATACTATTAGGCTTCGCCGATGTATGTTTTCGGCTATCTGATGTAAGTTCTTATAAGTTTCAGTTCTTTTTTTTGCGAGACGTTTATTCAATACCTCTTCCAATTTGTTTAGAAGCATACGGTGATGCCCCGGGTTGTTTTTTTCTTTGGCGTAAAACTCATATTCTTCGGCATAAATGCTAAGTCCCATGGCATCCCTTTGGCGTTTAAATATTTCCATTAATGCCGCTATTGCCAGTACACTGAATTGTATTTTATTAAGATTGTTAAGGTCGAAGTTTTTACGCAAAGGATAATGCATAGAAGAGGAATTATCTAAAATAAAATGCACCCGCAAATTGGTTTCATCTTCAAATTTTTTGGTGTACAGCTTATCTGTTTTGGCAAAGAGTTTCCAATCTACAAACTTAGTGCTTTCGCCGGGTGTATAAATTTTGTGTTCTAAAAACTCAGCCGAATAACCATGAAACGGACTTTTGTGCAGACCGCTTAAAGTTCCTTCTACCACTTGTTTGGCTAACCATTCCAGGTGTGGCAATTGGTAATGTTTCTTATTTAATCTTATCATTTATACCAAAAAAATTTATGAGTTTAAATTTAGTAAACTCTCTATTACTTTCCGATTGTTCAACAAACGGGGAACTTTATTTTGTCCGCCGAGTTTCCCATTTTGTTCCAGCCATTTATAAAATAAACCTACGGGGGCAACATTTATGATTGGTGGCTCCATCGTAATATTTTTAGTGCGTTTAGCTTCATAATCCGAATTTAATTTTTGCAAATTCCGGTCTAACAAATAAGCAAATTTTTCAATATTTTGGGGTAATTTCTCAAATTCAATCAACCATTCGTGGGTGCCTTTTTGCCGGGTTGACATATATTTTGGGGCAACAGTGTATTCTTTAATGATGGCACCGGTTTCTTGTGCCGCTTTACTAAGTGCCCGGTCAGCCTGTTCTATGACAACTTCTTCGCCAAAAGCATTGATATAATGTTTGGTACGACCGGTAATTTTAATCCGGTAGGGTTTGGTTGAAGTAAAGCGGATGGTATCACCTATAATATAACGCCACAACCCACCGGTAGTCGAAATAACCATAGCATAATTGACACCGGTTTTAACTTTATGCAGTGGTAAAATTTGGGTTGAGTTCAGTTCATTGAATCCAGACACCGGTATAAACTCATAAAAAATACCATAATCAAGCATCAGTAGCATGTCAGATTTTTCAGGGCTGTCTTGTAAGGCAAAAAAACCTTCGGAGGCATTATAGGTTTCCATATAATGAAATTTATCAGACGGAAAAAATTGCTCGTAAGCTTTTTTATAGGGTTCAAAACTAACGCCGCCATGAAAAAAAACTTCTAAATCAGGCCATATTTCCAAAACATTTTTTTTGCCGGTTTGATGCAAAGCTTCTTGCAAAAAAAGCATCATCCAGGAAGGGACGCCTGCCAAGCCGGTCAAATGACTTTTTAATGCTTTCTGTATAATTTTGTCTAATTTTTCTTCCCAATCGGCTAACAAAGCCGTTTTCTTTTCAGGAACAGTTACTAAATTAGTCCAATAAGGCATTTGGTCAATCATGATAGCTGACAGATCGCCAATGTAAGCTTGTCCTTTTTGGTGTAATTTTTTGCTACCCCCCAATTTTAAGGTTTTGCCTTTCAGTAATTTACTTTCAGGATGATGATGCAAATAATAAGCTAAGACATCCTTGGTACCTTGATAATGTGTTAATTGCAAGACATCTTGTGTGACGGGAATAAATTTGCTCCGGGTTCCAGTCGTCCCGCTAGATTTGGCAAACCATTTTACTTGTCCCGGCCATAAGATATCTTCCTCTCCATCTATCATTTTTTTGATATCCGTGCTTAAGGTATCATAGTTGTTTAAGGGAACTTGCTCAACGAAGCTTTCATAATTGTGAATAGCAGTAAAATTGTGTGTTTGGCCATACTTTGTTTTTTGGCCTTTTATAATCAAATTACGAAGTTGTTCTTCTTGCGTATTTAAGGGGTTTTTAATAAACAAACGTAAATCGGACAAACGCTTATTTAACCACCAAGTTGCTATGGAATTTATAAACCCAATCTGCATATTTTTGTGTATATTTAGGCAATCAATTTACAAAAAAATGTATTACGAAGCAGTATTAAAACGTATGCCCACCGAATTGACAGTGCCTGTCCGTTACTATTTGGATATGAAAGATGACTTCATAATTTTGAATAATCTTTTAGGTAAAAAATTGACCGTAGAATTTAAACGATATGAATGTTTAAGTTGTGGAGAAGATTTACCTGTTTTTTCACAAGGTTTATGCAGAAAGTGTTATTTTGAGAGCCCGCAAGTAGGCGAGTGGGTCATGAAACCCGAATTAAGTAAAGCACATTTGGGTATTGAGGACCGGGATTTATCCTATGAACAAGCGGTTCAGCTTCAGCCACATATTGTCTATTTAGCCAAAACCAGTGACATTAAAGTAGGCGTAACCCGTAAGACACAAGTGCCATATCGATGGATAGACCAAGGCGCCGATGCTGCCATGCCTATTTTAGAAACCCCTAACCGTTTTTTGGCCGGACAGGCAGAAGTAATTATAAAACAATATATTACCGATAAAACAAGCTGGCAAAAAATGTTGAAAGGTATGTCAACAGATAAAGACTTAAAACAAGTAAGCGAAGAGGTAAAAGCTTATTTATCCGATGATTTATCAGCCTATTGGATTAATGATGCCGATATTGTGAATATACATTATCCGGTTTTAAAATATCCGGAGAAAATAAAAAGCTTGAATTTAAAAAAACTGTCCAGTTTTGAAGGTGTATTATCCGGTATCAAAGGACAATATTTAATTTTTGATGATGGCCGTGTTTTTAACGTGCGCAATCATTCAGGTTATGTTGTGGGCTTAAAATTTTAGTTTGGCCTTGGTCCGGTAAATTTCTTTATTGAAAAAATGACCGGTATGTTGATCAATGACTTCAAATATCATATAAATACTAAAACGCATTTTTTCGACCGGAATGTTCTCTTTTTCATTTACCAAATAGAAATTTTTAACTTTTCTGTAAGCCAATACTTTCCCGTTTTTTTCAATGATTTTATCAAATTTATTCCAATTTGAAGACGGATTGTAACCAAAATATTGGAAAAACTCAGGGTTGACTTTCAGTTCCTTTTTCGGGTTGAATTTATGTTCGGAATAGACTTTTTGCGGGAGGTAATTTAAATCTTTAATCGTTTCGGAAGGCGCCAGTTTGTAATAGTCTTTTGTAAAAGATGTATTGACAAATACACCATTAAATTTTTCCGGTTGATTGTATACAAAAATCAGGGTAAAAGGGCTTCTCTTAATCTTAACGGTATTGTTATCCAAACGAATGCTGTCAATCCCTTGTTTGAGGTAAACATCAATAGGCGCTGATGTTTGTCCTTGTATGAAGAAACTTGATAAAAGCCCGGTTAAAAGAAAAAATAATTTTTGCATAAGTAACATTACAATGCTGTAAAAATACAAAAAAAATAAGAACCTTAAATTTTTTATATTTTTAAAAATATAACTTTTTAGGCTTGTTTTTACAGCTTATAGCGTGTCGTTATTTTAAGTTAAATTTATGTATTTTTGCCATAAACATTAATAAGATATAATTATGAAAGCATATATTTTTCCCGGTCAAGGGGCACAATATGAAGGAATGGGTAAAGACCTGTATGATCAATATGACTTAGCCCGCCAACGATTTAACCAGGCCAATGAGATTTTAGGTTTTGATATCGCTAAAATTATGTTTGAGGGTTCTGCTGAAGATTTACGACAAACCCGCGTTACACAACCTGCTATATTTTTACATTCTGTCATCATGGCCGAGCTTTTAGGTGATAAGTTTAAACCCGATATGTTAGCCGGTCATTCTTTGGGTGAATTTTCAGCACTTGTAGCCGGTAAGTCATTAGGTTTTGAAGATGGCCTCAAATTAGTGTCAAAGCGGGCGCAAGCTATGCAAAAAGCGACTGAATTAGTAAATTCGACCATGTCCGCTATTTTAAATCTGCCTGACGAAACAGTTGAAAATATTTGTCGACAAATAGAGGGTATTGTGGCGCCAGCCAATTATAATTGTCCCGGTCAATTGGTTATAAGCGGTGAAACGGAAGCTGTAAAAAAAGCCAACGAAGCTTTGTTAGCCGCCGGTGCGCGTCGTGCTGTGTTGTTACCGGTTGGCGGTGCATTCCATTCGCCTTTAATGGAGCCGGCTCGTGAAGAGTTGGCACAAGCTATTGCCCAAACCGAGTTTAAGCAACCCATTGCGCCAATATATCAAAATGTAACGGCCAAACCGGAAACCGATCCTGAAAAAATAAAAATAAATTTAAACAAACAACTCACTGCACCTGTAAAATGGACACAGACCATTCAACAAATGATTGCAGATGGCGCTACTGAATTTGTTGAAGTAGGGCCGGGAAAAGTTTTATTGGGCTTGCTACGTAAGATAGACCGGAATGTAAAAGGGCAAAAAGCAGAAATTTAATTTTTTTTGATTAAGCCCCTTGTTATAATCTAAATTCTTTTTATATTTGCAATCCCAAAGCAAAGCCTCGGTGGCGGAATTGGTAGACGCGCTGGATTCAAAATCCAGTTCTGGCAACAGAGTGTGGGTTCGATTCCCACCCGAGGTACTTAAAGACAGCAATGCTGCTGTCTTTTTTTATTTTATATAACCTTGACTTTTAAAGTGTGAATGGTCTCAAATGTTTTCTTGATAGTTTCAAAATCATCTAACCGGATAGATACAATGATTTTGCCCCGGGCTTGCAAGTCTTGTTTAATTATTTGTAATTGATGTTCTTTAATAAGACGCATTACTTTGTTCATATCCGGATAATCAAAAATGATTTCTAAATTTTTAGTTCGTATTTTTTCTACTATTTCTGCTTGATCCAAAACCATTTGCGCAGCTGTTTTGTAAGCGTTAATCAATCCGCCCACGCCTAATTTGACACCGCCAAAGTAGCGAACAACCACCACTAAAACATTGGTGAGATTTTTGCCTTTTATTTGATTAAGGATAGGGGTCCCGGCCGAATTTGAAGGCTCACCGTCGTCATTAGCTCTTTCTTCAATATGCTCAATACCAATACGGTAAGCATAACACCAATGCCGTGCATTGTGATGCTCTTTTTTGAGTTGATCAACTATAGGCTTGACTTCCTCCACATTATTAACCGGAAATGCATAGCCAATAAATTTGCTCTTCCGGTCTTTAAAAATTGTAGGTTCAGGTGTCTTTTCTATTGTTAAGTAGGTGTCTTTAGCCATTTTTGTGCAAACATAAAGGGTTGAAAGGTAAAATTAAAATTTTTTGTTTATTCTTTACGGTAAAATGAAGTCCGGTATTGGCGTGTATTGCCCAAACGGTCAGTCACAATTACCAGCAAATGATGTTTATGACCTTCTAATTTTTTGTCTGCAAAATTATAGGTTAAAGTCCCTTTTTTATAATCATATTCCATTAAAATCCATTGTCCATCGATGTAAGCTTCATAAGATTTAATGCCTGTTTTTTTATCGCCAATGGCTAATTTTAAAAAATGGTAATTAGTCAGGTCTCCTTTTTCTTCAAAATTCAGGGCTTTAATATAAGGAGCAATACTATCATAGCGAATACTAAAATAGCCAAAACTTCGTGTTGCTGCTTTTAAACTGTCTTTGGTTTGGGTCGTGTGTACATAATAGGCGCGTTTATTTCGTCCCATCCGGGCCAAGTAGGCGTAAGATCGGCGGTGGGCTTTAATGTATTTAAGTGGGTACATTATATAATATGATTTTCTTAAAGGTTTGAAAAGCGGTGACAAATGAATATATTTTTTTGTTGCCTCCATTTTTAAATAACTGTCTTCATATAGTGTATTGGGTTTAAAAGCAACTTTCCAAGGCGTCAGGGTAAAGATATTTTGTTTTTTATGGTTGATAAAATAAGGTGTTTTACTTGGTTTTACGGGTGGCGGAAAAGGTGCTTTTTTTCCTTGTAAAGGTATGATTACTTTCGCCTTATTATCATCAAAGTCAGATATAATAATTTCGACCTTATAATTTTTCCCGGCGGCTATATGTATACTTCCATCTTTAACAAGTTGGGTGTACAACTCGAGTAAATTATAAGGTTTGACCCATAATTTTTGGATATACCGATGGTGTTTTAAATAATATGGATAATCAATAGTCGTATTAATCATACCCGAATGTGCAAACGAAAATTCATCCATGACTTGCTCAAAAACGGGTAAGCCGTTTACTTTCATTTTAATTTTATACAAACCATTGTGGTTTTTCACCCTGTTTTGCCGGTCATAAGCTTCAATGCCAATACCAATATTGCCATAAGCAATGGCAGTATCGGTTATATACAAACTGTCATTTATTTGCTTAAGTCCCAGTTTTACACGTTTGTTGTATTGATTAATCTGGCTGTTATCATTAAGCGGATATATATATATGTTTTTAATGACAGGCTTTTGTGTATCTAAAATATTAATGCCAAAATGCATTGGATTTACTGGATGTTCTAATGAATTGCGCAATTCAAAATGGAGGTGAGGTCCGGTAGAACTGCCTGAATTACCGGTATAGGCAATTATTTCTCCTTTTTTTACCGGTAATTCTATTTTGTAGGGAAAAACCTCAATCTCATAACTTTTTTTATCATATTGTTTTTGCTTGATATATCTTTCAATACGGTCATTAAAATATTTTAAATGGGCATATACAGAATTTAATCCGGAAGGATGTTTAATATACAATGCCTTGCCATAACCGCCTCTTGATATTTTGATGCGATACACAAACCCATCATCTACTGCATAAACCGGCAGTCCTTCTTCGTTATTAGTTTTAATATCCATGCCCGAATGAAAATGGTTGTATCTTAATTCACCAAACGTGCCGGAAAGATACAATGGAATTTTTAAGGGATTTATAAGGCTGTCATTTTGTCCTTTTACTTGAAAAAAAAGACAAAATGAAAACAAAACAAACCACAATCGTTTAGGCATTATTCTTGATACGACGTACATAAGACTCAAAAATACAAAAAATTGATGAGGCTAAGTAAATTATAGTTATATTGTTTTCCTGAACTTGTCATTCTTTTATATGGGTAAAAATATCTTTCTTATATTATTCACCTTTGTTTTGATTTTACGTACCGGCTCCGTTTTGGGACAATTTAATCCGGTTAAAATTGATTCCTCAAAAGTTTTTTGGTATAAAACTTCTGATTCTATTCCGGTATTTAATTTATCACCTATAACAATTTTACCCCGTATAAAATTTAATTCATATCGTGATATTAAACGGTATAGATGGATTAGATATAAGGTACTTAAAGTTTACCCTTTTGCCAAATTATCCGGTGATAATATTACCAAATTAGACCAGCGATTAGCCAAAATGACACCCCGGCAACGGAAAAGGTATATGCGTATTGTAAAACGCTGGATACAAAAAGAGTTTGAACCAAAATTGAAAAATTTAACCCAAACCGAAGGGCGTATTCTTTCTAAATTATTTCACCGGCAAACCGGACAAACAGTCTATCAATTCCTGAAGAAATATAAAAACGGGTGGACTGCTTTTTGGTATCAAAATTTAGCCAAATTGTATAACATAGATTTAAAAGCCCAATTTGATCCTTTTAACAACAAGGAAGACTATTGGATAGAATATATTTTACAAAAAGCTTTTCAAGATGAAATTTTAGAAGCACAACCCAACAAATTGGGTTATAAATTCATAGATTTGCAAAATAAATGGTCTAAAAAAGAAGTTCCCGACCAACAAAAATAAACCTTATGAACATAAAATTATCTCAACCCATTTGTTTTTTTGATTTAGAAACCACCGGTGTAAACACAGCGAAAGACCGCATTGTTGAAATTGCTATCATTCGTGTCGAACCCGATGGCACTGAAGTGACCAAAACCTGGCGTGTTAATCCGGAAATGCCTATACCAATAGAAGCTTCTAAAATTCATGGTATCTATGATGCCGATGTGGCTGATGCACCGACTTTCAAAGATATAGCCGCCGAAGTTTATGAATTAATAGCCGGAGCTGCATTGGCCGGATTCAATTCAAACCGTTTTGATGTCCCTTTGTTAGCCGAAGAATTATTACGCGCCGGTATCGATTATGATTTAAAAAGCAACCATCTTATCGACATTCAAAATATTTTTCATAAAATGGAGCCGCGTAATTTAACGGCGGCTTATCGTTTTTATTGTGATGGCGATTTAACCAATGCACATTCGGCTGAAGCAGATACCAAAGCAACCTATGAAATTTTTAAAGCACAACTTAATAAATACGACGATTTGCCCAAGGATATCAAAGCCTTGAGCAATTTTAGTGCTTATTTTAAGGCGGCCGATTTTCAAGGTCGAATTATATATAACGATAAGAATGAAGAAGTTATCAATTTTGGTAAATACAAAGGACAACGTGTAGAGGATGTATTGCAAAAGGATCCGGGATATTACGGATGGATTATGCGTGCCGACTTTCCATTGTATACTAAAAAGATTATAAAAAACGTTTATGATCGTATAAAGATACGTTACGAGCAAGAGCAACTGGAGGCTTTAAAAAATAAATTTAACCCCGAACAATAACTTAAATACTGACAATGCGCAAATATCTATGGCGAAAATATTATAAGGAATTTATATTTACCGGCATCTTATTGGCCGGTTTCATTGCTTTGTTATCGCGTATAGATGCAGCGGGTTTTGTCTTAATTATCGGTGGCATTTTACTTTATCTCTATTTAAAATTTAAACCTGCACAAAGCAATGAAATTAAGCAATTAAAACAGCAGTTAGAAAATCAGAGGCATGAAATTGCCGATTTAAAAAATCGTCAATTAAATGTGGGTGGGCATAAACCAATATTGGAGGTCAGTTTGTTGGAGATCGACACTAATTTTACCCGTACTTGGAATGAAAAATTTGTCGAAAATGAAACAGATTTACATTTCATCGGTGCCTTACAAATTCATTTAATTGCAAAATACGGGGTTAACTTGCAAGATTTAAAAGTAAAAATAGACCATAACCGGAAACAAATTCAAGTAGCCAATTTACAACCTAAATTTTTGTCATTTGGGGCGGTGAATCACGATTGGAAAATAGCGGAATTAATGGAGCATAAAAAAAGGCCGTGGATTATCAGTAATTATTGGAAAAAATCTGATCAATTTCAATCTTTCCTAACTAAAAAAATGGAAGAAAAACGGCATGCTGTTTATGAGGAAATAAAACAAGGACCAGAAGAAATTCAATGGTTACTGAAGCCTGTATATCAACAAATGGAAAATACCGTGCGTATATTGCTCAACCGGACAGACTATGAGGTGGTATTTACAGAACAAGTCAATGAAGATTTTATCCCAATTGAACAATTTTTTGACAGGCCGTTAATAGCAGAGAAGCAAGAAAAGTTAACCTAAAATTTATATATTATGTTTTACAAATTCATTTTATCCGGCATTTTAATGCTGTGGATAAGTCAAATCTCTGCTCAAACTTTAAAGACCCAAATGATACCGGGACCTACCATAACCTTACCGGCTGCGCGTGTTCAGAATGATTTTATTTTGCCGGACCAAAAGGGTGGATTTATTAGTATCAGCGCTAAACGAAGCGGTTTTTTAGCCGATCCGCTAACGACAGAAGCTTATGTGTCTCATTTCGACACCGATATGAAACTGATAAAGCAGAAAACTTTTAAATTAAATAAAGGTGCTGTAAAATCTGACATTAAAGGCGCATTTGTGAAACATGGACGCTTGCACATGGTTAAATTGGACAAAGACCTTCGGCATAAGGCCTATTTTTTTCGGCATTTAGAAGGCAATATAGCCAAGGGTTTGATTACTTATGATTCGGTTTTTTTTAAATTAAATTTTATTTATCCCAAGACACTGGTAAATTTAATAGTTAATCCAAATTCTTTATTTTATCAAAAAATGCAGTATTATACCGATGTCAATTATTTCTATCCTAAAATTTGGCTGGTATTTTCTGCTCACAACCGTTTTTTTGCCATAGTTTATCGGGATAAAAAACTAACCCCGGTAACCTATCATATACAAGTCTTTAATCAAAATTTTGAATCGGTTTACCATCACAAAATATCCCCTCTGGTATTATCTCCTCTTTTCAGAATTGATGACATCAAAGTAAGTGATAAGACCGGCGATGTCTATTTAGCCGCTCATTTTTTTAAAAAAGACCCTTTTAAAAAAGAATTCTTTACTTCATTTGATAACACAAAAAAAATAGTTATATATCATTTTAATATCAATGAAGAGGATAGCTATGAACTGAAACCTAAAACTGTAATAGATCAAATCAGGTTAAATCTTTCTAAGTATGTTACTGTTTTTGGCTTTTACCGGCATTTGCCTACCGACTTTAATAAAATTGATGGTTTTTACCGTCTTGATTTGTCGCCTAAATTAGCCTTACTCAAACAATCTTATATTTCTTTTGATCATCAACTAATTGATGTCCCCTCAAAATATTTATCAGCAAAACATAAAAATCTATGGTTAGTTATTCGTAAACATTTCTTTTTACCTGATGGCAGTTTATTAATTAATGCCGAAGAATTATATGTTCCCTTGGTTTTAGCAAAACGTCATCGAGAAGAAAATGTACGAGAGTTTGTTGGTGATATCTTTGCTTTCCGGGTAACGCCTAATGGAAAAATACTTTGGTTAAAGCAAATTAAGAAAAAGCAAGTTGTTAAACCCCGCTTAGCTACCCATTCGTTTTTTAGCACGTATATTCAAGCTGCTAAGTATAATTTTATGGCATTTACCGATTCATCTGTTAAAGTATTAAATATCAAACATGTTGATAACAAATCTTTAATTGGGCTAAAAATTTCAACAGATGGTAATTTACAAACCGGTATTTTATGGAATAAAAAACGCAATCGTTTTCGTTTTATGCCTATTGAAGGTACTATGATTGATAAGCATACCGCGATAATTCCGGCCAAAAATCATGCGTATTTGAAATATTATAAACTTATATTTCATTAATTTATACTTTATAATAAAACAGCTATCCAGAAACCGGATAGCTGTTTTCATTAATAGGTGGTTGCTGTATTATTTTTTAATTCCAACCATTTCTTCCAACATGTCTGTAGTAACAGATTTAGGTCTTTCGATAGGGTAACCCAAGGCTCGGTCCCAAATAATGTTTGATAAGACACCAATTGAACGGCCGATAGAGAACAATACAGTATAAAAATCATACTCTTTTACCCCATAATGCCATTGTACAACACCCGATTGTGCATCAACATTTGGCCATGGATTTTTCGCTTTTCCATGTTTTTGTAATACGCCCGGAACGACATCGTACAAGGCTGAGACATATTTAAATAAAGGATCGTCCGGCATATGTGTTAAACAAAATTCTCTTTGAACACTATATCTCGGGTCTGTTTTACGTAGAACCGCATGACCATATCCGGGTATGACTTGACCCTTATTAAGGGTTTCCCAAACATATTTTTCCAATTCGGCTTTGTCCGGAACTTTATCCCCAAATTTTTCATAAAGTTTTTGCAACCAGCGCAATACTTCTTGATTGGCCAAACCATGTAATGGACCGGCCAAACCATTTATCATACCTGAAATGGCATAATAAACATCTGATAACGAACTGGCAATTAAATGACCGGTGTGGGCACTGACATTGCCGGCTTCATGATCGGCATGAATGATGAAATACATTCTGGAGACATCGTCATAAGGTTTGTCTTTTCCCATCATATAAGCAAAATTAGCCCCAAAATCTAGGGTGGGATCGGGGTATCGATGGCCGCCTTCCGGATTGTATAATTTATTATAAATGTAAGCGCCAATTAAAGGTATTTTTGCTAGCAGGTTGGTAGCATCTTCATAAGTTGGATCCCAGTAATCCATTTTGCTGATACCTTGACGGTATTTGACATTAAATAAGGATTCTCTTTCCAAACTCATAACGGCAGCCGACATAATTGCCATGGGATGACTTTCGCTGGGGAATGAATCTATCACATCCCAAACATATTTTGGAATAATGCGTCTGTTGTTCATATCCATTATCAAGGCATCAACTTGATCTTTGGTAGGAATATCTCCCGTTAATAACAGATAGTACAATCCTTCCACATAAGGCATTTCGGCACCTTCGGGTTTTGGCAATTTTTCAAATACCTCCGGTAAAGTATAGCCTCTGTAACGAATGCCTTCATAAGGATCTAAATATGAAATATCAGAGATTAAACTTTTGATGCCCCGCATACCCCCAATAATTTGTCCGGCTTTGACATGATCGACTACAACATCGCCATATTCTTTGGCCAAACGTTTGGTTCTGGGGCGGTGCTCTTCAATTTTTTTATATAATTTTTCTTTTAAACACTTCATAATGTTTGGATTTAATTGTTTAAGTTTTCAAAGTTACAAAATATATGCGTTTTTTATCTAATAATTTTAAGTGGATATAACATAAGTCATTTTCTGCTTATAATTTTTGTTTTCTTAATTTTTCATTAAAAAAATCCGGTCAACAAGGACCGGATTTAAAATAATTTGGTTGTTAAACAATTCTTAGAATCCTAATTTGGCTTTAACGGCGGCATACAAATCAGGACCATTGGCAACAATCAAATTTGTAGGACCGGAGCTGTCAAAGACATATTGATAACCCTTTTCTTTGGCAACATCCTTGATGGCTTTCATTAATTTTTCTTGAATTGGCTTCATCAATTCAGCTTCTTTCTTTTGAGCTTCTTGCTGAATATCTTGTTGTGCTTTAGCTATACTTTTTTCCATGTCCATCAGCTCTTTAACACGTTTTTGGTTTTCTTGTGCCGATACGGTTTTAGCTTCAGTTTGATATTTTTGTAATTTAGCTTGATATTCATCTTGCATTTCTTTAAACTCTTTTTGATAAGTAGTATAAAGTTTTTTAAGCTCAGCTTGTCCGGCTTTAAACTCCGGCATTTCAGTCATAATTTTTTGCACATTAATATGGGCAATTTTTTGGGCATCAACATTGGAGGTTCCCATCCATATTAATAATGCGGCTAATACTAGTTTTAAGTGTCTCATAATAGTCAATTTTAATGTTTATTCTTTGTTTTTATTTTCTTGTTTATTTTTCTTTTTTCGTCTTTCTTCTAAAATTTTTTGACGTCTTTCTTCCCGTTGTTTTTTACGTTGTTCCGCCAATTTTTCTTTGTTGAGTTCTGGTGCTTTCTTCTGAAATTCTTTTAGTTGCTCAGGGGTTAATTGTTCGCCATAATTATCTTTTGACTGCTTATTTTCTCCTTCTCTTTTTTCTTTTTCCGCTACCTGTTTGGTTTTTTGTTTTTCTTTTATGACAGATTTTTTAAGTTCTCCCTTTTTGGTTTCACGTTGTTTTTTTCGTGCTTCCAATGCAGCTTTTCTTTTGGTTTCTCTTTCCTTTTTGCGTTTTTCTGCCAATTCTTTGCGTGCTTTGGCTGCTGCACTCAATTTTTCTTTTTTCTCTTTTTTTCGTTTCTCGGCTTTCTTTTCCCGTTCTTCTTTACCCCGCTCTTTATTGATGAGCTTCAGTATTTTATCGGATATATCTAACTTTGGCGAGGTGTAAATTAAGCCTAATTTGTCATTTGATTTGTCAAATACGATGTCATATTTGGCAGATTGCACCAATTTGGCTACAGCATTAAATACACGGTCTTGGACCGGTGTAACCAAATGTTCTTTTTGCAGAATATAATCACCTTCAGGTCCAAATTTTGCCAATTGATATTTCAAGAGCTCTTTCTCTTTAAAAGCAATTTCTTCTTGTTTCTCTTGCAATAATTCTTTGGTCAAAAGTATTTTTTCTTGTTCTAACTTGTCTTTTAAGTCTTTAATTTCTTTTTCTTTTCGCTGTATCGTATTTTTCCAACGTTCTGCACGTAAGTTCAGTTCTTTTAAAGCCGATTGATATTCCGGCATTTTTTCTAAGATATAGTCCATATCGACCGAGGCAATTCTCATCCTTCTTTGGCTGTTTGCCGTCAAGGTTAAGGCGAAAATTAAGCTAAGAAAAATTAATTTTTTCATATTTGGTATAGTTTAAGAAATAATTATGCCAAAGTCGATTTTAATTTTTTACAGGCGTTGATTCATGATAAAATGTGTTTGCCAACCTGACACTTTCGGCTGTCCCGAACCATCCGGAACACGGTCAAACCCATAACCAAAATCAATCCCTAACAAACCAAATGCACTCATAAATATACGAATACCGGCTCCGGCAGATTTTTTTAATGAGAACGGATTGAAGTATTTAATATTGTTATAAGTATTGGCACCTTCGGCAAAGGCTAATAAATAAATGGAGGCTTGCGGTTTTAATGTGATAGGGTAACGTAATTCCATTGAAAATTTATTGTAAACCGTACCACCCGCATTACCAAAACCGCGGTTCAGCGATTGGTCAACGTAACCGCGCAACGGAATGGTTTCACGCGAATCTAAATTTCCTCCGGTGGGTAATGTTCCTCCTACAAAAAAACGTTCGAATGGCGGAATACCCAAGTCTTTATTATAGGCGCCTAATAAGCCGAACTCTCCTTTGGAACGTAAAACTAATTTGTCATATAAACTGGTGTACCATGTACCACTCATTTTGACTTTATAATATTCAATAAACTTGTAGCGTTTACGGTTAATTTTTTCATAATCTGGAGTCCCATCATCTTTCAAATAATTCGGATTTTGCTCAATTGTGCCATAATCCATCTTGTCAAATAACGAGTAAGGTGGCGTGAGTTTTAAGGTTAAATTAAAATCTGAACCGACAGTCGGATAAATAGGATTAGGGCCACTTGAATTACGCCCAAAAATAACATTATATGAAAAGTTATTGGAAGTGCCGTTATTAAAACCAAAGGCGGCTATTGAGCCATAGTCCTTGATGTTATAATGATTTAAACTGATAGACTGACTTAAAAAGAAATAATCATCCGGCCATTGCAATTTTTTTGACAAGCCGACAGTTAAACCGGTTATAATGAATTTTTTACTGCGATCGACCTCATAATAGCGAATATTTGATTGGGTGTAATCTACACCATAATATGTTGAGTAATAGGTTGATACAGAGAATGATTGTGGTTTTTTACCGCCAAACCAAGGTTCGGAAAAAGATAAACTGTAAGTTTCATAGCGTTGAGAAACTTGCAGGTTTAGCGAGAGTTTTTGGCCGTCACCCATAGGAAGCGGCTTGTATTCTTTGCCGTTAAAAATATTTTTAATTGAAAAGTTATTTAAGGACAAACCCAATGTTCCGATGAAATATCTACCGTCAAATCCGCCTTGTAGTTGAATTTGGCTACTACCGGATTCTTCTACATGCCAATCTACATCAACCGTACCGGCATTGGGATCGACATTTTTTAAATCCGGTGATATTTTTTCAGCGTCAAAAAAGCCCATTTGCGCCAACTCACGGATGGTCCGGATAATATTTTGTTTGCTGTATGTGGCGCCGGGTATGGTTCGAAGTTCACGATAAATAACCGGATCATTGGTTCTAAGATTGCCGTTGACGGTAATATTGTTAAATTTGGCCGGTTTACCTTCATAAATACGCAATTCATAATCTATTGTGTCATTGCGGATTTCTTTCTCTACTAAATTAATTCGTGAAAATAAATAACCGTTGTTCTGATAAAGATTAGTGACACTTTCGGCATCCGGTTTTTTGGGGTCATCTACCCGTTTGCTGATTAATGTCCCGTTGTAAATATCGCCTTTTTTTATCCCTAATATTTTTTTGATAAGCTTATCTGAATAGCGTTGATTGCCGACTACATCAATATTGCCAAAGTAATATTTTTGTCCTTCTTCTACTTTTACGTCTATTTGCAGTTTATTATCGGGGGTGAAGTAAACCGAGTCAGAAAGGACACGCGCATTGCGATAACCTTTTTCTTTGTAATATTTTTCAAGTTTGGTTAAATCTTCTTGAAAATCATCAGGTATATATTTTGACCTTTTCCAAAACCTGTAAAAGCGCTGTTCTTTGGTATGTTTAAATTGTTTTTTTAGTTTGCTGGTACTTATTTCTTTGTTTCCTGTAATATTAATTTTTTTAACCTTCACCCGCTGACCTTTATTCACATTGATGAAGAGTTTTACATAATCGGCAGAATCTTTGACTGTTTTTAAATCAACTTTAGCTTTTAAAAAGCCTTTTTTTAAGAGTTGATTTTTGATTTCTTCTTTTATGCGTGCTTTTAAATTTTCGGTAAGGATCGTGTTTTTACGCAGAATAAGACTTTTCTTTAATTCTTTGCGCTTAGATTTGGGTAAACCTTTGATTTCAGCTTCTGATATTTTGGGTAACTCTTTTAAATCTATTTCCAATATGCCTTTATTTTCACCGGTTGGAATGATGTATAAATCTATGTCCGAAAAATATTCTAAATCCCATAATTTGTTGATGATATCTGCCGTTTTTTCTCCCGGCACTTCTATGACATCACCTTTATCTACGCCAATAAAAGCTTTGACGGTTTCCGGATTGAATTGTTTTAGACCATTAATTTTAATAGCCTCAATTTGATAAATTTTATAGTCTCCGCCGGGGACTTTCTGACCATAAATACTGCCGATAAAAAGCAGGCTTAATAGACTCAATAGATTTATTTTATTTCTCATCGTTAATTTGTTCACTAGTTTTTCCAAATCTTCTTTCTCGTTTTTGATAATCAGCCAAGGCTTCATAAAAGTGTTGTTTATTAAAATCAGGCCAAAGTATATCGGTAAAATATAATTCGGCATAAGCCAATTTCCAAAGTAGAAAATTGCTGATTCGTTTCTCGCCTCCCGTTCTGATCATCAGATCCACATCGGGCAAATTTTGACTGTAAAGGTGCAAATTTATTTTATTTTCGTCAATAGTTTCGGGCAAAATTATATTATTTTTAACTTTTTTTGCTATTTGTCGTGTCATTTGTACTATTTCGTCTCGTCCCCCGTAATTTAAAGCAATGTTAAGGGACAAACCGGTATTTTTATCTGTTTTATGAAGTACTTTTTGTAATGTTTGGTATGTATTTTCGGGCAATTTACTAATATCGCCAATTGTTTGCAATTTTATATTTTGTTTATTTAATTCATCAACTTCTTCATTGAGGGTTTCTACCAGTAAATTCATCAAGGCATTGACTTCTTCAGGCGGACGATTCCAATTTTCTGTCGAGAAGGTGTAAAGACTCAAATGCTTAATCCCTAATTCGACACAGGCTTCGACTGTTTTTCGAACGGCTTTTACACCTTCATAATGACCATATACCCGCTTTTGACCTTTTTTCTTGGCCCAACGGCCATTACCGTCCATAATTATGGCTACATGTAAAGGTAACTTTCCTTTTTTTAAATTTTCAACGTCCTTCATAGCTTTTTACATATTAAAGTAGCAACCTAAATCGCCAAAAGTATAAATAAGTCCAATAGATGAAAACGTGTACCAATCATTAGAATTAAGGTTGGTAGTCGGTGTTATGGTGCTTCCGGGTAGGTCCATATTTCTAAAATATAAACCTGTTGCATCCAAATTATCCGTGAAAAAATAATATGCGCCCGCTTCCATACTGATGATAAAATGGCGACTGAGGCGATATTTTAAACCGGTAAGAATGGGAATGTTCAAATTAGTGCCGTCATATTTATATCCGCCAGTTAAGCTATTGTTTGTGTTAATGCGATATAAGGTGCTGTTGTAGGTGCCAATCCCAAGACCTGCAAAAAGATAAGGGGTCAACTTATGAATGCTTTGATGGGGTAAAAAAGCATTTCGCGGAATAAAGTTATATTCAAAACCTATTGAAAAGTTATAAATCTGCGCTTCAGCATATAGTCTTCGCAATCTGCGTCCTATACTATTGGCTTCTAAATCATTGGCATTGAGTTGAAAATAATGTAAGTTCATTCTAAATGAATACCACGGATTAATAGTTTTCTTAAAAAGAATACCGCCACCCAATTGGTTAGGGTAAAAATAAGTTTCCCGTCCAATATCACCTATATAATTTCCGCCGCCTCCCATAAGCCCCAATTCATAGGCTTGTGCCTTAAGTTGCAAACTTAAAAAGAGACCAATGATTAAGCTGAAAAAACTTTTTTTCATTAAAAAATAAAATTTAAAACTCGCAAATATACTAATAAAACTACTTTTATAACGGTATAATTCGCTATTTATTGACCTTAATATAATAGAGATACATCTTTTTAAAGTGAAATACTATTATATTTTGTTAGTTTTGCAAACAAATTTTTATAGTTTATATGAGAAAGCTAAAAAACAATGAGTTGCATCGTTTGGATGTGGAAAGTTTCAAAAAAGCTGAAAAAACCCCTCTTATTGTGGTTTTAGATAATGTTCGCAGTTTAAACAATATCGGATCTGTTTTTAGAACTGCCGATGCATTTATAATCAAGGCGGTTTACTTATGTGGTATTACTGCAAAACCGCCTCATAAAGATATTCATAAGACGGCACTTGGCGCCACCGATTCTGTAGATTGGACTTATTTTGACAATACCCTTTCGGCTATTGAACATTTAAAACAAGCAGGTATTAAAATAGTTAGTGTAGAACAAGTAGATACGGCTATTCCTTTGCAAAATTTTGAAGTTGATAAACAACAAACCTATGCCTTAGTTTTCGGAAATGAAGTTAAAGGAGTACAGCAGTCGGTTGTGGAAGCTTCAGATTATTGTGTGGAAATTCCCCAATTTGGCACTAAACATTCCCTTAATATTGCTGTTAGTGCTGGTGTTGTTTTGTGGGAATTTGTTAGAAAAATGAAGTTTTAGGTCTTTTTTTATCATTTTTTTGTATTTTTGAATAAAAAATTATTAATTATGTATGAAACAAAGTACCCCAAGCCTTTAATTGTTATTCATTGGTTGACGTTTATTTTATTGATAATCATTTATTACATCGGTTTTACATTAGAAGATTATGAATTTAATGAAGCGAATATGAACCGTTATCGTTTGCATGCTATTTTGGGTGTAACGGTTCTTATTTTGACTTTGATTCGTATTTTTGTTAGACGTAAAAACATGAATCGATTACCACCGCCAATTAGTTATTATAATAATTGGCATAAACAATTAGTGTCCATTGTACATTATTTAATTTACGTTTTTTTGATTTTTGCGCCATTAGTAGGTTTTGTCATGATTTATCAAACCGGAGCATTAAGTTATGATTTGGGAGGACCCTTTCCATCTAATGCCGAATTTGATCATACGTTGGCAGAAATTCATGAGTTTGCCGTTTTTAGCTTGCTGGTTCTGATTATTATGCACATTGCCGGTGTGATTATTTATAGAATAAAAACCGGTGAGGATATTTTAGACCGCATGCTGCCCTAAAATTTCATTTAAGGAAATTTGTTCTATCAAAATTATTTTGTAATTTTGCAGCCAATTCAATCAAACCTCTGGCGAAAATCGTGAATGTTTTTTTGAAGTCATCAAAATGAAAGAAAATGGATAGCTTAATTAAATTTGTTCAAGACGAACTCGTCGAAAAAAAAGAATTACCGGAGTTTGGGCCCGGCGATACCATTACGGTATATTATGAAATTAGAGAAGGTAACAAAACCAGAACGCAGTTTTTTAAAGGAGTTGTTATTCAGCGAAGAGGTAGCGGTGCAACTGAAACTTTTACCATTAGAAAAATTTCAAATGATGTTGGTGTTGAAAGAATTTTCCCTATCAATATGCCAACCCTTCAAAAAATTGAGGTTAACAAACGTGGTAAAGTACGCCGAGCACGTATATTTTACTTTAGAAAATTACGTGGTAAAAAGGCCCGTATTAAAGAAAAAAGAGTTAAAAAGTCTTAAAAATTTTTTCAACTTAAAAAAGCGACCCTTTGGTCGCTTTTTTAATGCTTTTATTTTATATCAATAATTTTATACATTATTTTCGGATGTCGCGTATCGGTATTGGTCCAAGCTGCCAAAATTTGATCTTTTGATATTTGTGTCAGCACCGGATGATTGTTTTGCGTCAACGGCTTGCTGATTTCATGTATTTGATGTTGTCCGTTGGGTTGGATAACATTTAAAATAATTTTGTAAAATCCTTTACCGTTTTTTTCATAATAAAATTCATAGACCGCATAATATTTACCATTCAAGGCAATCATCTGCGGGTGGCGTCCTTCTATAGAAATACTTTTTCGTGGCAAAAAAGCTTGATCATCCGTTTTTGTGGTAAAATACAAACCCGGCTGTGGTTGTACGCCGGTAAACCAAATAGCCCCAAGCTTTTGCCCATTGTAAGCCAAAGACGGTCCGGTATGCGGGCAACCATTGACATGCCAATTATCGCGGCTGATAGGAACAGGTTGTGTAAAAGTTTTGGCGGTATCAACCGACTTTAAGTAATACATATCACGAATTTCCGTAAAGCCGTTTCCATCAAAACCGGGTTCGTCCGGCTCTATCAAATTGCGATAAGCAATATGAATTTGTCCGCGTGCATCGACGTATAAATCAGTGCGACAACATTCGCAAGTGGAAAATGCCACCGGTTTTTGTTGGCTAAACATATTATTTGCATCGGTTTGTGCAAAATACAATGTTTTGCCGCGACGCTTGCTGCGACTGTCCAACCAAGTTAAGCTCATATTTCCGTTAGGCAATAAAGCTATATCATAAAATGATTGACTGGTAGAAGTCGTATCTTTGACCAAGCGCTGTTCTTTTGACCAAGTTTTTCCTTGATCTTTTGATGTAACAACATACACTAAACCGCCAAAACGTGAGCGGTCAGTCGGTAATTTCTTGCGATAAACCGCAAAAAGAGTTCCGTCTTTTTTTAGTCCGACCTTTGCCATAGTTTCCAGATGGTCTTGCAAACCTTTTGAACTTGGCACCGTCATGATACTATCAAATTTGCCGGTGTCTAAATTGAAAACAGCAAATTTTAAAAGATTGTCTTTTTTATCGTGTTCCGCTCTTTGCGTCCAATTCAAAATAATTTTGTCGCCATTGTTAAAAAGATAAGCCGCTTCCGAATTGACTTTAGGGTCTGTTAAAACAATAATATTGTCTTTTGTACTCTTATGATTATTTTTAGATTGAACCTGTTGCGCGTTTTGACAGGATTGTAGTACGATGATAAAAACCAATAATGAGAATGTTTTTTTCATGAAATCAAATTTTAAAGACCTACCAGGTTTTCAAAACCTAGTAGGTCTGAGTAGGTTTGAAAATTATTTAAAACTATAAGAAACACCTAAGTTGAACGAACGTTTCTCACCCGGACGATATGATGTTCCCCAAGCGGATTTGCTCGCACTGGTAGCATAGAGCTTGTCGGTTAAATTCAAAACGTTTAACCAAACTTTAAATTGATTAAAGCGCTTTCCTAAACGCAAATTGAATACATCGTATCCTTCATATTTTTTGGTATTGGCTTCATCCATATAATACGGATCAACGTGAAACCATTCCAAACCGGCATAAGCATCTTTTAAGAACGCCGGATGATATTTTAATTCGGAACTCATAATCAATTTGGGTGCGCCGGGCATTTCATTACCCGAATAATCGTGTCCTTTGGGTGTATAAACATCAAATTTGTGCGTACTGACGGCGCCATCCACTTTCAGTGATAATTCTTTGGTAGCGAAATACTGTACACCAAATTCAAAACCTTTGTGTGTGGATTGTGCGACATTTTGATTGACCCGTGAACCGTCATCCAATTTGACCGAAATAATTTCGTTTTCGGCTTTTAAGACATAGAAAGACAAGTCGAGAATAAGTTTTTTGTCAAACAAACTAATCCAAGAGCCGCCTTCATAATTGTCATAATACACCGGCTCTAACACCGGCACTTTTACGCCGCGATACAATTCGCCTACTTCCGGCGGACGGAAACCCTTGCTATAATTGGCGTAAAAACTCAAATTGTTGTTTATTTGGTAAACCGCTCCGAATTTTGGGGTAAATGCATTGAAAAAATTATTGGAATCAGGGGCGCCCGAAAAAGCTGTACTACCCAAGTTATTCTTGTAATCGTAGTTAATATTATCCAATCGTGCCGATGCCAACAATTTTAATGACGGGCTGACTTTATATTCTGCATTGGCATATACCCCGATATTCAGCAAATTCACTTTATAATCGGTTTTTAACGAATCTGTTTCTTGATAAGAATCATAAATAGCATCATCGGTTTTATGAATGCGTATATATTTGGCATAGTATGAATTGGGTGAATAATCTACGGAAACCCCTTTGGTGATACGCCATTTTTTCAATTTGTAAGTATCTTCCAAAATAGTTCCTACACTGTAAAATTTATTCTCGTTAATTTCGCCATGAGCCAAATGCGGATCGCCTGTTCCCGTCCAAGGTTTGTAGTCGTCTTTGATACGATAATGCGGATTTTGCCCTACCACGTTGTAACGGGCAAAAATACTGGCTTTTACTTGGTGTTCGTCCGTTAAATTACTGATTAATTGCGTGTAATATCGTAGTGCTTTTACTTTTCTGTAAGTAAAGCGGTATTGCGACGTATAATCTTGTCCGTAAAAATACAAACTATCCAGTCCGCCGGTCATATCGGTTTTGTAGTCAATATAATTGATGGCGGTTTTCAGATAAGTTTTGTCACTTAACTGGTTATTCATTTTGACGAAAGCCGATTTTTTATCATAATCCGAATGTTCGCGATAGCCGTTGCGTCTGCCGCTGTAATCAATACTTGCTAACACACCGGTTTTGTTAAAACTACCCGAAGCTGACGCCCCAATTTTACGATAACCCACGTTGTTGCCCATAGCATATACTTGATATTGCGGGGTAGCCGACGGTTCTTTGGTAATGAAATTGATAGCGCCACCGATAGCCCCACTACCGTAAATGGCAGAATAGGGTCCGCGAATAATTTCTATCTTTTTCAAAGCGGCATGATTGATTTCAATCAACGCATTGTGGTTGAAAACACCGGTTGTACGAATAGGAATCCCGTCTTCCAAATACAAGAACACGCTTTTGTAACTGATTGGTTGCCGAATGGACATAGAATGTTGTTCGTTGCCCAAATCGACCATCATCACACCCGGGGTTTTGTTTAAGACTTCTTCCAAAGTAATGGGTTTGGTCTCTTCCAATTCTTTGGCGGAAATCTGTGTTATGGAAATAGGGACATCTTTTCGTCGTTGTCGTTCGCCGCCCGCCGTAACCACGACTTTATCCAATTGGTCGGGTTTGCTTGTCATTTTTACAATTTTTGGCACTTTATTTGCCGGAAATTGTTTGGTTTTATAGCCGGTGTAGTCAAATACAACTATACTGTTAACAGGTACATTTTTTAACAAATATTTACCTGTAATATCTGTGGTAGTTCCTTTATTAGTTCCGTTTATATAGACATTTACGCCCATTAAGGCTTCATTTGTTTGTGCATCGATTACTTTACCTTTCAAATCGATTTGCTGAGCCGTGATATTTAAGCTATAAATAATCAGACTTAAGATGAGATATATTTGTTTCATTTTTTATGACTTTAATATTTTTTTAATGATTTTAGTCAAAAAAGTCCTGTTCAATTGTTCGATTTACAATTGAGAACATTGAGAACAATACCGGAAGCATTAGAACATGAGAACTTTTCAAAACCTCCTTTTAACGGCGTCCGGTATTGTATTTAATTAACTAAAATCAAATTTTGTTAAAACTTATATTTAAGATATAGACTAAAACTTCTTCCAGGTTCATAAATACGCTGTCCACTTAAACTACCGGTATTTACAAAACTGAAATTCAAATGGTTATAATAGGTTTCATTGGTCAGATTAGTTATGGCTCCCCCAAGAGATAAGCCCTTAGTCGGTCGCCAACCGGCTCTAAAATCGTAACTTTGATGACCCGGTGTTGCTGTTTCTAAGAAACTTGGTGCATAATCTGTTTGCGTTGCGACAAATTCACCTCGTAAGTCTAACCAATATTTATTTGTTTCATACTTGACTTCAAGATGACCATTGGGTGGAGCAATTTGCGCCAAAGGCTCTTTTAAAGTCAAATTGTAAGCTTTGGTAAAGTTTATATCAGCTTTGATCAGCCAAAAATCGTTTATTTGATATTGGCCATAAGTGTCAAAACCATATTGATACGCTTCTACATTTTTAAATACTTTGGGTACAATTGTGTGTCCGTTTTGTGTGATAGCCAAGTCAGGCGCAATAACCGGTGTAATATAATTTTGAAAATAAGAATAGAAAATATCGCCGCCGGCTTTAAAACTGTGCCATTTTTTTTGAATGGATAGTTCGATTTGATTATTGATTTCCGGTAGTAAGTCCGGATTACCAATGTATTGATGGCCGTCATTGCCGACTTGGAACCGATAAATATAACGCTCAGTCATGGAAGGTGTGCGTGTTCCACGTCCGAAGGCTATTTGCAATTGGTATACCGGTTTTTTATATTTTAAAGCAATATTTCCACCAAGTACTAACTGATCTTTTTGTTTAATATTACCATAGATAGCTGTAAAACCGGCAGCCGGATTTTGGGCTTTGGCAGTTACATAATCTGTTCTTAAACCGAAATTTAAGTAATAAAAATTATTTAATTTTTTATGGGCTTCAGCAAATAAACCTAAATCATTGATGAAGGCATTTTGCCAAATTTTCATTTTTTTGATCATTGGCGGGTTCATGATCATTCCTGTATTAGGATTTCTATTCATAATGACGGTTTTTGTACCATCTCTATGGACATAATCTTCATCAATACCGGTATAAATTAGCCAGTCCTTTTTGGGGCTTAAAGCAACTTCAATTTTTCCACCTTTTGTGTCGGAAGTTACGGGTGCACGGGCATCCATAGCCGGATAATTAGGCCGTGGATTTTCTAACAGATAACCATTGGTCATTAAATGATCAACATATGAAACGTATGTTTTGAACTGAAGATATTTAACTTTTGGTGCTATTTTATTTATTTTATAATCCAAACCGGCTATATAACTATTATCTTTGGGAGAATCCATTGGTAATCCGGCATGTTTAATATCTTTACCGAATTTTTGATGCCAATTGAGCAATAAGCGTTGATTATCGGCCGGATTCATTCCTAATTTAACAGAATAACTGTCCGTTTTAAAACCGGCCGGAACCAGGTCTCCCTTTCCGTCTTTATAATCGCCAAAATCACGATGTTCAGCATCTATTCCCACATCCCATTTTTTTGTGGCATAGGTGATATCGCCTCGGGCGACAAAATTTTGTCCATTTGTTTCATAACCGGTTTGAAAATTTCCGTGTAAGCCATGACGATCAGGCAAAGATTGATGTGTAATCATATTGACCATTCCGCCAAAAATCTGTCCAAAACGGACTGTAAAAGGTCCTTTGACCACTTCTATTTTTCGGACAGATTCAGGTATGACATGGGCTGTAATCGGATCCATACGGTTTGGGCAGGCATTGACCATTTTATCACCGCCATCATACTTAATGTTCATTTCCTCATATTTAAAAGCCCGTAAAGAAGGTTCTATGGCCGTAGCGCTGCGTTTTTGAAGGCTAAATCCTGGAATATCCTTGAATAAATCTGCTACATTTCGCGGTTGACTCCCTTTTTTGACTTCATCTACAATGACGACGGAGTGGGTTATATCTTCCAACGGATCAGCTTTTATAACAACCTCTCCCAAAGAGACGGCTTTTTTACTCAAAGTAATTGTCATACCATCTTTTGCCGGTAGTTTAACTATCTTGTAATTTGGGTAACTAAATACCAATAGTGTTCCGGTCGGAACGACAATTCTAAATTTACCATTGATGTCAGTGATAGTTTTAGTTTTGGAATTTTCAGATTGGATAACCACCCCTGACAATGGTTCATGGTCAGTTGCGTCATAAACGTTTCCTGTAATATTCTTAGTTTGTGCAACCAAGATACTTGTAGATAAATACAATATTGTTATAATTATTTGCTTCATTTTTTTGTTTTTAATAGTTTGATTTTGGTAATACACTACCATTTGAAAAGTGAGTTTTCAAAAAACATTTGTGTATTAAATTTTCTGATAAATTGGTTCGATTGATTTCCCTGTCATCTTGAATGCAGTGAGAAATCTCATTATCACTTGTCAATTTTCTATTTTTATTTAGAATAGATTCAACATCATTTTCACGCCTATGTCATAAAAGTTCTGTCTGAATGACAATCAGCTGTCATTTCGAACGAGCGATGTTAGGAGCGAGGAGAAATCTATGTTTATTATTGAGATTTCTCTCCGACAAAGTCGAGACAAGCAGTCGTTCCTCCTTCGAAATGACAACTGCATCATATTTTGTTCAGTTTTACCAAACATTTCTTTGTCATCTCGATTGAGCAAGCTTAGAAGGGACTGAGAAATCTCTAATATTTCAATTTTTTGAGACTCCTCTTTATTCTATCAGAATGACAATCAAATGTCATTTGGAACAATTCTGTCATTTCGAACGCAGTGAGAAATCTAATTTCCATTAATATAGATTTCTCAGTCGTTCCTCCTTCGAAATGACAACGTATCTAATGTCGTTCTGTCGGAATAACGTATAATATGATAAGGGAAAAACATCGAGCCTTGATTAAACAAATTGAAGAACAGGCGGGGGTTTAATCATATCGGGCAAGTATCCTTTAAAGGTTTTTTGGATGATTAAAATTTGTTTTTTGGGTTGGAAAGCCCATTTTAAATAATATTTTTTAAGTAATCCTATACGATAATAATCGGTATATTCCTTGAGTTTAAGCGTGGGTAAAGTTGTTTTTTTCTTACCGGGATTTTCATTTCCCAAAACTTTTTTAATTTCTTTTTTCAGATGACATTTCCCATTACAGTGCATCCACGGCTTATCTTTGTTTTCGCATAAGTCTTGTGAAATATGTTTGTAATTGATGATATAGTCAGCGATGGGTATAGCCGGACTAAGTATAATCAACGTATAGACAAAAAGCAATATGTAAGCAAATTTTTGCTTCAAAAGATATTAATTTATAGCGGTTAAATGGATGAAGTTTATTTGACCGTATTTTAATTTAAGATAAAAATTTATAAGAGGGATTTGTAATAATATACAAAGTTGCCTTATGTCTTTTATACAAAGAGACATTTGAATTAAAAGCTAAAATAATGTTTGTAAAAAATTATTACAAATCCCCTAAGCTAAAATAACTCAAGCTTAGGCCTGTGGTGGACGAAAAAGCTCTTCTGTGTAAGAACTTAAAGGAGGTTGGATTATGAAATCTGAAATTTTGGTATAATTTTGTTCCGGACATGTATAAACCGGTGATTTAGGAGAGAATAAAGTTTTGACAAAAACAGAAATACTAACTACCGGTAATTTAGGATTATCTTTTTTCTTGTCCTTACAAACACGTTTAAGCAAGGCTTTTAAATAGGCATTAGCTATTGGCGGGTGCGTGGTGTCATGTGTTTGTTCACAAGAGCAATTACAATTGGTATTTTGGATGTTTGTTTGGCTTTTCTGATATAAGAAATATTGCACAAAGGGAATTGCCGGCTGAAAAATAGCCGTTGTAAAAGCAATAAGCAATAATATGACATAGATTTTATCTTTCAAGCAAAATTTCTTTGCAACAAAGATAACAATTTTTTGAATAAAATACTTATCGAACTTTTATTTATAACCATTTGTTTTTCAAAGTATTATAGTCTATATAGTAAGTCATTTTTAAAATAAATGTATGTTTAAAGGCTTGATTGGTTAAGTTATGAATGTTTTCTTCAAAACTGATTTGAGACATTTGATCAAAATTACTCAATGTATTGCGGTAAAGCAATGAGAGATTACTTCCGGGAGCAAATTCCCATGAATAGCCCAAATCCATATTCCAAACATTGTAATTAATATCTTTATTCTTTTGATAGTTGTTAATTGGTGTCAATGTACCGTCTTGTTCCAGTTTATAAAAAGAAGTGTAATGAACCGGTGCCCAGTAATACCGCAGGTTTAGGTTTATAGCAGATTTTGAATTAAAGAAATAGTTGGCACTCAAGCTGTTGGTGAAAGTTTTTTGTTGTCTGTTTCCAAAAATTATTTGTTTGTCATTTTTGTCCACATACCCTTTACCGTTACGCATTTTACTTATATTAAAGTTGTACTGCATATTAAAATGGTTTGAAAATCTAAACCGTGGTGCTATGCCGAAACTATAATAATTTTGAGGGTCGTTAAATTTGGTGAACCGCGCTACATTAACATCAAAGGCAAATTTCTTACGGTAATCCGACGAAACAAAGGCAAAGAAACCCCCATGAGCTTTATCCAAATAGAATCGCCCCGTTGTTCGTGGTTCATAAAAATCAAAGGCATCCGATACATATTCCATATTAATGCCATAACTCAAATATTTTTTATTGGTAAAAAATGCACCTAAGCTATAATCGGTTTGCACCTTTTGTAAATGAACAAAACGGTGGTCAAATCCGGCATCGAAACTGATATGTAAGGAATTAAAATGTTGGGTCGGTTTAAGAATACTATAACCATAGGATATGTCAAAATTTGCATAATTATTCCGGCGGTTAAAGCCTAAATCATTATTGTCAAAATGGTCATCTTGGGCCCTTATTTGTGCCGAAAATCCATGTTCTTTAATACGTTTATTGGCTCTTAAGTAATATTTAAATCCATGATCATAATTTTCTTGTTCATTTATCAAGCTCATTGCTGTATTGCCATGCACATTCAGGGTGTTGTTTTGTCCATACAAATTAAAGGACAGCCCGGTTACATTGGCATCTCTAAAACTTCCTTGTCTGATCACATTGGTATTGATAAAACTGACAGAGGAGTTGCCTTTGAAATTATAATCCATGACAAAAATATTATAATTGGCATAAGGCTCTGTTACAATTTCGCGTTCTTCACCGGTTTTATTATTTTTAACGGTTGCGACGGTTTTATTGGTAATGGCGTTAAAAAAGCCAATACCGAGTCCTTTTTTATTTCTTCCGGATATTTTAAGGGCGTTAATCAATTGTACTTTATCGGGATTTTCTAAGATAGTTTCATCCGGTTTTATTTCGTTATACACATTGTAGTAATTGGTAGGGGTGCCGCCTATGCGACGGGAATAAAATAGACGTCCCTTATTAAACAAATCAAAACCTTCGGTAAAAAATTGTCTTTTTTCTTGATAATATTGCTCAAATGGTCCCAGATTTAAAGTAAGTTCGTCATAGGGGGTATCGCTAAAATCGGGAATTAAGGTAGCGTCTAAGGTGTAGCTTTCGCTAAGGCCATATTTTAAATCCATTCCAAATCCAAAGTTTGTGTGAATATCATTTTTGAATCTGCTGTGTACCACAGAGGTATATGGATACAAACTTAATCTGACAGGTGGTTTTAGATTTTTTAAATTGGTCAGCTTGCCCAAAAACTGCACAATATCTCCTGTTTTGGTTTTATCGATATAAGTCCATGAATAATCTTCTCGCCGGCGATCTATATGACGAAAAAAGCCTACGGACCATGTTTGATTTTCATCGTTTTGAAAACGTAGTGCAGAATAGGGGATGGCCAATTCGACTACCCAACCGCTACTGGTTATTTGGGTGGCCGATTTCCACACGGCATTCCATGACACATCGCCCCCTCTGGGTTGGGTGCCATCGACTTGTGAACCGGAGGCATAAACCATAAAAAAATAATTGTTATTAGGCGTTGAAAAAGGATTAAGGACCACCGAGAAGTTGTCAGCTTGGATAAACTGGTCTCTTAAACCAAAAATACGGGAAATTTGATCAGGGTGCGGATCTTTCATAACAGCCAAGATATACAGGGCTGCATCGTCATAAACGACTTTAACTTTGGTATCAAAATCCGCCGGAAGCGGATCGCCATCACCGGGGGAATACATATAAAAACCACTAGCCGGTTGGGCTTTTTGCCATTGCGGATCATTAGGATTTGCATCAATTTTAGGCGCTTTATTAACTCTGGTTGCTTCTATTATTTTAATATCTTTTTTTTGCGCATGTAAGGAAAAAGAAGAAAAGAGAATAAAAATGGCAAAAATCCTTAATGACAAATAATCGAACGATGCTTTCATTATAAACCGGTATTTTAGTGTGAAAATATAGGTGCAAAGGTTAAAATAATTGCGCTTAAAGCCGTAAACATTAAGAAAAATTTAGTATTTTTCAGCTAATTTGTTTCCTCATTTTATAATGCGGCAATCCTACTTCTGTAAATTCGGAAGATAATATTTGATACCCTATTTTTTTATAGAAATCTACGGCTGATTTACGGGCATGTAGTTCAATTGTTTCAATACCTTGCTTTAGTAAATATTCTTCTACTTTGTTCAGGAGTGTTTTTCCCCACCCTTGTTTTTGGAAAGCCGAATCAACAGCCATTTGTCTTAATTTGACTTTTTCAGTCGTTAGCGTACGAACTTGAACACAGGCAATAGGTGTATGGTCTAAAATTAAAGCAAAAATTTGTTCATCTTGGTCTATGATTAAGTCGTTTTCAGAAAATTTTAAACCCAAAGGAATCCGCAGCACTTTTTCGCGTAGACGAACTATTTGTTCATATAAAGGGCTTTGATAGACTATTTTTTGAAACTTGATTTTTTGCATCCCTCAAAGTTACCTAATTTATACAAATAAATACAAAATGCAGCTTTGTGGCTGCATTTTATGTTGAAGTATGTTAATTTTAATTGACAAATACACCGATCGTACCTTCATAGTGCCCTGTAATGGTATCGCCGGAGCCGGCTATAAACGTGTAATCTATGTTGACAGTAGCGGTCTGGTTATTTGCATCATAGTTGTAACTGTTGAACGTAATAAAAGGACCGGTGGTACCTACTTTATGTAAGGAAAAATTAGGATCATTAGGTGGAAATTCTTCTTGGTCTTGTCCATATTCCACATTGTTGACAAAATAAGGGGTGCTCAAAGATTCGATGGTGCCATTGTGTACTACTTCACTCCAACGTGGTCCGCCAACATATTGCACACCTGTTTGAATATTCGGGTATTGTGGGGACGCAATAGACGGATTTTGACTGGCTTTGATGTTTAAGAAAACCCAATTGGTGGTATTGACTGAAAACAGATATTCAAAAGTGGTATTGGGTATAGCATTGGTTACATTGTTTAACATTCGACCATTTAAAAAAAATAGTTTTATTTTATCTTGATTTGTATTATCAAATTCGATATAGCAATTGGGCGTTTCGTAAAATGTGCCCTGTAAGGTGTAACCATCAGTTGGGGTCTGCGGGGTTGTTTGTGCATCGTCATTTTGATCGCAACCGGTGAAAGTAAAGACGAACAAAAGTAAAATAAGCGTCCATAGATTTTTCATATTTATAATTTTTAAATTTATACAAATGACGGTAAAATAAGCAGGCTGTCCTATGTTCAATCGATAAAAGGGGTGTTTCATTTGACAAAAAAGCCTTTTCGCGCAATTAAGCCTTTGGCATATTTATTGAAGTGTTTTTTGTAAAAAATACCTATCTTTGCAGCCTATGTTAGTAGAAGTTTTTAAATCGAAAATACACCGTGTTAAGGTTACCGGTGCCGAATTGGATTATATTGGTAGTATTACTATTGATGCTGATTTGGTTGAAGCTGCCAATATGGTCGAGGGAGAAAAGGTTCAGATTGTAAATGTTAATAATGGCGAGCGCATTGAGACTTATATTATAAAAGGGAAGCCGGGTAGTGGTGAAATTACGCTTAATGGACCGGCAGCGCGCCGGGTGCAAAAAGGTGACGTCATTATTATTATTACCTATACCTGGATGGAAATGGAAGAGGCTAAGAAGTTTAAACCCACTATTATTTTCCCTGATACTGAAACTAATTTGTTAAAATAATTGAAAAAGGCACTTAAAATTATATTACCATTACTGATTGGTGCCGGCATATTGTATTATTATTTATCCGGTTTTACACCGGCGCAATTAAATACCATCTTCCAAAATATTCAAAAGGCCGATTATAAATGGTTATTGGTTTCTTTATTTTTGGGTTTGCTTAGTCATATTATAAGAGCTTACCGTTGGAATTATCTTTTGGAAACCTTAGATTATCATCCCAAGAGACTTAATTTAATTTTTACGGTTGGTTTATCTTACTTATTAAATTTAGTGGTGCCACGCGCCGGTGAAGTGGGACGGGCAGCCAGTTTAGCCAAATATGAGCCGGATATTCAATTTGAGAAAGCTTTTGGTACCATTGTCGCCGAACGAATGGCAGATATGGTATTTTTACTGTTATTTATTTTATTAGCACTTTTTTTACAATTTGATTTAATTTATGGTCTTTTAGCGCCCAAACTACCCAAAACACCTTTTTGGCTTATAACTGAAATAGGTGTGTTTATGCTTTTTTCCGGGCTTTTTTTTAAATGGCTAAAAAAATCGACTCATCCGGTTGTGTTAAAAATTAAAAATTTCTTTACCGGTTTATTTCTTGGGATTCGCAGTATATTAAAAATGCCGTATAAATGGTGGTTTATTGTGCAAACCATCATTATCTGGCTTTTATATGTAGCCATGTTTTGGGTAGTCTTGCTTGCTTTTCCTGAGACGAAACATTTAGGGATTAATGGCGTAATTGTCAGTTTTATAGCCGGTAGTATTGCCATGGTCATTTCCAATGGCGGTTTTGGGATTTATCCGGTTTTTGTTGCAGAAGCTTTATTGTTATATGGTATTTCAAAAGAAACCGGTACGGCTTTTGGCCTGTTGATGTGGACTGCACAAACTTTGTTGGTTATTTTCTTTGGCTTGTTAAGTATGGTTTCTTTACCGCTTGTAAATGTAAAACAGTAAGCTTTATTGTTTAAAACAATAGTTTCATGAAATGAAATAAGCATTTCGTCAAATCTAAATTGAATTAGGCTTATTGTGTGTTATAATTTTGTTTTATAAAATTTTAAAATCGTAATTTATGAAAACAAAATTATTCTTTTTATTCAGCTTAATGTTATGGGTAGGACAAAGTTTTGCCCAAATCGATCCGGTTCTTGATCGTGTACTTCACTTTGAGCAGTTTGTTAAAAGCCTTCAGTACCGTCAGCCGAATGTAGCTACCATTCGTTTGGACAGTGTAAGTTATAAATATTTTAATGATGCAAATAATACTTATGACCTTAATTCTATCAATACATTTATATATGATAATAATAATTTTAATATAGAAAATATAAATAAAACTTGGTCATCTAATACGAACAGCCTTTATGTAAGTGGTAAATCTTTGCACACTTATACAAGTTCAGGACAAATAGCAAGTAGTACTTTTTATGATTTTGATTCTAATTCTAATTTAATTTATCCAACTATTAAAAATATATATAATTATAATAATTCTGGTCAATTAATAGAGTATATTACCCAAACTTATGATGTAAATACTTCTCAATTTATAAATTATACGAAAGAAGTTTATACTTATGCTCAATCATCAGATCCAAAACCTAATAATATAGTTATTTACCAGTGGGATGCAGTGTCTGCAACATGGATTGAAGATCATCGTGCAAGTATAGTTTATAATAGTAATTTTCAATTTACCAATATTTTAGTTGAAGTAAAGGATTCTTCTACAAATACATGGGTTAATATACGGAAATTTATCAGATATTACGATTCGTCCATGCATTTGACTGAACAAATTGAACAAACGTGGCAAAATAATACTTGGCAAAATGATAAAAAAATTGCTTTTTCTTATTTGTCATTTGGAAATTATGATGAAGTAATTAGAGATAGTTTTAACTGGGATGATACGAATAATGTTTGGGCGCTTGTTAAGAAGAAAAAATTGAGAGTTGATGCAAACAATCGTATTTTACAGACTGAAACATTTTACTGGGATACAATAAATAATGTTCTTACTGGTGGCAGAAAGACTGTCTATGTATATAATACAAATTTTATTGAATTAGATTATTATGATTGGGATACCCAAGCACAAGATTGGATGAATGATTTTTTTTCAAAAGAAATTTTAACATATAACATGAATGTTACTAAAAATGATTTGATTCTACCTCTTTCATATAGTTATAATAGTATGGTTAATGATTTGTTTAATACTGAAATACGTTCTTTAGATATATTTGAGCATCAATTATTGCAGGTAGAAAGATTTTCACGTATTTTAGTTTCCGATCCGTGGGTGCCGTTTTATAAAGAAACCTATTTATATACCGATACAACAGCAGCTATAGATAATGAACAGCAAATAATGGCCAAGGTATTTCCCAATCCTTTTAAAGATTACCTACAATTTGAATTAGATACTGATGACTATAACTTAAATATCTATCATTTAGACGGAAGGCTTTTGTATCAAAAAAATCATAATGTCAAAGACCAAATAAACCTCTCATCTTTGCCTAAGGGTGTTTATATTTATAAGCTAACGACCGCTAAAGGTTTGTCAACAGGGCAAATTATTAAAAAATAATTTTAAAAAACTTTAAAAGCCTTGCATTTAAAAGCCGGTTTCAGATTTTGGGCCGGCTTTTAAATAATCCTTAAGAAAGTTTTTTGTAAATTTGATAGCAATAAAAAACATAAAACAATGAAATATACTTATAAGAAAACTGATATCGCTTATGATAAACATGGCAATGGCAAAACGCTTATTTTGGTTCATGGGTTTTTAGAAAACCAAAAGATGTGGCAAGATGTGGTTCGTCTTTTAAAACAAGATCATCAAGTTTTGACTTTAGATTTGCTGGGGCATGGCCATAGTGACGGCTTATGTGACATTCACACCATGGAGCAACAAGCAATGGTGATTAAAAATTTGATGGACAAGCACAAGATTTTAAAAGCAACGCTTATAGGGCATAGCATGGGAGGGTATGTTAGTTTGGCTTTTGCCGAAATGTTCCCGGAAAAATTAGCCGGATTAGGCTTGCTCAATTCACATCCGTTTGCAGACAATGCAGAAAAAAAAGAAGCGCGTGAACGTGCTATTAAAACGGTGCAACTTAATTATGAAGCATATGTTAAAGCGGCAATACCCAGTTTTTTTGCCCCTGATAATCGGGAAAAATATAAAAAAGAAATCCAAACTTTGATAGCAGAGGCCTTAAAAATGACCCCTGAAAATATTATTGCGGCCCTTAAAGGAATGAAATTAAGACCGGACCGGTCGGAATTATTTTGTAAGCGACAAACATATCCCAAGCTTTGGGTAGTAGGGAAGAAAGATCCTTTGATTGATATTGAAAAAATTCATGATTTGGCGGCTAATTGTAAAGGGACAGACTATATTGAATTAAGTGAAGGTCATATGTCATATATTGAAAACAGAGAAGAAATGCCGGCTGTTTTGAAACGTTTTTTGCAACGTAATGATTTATAAGCTCAAATGCTTTGTAATTTTCTTACAACCTGAATGCGGTTTTTTACATCCAATTTCATATATATATTTTTAATGTGACTCTTAACCGTATTTTTAGAAATAAACATTTTCTCGGCAATTTGATCATTGGTATAACCTTCTGTAATCAATTTTAAAACATCTTTTTCTCGTTTAGTCAGGTCCATTGTTTTTAATTTGGTATTTAAATCAATTTTATCAAGCCCTTTTTCTTTCATTTTTTTCTCCAACTCTTTAATTTTTAAAATATAAGATTGAATTGCCGAATTCTTTTGTTCTAATTCCAAATCTTTATTTTTACGTCGAAGACTAAAAAAGAGATACAAAAAAATGATGATAGCAGAGCTGATGACCAGGATGGCAATCATAAGCCAGAAATTACGGCGGGAGTTTAATTTTTGATACGCTTTTTCTTTGGCTAATTTTTTGATTTTTTCATCTTTTTCTTTTGTTTCATACAAAATCTGTGTACTGATGATGTTGTTTTTTGCGGTTACATTTACGATACTATCATGAAATTTTTCTGCTAAAATATGAGCCTCTAAAGCTTTTTTATAATTTTTTTGCTTGGCATAATATTGAACCATCGCATTATAAGCCAATGAAATATTTTCTTTTGACTTAATTTTTTTGGCAATAACAAGTCCCTTTTGGATATCTTTCCATGATGCATTAAATTCATTTAATCCTAATTTGGCTAAGCCGCGGTTAATATAAGTATTGGCAACATAGCGTTTAATTTTTTGTTTTTTTAAAACGGGTAGAGCTAAATTATAATAATAAATGGCCTTTTTATCATCTCCCTTGTTTTTGTATAAAAAACCCATTAAATTATATTCGATAGCCGGCGGGACCGGTTTATAAAGAAGCTTGGCCAGTTGTAAAGATTTTTTTAAATAATATTCAGCTGAGTCAAATTGTTTGGTATAAATAAAGCTTTCGCCAATATTGGCAAAATTGTATTCTTGTCCTTTTAAATTTTGGTTTTCGTATTCTAAGGCCAAAGATTTTTTAAAATAAAACAAGGCTTTTTTGTATTCTTCCGTATTTACAAATACATTACCAATTCCGTTTAAAACACGTGCCATTAATATTTTGTCTTGTTTCTTTTTGGCCAAATTATAAGCCTCCATATAATATTTATAAGCAGATTTTTCATCATTTATTTTGCGTAAAGAGACGCCCAAATTATTTAAACAATTAATTTTCAAAACCGTATCTTTACTTTTATCCAAAAAGACTAATGCCCGCTTATAATATTCAATAGATTTTAAAAAATTATTGTTTTGTTTGGCGACCAAGCCTTTGGCATTGTAAGCCCTTGCAATACCGTTTATATCATATATATTTTTGGCCGTTTCAAGCGCTTCTTCTATAAAATCCGGTCTGTCGTAATGGGCTTTTTCATTTAAGGCGATTAGTTTTTTTACTTTGGCAGGCGATGCCGGCATTTTTAAAATTTGTTGATGTAGGCTGTCAACGGGGGACAACGGGGGTTGAGCTGTTGAAAAAAAGCTCCATGTAAGTGCTAAAAATATAATAAACTTTCTTATAAAAAGCATTAGCATGTGTTGTTTGACCAAAGTTAAGCAAAATGACTGATTTTAGAAAGTATAATTCCTACATTTTTTAGCATCTTTTAAATTGCGGGCTGTCATTTGGGACAATAATAATTTTTTTTTAAAAAAGACAGTTGTATATGAACTGTCTAAATAATACATTATCAAACAGATAAAATTAGTCAGGAAGAAAATTGTTATTTTAGGCAAAATTTGTTGAATTATTTTTTGCAAATAAGAAAAAAATATTCGTATATTTGCAACCACAAAACAACGGGGTACCTTAGCTCAGTTGGTAGAGCAAAGGACTGAAAATCCTTGTGTCCGCAGTTCGATTCTGCGAGGTACCACCAAAAAACCGCAAGCTTATGTTTGCGGTTTTTTTTGTTATTGGTATTTCTTTAATTAATACTTATATTTTATTATAGAGAACTAAATGGGTTAGATGCTGTAAAGTGATATCCTGTAGAATTTTTTAGCCAATAATAATTTTGTTGTAAAAAACATTATTTCAAAAAGTGTGTATGGCACTTGTACATGATCTTGCGATCCATATTTTATAATTGGTGTTTTTACCAATAGCCTAATTCTTTTCCCTTCTGATATCGTAACCTACCTAGCAATTCATAGCCGATAGCATTAAAGTGAATGCCATCATATAATAATGATGTTGGCGCTTTGTTATTTTTCATATCGTCTAAATCTTTAGCCGTTGGATACTGGCCATTGTTAGGTAATAGACCAAATTTTATGGCATCATAAATTGCCTTAGTGGTCATATATTTTTTTAAGTCAATGTGTTTCCGTCCATATTTTTTGGTAACCATTTCTCTTAATTCTTTCGATGCTTTACCATGGGAGGTGATAATAATTATGTTTTCGTCTCCTTTATGTTTTATTATAAGATCTAATTGCTTCATAAAATCTTCAGGGGAATCGTACCCGCCATTTTGACCGATAAAAATTGTGGTGATACCTTTGGTTTGTTTAGATAAGGAGGTTATTATCTTCGATTTTGGCCGGGTTATATAATCTTTGTCCAAAATAGTCATACTATTAATATAATATTTATTTTGTTTCCTCGTCAAAGTACATTTAATTGTATCAATGTAACAGGGATTTATACCTGTTGCCCCTTGTAGAAGCGGATAAACTTTTTTATCATTATAACTGCTATATAATCCGGAAGGTATTGCAACCTTTGAGCCATCTTTTGGTATTCGGATTGATTCTTTTATATACATGGGTAAGCCTCCCTGTCTTGCGCCTATTGTCAAGGTGTTTTCTCCCCCTACTCCCATGTTTTTTACGGTCCAATCCGGCCCTAATAATTTGGCTGTTACGTTTGACATGGTGGTACCGTCTCCACCGGCACCGGCTGTTAAAGAGTCGCCGATATCTATTAATATTTTTTCTGTCTTGGTAGAATCATTATGTGTACAATTTATATTTAATAAAATTAGGTAAGTAAGAATGTAGA